>Ga0209210_1000690_pt1 | contig 33432 bp, 28 predicted proteins | sample RifGroA1_FD_183991 | JGI IMG/M metagenome (GOLD analysis project Ga0209210, IMG submission 183991) | Contaminated groundwater microbial communities from Rifle, Colorado, USA - Rifle Groundwater A1 (SPAdes) (version 2) | ecosystem: Environmental > Aquatic > Deep subsurface > Groundwater >...
CTGCCGACTTTTTTATTTAGTTTTTCTAGAATTAATATTTTACTGAGAAAAGCTTGCCGGCATGACAGCTGAAATTCACTCATCACTTAAGTGTGGAGTTTTCTTTCAGCAGGCAAGCTTATAAAAATATATGTTTTAGAGGCTACATCCCACATTACAAAAAATCAATTCAATTAAATTAGAGATTTTGTTTGGTATTAGGGTAGGACGCATAAACATCTTCAGAATTTACACATCAACTCTTTTCCCAGCGAAAAGTCATGAGCTTGCTCTGACTTTGAGTCATAATAACTGAGCGACTTTGGAGCGAAGCTATATATTCAAAACTTCTCCCAAACAAATTTCTAAAATAACAACAGGCATTTTCAATTTCCACAAACGAAGTATTTTCGGATGAATCTCGCCAATAAAACCAGCACCTTTTCCATTAACAAAAATTTCCGCAGCCCTGCCTTCAATAAAATGTTTCGGCAAACTGTTTGAACCACCAGGTTCTTTTAGTTCAATTTTTTTATCAAGCATTCTTCCAAGATATTCCAAAACCTGTTTCAAATCAGTAAAATTTCCAGCAGTAATCGCCATCGCCAAATTAATTTTTTCTTCAACGCCTTCGAAACCTTTGAACACGGTTCCGAGTTCAAAAATTCTCTGCGGATATTCAGCGTCAACATTCTCTGATAAAATTTTCAAAATATAATGCGACAAGTTCTGACGCAGAATCGTATAATCTGTCTTCGAATCCTGAACTTCAACAAACTTTTCATTCTTCGCATTCAAGCCCATTTTCACAAACTGGTCGTCCTTCTTCGTCAAATGAAAATTAGAAACTTCCAAAAATTTAAGTCCAGATAAAATATCAGAAATTTTTCTCTTAACAGTTTCTTTTTTATCTTCGCTCCCTATTGTACTAACCGACGGAATCTCTGGAACAAAGTTCCCATAACCAAACGCAATCGCAACATCTTCAATCAAATCAACCTCGTGCAAAACATCTGTCCTCCAGCCAGGAACTTCAACAACTTTATTATTATAATTATAACCCATTCTCTCTAAAAAAGTCTTAATCTGTTTTTCATTCAGCTCCAATCCAAGAAGTTTATTCAAATTATCTAAATTAATTTTCATTTTCTCTGGCTTCAGCTCAGGCGTTAACTCTTTCTTGTTTCCATACTGTAATTCCATCTGATAAATTTCAACATCACTGCTCTGCTCTGCAAGAGTTGTAACAATCATATTCAACGCTTTTTTCAAAATCTCAAAATCAAAACCAGAACATTCAATAAAAACATCCTTTGTCTCTTCAGTTATTTTTCCAGTCAAATGCGAATTTATTATCGGCGGCATACTCAAAATATTTTTATCGCCGTCAATAAAAATCGGAAATTTCTCTTTTCCAGCAAGAAGATGCGCATAATCCCTTCCAACAGGATGTCGTTGAAGAATCTGCAAACCATCCATTTCCCGTTCAGATTCTAACGGCTGAAACTTAATTTTATCTGGCTCAAGAGCTTTGTAAGTTATCGGCAGCTTAATTTTTTCCAAAGGATAAATTCCAATCGCAAGTTTTTTTCTCTTCCTGCCGACAGTAAAATGCAATTTCTCCTGAATATCAATTATTTCTTTAATTTTCTCGTCGTCAAATTTAATATTTTTAACAATCGCACAGGCAGTAAACGGCCTAATACCTTTCACAGAACCATCAATAACAACCTTGTAATCTTTTGCAGGTTTTTTAATTTTATATTCTTTCAATCCAGTTTGCTTTCCAAGAAAAGCCAAAAATGCCCGTTTGAATCCTTGGTATGAAAGCATGTCTGGCCTGTCAGGAAAAATCTCCAATTCAAATTCATTATCTCCAACAGATTCAACAGGAGTTCCAAACAAAGCAATCTGCTCCTGCATTTTATCGTCGAGCTTTCCGATTTCTTTTTCAAACAATTTTTTAGGAATTTTTATATTTGCCATTTTTTATTTTTCATTAACATAGATTTTAATTCATTATGCTTATTATCAATATCATTTTTTAACTTCATAAAACCAACAGCAGTTTTTTTATCTATTGAAAAAAACGCTTTCCACAAAAGTATTTCAGAGCCGGCGATAAATAAAGTTATTGAAATTAAAGCAGTCGTATCAGTCGGTGAACCTATCATCTTCCAAATAGCTATTCCTACAATTAATGTTATCAGCACCCAAAAAATTATATCTTCCATTCTTATTTTCATTTTAAACTCCTTTAAATAAAACATATATTCCCAATATAGTCAATATTGCCACTATCAACCAAATAATTATATCTTTTATTTCCATTTTACTTTTTATCCCATCCTCCAGCCAATTTATTTGCGTGCTTCAATTTTTTCATAACTTCTGGAGGCATTCTTTTTTCATATTCATCTAATGTATTTTGAAAAGCTTGGCTCGCATCAACTTTAGATTGATTTGCAATTTTCAAAAGCAAAAACATTGTATCACCGACATAATCAGAAACTTCGTCTTTTTTTTCTCCGACAATTTTCTTTTGTTTCTCGTCGTCAATCCATTTAATTAAATTCCAAATTTCTCCACCCTCTTCAGTTATATTAAGCAATAAGTCCTTGATATTCCAATTATCTTCCCACCCCCTTACCATATCAAATTCCTTTATTTTTTCCTGCGCTTCTTTTATTTCCATCTTACACCCAAAATTTAACTCTTCTCAATTTATTCAAATCGTTTTTGTACAATTCACGCAAATCCTTAATTTTATAATAATCCATGATAATCCTATCAAAACCTTGCCCCCACGCTAAAACCGGAATTTCTTTTCCAAGAAGTGGAATTGTAATTTCAGGACGGAAAATTCCTGCGCCGCCCATTTCAAGCCAAACTTTTTTTTCAGGATGCCAGACATTTATCTCAACACTCGGTTCTGTATAAGGAAAATACGCCGGCGAGAATCTTATTTTCTCAAAACCCATTTTTTCATAAAACTGTTTTAAATAACCAAGCAAATGCCGAAAGTTAACATTCTCGTCAACAACAATTCCTTCTGTTTGATAGAACTCAAAACCATGGCTCCAATCTATAGTTTCATTCCTGAAATTTTTTCCAAGCGCAAAGAATTTTCCACGCCTTTCTTCCGTCGGTAATTTACTTAAATCATAAAGTTTTTGCGCAGACAAACAAGTCGTATGCGTTCGCAAAACCAGCTTCTTAGCGTCAGTTTCATTCCAATCATATCTCCAACCCTTACTTCCACCAACTCCTGATTCATGCGCTTCTTTAACAGCTTTCACCAATTTCTTATCCGGCAATTCTCCATTCTTATCTAAATAAAAAGTGTCTTGCAATTCTCTAACAGGATGGTCTTGCGCTGTAAACAAAGCATCAAAATTCCAGAACGAACTCTGAATTATCATACCAGTCATCTCATCAAAACCCAAATCAGTCCAAATCCGCCGAGCATGCTCAATCGCCTGATTCACAAAATGCCTCTTGCCTCCATAAATCGCAGGAACCTTTGACGAAATATCATAACGCCTGAATTTTTTTCCTTTCCAATCCTGATTCTTGATAATTTCAGGCGTAAGCTGCTCAATCATTTTATCGTCTTTAATATCTAAATTAATAATCTTCTTACCTAAATCTGTCAACTCAAAACTAACATTCCTCTTCTCCTCAATCAAAACTATGCCTCTCCTATTTTTCAAAGATTCAAAAGAATGTTTTTGCTCTGCCTCAAGTTTATCCAACTCCAACGGAAGCGCGTCAATAAATTTCTCTTCCAGAAATTTTTTCAAAATCTCGCCGCTAGAAGCATTAATCGCAATTTTCCCGTTCTTCAATTCAATCAAAGCCTTTTTCTTCAAAGCGCCAAGCGCTGCCTTAAATTCATCCTTCGACAGCTTCGACAATTTCTGCGCCTCGTCAAAAGCAAGCAGCCTGCCTTTATTTTCACTCAAAAAATTAAGCAGCCTTCTTTCAGGCAAACCATTCCGCTTATACAAAATACCATTAACACCTAAATCAACAATTTTCTTTTTCTCAGAATCCAATTTAACAATCCCTTTATTCTGCAAAAAATCCAAAGCTCTCAAAACAGAAACCTCGTCCAGACCAGATTTCGCAATAACCTCGTCAACACCCTCTTTTAAAAAAGGTAAAACCCTCTGCTCATTCGGCGAAAGATACTCCATAACTTTATGCACATCATTTTCCATATTAAATCCAAGATTAAGGTATTAAAAAAGGTTTTCTATAATACAATACCTCCGATACAACAAAGAATTATAACAAACCAAATGCCATTACACCTTATCTATTTTTAATCTGAAGAGTAAAAATTCACTCCTCGCACCTGCTCGTCGAATTATATTAATTTTAATAGAAATCTACGAATGTAATGAGCAGCTAATCTTTCTCTTTTGAAAATGACTAAAACCCATCGGAGATACTCTAATAAATTGCGCTCGTAAACTCGCGTTATATTAGATTATTTAATAAAACCTAATCCAAACTCAAAATATTTTAAAAGTTTTTGTGCATTAACATCTCTCAAAGATAAGAACGAGCCGTAAGGCGAGTTCCTAAATCATCCAAGTCGGCATTCCCAACACGAGTCCAAACGCCCTCAAATCATAAATATTTCTTTCATTTTCTTTTTCCTGAATAATAAATTTCATCTTCAATTTATTCTTATTGCATAACCGAATATTCTGCTTCACTCGCGCAAGAATCTTTTCTCTCTTTTCATTCTTCGATTCAATTATCTCATCAAAATTAATTCCAATAATAACATTATTCTTCTTCGCAATCTTCGCCAAAACTTGATTAAATCCAGAATCTCTCTGCTTCAACCTATCTCTTCTTCCACTTAAATTCAAAAGCAAAACATCAATCCCAAGTTTCTCAAGAACTTTCCGGTTCAGTTCATCATCGTTGCTGGAAAAAACCTTCTCACCTTCGGCTTTCTGAATTATCTTCCGAACTTTATCAAACGAAGTCTCATTTATTATTTCCATAATGAAAACAAGACAATAAGATTTATAAGTTTAACATTCTTAATTAACTAATGAAAAAGAGGGGATTGTCAGAAGTTGTAACAACATTGATTCTAGTTTTATTAGTGCTAGTCGCAATCGCAATTGTTTGGGTGGTTATTTCTAATTTGATTCGTGATAAAGGAGATGATATTGGATCATCAACTTTTGAAGTTTCAATGGCTGTTAAGACAGTTGAACCTTCTTCAACTTCAGGAAATGTTCTTGTTAGAGTTGAAAGAAATGTTGGCGGGGGAAATTTACAGGGAATTAATATTATTTTATCTGATGGAGTAAAGTCTGTAACTAAAAAAGTTGATCCACTCGATGAAGGAGAAGAAACAACATATGATATTTCTAAAGACGATTTAGGAGCAATAACAAAAGTTTCAATTAGGCCAATTGGTGGTTCAGAGGGTAATGAGAAAGTTGGTGAAGTTGTTGGTGAAAGAAAATTATCATACGACCAATCTGTAAAGAGTTTAGGAGGATTAATTGCATGGTGGAAATTGGATGGCGATGCGAAGGATGCGACTGGAAATGGACATGATGGAACAAATAATGGTGCAACATTTGTTGATGGAAAAGTCGGAAAGGCGGCGGATTTTGATGGTGTAAATGATTATATTGCAATTGGTGGAACTCCTATTAATTTAGCAACGGATTGGTCTGCATCTTTTTGGGTATATATAAAAATAGAATCAGCGGGTCAGGGTATTCTTACAAAACCAGTATCACCAATAACATCATTAATTATGAATCGAGATTCATCAGTTACACCACCTAGATATTATCCTTGTTTTATAGTAAGTCCAAACGGCTGTGCAAGACCTAATGGAGAAACATTATCTTATCAAGGAAGATGGATACATATAGTTATGTCTCATGATACTAATGGTTTCCATTCTTATAATAATGGTGAATCCATGCCTGCAAATCCACATTCAGTTGGTTATGCAGGTGGAAGTAATCTGAATCCCACTCAAATTGGTAGATACTCCACAGCTACCATAAATGGTCAGCTCGACGAACTCGCAATATTCAATCGCGCATTAACAGCAGACGAAGTCAAATCTATTTATGAATTGACAAAATAATTATGTAGTGCAAAAAAGTTCTAAGGATTTTATAATTTTCAATTTTTTAAATTAGGGAAATGTTTAAATAATAATTTTTCTTTGTTGTAGGGTAAAAGAGGAACATGGCGTACAAGAAATACATCATAAAAAACGGCAAACAATACGGCCCATATACCTACCACAGCAAAAGAGTTGATGGAAAAGTTGTATCAGAATATCATGGAAAAGGTGGACCAAAAATTAATTTCAAATTAAATAAAAATTTCATTTTAATATCAATCGGAATTTTGTTAATTATTGTATTAGTTTTATTCAGCATAAATTTATTCAACAAAACATTAACAGGAAAGGTTGCACTTAATTTAGAAACAACATACTTTGAAAATGAATCTATTCAGGGAATATTAAGACTCTCATTAAAAGAAGGTGAATTGCTCCCGAGTTCTTCTATTGTAAAAATAGAAACAATAACAAAAAACTATGAATTTCCATTAAGTGAATTAACAAACGAAAAAATAGCAACTGGAAATTTTTATGTTGAAGGAAAAACAATTTCTGGAACAGGAGAAGGGTTTGGTGAAAAAGGAACTGCGAATGTTCCAGCAGAAGTAACATTCACTTTAGATATTCAAACAGAATCAATTTCTAAAGAAAAGGAAACTAAATCACCCACTGAAACTCCAAGTGAAACAACTACTGAAAAAACAACAGAGTCAGCAGAAGAACAAACTATAACAACAGAAACAGAACCAGTTGTTGAAGAAACTGAAACTCCAAGTGAGACAACTACTGAAGAAACTACTGGAACTCCAAGTGAATCAAGTGGAGCACCAACTGAATCTTCTCCTGAATCAGCAGAATCAACTACTGAAGAAACAACTCCTGTAACTGGAAATATCATACAAAGGTTTTTTGGAACAATAACAAATTTCTTTTTAGGAATAACACCGACTGGAAAAGTCACATTAAAAACTGAAAATAGTGTTGGAGGAGAAACATCAAAAACTAAGCCATACACATACACTTTATCGGACGGGCAAACAGCATCAATAAAAAAGAATAGTGTTAAAGTTAATGGCGAAGAAATCAGCGACGATGAAGTTTCAATTAGTGTAGAAAACAACGTAGTTACAGTCACAACAGATTACACTAAAGAATCACAAGGTTTTGGAGAAGATTATCTTGGAAACACTGCAAAGACATTAAATATTGATTTAGAACAACTAAATATCCCTGCAGAAAAAGGAAACTTAAAAGTTAGTTTGATTTTTGAAGAAGAAGAAATCGTTTCAGTCAGTTCTATACTTGAAATAGAAGGTGAAACTGCAACTTCAACAAACATAACAGAATCAGAAATATCAAATGAAACAATAACTGAACTCCCATTATTAATTGAATTATCAGAAAAAGAAAAAGAAATTTTAGTAGAAAATTTTGGAAACCTATCAGTTAAAACAACAAAAGCCGAAGTAATAAATGACCGGCTTATTGTGAAATACGAATTAGATAAATATTGGATTAAATATTCTTATGAATACGATGGAACAGTTGATAGTATTGAAAACTTAATGGAAAGGGATAAAGCTAGATGGTTAAAAGATTTAGCAACACAGCTATCAAAAACAAAAGAAGAACCTCAAGAAGTTGATGGCTTAATCGGAAACGAGTTTAATATTACAGGAATTAAATCTGTAGAAATCGTTTCAAATACTACAACAAATAAAGTAGAAGAAGAAACCGTTGAAGAAGAAATTCCTGTAGAAGAAGTGACTGAAGAAAATGCAGAGGAAACAATAGTAGAAACCACCGAAAATGTCACAAAATCAGAAACAACAAATGAAACTCAAACAGAATCTTTATCTGAAGCAAATGAAACTGAGACTACGACACCAATAACAGGAAATGCAGTAGCAAAAACTGGTGATGCAATAAAAGGATTTTTTAAAGGAATAATTAATTTTTTCAAGGGTTAATTTTAATTAGTGTATAGCTCACGGACATATGTCATATTTACTTTACGTGTAAATTTGTTGCTGACACAAGATTAATGGCTTCTACTCGCGTCCCGATTTTGCTATCAATAATAAATTTGTCAAAGTCAAAACACTCGGCCAGACTTCGTCACTGCTCGCGACCCCACTCAAATAAAGTTTTGAGGCGCCACTCGTGAAATCGCTCGTCTCCGCTAAGAAATTGTTAAGCCATAAATCTCAAAATATATTATCATCATCTTTTCTCGACGGAAAATCCTGCTGAAAGCGAGCAATTTTGCGAAGGAGAAAACAAAAATATTGATAACCGAGCGGGGTTGCGAGTAGGTTTTGGAGTTACAATTAATTTTCGAGCGCGAGCGAGAGGTAATTCTTCGGTAGCCTAGGACATATGTCATGAACCTATATAAGTTAATTTTAATCAAAACATTTATAAAAGTATATATATTACTTATAATTAACTCTATTACTTAATGCTAGTATATAGTTTAAAAGGTGTGAATGGGAAAAATAGACAAGGTCATTTCTGAAATTAAAGATATTCTCAAAAAAGATAACCGTGGTTTAACAATTCAGGAACTTTCTGAAAAAACAAAGGTGTCAAGAATCACTACAGCAATGGCCCTGATGAAACTCGAAGGTCAGAGTTTAATTAACATAAGAATTATTGGAAATTGCAAACTGCATTATTTAAAATCAAGGGGGGTGTCAAATGGAAAATAAATTTAACCTAATATTATTAATTGCATTAATTCTTTTACTCTTGCCTTTAATTGGAGCACCTAAAGGAAGTTCAACAAACTACGACGTATTCAGCAAATTTGATTTTGGAGCGTCAGGAAATTCAACTTCTGCAAGTTTTGTTAATCGATTCATTTCAGGAAATCAGCCTGTGTCAAATTATACAAGTTCTTCTTTTACTGGAAGATTAGGTGTTTTATCGACGACAAAAAATCTTGCAATTAATATTACTTTTCCTTTAGATTTTTCAGAAATAGCAAGAGGTAATGACGCAACTGCAAATGAAGACGATCTCGCGGCTGTGCCAAACGCAATAAATATCAGAGCAAAGGTTTTCACGAACGGAACAACAACTGGATTTTCAGGAGCCAATTGTTATTTTTATGACAATTCAGTTTTATTAGGAAACTCTTCAACAAATTCGTCAGGCGATTGCATATTAAGCTGGACAAAAAGCGGATTAAGCGTCGGCTCAAGAAACCTGACAGTAAATTATTCAAGCACGACATCGGATACAAAAGTTGTAAGTTTCTCGTCAGTAAATGTTTCAATTGCAAGATATGTTACATCACTAAGCATGAACGCAGCGCACAGCAGTAAATTTTACGACGGAGAAACCGCAACATTAACAATGACAATTTCAAAAATAAATTTAACCGGAACATCCGCTTACGACCCGCAGAATATAACATCAAACGCGACAACGTCTGCAGGAATAGTTTATCCAGGAGGAACATCATACTATCCTGCAAATATAACAAGAACCGGAGTAGGTGTATATACAACAAATGTTACGGTTAACTATACTTTCAGCACTTTGTTAAAATGGAATGTTTGGCTCACCGACGACAATTTTGTAAATCATATAGGTTCGGCAGTTCACGCAGATGTTGCAGTTTGTTCAGGAGATTTTGGAGCTTGGAGCACTTGTTCAAGCAGTACGCAATCAAGAACAGACAGCAGTGGTTGTACAGAATCTCAAAGTTGTGATAGTGGTGGAGGCGGTGGAGGTGGAGGCGGTGGAGATTCTTGCAGCAACGAATGTACAACTGGAGAAACAGAAATAGTTTGTGTTACTGAAAACACATTAAGAACAAGAACTTGTGGAAATTACGACGCTGATTCTTGCACAGAATTAGGGGGAGAGGTATTCACAGATTGCGGTGAAGGTTCTACTTGTCAAAACGCGCAATGTGTTTTATTATTATGCGATGATTACTGGCAATGTGGTTCATGGGGGCAATGTTTCTTAGGAAATCCATTGGAATTTTCTCCAGAAGGAATAACCCAATCAAGTATAACCGGCAGCACAATTCTTGAAAATACAGGCTTCGCACTTGTCAGCACAATTATAAAACCAAATATAGTCTCAATAAACAAAAAAGCAGTAGAACAGAAAAAAGAATCATTGATAACCAAAATAAAAAACTTTTTAAGTTTTACTGGAAAAGGAATTTTCGACTTCTTCCAAAAAGGTTCAAACTGCGAAGTGCTGGGAGAAAAACAATGTCATCCAACTAAAAGTTCTTATTACCAGGAATGTACAAGCAAGCAAACAGCAAAAGGAATAATCTATACTTGGAAAAATTTCAAGGTTCCAAAAGGAATGATTTGTGAAAATGGCGAAGCTGTATGCACAATAAAAAATTCATGTGAAACCGAGAGTGAAAAAAAATGCATTAGCAGTTCAAAAACCCAAACTTGTGAAAAAGATGTTAATGGTTGTTTGAAGTGGGGTACAAAAACAAGATGTAAAACTGGAGAATTATGTGAGGAGGGAATTTGTCAAGTAAAACATTGTTCAGATAGTATTCAAAACTTTGATGAAGAAGGAATAGATTGCGGCGGGAGTTGTTTAACTGAATGTATTCCAGTTCAAATCTGCGGAAATTCAGTTATAGAAGAAGGCGAAAATTGTGATAATGATGTTAAATTATGTACAATAAATAATTACAATGGAAATCAAAAATGTAAAATTGACTGTTTAGGTTATGACATCTGTATTTCAACAGAATCATGCGGAGATGGAATTTTAAATGGAATTGAAGAATGCGACGACGGAAATTTAATAGAAAAAGACGGCTGTTATAACTGCAATATTGAATTAACACCTCCAAATCAAACAACTAACAAAACAATTCTCCCACCAACGCTAAAAATCAACCTCATTTTAGAAACAATTCCTGAAATAAGAAAACTCATAGAAGTAGGGGGTTCAATAGACGTAGAAATAAATCAGGGCGACAAAATATCAGTGACATATGAAAACAAAAATGAAACAGATATAATAATAAGAATCAAAATTATTGAACAGGGAATTTCACAAACCAAAGAAACACACTCTATTACAATTGATGAAGTCCAAAACGGAATAATAAAAGTAACAGCAAAATCTGAACCAGTAACAAAAGAAATTTATTTTGGGGGAACAGAAACATTTGAATTTGGCGTCGCTGAAACACCTCCAGGTGGTGGCGGTGGCGGTGGCGGAGGGGGAGGTTCAGGAAATAAAACTGGAGGGGAAATACAAGGCTCTCCTATTGAACGGTTAATTCAAATAGCAGTCTGTCAAAACACATTATGTGAATTAGACGATAAAACAATAATAAGAGAATGTGAAAATTTATGTGAAGAAAAATGGGAGTGTGAATGGACATTATGCGTAGAAAACGATACATTAACTTACCCTTACGATTGCGTCGACTTAACTGGATGTGGAACAGAAACATACAAACCAACAGAACCAATTTCTTGCGACGACCGCCCATTAGACGAATGCAACGAATCAGTTTGGAGCTGTTCGGTTTGGGGTGAATGTGATGCAAAATATAGTATGAAAGATATTCTACTCGGAAAAGTATCTATTAAAGGTTCAATGGGACGAGCATGTAAAGATTCAACAGAAAAATGCGATGACAAATCTGAAAAAAGGCCATGCGACTTAACGATTCCTATCAACGCAGAAAAAATAAAATGGTGCGAAGAAGAATATGTTGAAATCAAAGAAAAAGAAACAAACAAATTAATCAGCAGAGTCAAAGAAACTGAGATACCCCAAACAAAAGAAATCCTAAAATTAGACATATCTTTTATAATAAGTAATTTTGTCGGCTTTTGTGATTATTGCTACGACGGTGTCAAAGATTACGACGAAACAGACGTAGATTGCGGCGGACCAAATTGCATTTCATGTGATCCAGGTTATGATTATTTTGATTGGTTATTCTGGTTAATAATTAGTTCATGGTCTGTATTAGTAATCCTATTATTATATTATTATAAAAAGAGAAGAGAAGAAGTTGAAGGAATTGGAATCAAAGAAAGATTAAAGAACTTATTCAAAGGAAAATCTGAAAAAGAAGCAAGAATTAAAGAAAGAAAAATAGCTGATTGGTTTAATAGAATAATCAAATTACCATTCAGAATTAAAATTACAAGAGCAAGAAGACCTAAAGAAGAAGTTGTAGAAAAAGAAGTTATAAGGTTAAGTCCAGAAGAAGACTTGCTTGCTAAACTTAAGAGAAAGTTGAGGATGTTGAGAAAAGAAGGGTATTACGGAACAGCAAGAATTGAATCTGAAATCCAAACATTAGAGCAGAAAATTAAGAGTAAAGAAAAATCATTTGTTAAAAGAATAGCAGGAGCATATAGAAGAAGCAGGGAAGCAAGGAAAGAGAAAAAAATTGAAAGGATGAGATTAAAAGAAGAAAAAATAAAATTAAGAAAACCGATGTTTAGTGGATTTGGTTTATGGTTAAAAAGAAGACGCCATGAAAAGGAAGCAAAAAGAAGAATGAAGTATATTAAAAAGATTATGAAGAAAAAATTAAGACAGGAGCATAAAGCTAAAAGAAAAGAAAAGAGAGCAAGAAAGAAAATAAGAAAGAAACAAATAAAATCATTAAAGAGAGAAATTAGAAAAAAGAAAATAATAAATTTGCTGGCTAAATTAAGGCTTTGGAAAAAACAAGGATATTATGGAACCGCGAAGTTGGAAACAGAATTAAAAAGGTTGAGAAATGAGAAAGATTAAACAAAGCATTTTTAAATTATAAACTCATTAAATAATTAAGAATGGCAAATAAAAAGAAGGTGAAAAAGAAGGTTTCAAAGAGAAAACCAGCAAGAAGAAGGGCTATTGAAAAAGGGACGACACTTCATTCTGTACATGAAAAGTTTAATAATTACCAAGAACAAATCGATAGATTAAAGCAATATGAATCTGAATTAAAAAAGATTGATACCCGTGGATTTAAAAAAGAAGTTTCTATAATTAAAGCCCAATTAAATGATCCAACTGCAATTCCAGAAATTGAAAGAAGACTTAATGCATTAAAAAGAAAAATTCTAAAAAAGAGAAAATCAGCATCGCCAATAAAAAGGATTAGTAAAAGTGTTTCAGATATTAAGGAAGAACTTCCCGAAGTTAAAAGCCAAATTAATGTTTTAAAAAAGAAAATAGAAGAAGGAAATGATAAGGAAGCGGATTTATTTAAAAAAAGACTAAACTATTTAGAAGAAAAAAGAAAAACAGAGCATCAAAACATTAAATCTCAAATCAGCAGATTAAACAAAAATTTAGAGGATGAAAAAATCGCTGAGAATAAAAAGAAAAATATTAATTCCGGTATAGGAATTTTAGTCGAAGAAAATTACGGCAATTTTATTAATTCCTTAAAAAAAGATTTAACTGAAAAAGAAAAGAGGGAAGAAGAATTACTAAAGAATAAACTTAAGCAAGAGTTTAGTGAAAAAGAAAAACAACTTGAAATTGATTATGAAAAAAAGAAAGAAGACTTGAAAGAAGATTATAAGAAAAAAGTTAAGTTAACATTGGATAAGGAAGTAAAGAATATCTTTAATGAAAAGCTTGCAAAAAGACTTGCTCTTGAAAAAATCAAACTTGAAGACGAGCTTTCTATAAACAATAAACATAAACTTTACAAAGCCGCGATAGAACAAAAAAAGGCAATTGAGAAAAGATTAAGAAAAGAATATGAAGATAAATTAAATCAAAGATATGATTCAAAATTAATATTAGAACTTACAAAAGAAAAACATTTAATCGAGATGTCGCACGCTGCAAAAGATAAAAAGATTGAAAATAAATTTAATAAGAAGTTTGAAAAAATACAAAGAGAAAAACAAATATTAATCTCATCTATACAAAAACAAAAAAACAAATTAAACGATTATAAAAATAATTTAGATAAAAGGGAGGAAGAATTGGAAAATGAGGAAGAACTTACTAAAGACCAATTATTAACTTTAAAGAAAAAATTGGCTGCAGAAAAAGAAATACTAAAAAAGAATGAATTGAGTTATGAAGCCGAAAAAGCATCATTATTAAACAGCGTCGAGCAGAAAAAAACAAATTTAAATAAAATGCTTGAATACGCAAAAAGTAAACAAAAAGCAAAACTTGACGCCAAACTTGAAAAATCCAAAAGAATTCTTACAGAAAGTTATAGGGCAAAACTTTCTGAGAGCATTTCGGCATATGAAAAAGTTTTAAGAGAAAAACTCGATAAAGAATTTTCTAGAAAATTAGAAGAAGTTGAACAAGAAAGACAGCTTACTGCGGGAATGATTGAGTTTAATAAAAGAGTTTTAGAAAAAATAAAATTACATAATGAATTGGCAAAAGATAATAAGAAAAAACTCGAAGACGAACTTAAAAGACAAAAAAGACGGCTAAATAAAGAAGTAAGAAGAGAATATAATAAAAAATTACAAACTAAGTTAAATTTAATGAAGTCACAAATTTCTAATGAGAAAAAAGGATTTCATAACAATATGTTAAAGTTATTTAGGAGCAGACTTAGAAGTGATATTACAATAAAAGAAGGAGCGTTAAGAAGGAAATTTAATGAACAGCTTAAAAGCGAGATTAAAAGACATGAAAATGAACAGAGATTTAGATTCAAAAAAGAATTCGAAGATAGATTAAAGAAAGTTACAATTCATCATAGAGCAAGATTAGAATCTGTGTATGATTCTAAAATAAAAAATATTGGTATAGAATATGAAAGAAAATTAAAAGAGCTCGGGTTAAAAAAACAAAAATTAATGTCGGCGGTTCAAGAACAAAAGAATAAATTAAACGCGTATAAAGAGGATTTAAGAAAAAGGGCGGATTCTTTAAGAAACAAAGACGAGCTTACTAATTTACAACTTTCAACATTGCAAAAAAAATTAGATGCTGAAAGAGAAATTCTAAGAAAAAACGAAATTGAATTTGAGACATACAAATCTACCTTAGAAAACAGTGTTAATGAAAGAAAAAATAGCATCAAACAAAGATTTGACTTGATTAAAAAACAAGAAAAAGCACAATTAGATGAACAATTAGCAAAATCAAAAAAGATTTTAATAGAAAGTTATAGGAACAAATTAAAAAACAAGATATTATCAGAAGAAAAGGCTCTAAGGGAAAGGCTTCAGGCAGAATTTGCAAGAAAATTAGAAGAACAAATTGAAGAACAAAGAAAAATTTCTCGAAGGCAACTTGAATTAAGTAAAAAACAAACAGAAAACACAATCAGAGAATCTCGAGATGAAATCAATAGGAAAGATAAAGAAATAGATGAAAAAAGAAAAGTCTTAGAAGAAGAATTTAGAGTTACAAAGAAAAAATTCAGGTTTAGTTTATTTCAAAAAAGAAAAGATTATGAACAAACTTTAATTGATAAGAAAAAAGAATTAGAAAAGAAACTTAATGAGTTAAAAAATGTCAAAGATGTTTTAACAAAATCACTTGCTGAAAAAGACAGGCGAGCTCAAGAACAATTAAAAGATGAAAGGAATAAATTGACTAGTTCTCTTGCTGAAAAAGATAGACGAGCTCAAGAACAATTAAAAGATGAAAAGAATAAATTGACTAGTTCTCTTGCTGAAAAAGATAGACGAGCTCAAGAACAATTAAAAGATGAAAGGAATAAATTGACTAGTTCTCTTGCTGAAAAAGATAGACGAGCTCAAGAACAATTAAAAGATGAAAGGAATAAATTGACTAGTTCTCTTGCTGAAAAAGATAGACGAGCTATACAAAAACTTGAACGGCAAAGAAAAGCTTTAGAAGCCAGATTTATGGAAAAGAAAAATGAAGTTGAAAAGTTACTAAACGAAAAAAGAAAAACAGATGCTGTTAAATTAGCAGAAGAAAAAAAGGCAATTGAATCAAAATTTAGGGCTGAAGAAGAAGAAAGGATTAGAAGTTTAAGGGACGCTTTGCATAATCAATTAAAAAATGAACTTTCTTCTAAAGAAAAAGTTCTTCGTCGAAGACTTCAGGTAGAATTTGATGCAAAACTCAAGAACAACGTTGCTCAACAAAAAGCAGAATTACTAAAACGAAAAGAACTCTTAGAAGCAAGCATTCATAAGCAAGTTGGGGCGTTGCTGGGATAGAAAAATTAGCGTTCGTTTCATTCGCGTCATTTATTTGGCTTACCGCACGACTCTACGCTGAGGAGAATATTATATAAAAAATCTAATGATAATTAATTGGATAACAATGTTGAATCTGAGTTAACATTTCCTTCCTTTAACACGAGCCGAGCGTTTACGTTTTGATAAATTTTACTTACCATAACAAAACGTGGGCGCGAGTTAAGCGAGTGGAAATATGTTTCTTGGGTAGATTAACATTTATCCGAGGACTTTTTCAACAAAGTCATTTTACCAAAAAGATTATAAACTTAAGAAAGGTATAATTATTATGGAAAAAAATATGATTAAAATATCTTTGAAAGAATATGAAGGAATGAAAGAAACAATAGAAATACTTCAAAATCCAGATATCATGTGCCAGATTTTAGAAAGTAAATCTAATATAAGAAAAGGGAAAGTTAAAGAGTTTAAGTATTAATTCCAATAAATTTTATGAGTTCCAGCAGCTTCAATTGTAATTGTTTCTTCGATATCATTTATACTATAAATAATCCTTATGTTTGAACCTAGCCAACAACTCCATTTTCCAGCAATTTTCCATGTAAAGGATGTGCATCTAATTCTCTTCTCGGATCAATCTTTAATCTATCAAGCTCATTTTTAATGTCATTTCTTTGTTGGATGTATTCTCTCAACCTCTTTTCTGTTTTATCATTTGCTATTTGAATCTTATACATTTTAATTACAAATTAATCAAATTGATAAATCTTTCTTTAATAAATTGATTTCAAAACTCAAGAACAATGTTGCTCAACAAAAAGCCCAACTCGCAAAGAGAAAAGACGAACTTGAAGCTACAATACATAAAAAGGTTGGAGAATTATTAGGTTAGGAAAATTATAGCGTTCGTTTCACTCGCATCATTGATTTGGCTTTGAGCCGCTTACCGCACAGCTCTACGCTGGGAAGGATATTAATGCAGAAAATCCAATAATAATTAATCTGATTACAATATTAAATCTGAATTAACCTTTACCCTATAACACGAGCTTGCGAGTGTAAATGTTAAGTTAGCAACTTGACTTAACAATTAGGATAAGCTTTAAAAGTCTCTAACTTATTGTTATTTTATAGATTATTAATAATAATCTTAATAGGTGTATAAGCTATCGGTAAACTGACTCGTTTACACAAAGTATAACCTACATCTTACCATAAAATTAATAACATTTTAGTTATACATTATGACCATTTTTATTATGAAAAGTATACACAAAAAAGATAATTTAATAAACTGAATTTTCTTGTTGATAATATGTTAGAAAGATTAAAATTATTACCTAAGACAGACTTATTGAAAGGAAAGAGAATAATTGTAACTGGTTGTGGTTATAAACCTCTTTCAAAAGTTTTTACTGATATTGTAACAAAAGAACCGAGTCATGATTCTATTGAAATTGGGGGTAAGGAAATGAAATTAAATATCGGTTCTGCTGTGGCGGGAATTCTTGCAAAAAATGGTGCAATAGTCCATATGGTTTCAACATCAGCAGATAAATTAAAAAACATTAAAGATAGTTTTTCTGAATTCATAAAACCAGATTTAATAGAATACTCTGCTCTAGACTTATTAAATGAAAAAGGGGTAAAAGGTTTTGTTGGGAAATTACCTAAAGATAAACCTTTTTATTGGGTTCAATCTGTTGGATTAGGTGCTGGAAGTTATAAATTAAAAGATGATAACCCTTATTTACCCCTAGAAAAAATTGATTTAAATTTAATTGAGGCAGAAACTACCACTGTAGTTAAAGCAACACATATAATGATGAAGGCACTTTTACCCATCTTCAGGAAACAAAAAGAAACAAGAATAGCAATAATAACTTCTATGAGCGCAATTAGGGGTTATTCCATTGGTGGAACACATACAACCGCAAAGGGAGCAATAGATAGGTATGCTAATTCTTCAATGCTTGCTTTATACAAAGATAATATTTTTATTACTACAATACGTCCAGGCGGTGTTGATACTGGTATGTATGATAATCCTGCAGTCCAAGAAGCAATAAAAGTCATTTCTGATGAATATAAAGGAACGTGGAGAGAAAAAATTACTTTAAGTCCACCAATTAGTGTTGGAGAGGCAATTAATTTTGCATTCACAACACCCTCACATATAATATCAATTAATATTGTTGCAAAAAGTCAATTCCCAAATGATGGTTCATAAAAGAGTTAGTATCATAAAAAGTTATTAAAAAAATAGGAAGAAGTTTGTTATACTTGTTTACACAAAGTATATCAAAAAGGATATACTTTCTAAATTTTGTCTAGACTAAGAATTGCTTTCTTATGCTTCTCAAAGACCTTTTCATCTATAATCCCATAAACACCTTGTAAACTATCTTTGAACTGTTTTGATGTTATTTTTTCCTTAACTTTCAAAAATAATTTATTAAAATCATATTTTTTTGAAATCTCTTCTTTTATCCATTCTTTGTTTTTTATATTTGGAGCTAACATAAAAATATCTCTTATGTCTGTTAATCGGCAACTTACAAATTTTAATACAAATAAAGCATCTAAATTTATTATTCTTAATTTTAATTCTTCAGTTATGGTTTTTCCTCTTAATGTTCTTATTTCTGAATTATCAAAAATCCAATCAGCAGAAAAAGTAGCATTTGTTTGTCTATCTAAAACTTCTTTTATTAGAATATCCATACTTACTTTAATGTTATTACCAATATCTTTCTCTAATCTTAAAAAATCTCCATAATATGAAGTCTTGTCTTTGTTATTTTCTTCTTTTACATAACCAAAATTTACTAGAGTTTCTTCAATCTCTTTTAATTCCTCTTTGTTTTTGACTACAATATCACAATCAACTGAAAATCTTGGAAGAGTATAAGCATTTACAGCATATCCCCCAATAATCACAAACTTAAATCTTCCCATTCTCTTTAATGTTTCAAATATCTCTTTTTCTCTAAGCTGTAACATTTTTATACTTCTCTTTTATGTAATTGTAAGCATACAAATACATTTCATTTAATTTTGCCAATTTAATTGTTTCTTTTAAGCTTTCAACTTTATAACCCTCTTTTTCTATAAAACTTAATTTTTCAACAGGAATTAAAATAATATATTCTCCTATGGTAGTTCCCTGATTAACATAATTTGGGATATTATGTCTATTAAAAAAGTTTTTCCAATATTTTAAATCTTTCTTGAATATTTTAATAAAATAAGGAGATTTTTCTATTCCTCTTTGAACATAAGAGTAATCACTCCAAATTTCTATAGCAGATAAATTAGTAAAAGCATAATCTTTTTCAGCTTCTTTTATTATTTGAGGAACCTTAAACTCCAATAAACTATTAATCACAATTTCTGGATTTATGCAAATATAAGTATTATCTTGTTGCTTTTTAATCCAACCAGCCCTTAATAATAAAGAAAATATTTTCTTTTTCATGCTTTGCCCAACTATCCAATCTAATTCTGATTGCTTGAATTCTTCTGTGTCTTTATGCTTTGCAAAAAACAAGGCATAAGCTTTCAAGCCATATTGAGGTATTTCTGTTGCCATTTAGTCATTATTTTAGTGTTTATTTATAGTTACTTAATAGGTAACCCTATATTTAAAGGTTTGTATGGAATTATATAGTAACTTAGAAGTAATAACAGATAGGAAGATTTAAAAAGTAAAATGACCTATATAATGTATGGAAACAATATATGACCGACTAGGATTAGAACTTTGTCAAAAACTAATCGATTCAGGTAGTTTTAATACAGAGCAACTTAGATTACTATCTGACGGACTAAGGGATACAACAAGAGTTCTTGATCTAGGAATTGGTTTGGGTAATTTAGCAAAAATATTAATAGAACAAGGTAAATTTGTTTATGGAGTAGATAACAGACAAGATAGCTTGGATTATGCTAAAAGAAAAGTTGGACCACAAGGTGAAGGTAAATTATTTTTATTTGAAAAAGATGCTAGAAAATTAAATTTTCATAATCAATTTGATGGTGCTTCATGTGTATCAAATTTTCAGGAAAGAGAATATTTTGATCCTGTTTTCTCCGGAGTCTATAGAGCATTAAAGAAAAATGGATATTTTGCTATGACTGGTTTAGAAGGTAGCCAGATGAAAAGAATTAGAAGATTTAGAGAAGAAGAAGCAAAAAGAGCTGCTCTAGAAGGAAGACTTATTTTAACTCCAGAAGAAATTAAAAAATTAAAAAGAGAAGATGAATTAAATAAAGAAGCAGGAACAAAAGATTCATCAGAAATTTTATGTTCAAAAATAGCTTTAGATGCTTTACAAAGAAATGGATTCAAAGCTTTAAGAAATGATAAATTTTATCATGATGCTGGTTATTTTATATTAGCACAAAGAGATTAGAAAGATGACAACAAAGTATATCCTTTAGGATACATTAGTTTACACCGAATATTCACCAATTCAATTCTGCTTAAAGTCATTTTACCAAAAAGATTATAAACTTAAGAAAGGTATAACTATTATGGAGAAAAATATGATTAAAATATCTTTGAAAGAATATGAAGGAATGAAAGAGACGATAGAAATACTTCAGAATCCAGATATTATGTGCCAGATTTTAGAAAGTGAATCCAATGTAAGAAAAGGGAAATTTAAAGAGTTTAAGTATTAATTCTAATAAACTTTATGAGTTCCAGCAGCTTCAATTGTAATTGTCTCTTCAATATCATTTATGCTATAAATAATCCTTATGTTTGAACCTAGCCAACAACTCCATTTTCCAGCTAATTTTCCATGTAAGGGATGTGCATCTAATTCTCTTCTCGGATCAATCTTTAATCTATCAAGTTTATTTTTAATGTCATTCCTTTGTTGAATGTATTCTCTCAACCTCTTTTCTGTTTTATCATTTGCTATTTGAATCTTATACATTTTAATTACAAATTAATCAAATTGATAAATTGATTTCAAAACATCTTATTCAAAAACAGCACCATATTCTGCCTGTGTAATAAAACCATATTTCAAAAGAAGATCAATTTTTTTCTTATAAGCAGAAAAATAATATGGATTATTTTCTGAATCTAACAATCTAAATCTCTTAAAAAAACCGGGATTTGAAACAACAGCCTCTCTAAAAGTAGCTATATCCTCTTTAATATTAGTTGTCCCATAAAATTCAACAAAGCCACTATAAGGAATAGGTTCAAAATCACTAACTCCTTCAACTTTTTCCTTAACCCATCTTTCATATTCTTTATACTCTTGATTATCAGTATTCCAATCATATGCTGTTCCTAAATCTCCAAGATAATCTTTCTTTCCCCTCCTTACAAAATCCAAATTACTATAGTCCTTTTCTAAAGTTTCCTTCCATTCAAAATCAATAGGCAACACCTCTCCTTCAAGTTTATCTTTTTGTCTTTGTAAATCATTCAACTCATCTAAAAGAATCGGTGTAGCATCAGTTGACTCTATTTGACTACTTACTAAATCAATCTGTTCTTTTATATCTTCAAGCTCTTTATATTTTACTTCATCATAATGAATTGCATGACCTGCCTCATGAATAATCATACCATAAGCTTTTGCCTCATCACGGTACAGCTTAGTAGAAGGTATGTTTATTGATTTATCATCTGAATTATAAAAAGCACCAGGACCCTCCACCACACCCGTCTTCAAAAGTTCATCTTCATCATAAACCTTTATCTTAGTAATCCCACTAAAAGGTTGATTTGGATTTTGATAATAAATATCTATTAATCTTCTAATGTCTTCAGGTTCATCAAATTCCTTTCCAAGAAACTCTACCTTTTTTCCAGTTATTCTCTCAAACCCCTCAATTGTTGGATAATTATAGCGAATATCTGTTGAAGCCCTTTTGAAATGTATGGAATTAGCATATCTCTCGTCAGTAAAACCCTCCTGCTCTCCAAATGGAACAGACGTAATTCCATTAAAATTTGAAATAATATAACTCTCATCTCTAAATCCAGTTTTAGAATTAGTATCTTTAATTAATAACTCTACAGGACTTGTTGATGTCTGTTCTAAGTCACTTCCTTCATAATACAAATTAGCTGATTCTTTATCTATCAAAATTTCTCCATCCTCTGTGTAAATTCCCTTATTATCTTGATCCATAATAAAATCGCCGCCGACAATCATTTGTGGAATTTTTTCAATAGAATCTCTGTTCTCTAATTCTAAAGAAAAATCTTTCATAGCCCTTACCTTAAAATTATCTGTGTCTTCTATTTTAACATAAGGATTATCTTTACCAAAATTAACATCAAAAAATTCTCCTTGAGCTTTTAATTTTTTATCTCCAAAAAGTATATAATTTTGATAATTATCTAAATTTTCTCCAGACTCTGTTAACAATAAATTAACCTCATCAAGAGTTGACAATGACATTCCCTTAAATTCTCCAGTTGTAATCCCCCCAAGCAAATAACCCTCAGGCACAAGTGTAACCTCTCCTAATCGAAAATCAGGATTTATTCCTTTTACAGCCAAATCATCCACCTTGAAATTATCACTCCTTATTTTATTTCCTTCAATAAAAACTCTTCTGCCTTTTTCATCTCCAAATGTAATCTCGTGCTTGTTTGTAAAAGAAACTTTTCCGTCTTGCTCAACCTTGTCCAACAAATTAATTTTCTCTCCTGAATTTCCAAAAACATTCATAACACCATTTTGATATATCACCTGTGTTCCTTTTTTAATATCTATTTTCGTATTATTAAACACAAAAGAAGTATCGTCGCTTGCTGTTAAATCAGCTTCGGTAATTTCTCCTTTTTCATTTAATTTCACAAAAGAGTTTGTAAGAGGAGTCTGAAACTTCACATTCTCAAATAAATCACCACTAATATTAAAATAGCTTCCTTCTTTAGTAAAAGTTATTGTATTCGAACCAAATGTCTTATTAAGAACAACATCTTTACCACTAACGTCTTCGTTTTCAATTTCATTTCCAATCAAATTACCAAAATCTGCTTCAGTATCATTAAATTCATAAATGCCATATTCACTGGTTTGCGTTGAATTAATCGCAATAACATAAATAAATTGCAAACTCAATAAAAATAATAAAACAATAAATAACTTTTTTCCAGATTTCATTTTATCGCAAACCTCCACTCATAAACTTCATCATTTATTTTATATTCCTCATCAATAATTGAAAAAACAGTAGAATTTCCATAATCATACATATCGACATTAACATCATACTCTTCGCCAATATCATACAAACAACTTACACAAAAACTCCTAGGATGTTCTTGTTGTTCATTAACAATTTTTTCTGAAATTAAATAATAATCATACAATCTACTCTTAAAATTAAAAGAAAACTCGCTTATTTCATAAGTTGATTCTTTTTTATTAATTCTAATGGGGTAATCTAATTCAATAACAACAGCATTTTCCAAAATTGTCGTTTTAACATTTCTCAACTCGTGATTTATCTCATCATAATCATCATCTAAATTATTAAAATTCAAAATACAATAAGAGAGTTCATTCATAACAATAAAACTAATTTCAGCTTCAATTCCTTCAACAGAAGGAATTAATTTTCTTTCACCAATTAAATAATGGGGAACTTGCTCAACAAAATCCACATCATCAATAACTAACGCATATCCTCCTTTCTCGCCAACATCTTTTATTGCATTGTTTCCTGTTTCTTCCAAACAATTAATAACATAATCATAAGCAGGAGCAACATTAACATCAAGCGGTTTTTCTCCACTAATTTTTTCACGAAAAACAAAAAACAAAATAACTGTTACCACAATTAAAACCGCAATTATAACAAATATTGTAACTTGCCCTCTTCCTCTCATATCCTATCTAAAAAAAGAATACTTATTAATTTATCTCTTAATCAAAACATCTTACTAATAACAAATTTTGCACCGGCTTGTTCAGAAATCTGTGCAGTTAAAATAACTCTTCCAACAGCAACTCTATAAACACCCTCGTGAATAGGAATTTTCGCAGCTCTTGAAAAGGCCTGTAAAACTGCTTCAATTTCTTCTTTACTTAATGTAACATCTGTCTTCCTCATTTCTCGTCCTCGCTTAATCAAAACAATTGTTTCAGACCCATTACATTCTATTGTTGAAACTGATGGGTCATTCAAATAAGGTGTTAAGTCCCCAATATCAATCGGTTCACTGCTTGGCATAGGACGAATATGTTGAAGGTTGAATGGCAGCTGTCCAAACTGGATATTTGGTCTTTGAATTGGCGGAGGAATTGACTGAGATTGCCTAATCATTATTTTCCTTGGAATGTGTTCAGATTTATTAATTTCAAATTTCCCAACTTCTTTTGATTTTAGAGGAGCAGTTCCTTCAACAACAAAACTTTTTTTCTTTTCAACAAGCTCAAACAATTTTATTTTATTTCTCTCTTTCTCTCTTTCTCTCTTTTCAATAACTTGTTTTGTTTTTTCTTTAAGGATTCTTTCTAAGGTACTTATATCATAAGTTGCAGAATGTCTCAAAAGCTGTTTTGAAAATTGTATAAGAAAAAATATCTTAAATGCCTCAGATTTATTTTGCATTAATGCCATATTTTAAACCTCTTTTGGAGGTGCAATTGATTTTGTATATTCTCCCATATCAGAAAAAACAGATTGTGTTGCAGATGGTGGTTCAGGAGGCGCTTCTTCAAACTCTTCTTCAATTATTTTTTTCTGTGACATTTGAGAATTAGTTGAATGCGCAGTTGGTTTATATTCAATAACTCTTTCTTTTGAATGGCTTATTGGTCTTACTCCACTGCCTTTTTCATGAATCATAATCAGGCCCTTTGCAATAACTTTATTTTGCTCAAGCAAACTATCAAGCTTCTCAAGAATTTCTTCGTCATTAACTTTAACAAAATCTTTAAAGTCCTTTTCAGCGAGCGATTTGGCTGAAATCTCAAAAACATCTAACAATTTAGAAATCTTATCAGAAAGATCATTAAATTTAACAGAAAGATTTGTCATAACTTTTTGCAGCGAAACAAAATTTTCTACAATTGCCTTGTCAATTTTACTTGCTCGGGAAGAAGAGGAGTTTTGTTGGTTAGGTTTTCTTTTAGCAACGGATTTATTTTGTTGAACAGCTTTTCTTCTTTTTGGAGTTTTCCTTTTAGTTACAGTTTTTGTAATAGTTTGTTCAACAACCTCTTTTGCCATTTTATCTTATTTATTAAAGATTTTAGTATTTATAAATTTGTTGAATGTTTACAATAAGTTGAACAATACCCTGATTTCAAAAACAATTCAATAGTCCATGACATTTATGCTAAAGAATTTTTATGCATTAATCCTCGTCGAGCGAAGAAATCAAGCGAAGTAGATTTCTGAGCCAAAGATAACACGAGCGACGAGCAACTTCACGAGAAGTAACTTAAACTAAAGATAACGAGTGGGGTTGCGAGTATTTAGAGCGAGTGCTAATGTTTATTTAAAAAGTAAACTTAACTTCTCAAAATATATCTAAAAATTCTTCGCCATCTTTTTCTTCTTCAATTTCTTCTTGAACTTCAGGTTCTTCAATAATTTCCTCGGCGAATTCAGATTCAGCATTAATCGTTGGCTCTTGAAGTGTATCTTCTTCCTCAACTATTTCTTCTTCTCGTTCAGCTTCAAATTTTGTTTTAGGAACAATTCCCGGCAATTCTTCAGGAAAAGGCGGAGGACCAATTTCTTCATCAATTTCTTCATCAATTTCATCTTCTTCATTTTCGTCGGAAATTTTATCATTCTCTAATTTTTGCACATGTTCAGAAATTTCTCTTGCCATATCGGCATTAACAGTAATGCTATCAATTCCTTTTTCGACGAGGAATTCCGCCATTTTCTTTTTGGAACCAGCTTGTCCGCAAATAGAAGTTTCAACTTTATATTTTTTGCAAACATTAATTACGTGTTCAATTTGATGAAAAATTGCAGGATGTGTCTCGTCAAACATGTACTGAACTTCTTCATTTCCCCTGTCCAAACCTAAAGTAAACTGCGTCAAATCATTTGTGCCGAATGAAATAAAATCAATTCCTTCTTCGCATAATTCTTTAATAACTTGAACAGCTGCAGGCGTCTCAACCATGACACCAACTCTTACTTTAGATGTAAAGCCAATTTCTTTTAATATCTCTTTAATTTTTTTTATTTCTTCAACTGAAATTATCATAGGATGCAACAAACCAATAATCTTGCCTTTTTCTGCAACTCTTTTCATTGCTTTGTATTCTGCTTTCAAAATTTCAAGATGTTTCAAGCCATAACGTATTCCATGCATTCCTAACATTGGATTTGCTTCAATTTCTTTTGGCGCACCTTCGAGATTTGCATATTCATCTGTCCGAATATCAGAAGTCCTTACCCAAACCTCATCAAAAAACTTTGCAATACCATTAATTCCTTTGTAAATTATTTCTTCATAATCTTTAATATTTTTATTATCAATAAAATATTTTGGATGTTTTCCTGATTCAGCAATAATTCCTTCCAATCTTGTTAAGCCAACTGCTTTGACTTTTGATTTCGCGGCACGTTCAGCAAAAGTAGGAAGATCAACGATAACTTTAATTTTTATTTTAGTTTCAACAACAGGAAGAACTTCTTTTTGAACATCTTCAGCAACTTTTCCTTTGTAAACTTTTCCCTGGAAACCGTCGACAGTAACAATTTCATTGTCTTTCAATTTTTCAGTTGCATTATCTGTTCCAACAACGCACGGAATTCCCATTTCCCGGGAAACAATCGAAGCGTGTGCAGTCATCCCTCCTTCATCAGTTACAATTGCGGCAGATTTTGCCATAGTCACGACCATATCTGGGTTTGTCATTCCTGTTACAAGAATGTCGCCTTTCTGAACTTTAGGCAAGTCAGATAAATCATAAACAATTTTAACTTTTCCCGACGCTATTCCTGGAGAAGCAGCCAAACCAGAAACAATCGGCTCGTCTTTTGTTTGAACGCCTTTGCCAGATTCCTGCCTGCTGCCTATCGTTGTTACGGGCCGAGTTTGGACAATATAAATATTTTCATTCTCAATTGCAAATTCAATATCCTGTGGTTTCCCATAATGGTTTTCTAATTTCAAAGCATATTCTGCGAGTTTTTTAATTTCATAATCTTTCAGGACTTGTTTTTTAGCAAGCTCGTCTTTTAACTTAACTTCTACTTTTGCTCCAGAAGAATCTCTGGTTAATGCAATTTTTTTAGTGCCAATTTTTCTTTCTTTAATTTCCATTTCACCGTCGCTGGAAACTACGTAATGGTCTGGAGAAATTATTCCAGAAACAATTCCTTCTCCCAATCCCCAAACAGCTTCGATAACAACATTATCATTATTATATGACGGGTCCTTAGAAAAAATCACACCAGATTTATCTGAGTTAACCATCTTTTGAACAACAACTGCTAACTTTGCTTCCAAATGATCAAAATTTTGTTTATTCCGATAATAGGTTGCACGAGCAGTAAATAAAGAAGCAAAACATTTTTTGACGTGCAGCAGCAAATCCGCATTGCCCTTTACATTCAAAAAAGAATCTTGTTGTCCTGCAAAACTTGCTTCTGCCAAATCTTCTGCAGTAGCTGAAGAACGAACAGCAACAAAAACCGGCTCAGGCGATTTTGTAATTAAGTCCAACGCCGAGCCCTGTTTTCTCATTTCAACATCATCAGCATCTAAATTTCCATAATCCTCAATAATTGCTTGAGCCAAATCTTCTGGCATAGGGGATTTCAAAATCAACTCACGAATTTCTTTTGCAGTATCATCCAACAATTTTGTATTTTCATAATTAATCTTAGAAAGCTTCTCTTTAATCGCGGCATTTATTCCGGCTTTATCAAGAAAATAAGAATAAGCTTGCGCAGTCACAACAAAACCTGGCGGCACAGGCATTCCTAAATTAAAAATCTCGGCAAGATTAGCCCCCTTTCCCCCAGCAATAGATTTAGAATCTTTATTTAATTCAGAAAACCATGCAACAAAATTATTCGATTCTCTCTCCTTACCATAACCCCCTTTTTTTATCATATAATAAATAAAAAAGGAAGGTTAATAAAGATTTTCGTTGAGAATTTTTTTATATAAGTTCATGACATATGTTATGAGCTAAACCGAAGAATTACTTCTCACTTCGTTCGAAAATTAATTACGACTTCAAATCTGTAAGGCACTGAAGGAAACCAAGGTTTCCTCTCACACACTTTCCTTTCAAATGCTTGACAATCAACCTCCATTAAACTTGCAGGATTTTCCGTCGAGAAAAATGATAACAACCTATCTCAAAAATTTTCCACATTCACAATTTCTTAGCGAGAGCCTTGACGAAGTCTGGCTCGAAGCTATTAATCTTTGCGAAGCAAGAATCCATAAATAGATATTCTTTATTTATATTAGTTATTTAAAAAACTATAATCCCATTCTAGATTAATCGGCAAGCGTTTCTTGTTTTTGTTGAATAGCTTGTTGGTTTCTTTGTGCTTGTTGATTTGTTAAAAGAGTTTGCAAGTCTTCTTGAGATATCGGGATTAAATAAATTGAGGTTTGGCTGTCTGAAATTTGAGTAAACCCTTGTTGTTGGATTTGAAGCAGAATCGTTTTTAATACAGCGTCTTTTGCTTCAACTTGTTTTTTTACAAGGTACCCATTTATCGAGGGTTTTATCACAAATGAATATAAAATTATAATTATCAAAATTAAAATAATTAAAACTAAAGCGACTATAATTAAATTCGTCCTCTTTATTTTTGTTCTTTCAGTAATCATCTTTTTATTAAATTATTTTACTTTATATATTTTTTGTAAGTTCTTTGATTAATCCACAGTAGTAATTTCTACAATAGTAATTACATTTTTGAAAGTCGTTCCTGAGTTTGATGAAATTGCTTGAGCTGAAATTGTGTCTCCTGGTTCGAATGTGACCACACCTTTACTTTGGACGTCGTAATCTTTTTGTATATCTTTTGCTGATTCTAATGTGTTACCGAAACTTATTGCTTCGCCGTTTTTGTAAATTATTACATCAATTATTCCACTGTTTGAATTTGTTACATCTAAGTTTGTTGAGATTCCTGTGATTGAACCTTGTCTCATCATAATATAACCGGATTTTAAACTTCCTGGAACACCTGTTGCTGTGTTTAAGAAATTTGAAGATGTTTCGTCAATTAAACCAAAGTGCAGGAATTGTCTTTTATCTGGATGAGCAATTAGGTCAGCAGTAGTTTCTAATTTCTCAGTAGAGTAAGTTACAACGAAAACTTGTTTTGTTTCACTATTTGTTTCATTATATCCAACTTCATAAATTACTAAATTAGCGTCGTTAACATTTTCTATTTCAATTTCTTTTGGCAAATCTGAAAAATCAACTTCTGATACATTGTTAATGTCTTCTGCGTCAATGCCCCTTTTCTCGACGAACTCTTCAATATATCCTTGAGTTGCATTTGATAATTCTTTGCTTGTTATTTTATCTAATTTTTCTTTTATAGTTTCTTTTTCTTGGGTTGTTAAAGTTGAATCATTTGAATTAGTTTGTGCCATAACAAAAAACATTGAAGCTACGACTAAAATAATTATAATAATAGATAAACTACCAAGTAGTTTCTTTCCTCTTTTATTCATAAAAGAAATAAGGGGAAGGTATATTTAAAGTTATTGTTGAAAACAACTAAATTTAAAATAAAAAAATCCATATAGATTTATGCCTAATTTTTGGAATTTAAGTTTTGGACTTGCGAAAACCGAATTTAAACTTCGCAACGAAGGGAGTTATCTTGGTATTTTGTGGTACTTACTAAATCCTTTGCTTACATTTCTTCTTTTGTTGTTAATTTTCGAAGACAGGCTGGGAAAAGGAATTCCAAAGTATCCCCTATATCTTCTTTTGGGAATTATTATGTTTAATTTCTTTCAACAAGCAACACAAGAATCTGTTAGAGTTATTTGGAGAAATAGCGTTATTAAATCTTTGAATTTTCCTAAAGAAACCCTAGTAATGTCTAATGTTTTAAAGATAATTTTTTCTCATGCTTTTGAATTGTTATTATTTATTTTTGTTTTGATTATATACGGGAATTTCAACTCAGGAATTTTAATTTATCTAATCATTCTTTTTTTCCTTTTTATTTTTGTTTACGGATTTTCACTTATGTTGGCTTCGTTGTCTGTGTACTTTGTTGATTTGAATAATATATGGATTTTTGTTTCAAGACTAGTTTGGCTCGGAACCCCAATTTTTTATGCAGTAGAGGGGCAGACAAGGCTCGGAATATTAAATTTATTTAATCCAATGTATTATTTTATTATAGTTTCTAGAGAGATTATAATTTATTCAAGGATTCCTGAAATGTGGATGATTTTAGGAATGATGATTTATTCTTTTTTGTTCTTAATTACTGGCATGTTCATTTTTAATAAATTAAAATATAAATTTGCAGAATTGATATAATGGAAAGAATAATACTTGACAATGTTTCAAAGAAATTTTGGATAGGTGTGAAAAAGAATCAAAACTCCCTGCAACAAATAATTTCCCTTATTTCCGGAAGAGAGCCAAAGAAAAACTTTTTTGCATTAAAAGAAGTTTCATTTTCAGTTCATGAAAAAGAAATTGTAGGAATAATAGGAAAAAACGGCTCTGGAAAAAGTACTCTTATGAGAATTATTTCAAGAATTTATAAAAAAGACTCCGGCAAAATATTTTCTCGAGGAAAAATCCTTCCAATGATTGGATTGTATTTGGCCTTAAAGCCAAGATTGACTATGAAAGATAATATTTTTCTTACAGGGTTGTTAGTTGGAATGTCACGAAATGAAATAAAAATGAAATATAAATCCATTGTAGAATATGCTGGGCTTGGTAATTTTGAGGATACTAAAATATACCAGTTTTCCGAGGGAATGAAACAGCGGCTTGCATTTTCTATAGCAATTCATACAGATTCTGATATTTATTTATTAGATGAAGTTTTTGAAGTTGGCGACGAAGATTTTAAAAAAAAGAGTGCAGAAACTTTAAGAAAAAAAGCTGAAAAAGGGGTATCAATAATATTTGTAACCCATGATTTGGAGATGATTAAAAAATATTGCAATAAAGTTATTTGGCTCGAAAAAGGGAAAATTAAAAAGATTGGAGGAAAAGAAGTTGTTGAGGAGTATGGGAAGGAAAGCTAAATAATCTTATATAATTATTTCAATTATTATATTATGGATTTTTTCTGTAATTGGTAATTTAATTGATTCATGAAATATTTGTCGGGTGTGCAATAATCCAGATGATTCTTCTTTTGCTTTGATTCCCCGCTTTTTCAAAAAATTGATAAATCTTTGTTTATCCCCCATATTCCCTTCAAAAAAAATTCTTAAACTCTCATTTACTCCCCTTTCGGTTTTAGGATATGATTTAACAAACCCAACTTCTTTGTATTTTGATAAAAAGTTATTTATTAAATTTATTTTTTTCTTTATTCTTTTCTTTCTTATTTCCAAACTTCTTAAACTATTCAATGCTAAAACTATCGCTAAAGGATGTGGTCTATATTTAAATCCAAAACCTGTTTTTATATATGGTTTTAAATAATCTATTGTAATTTCTTTTGATGCGCGACTTTGATGACCAAAAAGCAAAGCCCTTTCATAAATTTCTTTGTTGTTTGTAACTAGAATTCCTGCTTCTCCTCCAGAAACAGCTTTTGCTCCTTGCAACGAAAAACAAGAAACATCTCCAAAGCTACCTACTATTTTTTTATTATATTTTGCACCAAATGCGTGGCTACAATCTTCGATTAAAAAAAGATTATGTTCATTTTTTAAATTCAAAAAACTTTTCATATCACAGACATTCCCATGAAGATGAACTAAAACAATTGCTTTAGTTTTTTTTGTTATTTTCTTTTCAACATCTTTTGGATCTAAAGTGAGGGTGTTTTTGTCTATCTCGGCAAAAATTGGCTTGACTCCCAAAGTCAACAAGGGCATAACAGTTGCATGCCAAGTATAACTGGGAACAATGACTTCGTCACCTTTTTTCAAATCTAAACCAAAATATGCAGAATGTAATGCTGAAGTTCCGTTGTTTGTTGCTAAAGCATATTTTGTTCCGACAAATTTTTTAAATTCGGATTCAAATTCGTTTATCACTCCCAAACCATCTGTGATTGATATTTGATTTTTCCATAACAATTTTGAAACATCAAATATGTTTCTTATTAATTTTCTCATTTTTATAACAATCCAAAATAAAACTGAGAGATGGCAATGCATCTTCAATTGTAATTTTTGGTTTAGTATTTTTTATTATTGAATTTATAACATCGTTAATTTGATTTTCATGTCCAGTTCCATAATAATCTTTTTCTGATTTGTTTTTTTTATTTTGTTCTTTAAATTCTATTTTTCTTAATTTGTTTTTTTCTTTAAATTCTATTTCTGCTGTTTTATCATTAAAGTAACAACTTCCATTACTACCGTGGATTTCAAAATTATATTTAAAATCGTAAATAGAATTTGATGTTGCATTGAATGATGCAAGGATATTTTTCTTGAATTTTATAGAAATGTTAATTGAATCATCAACCTCAGAGATTTTCTGATAATTTTCTATTTTTGAAGAAAAGTTCTCAATTTTTCCACCCATTAAAAGAAGTAAGTCAATATAGTGAATTCCCTGGTTTATTAAAACTCCACCACCCGCTTGAATCTTTTTTCCGCGCCACCCAGAATAATAATTCTTGTTTCGATTGCACAATAAATCTACTTTAATAATATTTATCTTTCCCAATTTATTCAAATTTGACCGGACAAAATTTAGATTTTCATCATATCTATGCTGTAGAATTGGGATTGCTAATTTTCCTATTTTCTTTGATAAATCTAGGATTTTTATAGCATCTTGCATTGAAAGAGAAACTGGTTTTTCAACAATTACATGTTTTCCCGAATTTAAAGAATCAATTGCCATTTGAGCATGCAAATAATGCGGGGTACAAATATGAATAATATCTATATCATTCTCTTTTAACATCTTTTTATAATTCCAAAATATTCTGCCACCAAATTGTTTTTGCATATGTTTTGCTTTTTGCTTTTTAATATCACATAATGCCCGCAATTCAACATTTTTATTTTTTGAAACGGCAAGGGCATGAACTTTCGCTACTTCT
>Ga0209210_1000692_pt1 | contig 33403 bp, 31 predicted proteins | sample RifGroA1_FD_183991 | JGI IMG/M metagenome (GOLD analysis project Ga0209210, IMG submission 183991) | Contaminated groundwater microbial communities from Rifle, Colorado, USA - Rifle Groundwater A1 (SPAdes) (version 2) | ecosystem: Environmental > Aquatic > Deep subsurface > Groundwater >...
AAAACCTTTTTCCAACAGCAATATCAGCTCCGCTATTAATCTCTTTCACAAATAACGGAATGTAAGTAGGAGAAACTTCGCAATCCACATCCATAAATCCACAAATATCAGTCTTAGATGCCCTTATTCCGTCTGCTACGGACCGGCCTCTTCCCATGTTTACTCCATGATATATGGCATCAGCATGCCTGATTTTTTTAGTTAAATTCTCAACTTTTATTTTTGTTTCGTCATCACTTCCATCCTCTACAAATAAAATCCGATAACTTCTACCACGAAGCGAAGAAATGATTTTCGTAACACTTTTTTCAAATGTTGGGCCTTCGTTATAGCAAGGAAGAATTAATGTAAAGTCCGGCTTTTTCATCGAGCGTTGACATTTTAAGGTAAAGCGTCGCAAGACTCAAATTCACTAAAGCAGTATGTATAATCTTTATCCGTGAACCAAAAGTCAATAGCCTTCCCGCCACCTAGTGCAAGATATGCGTCCAAGGATGAAGAAATACGATTATTATTAAAAACAAGTCTTGATCCACTGGGCGTTGAGGAGCCGGATTCTTCAATTTGCCTAATGTACGCTTCGGCTATACGGCTTTTTATAACTACCCAATGATTATTCCCAAGCTGACTAACATTTATAGCAGATATTATAAGAAATACTGCCAATAACAAATAATTGTTTTTTCGGGCTTCAATCATTGTAAGCGTAACAATTAAGGAAAGACCGAATATAGAAAGATTCATATAATGGGGCGAAAGGTGGTGGGGGAGTAAAATAAATGGAAATAAACCCAAAACTACCAGAGCTAGAAAAAAACCGATCTTTCTAATGTCTAGCTCCAAATCGATAAATCTTTTTATAATAATGGCCCAAAAAATTAACAAGACCAACGAAACCAAAATATCACCGGATAATTCCGAAAAACCTCCAATTCTCAATAAATAATATTTAGTGGCAGAAAAAACTTTCAGGGAAAATTCTAATTTGTAAGTATCGTAAATATCCTTAGGTGTCAAGTAAATTAACCGGATGACGCCCACCAACAATACCAAAAGAGATATCCGAATAAGCCACAGTTTATTTTGAATTCTTTTGTCGTTTGTAAGCTCATATGCAAAATAAACAATAGGCCCGACAAGATAGGCTTCAGAAGCAAGAATTGCAATAAATAAAAATAATACAGCACGGCCAAATCTTCTGGAAATCCAAAAAAACAGGGATATGCAAAACAACAAAAATCCAATTTCCACCGCGTTTCCCGAAATCCAATAGAGTGACACAAAATGGGACGAATTAACTAAATAAAAAAAAGTAGCAACATACGGTGCAAATTGGCTTTTGAAAAATTTTTTGGCCAGAACAAAAACCATAAACCCGGAAAGTGTGTGTATCACAAGGCTGGCCAGATGATAAAAAATATAATTTTTCCCAAATATATTTCCAAGAATAAAAAAATAAAAATTATGTATCGGCCTGAAATGAGTTTCGGAATAGCTGAAAATATTTTCGAGATCCACAAAAAGTGTATTTTGTGAGAACTTATCTATAAGTATAAAATCATCTTGGGAAAAAAATATTTCTATATTGTTTCCAAATAAAAAAAAGGAAATCAGGAAAAAAGAGGATAATATAAGCAAGTTCTTAATCACTCGAATATTCTAACATTGAAATACGAAATCTTCTCCTGTTAATATAACCGAACCCAATGTTATTTAAATTACTGATCGTCGCTGCATTTTTAAATGGACTTTCTTGGATAATACTAATTCCAGTCTGGCAATATCCCGACGAACAAGCACATTTTGCTCAAGTTCAAAATATCGCTGAAATGGGTGGATCGCCGATAGAAGGTCCGGATACTTCCGTTGAAATTGCCTTTTCCGAAGCGCTGCTAGGCACTGCAAGGGACAGTATGGGCAATAATCAGTTCACCTATCAACCCTATTACCATATTGAATATACAAACTCCAACCAGGGTTATTTTGAAAATCTCATTAACAATTTACCCAGGGACACACGAAACACAATGCAAAAGAGGGAAGCAACCCATAATCCCCCTTTGTATCATATCTTGGCATCTAACTTTTACAATAGTTTTTCAGCAAACGGTCTATTTACAAGAGTTTACGCTGTCAGGTTCTTCTCATTGTTACTCTATTCATTTTTGATAAAAATCAGCTACAATGCCGCCAGATTAATTTTTCAAAACAAAGTAAAAGAACAAATCGCACTAACCACATTAATTGCTTTTTTCCCAATGCTTGTGTTTTCAACTACTGGTGTTCTGCCAGACCCTCTCACCATACTTCTTTTTACAGTTATTTTTACGCTAAGTCTGAAAATAATAAAGGACAAAATAAATTTGCCTAGGCTGGCATTACTTATAATAGCAATCTATTTGGGTATGCAAACCAGACAACAATTTCAGGTGGCAATACCAATTGTGCTTCTTCCAGTCGCTTACGATTTATTTAAGAGTCTACCTGAAAAAAAATTCAGCATAAGTGCTATCGCCCCCTTGTTAATTGTCGCTGCTTTTGCTCTTATTCCAGTGGCGTATAAACAATCACTCTTTTCTATTCCAGAAATCGGAACCCCAGATTTGTCCTTGTTATTTACAAACCAGTTTGCTGGATATCTCGTTTCTACTCTAAAGCAATACTATAACCAGACTCTGCCTTGGTATTGGGGTGTATATAAATGGTTGTCATTGACCGTTCCTCACGTTTACTACAAGATAATTAACAGGGCAATCGTATTAGCACTCGTTGGTTTAATTGTCTGGATTGTAATAACAATCAAAAACAAAAAAATAAATAAACAAGATTTAATGATAATTACTTTTATCGCCAGTATATTCATTTACATTTCAACTTTTATAATTTGGGATTTTTACTTTCAAAGAATTTATAGTTATTCGTTCGGTATTCAGGGCAGATATTTTCTACCTCTTATTTTGCCCATTACAACAGTTTTATTTTTTGGCTTAAAAAACTTGTTCCAGTTATTCATTAAAAGATATCTATATGTTGTTTACTTTATATTAATGTTTGCCATGGTCTTATTTAATGACGTTTCCCTAGCTCATGTTTCATCAACATATTACGATGGCGAGAATGCAGAAGTGCTTATAAGCCAAATAAGCCAATATAAACCTTTTATTTTTAAAGGTTATATAATACCAATCATTATTTCGCTTACAATTTTGTCGCAATTAATATATTTATATAAACTTTCAATTTACTTTAAAAAAAATAATGAAAGCTATTGAAGAAATAGGACAAAAAAAATTAGGTAGGTTCATCCTTTATTCAATATTAGTGGTAATTTACCACGGAATCATAAATCATTTTCTTTATTTCTCTCCATTCAGAAAATATTTTTTAATCATTCTAGGTGCTCAAATTGGGACAGATTCAATTATTATGGATGTAAGATTTATTAATTGGCACCAAAAAGGTCCTCGTGGACTAACAATTAAGAGCAAATGCTTCGTTAGCGACGGGGTTATGATAGACCTCTACGATTCAGTAAAACTTGGAAATAACGTGACTCTTGCTCAACGCGTACTGATACTAACGCATACAAATGTTGGTTATAAAGATCATCCTTTGCAGAGATATTTCCCTAAAAATTCAAAACCTGTTATTTTTAAAGACGGATCATTTATAGGTGCCAATTCGACAATATTACCGGGCGTGACAATAGGGAAAAACTCATTTGTAGCCGCCGGAAGTGTAGTAATAAAAAATGTACAATCAAACACCTTAGTAGCTGGAGTGCCAGCAGTTAAAGTAAGAAGAATTTCATGAGACAAAGTTTTATCTCCTCTAGAATTTTGTTTATCTACATAACATTCTTAATAATATATTCATCATTACAATTCATACTAATTTTACGACACAAAACATCATACTTATCAGACAGTCTTTTTTATAAACATCTATACCATCAGTTTCAGGGTGATAATTTTAATGATGCCTATCAAAAAGTTATTCACAAGCTAGATATATCTAGAGCTACACAAATTGATTGGAATATCTTTTACAACGAAAACCAATACAGGGATACACTACAATATTTTTCTAAGAGGCCATTATATCCATTTTTTGCATATCTAATAAATTCTGTGTTTAACAATGAACTTTTAGCGTTTACCATACCTATATTTGTTGCTTATATTGGTCTCATAATTACAATATTCATACTTTTTAAACAAGGATTAAATTACTTTTTTGCTTCGTTTGGCACATTTCTTTTTGTAAGTTTTTATCCCTTTTTAGATTTATCTACCTATTTTTTAACTGATACAATCGGTGCTTTTTTTTGGATGCTTCAAGTTGGATTTCTTTTTAAATTCATACAGAAAGGAAGTAGAAAATGGATTGTTTTATTCACTATAATGCTTGCAATTTCACTTACAAATAGAGAGCAAAGTATTCTACTTCTTCCGATGCAAATTGCTTTATCAATTATTTTTTACAAACTAAAAATGAATCACTTCTTGCATGCGAGTGTAAAAATTACCATGATCAGTGCAGTAATAGTCTTTTGTTATCTTTTAATATCTATTCTTCAAGGGAACAAAACGTTATGGGATACTATACACTATACAATGAACAATTATGGTTATTTTGATAACACCTATAGCGTTACTGAGACGTTATCTTACTTATTTAAACAAGTATACCTTCTGCATACTGTTTTTGTCAGAGATTTAATATCACACCATATTTGGTCTCTTATTTCGACTTTTTCAATAGTAGGGACAGTGATTGCGTTAAAAAAAATAACCTTAATAAACACAACTTTCATATTATCGGGATTAGCGTCATATTCTTTTGTCTTTTTATTCCCGGAATTAAGTTATCGATATTATTTCCCTGTAATAATTTCCATATGTTACTTTTGCTCCTATTTTTTATCTCATCTGGTAAATCTTTCTACGAAAGGAAGGGATTAGATGTCGCTTACTTACATTCGAAACAAACTACGAAGCATCTCATTACCACTCCAGCTAATAGACGAAAGTCTCCCCAGAAGAGGGACCATAGTAGATCTGGGTTGTGGGGAGGGAGTAATCGCCCATTATCTTGCCCAGAATCGTATGAGAAAAATTATTGGAATAGACAAAAACGTAAAGAGACTTCCAAAATATAGTACAAGTAACCTTCAATTTAGACTTGACGATATTAGCAATTTAGATATTAAGAATATACATGGCGCCATCATATCAGATGTTTTACACCATATAAATTTTAGGAAACAACCTTCAATCATAGAAAATATATTCAATCACATGAAAGTTGATGGCATTTTAATTATAAAAGAAATTGACAAAGAGGAAGCTATAAGAAGCATCTTATCTCGTCTATGGGATCTTATTTTATATCCTAAAGAAAAAATCTATTTCTCCAAATCCTCGGATTTAATGATCCAGATAAAAAAGGCAGGTTTTCGCGTCACCATAAAAAGACCATGCAGATTATTCCCAGGCTCAACCACTTTGTATATTTGTAAAAAGTGAGTATCTTTATAAAAAAATTCTGGTTTGTAATTATTATTGCCATAATCTCAGTTACTTTAAGACTATTTAAACTAAATGATCTTTTCTATTTTTCCTACGATGAAGCGATTCCGGCCTTTGTCGGAAAGAATCTTTATCTGTTGCACAAATTACCGTTAATTGGGGGAGTAACACCATTTGGTTTTCACTTGCCGCCCTACTTTTATTGGCTCCTTTCCATATTGTTATCTCTGGGTAAGCTCCACCCCATTGCATGGGGAATTGCATCAGCATTTCTGTCAAGCATCACAATAATTTTAATCTACATAGTTGGGAAAGATTTTTTTAACAAAAGGGTAGGACTTTACGCTGCCGTACTTTGGAGTTTTTCTTATATTGCAAATCTATACGACCGACACTTTTGGGCACTATATTGGGGACCTATTCTTACGCTGTCAACACTATTTTGTCTTAAAAAAATCATAAATGGAAACAGCAAATTTGTTATTCCTCTTTCTATAGCTTTTGTCTGGGCTATTGCAACCGATCCTTCTAATCTTGTCCTCATATTTTTGGCAATCACCGTGTATGTATTATATAGGGTCAAATTTAAAAAAACGGAATTGCTGGGGATATTAATTATTATCTTTTCACTTTTGCCGCTTATGTTCTTCGACCTTCGTCACAACTTTGCCAACACAAAACCCCTACTGCAATACCTAAAAGCACAAAAGACGGAATCCAGATTCGAAAATCAGGATATGTTGGACCGAACAGCGATTTTTGCCAATTCTTATACCAGATTAATTTATCCGTTCTCAGATAATGAAGTCGCAAAACAATATTCATATTGCACGTCATTTATAAACGAAAAATATCAAAATATTCCAATAGCCGTTAGTCTGTTCTCGCTTTTGGCACTCACGATTTTTATGCTCACCACGTTTAAAAATAAAAATGGAAATAAAAAAGTAATCATTTCTCTGCTCATAATGATTTACTTTTTGGGCATACAAGCATACGGGGTTATGTTCAACGGTGACATTTTCGAACACTATATAACAGGGCTATTCCCTATATTTTTACTTATTGCCGCCTACTTCCTAAGCTATCTCCCTAAAAAGCTGGCATATGTCATTTTGGCTATTTTCATTACTGCCAACCTATATAAACTGTCTATTGCCCAAAATTCGCACGGCTTGCTGTATAAGAAGCAAGCAATAAAATTTGCCATGACGCAAGTAGGAGATAAAGATTTTTCACTTGAGTCGCTTTCCACATGCTGGAAATATTCTGGTTATCGTTACCTGTTTGCAGTATACGGCCGCGAACCCGTAAAAAGTTATGTCGATCCCAATTTTGGGCACCTATATGGCAGGACTCCAATTTCACCAACACATCCGGAAACTGTTATAGCCTTCGTGACGCACGATTTTAAACAAGAAAACCGGGAGTTTTACGAAAAGTACGCCCTATATAAATCCCACTCAGTAACAGACGCTATATTTGGAAACATTGAAGTACTAATTATGGACAATAATTCCGGATGGTTTTAAAGGCACATATTGTATACTCAACTAGCCACATCTAATGCTTTCAACTTTAAAAGGATTATACTTTTCAGACACAGGAAAAGACACGATTATCGTTTTTGCAAGTTCAGCTATCAATGTTTTGGCAGCTGGCATCTTTTTTATGCTCTCAGTAAGGATTCTGGGTCCGGCAAACTATGGTTTATTTGCAACAGTTGTTGCAACAGGACTACTTGTAGTCAGGTTAACTAATATAGGAATAGACACCGGAATCTTACGTTTTGCAAGCAAGGGCTCTGCAAGCAATAACGCGGTTCTTTCGCTGGCTTTAAAATCTTACCTCATGCTTGGCGCTTTGGTAGCAGTTATTGGTTTTGTACTTTCGCCACATATAGCAATTTTTTTAAAACAGCCTCAGATTACGAATCTTCTTCGTATTTCCCTGGGAGCAACAGTTTTTTTTCATTTAACAAATTTGTTTGTCGCTGGTCTTCAAGCAAACCACCAGTTTGTAAAATCATATATACCACTTATCTCGAATAATTTAATAAGGATAGTTTTGATATTATTAGGTGCCTATTTTTTCACCATTGGCCTACTCCAACTAACAATAATTTATTTTTCTGTAACTATAGCTTCCTCAGTAATAGGAAAATTGTTATTCCCTATAAGGCTTCAAAAAACTGAGAAACAACTAGCCAGCGATTTTTTTAAATTTAATATCTGGATTGGCTTGGCACTTACAATAAGCGCGATTTCTTTTGATAATTACTTTTTGCTCAAATTAACTGGCCCTATCCAAACAGGTCTTTATGCAGCGCCGTTCAAAATTTTAAATTTTGTATACGAATTCGGCAGTAGCTTTACAAGGGTTCTAGCTTCTCGGTTCTCATCGTTTGACTCCAACCAAAAAGCGATTAAATTTTCCCAAAAAGCTTTCGCCTTTCCCATATTGCTTGCATGCGGGATGGTTTTTTTGATAATACTAGCGAAGCCTGTAACTCAGTTAGTACTCGGAAGCGAATATCTTGAATCTGTCCAAATCTTAAGAATACTTTCCGTTGGCTTTATATTTTTCTTTCTTTCAACTGTTCCTAGTTCAATTATCCTTTATTATTTAGGCAAATCTTCTGTTTCTTTTTTTATAACATTGGTGAAATATACTCTATTTGCATTGCTGCTCTGGATGCTTGTGCCAACTCAAAAAGCTCAAGGTGCTGCAATATCTTTTACAATCGCGGAAATTGTATCACTGCTTCTTATGTCAGCCTACTCGTTCTACAAAGTGCGAAAATGAAACTAGAAAAATTTTTAGATAAGCACACTGTAATTATCTTTGTTTTATTACTCCTAACTCACTTCATTTTTCTAATTAATACAAAATTCACTCTATGGCCGGAGATGATGGTCTATCCCTATTTAACAAATAACGGGTTTGATCTTTATACAGATTTAATAAATCCTTACCCACCCTCTTTTATCTTTTTTTTGTCACAATTTTCTAAACTATTTAATTACTCGATAACAAGTTATCAATTATTAACATGGACAATAATAATATTTATAGATTTAATAATCTTCCTTCTGACTCAAAAAATTTTTAAAAAATATTATTTATCAATCACATCTTCAATTTTCTTCACATTTTTTTCAATTCCGTTTGGGATAAATCAATTATGGTTCGATCTTATTCAAACGCCTTTAATACTTTTCTCAGCATACAATTTTTATCTTTTTATAAAAGAAAAAAAACTTCAAAACCTAGATTTATCAGTACTTTTTGCGCTTGCAGCGTTTTTTATAAAGCAGCAAAGTATCTGGCTCATCATTTTTTACGTTTTTGTTGTTTGGATTATTTATAAACGAAAAACATTACCATTGTTTTTAAAAATTAAAAAAACTTACGTATTTCTCGTTTTGGCAGTTATTGTACATTTGCTGCTATTTTTAAAATTTAAAACACTTCCCGATTTCTTATTTTGGGTTATTTATTTTCCATTTTTTAAGGCATCGTCAATGCCCGGTTATCTTTCTCTTCCGACACTGAGGCAGCTTTTAACTATATCTGGATTGGCTTTATTTTTTCTTCCTGTGGCAACAATCAAAAAAAGAGAATTTAAAATAATTCTTCTAAGTTCACTCCCACTCATGCTTTTTGCTTACCCGAGATTTGATTACTTCCATGTTATTCCGGCCCTTGCAGTCCTATCGCTTCTTGTTGGAAAAAATATTCAGCTGGTTCTGAACTCATCACTAGTTGTAAAAATAGTTGTGACTACTGCAACAGTTATGTTATTAGTTTTTAACACACGTTTTTTAAGCAACAACTGGACCACGGAAATAAGATTTTTTGAAAATGATATATTGGCAAGTGCCAGCATGATCTCCATATTCACCAGCGAACAAGATAAAATTTATATCCAAAACGGACCGGACCAGTTATTGCCGCTAGCACTTCGCCTACCGCCCAAACCCTGGATAGACGAGTTTCCCTGGTATCTGGAAAATAACACTTACCAACAAAGGGTAACGTCAGCACTAAAAAATGAAAAAGTAAAATTCATAGTTTATAAGGAATATTCATACGATGGGCAGTACGAACTTGGTTCATACATCCCACAAGAAATCGCCTCCTATGCCAATAACAACTACGAAAAGTATATTCAGTTATCCGGTGGGCTCTGGCTAAATAAAAGAAAGTCCTTTAATTAAATCGGACCTTCTGATATATTCAAAAACAGCTGACATCATGGCCAACATTGCGTTTATAAGTTTTTATTCTGGGGTTGTAGACAGGGGAGTTGAAACTTTCGTACACGAATTAGCAGATAGACTCTCAAAAAAACACAAAATAACAATTTTCCAGGCCGGTAGCACAATAAATAATCCTGCGGTAAGAACTTATCAAATAATTTCCAACGCAAAAATACCAAAATCCACTATCAACCCTTTGGCAAAAATATATCTGGATCCGCAATCGTTAAAAATACTCTTATTCACGACGAAAGCAATACCAAAACTAATGAGAGGAAAATACGACTTGATAATTCCACTAAATGGTGGTTGGCAGGTTGCAATATGTAAACTGCTCTCGGCTTTTATGAATTTTAAAATTATGGTTACAGGACAGGCAGGAATTGGCAGTGACGATGCTTGGAATTTATTTTTTCATCCCCACATTTTTATCGCGCTCACAAAGGCCCAGACCAGTTGGGCTAAAAAATTAACAAATGAAGTAAAAATATCTAATATCCCCAACGGTGTCGACCTTTCTAAATTTCATCCTAAAATTATGCCCAAAAAAATCAATCTTCCAAAGCCAATCATTGTATGCGCATCAGCATTGGTACCATACAAAAGAATAGACCTGACAATAAAAGCCGCTGCAAAAGCCAACCTAAGCCTACTTTTGTTGGGTGATGGGCAAGACCATGGTTCTTTAGATACACTCGGCAAACGTCTCCTAAAAAATAGGTACTTGAGACTCGTGGTGCCTCATTCAGAAATCCCTCGCTACTTCAGGGCAGGCAATATCTTTAGCCTAGTATCAAAAACAGAAGCCTTTGGAATCTCGTATATAGAAGCTTTAGCATGTAACTTACCCGTGGTTTGTACCAACGATGAATCCCGGGCAGAAATTATCGGCGACGCAGGAATTTTAACTTCGCCCCAGGACATCGACACTTATGCAAAAGATTTAAAAATTGCCGCAAATACCAATTATCGCAATAAACCTTACAACCAGTCGCTAAAATTCTCGTGGAATAAAATAGCTGAACTTTACGAAAGGGAAATTAGGGATTTGACTAGCGGTAAAAATATATGACTGTTTCAGTAATAATACCTGTGTATAACGAAGAGAAGTTGATTGCACAGTGCCTGGCGTCCCTAGAAAAACAGTCGGTAAAAAATATAGAAATTATTGTTGTCGATGATGGCTCGACAGACTCATCAAAATCAATTGCAAAAAAATTTGATATTACAATACTAAAACAGCACCACAAGGGTCCTGGAAATGCCAGAAACCTTGGAGCAAAAAATGCCAAAGGGGAAATACTCGTTTTTGTCGATGCCGATATGACTTTTGACAAGCATTTTATTCGTGATTTAACCAAACCAATCTTCGAAAAAACAGCAATTGGTACCTTTTCAAAAAACGAGATGGTGGCAAATAAAAACAACAGGTGGTCGGTTTGTTGGAATATAAATAGAAATGTGCCAAAGGATAGGATGCTCTCAGAAAGTTACCCAAATGAAGCGCCGGTTTACAGGGCCATTCTAAAAAGTGAATTCGATAAAGTTAACGGTTTTGAAACTTCTGGCGCTTATACAGACGATTGGTCGTTATCGGAAAAACTGGGTCAAAAATCCACAATTGCTCCAGGCGCCATTTACTACCACTCTAATCCGTCAACGGCTCGCGAAGTATGGCTCCAGGCAAGGTGGATAGGAAAGAACAAATTTTTAACTGGGAGCGCAATGCGAAAGGTAAAATCAATATTTATTTACAGTTTGCCAATGTCACTGCCCATTGCAATATATAAGGCAATACTCAGGCGTTATCCACTTTTTATTTTTTTTAAACTTTTATATGACATGGCCATCACGTTCTCTGTAGCCGAATCATTTTTCACAAAGGTGAAATTTAGATGAGTGCAAAACTACTAATTTTAATAATATCAGCATCAATCCTATTAAGGCTTGTGGTAATTAATCAAAGCCTATGGCTCGATGAAGGGATAAGCGTAAGCGTAGCCAGCAATTTAAGCTACAGTGCCATAATAACAGATTTTTCCCCAGGTGATTTTCACCCCCCATTGCATTATCTTATTCTTAAGCTTTTCATAGACATTCTTGGCCTGTCAGAATTATCAGCCAGGTTGCCTTCCATACTTTTTGGCTCATCTACTGTGCTGGTTGTATATTTATTGGCAAAAAAACTTTATGACACAAGGACTGCTTTAACAGCGGCGGCGCTCCTGGCAACATCTCCACTGCATATTTTCTACTCACAAGAGGCAAGGATGTATTCTCAGGCAACACTCTTCTCACTTACATCACTGTATTTTTTTGTTTCAATTCTTCAAAAGGACAAGTTTGCCAATTGGATTGGCTTCATAAGCTCCCTCGTGCTCGCGTTGTATACGGATTACATCCCAGGCTTCTTGCTCCCAGCGTACATGGCATATTTATTATTTTTTAGAAAAAAACTCAATAAAACCACGATTAAATCCTTCGTCCCCGCATTCATATTAATATTTGCCTCTTTGTTGCCCTGGGCAGGCATATTTTACAATCAGTTGAGCATTGGTCTTTCGCTTTCAACTACATCTCCACAGTGGTACGGCGTCATTGGATCTGCCACGCCCAAAGATTTAGGTTTGGTTTTTATTAAATTCATTATCGGACAGATTTCAGTTGATAATAACCTTACCTATTTGCTGCTTTTCCTGCCGATTGGCTTGTATGTCATCTTCTTAATCATCATTTCATTTTTACGTATGAGTGTAACCAGATCAACACTATGGTTTTATCTGCTTCTACCAGTGACCTTATCCTTTTCGGTTTCACTTTTTATACCAGCCTTTTCCTATTTTAGATTGCTATATGTTTTACCTGCTCTTTATGTCATATTGGCATCAGCCATCAATAATCTTCATTGGACAAAACCAACGATATTCATGCTGACGCTTATGCTCGCAGTCAACCTTTTTTCAACGACAATTTACCTTAGGAATACAAAATTTCAAAGAGAGGATTGGAGATCGGCAACATCCTATATCAAGGAAAATAAAACCGACAACTCACTTGTTCTTTTCGAATCCAACTATGTGATTAGTTCCTTCGATTACTACAATCGAAGCGAAGTGGAGGCGATAGGAGTTTTAGATAGTTTTAGCCCGAACCCGGACAAGGTGTCGGATAACGTTAAAACTGCTATCGCTGGAAAAAACAAATTATTCCTGTTCCAATACCTGTCACCGATTTCCGATCCGCAAGGTATCGTATTCCAATCCCTCATAGAGAATGGATTCAAAAACACAGGTACTAAAGATTTTAGAGGGGTTGGATTCGTTTATGAATTTACAAAATAAAAATAAAATTTACGATCTTTTTAAAAAACATTTTTGGCGGCAACACCCTGAGTCTGCACTTCGATATGCACCTGTCATATCCGAGATAAAAAAGGTAAAAATTCCAAATCCAAAGATATTGGAAATTGGATCAGGATCACTGGGCATGACGCCATACTTTAAACAAAAGATCGATGCGATAGATGTGGATTTTTCAGGACCACCATCGCCATATATAAACAAAATAAAAGGTCAAGCATGGAACCTTCCGTTCAAAAAAAACTCTTACGATATAACAATTTCTGTTGACGTTCTGGAACATATTCCTCCGCCTTTACGTGAAAAATCTATTTATGAAATAATTAAAGTAACCCGTAAATTAGCATTAATTGTTGTCCCCACATCAACAGCATCTGAAGAACAAGACAGGGAACTTCAAAGGCGCTGGAATAATGTCTTCAAAATTAAAAATCAGTTTTTAGATGAGCATGTAAAATATGGCCTACCGCAATCAGAAAAAATCCTGGTTTATATAGATAGGAGCAAAAGAGCGCTGAAAAAAGAATTAAAAGTTAAATCTTATCCCAATCTAAACCTTGTCGTAAGAAATATTCTTATGAAAACATGGATAACTAAAAATAAATATATTTATTATTTGTATTTAAAAGGTTTTCTTCTTCTTGTCCCCATCCTTAAATTTATTAACTTTGGAAAGACTTACAGAAGAGTCTTTGTGATAGAATTCGCGAGTCCAGCCAGAACGCAATTTGAGCCGTATACGACTAGTATTGAAAAGGCGAAAATTAAGTTCAAGTGGGGTCGGCAGTGAAAATAGGAATAGACATATCTCAAATTGTATACAAGACTGGAGTCTCAACGTATACAGAAAATTTAGTAAAAGCCCTCCTGAAAATAGATAAAAAAAACCAATATCTACTTTTTGGGACATCACTAAGGCAATACACTAATCTTAATAAATTTAAAAAAGAATTAAATGACACGAGCAAAGTGGATTTTAAAATATTCATGGCGCCAATCAGCTCTTTTGAGGTTTTATTTAATAAAATTCATATCTTTAGCATAAACAAATTAATTGGCGATGTGGATGTTCTGCATACATCGGACTGGATAGAACCAAAAGTTATTTCAACGAAGACTAAAAAGATTACAACAATCCACGATATGGTTCCATTCCTTTTCCCCTCAACGATTCCGAAAAGAATTCTTAATAATCAACTGTGCAGAATGGAAATAGTAAAAAAAGAATCAAACATTATACTCACCCCATCCAAAGCAAGCAAAGAAGACATTGTAAAATTTTTAGATTTTCCAGCGGAAAAAATTAAAGTTACACCAGAAGCTCCCGCAAGGGATTTTAAACCGCAACCAGAGGAAACAATTAATGAAGTATTAGCAAAATATAAAATAAAAAGACCATATATTTTATCTGTCAGCACCCAAGAACCACGTAAAAACATTCACAAATTAATAGATGCTTTCGAAAATTTAGTAAAAGATAGAACGGATATCACACTAGTTTTAACTGGTAAAAAAGGTTGGGGTCAAGCGCTCGATGTTGTACCAAGCACCATACAGACTGGCTTTGTCACGGAAAAAGAATTAATTGCACTTTATGCAGGGTGTAGAGTATTTGTTTATCCATCACTTTACGAGGGTTTCGGGCTACCTGTTCTTGAGGCGATGGCTTGTGGAGCACCGGTTGTCACATCAAATAATTCTGCAATGGCAGAAATCGCCGAGAATTCTGCCATTCTTGTCAACCCTAGAAGTGATGGCCAAATAAGAAAAGCGATAGAGTTGGTACTTGATCTTGATCCTGAAAATTACCAAAAGATGGTACGCGCAAGCCTGGACAAAGCGCGTCAATATACATGGGCAAAAACCGCGAAAGAAACCTTAAATATTTATGAAGAACTTGCAAGGAGTTAAGCTTGATAATTGGTCTTGACGGAAACGAAGCAAATGTTAATAGTAGGGTAGGCTCCGGTGTATATGCCTATGAGCTTCTAAAAGAATTTGCAAAAAGCAAAAATCACAACTTTATTGTTTATTTAAAAGAAAAACCCTTGAACGATTTGCCCAAACAAACGGCAAATTTTAAATACCGGGTTTTCGGCCCGAAAAAACTTTGGACACAGCTGGCTCTGCCTGTCAATCTCTTAATTGGTAAAAAACCAGATGTTTTCTTTTCGATGGGGCATTACGGTCCCAGATTTTCGAAAGTTCCTTACACAATAACAATTTTTGATCTTTCCTACCTCCACTTCCCGGAGCTTTTCAAAAAGAGCGATTTGTATCAACTGACCAATTGGTCGGCATATTCTATAAGAGGAGCAAAACACATTTTTGCAATATCAAGATCTACTAAGGATGACATTGTAAAAAATTACAAAGTGGATCCGTCAAAAGTCACGGTTACATACATGGGTTACGATAATTCGCGGTTTAAGCCTCAAGCAAAGCAGAAAATCGATGTAGTTAAGAAAAAATATAAACTTCCCGAAGAATACATTATATTTATTGGTACGATTCAACCTCGAAAAAATATTGAATTTTTACTGGAAGCTTTTTCTAAGTTAGGAAACCAAAAATTAAAACTTGTAATCGTAGGTAGAAAAGGCTGGTTATTCGAGCAGATCTTCCAAAAAGTTAAAGAACTTCAATTGGCTTCAGAGGTGATCTTTACAGGGTATGTTTCAAATGCAGATTTGCCTGCATTATTATCCGGCGCAAAACTTTATGTTTCCCCTTCCCTCTGGGAAGGTTTTGGAATTCCTACAATTGAAGCCCAAGCGTGTGGAGTACCTACTGTCGTTTCAAGCGTTTCATCACTTCCAGAGGTAGTAGGGGAAAGTTCAATACTTATAAATCCAAAAAGCGTTGAATCAATTTCACAGGGAATGATTAAAGTTATTCGCGATAACAGCTTGGAAACAAGGTTAATACAAGATGGCTTTCAAAACGCACGACGTTTTTCCTGGGAAAAGTGTGCACAGCAAACACTTTCAGTCTTAGAAAAACTATAATAAATACAAATATTATTTAAATTTTAATCTAGTGAATTAAATTACGAAAAAGTCAGAAAGACTTTACACCAGATGTGTCAACAATAACAATTTCCAAATCCTTAAATATTTGTTTCCAAACAACATTATTATTAGTTTGCAAACTTTCCCCAACTTGTTGAAATATCACAGCCTTACCAGGATCAGTTTGCTGTATTTGAGTAGGATAAAGACTATAAGAAGCGTAAATCCAGTCAGTAAAAATGTACCAATAACTTTTAACAGCTGGATACTTTTGCAGGGTATAAAGTTCGGTCCAGCCACCACCCTGTATTTCGCCTATCTGAGACGCTTCAATGGCAAACTTATCTTCCTTTAATACAGAAATACTTTGTCTAACTAATGCAATCTTTTTAGATAATGGATATTTAATTGAGGAATTTTGTAAAGTGTAATAATTTGCAAAGAAATAAATTAGTAAAAATAAAGGTAGTGAAATTTTTAATTTTTTTTCAAGAGCAACAAGTGTTGGAGAAATTGTCAATAGAAAAACAGGCATGATTACAAGAAAATATAGTTGACTGAAGTTAGACCGGAAGAGTCTGTTAAATAATAACATCCCAAAAATAAAACTAACGATAACTAGCCATGGTATCAACTTTGATTTGTCTGGCTTTCGCCATAAAATGAAAAGACTCAAGCCCAACAAGGTTACCACTAGAATTTGGCTAAATGGTGAAAACATTGGAGTAGGGTAAATGCAATCCCCATGGCACCATTGAGAATCTATAAAATGGCTTGGTTTTGTAAACAATATTCGGGTAAGTACATTTATGGCATCACTCATACCAAAAACGCTATATAATCTCCCCGGGGACAAACCTTGTCCTTCAAATGGTTTGTTGATTGTATGTAAAAACGGACCCGACACCGCACCGTTATATCTTATTTCCGCAACACCAAACGGAAGTGCGAAAATGATTAACAAGCACACGAAAATAAACGAATACCAATGTTTAATCGGAAATTTAAAAATCACCCAGCAAACAATAATACTCAGCACCAAAACCAATAGATATAAATCCGAATGAAAAGCAAAACCGATTGGTAATGCGAGAACTGGAATAAATTTCAAATCTCCTTTTAAAACCTTAGCTAAAGATAGTACGGTAAGAATTGCTAAAAAGGGACCAGGTGTAAGTGGCCATAACCTCCTATCAAGAAGAGAAATTAGAAAAGAACAGGCATACAAAAAACTGGCTACAAGGCCAACATTACTGTCATATATAAACTTTCCACATCGAAAGATCATATAAGTAGTAGCGACACCTATAATTGATGCAACACCCTGAACTAAAACTAGGTTGAAATTTGTTAGGTAATAAAAAATGGAAATTGCATAAAAATAATAAGGACCCATACCGAACCCCAATGTGGAATTTGGGATCAGCAAGCTTGGGGATTTATCCCAAATTATATGTCTGATTGTGGCAGTTATTATTTCATCATCACCTGTCCAAAGCTGCAGATTTGCATAATTATAGAATCTAAAAAAAATTGCAATTACAATTATTGCACCAAGGAGATAAGCAGATCTGCTGTGTTTTTTCATAATATTTTTATCATAAAGTATTACTTTAAGTTATAATTATTCCACCAGAAACCTATAGAAATGGCAACCCACTGAAATTGTATAACCCTTAAAAAAGTGTATTTTGATCAAATATACGACCCATAGTATAATAGTCAGCACATGGGACGTTTGGGTGTTGTTCTAACAGTTGGCTCTCTAATCAAAATATCGCTGATAATGTGAACGAGTTTATTTTCAAACTAGATCGAAAATAGAGACGCATTTTGAAATCAAAATACGTCAAGAATTCCCATGCTGATAAATAATTAGAAGTCATCAAAAGCTTGTTTTATGGAATAAGCGAACACAATTCTGATATCATAATTAATATATGAGAGACCGGATGGGGAATGAATTAACAAAATCTCAAGTTATTAAAAAGATCAATAATCGAATTTACTGGATATTATTAGATTTTTGGCTATATGTCCTGAATAGGCTGGCATACGATATGCCTTTACACTTTGTGCGCAGGTTCTTTTTTACCATTTCGGGAATGAAAATAGGCAAAGATTCATTTATTCATATGTGGACGAGGGTCTATAAACCGTCCGGGATAGAAATAGGCAACGAAACAATTATTGGTGACCATTGTTTCCTGGACGGTAGGGCAACACTTAAAATCGGCAATAACGTAGATATTGCGACGGGAGTTTTAATATACAACAGTGAGCACGACGTTCACTCAGATGGATTTGATCCAATAGAAGAACCGGTTGAAATTGGCGATTATGTATTTATCGGCCCGCGGGCAATAATTCTTCCCGGCGTTAAAATCGGTAAAGGTGCTGTTATCGCAGCAGGCGCAGTTGTCACATCAGATGTTGGCGATTTCCAAATAGTAGGCGGCGTTCCGGCAAAAATCATAGGGGAGCGCAAAAACAAAAGTCCGAACTATAAACTCGGCCGCGCCAGGTTGTTTCAATAAGGATGGATTTATCCGTTATCATTGTCAATTGGAATACCAAAAATTTACTTGAAGATTGTTTGTCATCGATTTTCAAATTAACAAAAGGTGTAAAGTTCGAAATTATCGTCGTTGACAATGCTTCAAAGGATGGCAGTCCTCAAATGGTTAAGGCGAGGTTTTCTAAAGTTATTTTAATCAAAAACAACAACAACCGAGGTTTTACTAAAGCAAATAACCAAGGGATCAAAGTGACAAAAGGGGAGTACATTCTCCTATTAAATTCAGACGCATACCTTATTGAAAATTCCCTAAAAAAGCTGCTAGAGGCAGTAAAATCTAAAAATAACAAAGCAGTTTTGGCTCCCCTGCTCCTAAACGAAAACAGGACAATTCAGCAATCGGTAGGCTTTTTCCCGCACTTGCCCCAGGTGTTTTTGTGGATGAGTTTTTTAGACGATTTGCCTCTAGGACAATTCCTAAATCCCTATCATGTGGACCATGATTCGTTCTACAAGAAGGAACACGTTGTTGATTGGGCAACAGGGGCGGCACTTTTTTTCCCAAAATCAATGATTCCCAAAACTGGCCTGCTTGATGAGAAAATATTTATGTATGGTGAAGATGTTGAATGGTGCTATCGAATTAAAAAAGCCGGTTACAATATGTATTTCACACCCGAAACCAAAATCGTCCACAGCGGTCGAGGTTCGTCGGGTAAAATACTAAAAGGTGCATTAGTGGGTGAATTTATTGGCCTCAGGTATTTTTATAAAAAACACAAAGGTTATGTGGCTTTGCAAATTCTAAGAGTCTTCCTTAAAATAGGAGCATTGGCAAGAATTATTATCTTTTCCGCATTAGGAAGATTTAGACTTGCCAAGTTCTATGTTGAAGCTTTTAAAGTGGCTTGACGATCATATCTTAGAGTTTCTGTCATTTGCCCTCATAATACTTATTCCGCTTTATCCAAAAATTCCTCTTGCGGATATTCTACCCGGCTATATTGTCAGAATTCGTTTTGATGATCTCCTGGTTGGTTTTGCATTTCTTGTTTGGACTATCCAGGTGATGAGAAAGAAAGCTACAGTCAAAGGCAATCCGCTCATATTACCAATCTTAGCCTATATCCTCATAGGTTTTGCTTCATCTCTTTCCGCAATATTTATAACAAAAACGGTTCCACAAGAAACTCTGCATGTAAGTAAATTGTTTTTACATTGGGCCAGGAGAGTAGAGTACTTTTCGGTATTCTTTATATTTTTCTCATCAATTAAATCCCCGCGGCAGATTAGAGAGTACGTTTATCTCTCTGCAATAGCTCTTCTTGCGGTTTCCATCTATGGATTTGGACAAAAGTATTTGTATTGGCCGGCTTTTTCCACAATGAATCGTGAGTTTTCAAAAGGGATAAAGCTTTATCTGACAGAAAATGCGAGGGTACTTTCCACATTCGGCGGCCATTACGATCTAGCTGCATACTTAATGATTTTGCTTACGCTATTTGTGCCTCTCGCAATGATTGTTAAAAAATGGTTTCACAAACTCCTTTTTTTTGCAGCATCAATTACTGGTTTTTGGCTTATGATTCTTACAGTCTCGAGGACATCTTTTATCGCATATCTTGTTTCGATAACTGTTGCATATGGTCTGTTGATTTCTAAAAAAGGTTGGGTTTGGGCACTACCAAGGTGGTTTGTTGTAATTTTCCTATCCCTTGCTGTTATGTTATTTTTTGGTGACTTATCAGACCGTTTTGCTCACGTTCTAAAAGTAGATGGTATTAAAAATTTAGCGCTCAAGCCATGGACGGAGAAACCAACTGATAATAATGCTTTTTTAGAAATTGGTTCAAAATCAGACACACCACCCTCAACATCAAAACCAGGAGATGATAGCATCCAATCTAAAAAACCTTCTGATGTATATGTTGATGTACCGGAATTTGGAATAGATGGTGTGCCTTCTTCTCTTTCAGCACGTCCTCGGGTTTATTCACAAAACGCAATTCAGTATGACCTCTCAACAGGTATACGCCTCGATTACACCTGGCCAAAAGCAATCGAAGGACTTGCCAGAAATCCACTGTTAGGTTCAGGCTACTCAACTTTGACCAAAAAGAATATAGAAGATTTTACAGAAGCCGAATCGACAGATAACGATTTTCTGCGTGCACTTGGCGAAACAGGGCTTCTTGGCTTTTTAACATTTTATGGAATCATCGCTGTTGTCTTTTACCAGGTAGTAATTTCTTATAAAAAAATAAAAGATATTTTCAACGCTACAATCATCGCTTCAATATTTGCTGCAATCGTTGGTCTTTTAGTTAATGCGTTTTACATAGATGTCTTTGTTGCATCAAAAGTTGCCTACACATTTTGGATAATGGTTGCCATTCTTCTTGCCACTATCAAATTCTCACAAAGCAAAACGCAGAAGTGAAAAAAATCGAAATTATTATAATTGGAGCAATAATTTTGCTTGCCTTTTTACTTCGCCTCTACAAAATAGACAGGCCTCTTGCAGATTGGCATTCATGGCGACAGGCAGATACGGCGGCTGTAGGGCGAAATTTTGTAAAGGAAGAATTCAATTTGCTAATCCCCAAATTCGATGACATGTCCAAACAAGCAAACGGCCTTGATAACCCCAATCGCTATCGTTTTGTAGAATTCCCTATATACAACGCAATAATTGCCGTTATATGGAAGATCACAAGCGTGCAAACATTATATGCCAGGCTTACAACTGTATTGTTTACCCTTTTTTCAACATTATTCTTATATTTAATAGTCAGAAAATTCTCATCTATTCTTACAGCAGCCTTATCTGCCTTTTTCTTCGCATCAATTCCATACAACATATTCTATTCGTCATCTATACTGCCTGGGCCCTTTATGGTTTTTTCAATTCTCGGACTATACTTTTTCTTCATCAAGTTCTTAGAAAATGAATCCACAATATTTCTGATTCTATCGGTACTTTTTGCCAACTTGGCCCTCTTGTCTTGGCCAATAGCAATCTTCTTCTTCCTTCCTGTAATTTATCTCGCTTTCGAAAAATTCAAACTAAACATATTTAAAAATTTCAAACTTTGGGTCTTTACGATATCTTCAATTCTACCGTTTTTTGCCTGGAGAATATGGATTCTAAATTTCCCACAAGGTATCCCAAATTGGCGTTTTGTAATAAACGAAGACAACATTCGTTTCAAAGGTGCCTTTTTTCGATGGATATTTGCGGAAAGGTTGGGAAATTTAATACTGGCCTTCGGTGGTGTACCTCTCTTTATATTGGGCGTGGTTCTAAAGCAGGGTAAAGAAAAGCTTTTTTACTATTCCATACTCGCCTCGGGCATGCTTTACGTTATTGTTTTTGCCTCAGGGAACGTTAGACACGATTATTATCAAGTTCCGCTTGTTCCAGCGCTGTCAATCTTAATGGCCAAAGGAACAGAAATACTCGTTAGCAGGAGGTCGAGTATTTTCAACAAGTATACAAGCATCATTATCACCATTTTCTTAATTTTTCTAATGTACGCATTTGGTTACCTTCAAGTACGAGGTTATTACTGGATAAACAAACCTCAAATTTTAGAAGCCGGTGCGGCAGTAGATCGACTTTTGCCCAAAGATGCAACAGTTATTGCTCCTTACAATGGTGATGCAGCTTTTCTATACCAGACTAACAGACACGGTTATCCTATAACAGATAGGTCACTTGAGGATTTTGTTAATCAAGGCACCAAGTATTTAGTATCCGTAGAACCCGATGACGAGGGTATCAAAAACTTGGCCGAAAAATGTAAAATCATAGAATCAAATGCCAGATATGTTATTGTCGAAATGTCCAAAGAATGCCTAAATTTCTAGATGAAAATTTTAATGCTAACCCCATACTTGCCCTATCCTTTGGTATCCGGCGGACAAATACGTACTTACAATCTTCTAAAAAACTTATCAAAAAAACATAAAATCACGCTAGTCTCTTTTATCCGTGAACCACGAGAAAAACAATACTTGCAATATTTACGGCCATTTTGTGAAGATATCTTAATTTACCAAAGAAGAAAAGCCTGGTCCCTAATAAATATAATGTTGGCGGCTATAACTCCATACCCGTTTCTAGTATCCATTTATATCAGCCTTTCCCTTCGTCGGGATATTAAAGAGTTAATTGTTAAAAAAAACTTTGATCTTATTCATGCAGAAACATTTTATGTTATGCCCAATATTCCACAAACAAACGTTCCTATTTATCTTGTCGAACAAGTTATCGAATATCTGGTCTATCAAAGATTTGTTGAGGGACTACCCTTATGGCTTATACTCTTAAAACCATTATTGCTATTCGACGTAATAAAGATAAAATTTTGGGAGAAATATTATTGGGGTAGAGCAAAAAGGCTTGCAGCGATGTCCCAGGATGATAAAGAATTTATAGAAAACACTAGCCCCAAGCTAAAAGTTGATGTTGTCGCCAATGGGGTAGATATCGACTATTTCACCAGTACCAAAAAAGTAAAGACTAAAAACCCGACAATCCTATTTATTGGTAATTTTAAATGGTTGCCAAATAGGGATGCTGCAAAATTTTTAGCTACTGAAATCTGGCCAAAAATTAAAAAAAATTTGCCATCTGCCAAACTTTGGATTGTTGGTAAAAATCCCTCAAAAGATCTTAAAGCCTACGAGTCTCCAAGTGTAAATGTTGATGAAACGGTAGAAGACATCAGAACCGCTTATGGCAGAAGCGATGTTCTTCTGGCACCAATTAGAAATGGCCGCGGAACAAAGTATAAAATTTTGGAAGCGATGGCGACTCGCACCCCAATTGTAGGTACATCTTTGGCAACAGAAGGCATTAATATAAAAAATAAAATTCATGCCTTTGTAGCAGACAAATCCGAAGATCTAGCCGCAAGTACTGTACATATTCTAAAAAATAAAAAAGAAGGCGAAAAACTTGCCCAGAATGCATACAAACTTGTTGCCCAAGATTATAGTTGGGTCAAAATATCAGCAAATCTCGACAAAGTATATCGTGAAGTAGGGGGTAAAAAATGAAATTATCGATTGTCATTGTCTCCTATAACGTTCAAGAGCTTTTAGATAAATGTTTAAAATCCATATATATCGCTTCTAAAAATATCGACCATGAAATTTACGTTGTAGATAACAATTCCCAAGATGGAACAAAAGAGCTGATTATAAATAAACATCCGCGAGTGCGGTTAATTGCAAATACTCACAATATTGGTTTTTCAAAAGCTAATAACCAGGCAATCAAGTTTGCAAAAGGGGAATATGTCCTTATCTTAAATCCGGACACTGTGCTCATGCCCGACACTCTTGTCAAAATGCTCAAGTTTATGGATCAAAAGGATGCAAAAGTAGCCATAGCAACATGTAAGATAGAGCTACCCAGTGGCTTGCTCGATCGTGATTGCAGACGCAGTTTCCCAACTCCCGCAAGAGCCCTTACACACTTCACAGGACTTTCTAAAATATTCAGGGGAACAAAAATATTTGATTCCTACTATATGGGTTATATCTCGATTAACCAAGAAACTGAGGTTGACGCTTGTGTTGGTGCTTTTATGTTTATTAGGCGCAAAATCTTAAAGGAAGTAGGCAACTTTGATGAAGACTATTTTTTCTATGGTGAAGATTTGGATCTTTGTTATCGTATACGTCAACATAATTACAAAATTTTCTATACTCCAATTACCAAAATTATTCACCACAAAGGTGCGTCATCCGGCATCAAAAAACACTCAGCCGAATTATCTAAAGCACCTGAAGAGTCTAAAAAGAGGGCAATTGTTGAATCAACACATGCAATGGAACTTTTTTATAAAAAACATTACAAAGGTAAATACCCCCTCTTTATTACGTTTGCAGTGATAATAGCGATTGAGATTGTTAAAAATATAAGGCTTTTCAGGCATAATTTTTTATGAAGATTGGAATAGATGCAAGATTTGTGGGGCCCCAAGGAACAGGGCTAGGTAAATACACCGAAAAGCTAATCGAAAATCTTGAAAAAATCGATACAAGAAATCAATTTTATATCTTCCTGCGCCAAAGCAACTGGTCATTTCTAAAGTTGACAGGGGGAAACTTTACAAAAGTTTTAGCAGACGTCCCCTGGTACTCCCTGGAAGAACAGATAAAAATGGCAGGGATTTATAAATCAAAACATTTAGATCTTCTGCATGTCCCCCACTTCAATGTTCCTATCCTTTACAACCTGGTGTTTATAGTTACAATACATGATTTAATACATCATAAATTTTCGCAGGAATCAACAACAACCAAAAATCCGTTTATTTTCAAAATAAAAAGGTTTGCCTACAAAAGGATAATCACCCATGCTGTGACAAAATCCAAAAAAATATTTGTTCCTTCAAATTATGTTAAAGAAGAAATCATCAATAACTTTAACCTCGACGCTAAAAAAATTGTTGTAACTTATGAAGCTGCAGAAGAAGAATACTCACAAGGAACAAAATCAAAAGCTTCAAAATCAAACCAGATAATTTATGTAGGCAATACCTATCCTCATAAAAACATAGCGAAACTTCTGGAAGCTCTAAACATTTTAAAATCAGAAATTAAAAATTTAAAATTGATCATCGTCTGTCCCCGGGATGTCTTTACAAATAGGCTGGCAAAAGAAATTACAGATAAGGGTTTAACCCAAGAAGTTGAAATTCTTCCTTATCAAAATGTAGATCAGCTAGTTAGAATTTTTGCAAAATCCAAGGCTTATATTTTTCCATCTCTGGAAGAAGGTTTCGGTATACCAGGTCTAAACGCTATGGCCGCAGGCCTGCCAGTTATTGCATCAAATATTCCAACCTTAAAAGAAATCTACGAAAATGCGGCTATGTACTTTAATCCAAACGACCCAAAAGACATTGCCGAAAAAATAAACCAGGTCATCGGCAGTTCAGATATCAGAAAAAGTTTGATCTTTGAAGGTGGGAAACAGGTAAAAAAATATTCATGGCTAAAAATGACCAAAGAAACCCTTGCGGTTTACCGCTCAGTCTAATTTAACAAACACAGCTTTTCAATAGAAGAATGTTAGGACGTATAATCCCAACCTCAAGAAGACAGCCCTCACATATGATCCTTCGACTTCGTTCAGAGCGACTGATTTCAATCTATTAGGTTTTTACTTTAGGCTGTGGAGATAGGATAATCAACATACTACTCCGACCAAATTTTAATGTCAATAATCAAAAAGTTGCAGACTAATCTATAACTTGTATAATCTTTCATTAGCCCCGATATGACAGAGAGACAACAGCAACTAGCACGAATTTCTGAAACAAGAACACTATCAACTACAGATAGATTATCGCTCGCCTATTTAGCAAGACAAAATTTTGAGGAGGCAATTGAGATTGCAGCTCAAACCAAGGGAGGACATTCAAACAATTCTTGCAAGTGACGACGAAATTGCAAAGCAAGCAGTGGCATATTTTGGCCGAGTGTGAAAACAAAACTATCGGTGTGCCTTTTTAATTTGTATCGAGTGGGTATTGGCTTAAGTGCTTAACAAAGGGAAGATTTACAGCCTTAACAAATTTAGAGTCTGCAGTAAAAAGATCACAATTATTTTCTTGAGCTAAGATTGCATATGAAGCATCGTAAACTGTAACCTTATGCTCTTTGGCAAATTTTAAACATTTGGGGAAAAAATCTGGAGTGGGATTAAATATCTCTATCTTGAAATTCACGAAAAGATTCCAAGCTGCACTTATATCTTTGAGCGTTAATTCAGCTTTAGAAGAAAGAACATTTGCAAGTTCATACAAAAGGATGTCGGGAGCGATAACTTTTTGTTCACCTGCTAAAAACTTGTCCAGTAGTATCAAAGATACATGTCTTGTATCTTCTTCCCTTAGCCATTTATAAATAATTGAAGTATCGGCTACTACCATTTTCCTTCATATCTCATCTCTCTTAATGATTGAACTATGTCAAAATCTTTTAGCTTTCTTTTCAATACTCTTGCGACCTTACGACGATTTGCATGAATTTGATTAACTTGGGTTTGAGAGCGAGTTTTATCTTCGGTGCGTATTTTTTCCCTAACTACTGCAGATAAGCTTTGACGTTTTTTGGCAGCTTCAGCTTTCAGTCTCAAGTAATCCTCCTCAGAAATTCTTATATTAGTAGTAACATAATTCATAATACAATTGTATCATTGTATTGATATTTGTCAATTCTTCAACTAACACATATAATCTCAGTAATCAATAATGAAGACTACCCTAGTGCATGATGACCCTTCGATAGACTCAGGGCAGTTGCTCAATCTCGAAGGTCTTTTTATTCTGAGCGAAGCAAAAATCAGAGACGAAGTTCTCTATTTGGGCTATGGAGATAAGGTGTTTCCACTATAGCACTTGCAACTTTTCTGTCAATAATCTAAAAGTTGACACGTAACTAATCCCAGGTATAGAATCAGCCTGTTTTATGACAGTAGAGCAACAGCACGAAATTAGAGGCTGGTTGGATGTTATTGCATCTATTCGACAAAAGAGAGCAGAGGCATCACGAGCTGCTTATTCCTTAAAAGATGTTAGCAGAAAAGATTACGATGGTTTAGATGTGGAGCGATTTGGAGATATTACCACAGGTTTATCAATGGTACTAAAACCAGAGGAAATAGATGAAGCCCCTCTTGAAATACAAATGGTCCTGAACGATTTAGGTTTAACCTCCGAAGACCAAATTCAAGCCCAGCTAATATTGAAACAATCAGACGGCTCACGTGGTTATGATTTTGTACTTAAGCCTACTGAATTAGTAGGAGGGAGAATGGGAATACTTTTAGACAGCAATGGCAGTCACGCAGTTTTAGGTGGTCCAAGATCAAGGAGCTTTGATGGCATACATCAAACTGTTGAAACATATGAAGGTAAATCAGCAGAAATCTACGAGAACTATAGATTTGGTATGGGAGATGCTCAAAATCCAAACTTAGTTGAAATTCTATATTCGTGTGTTAAATGGTTCGCAACCTTAGCAGAAAATAGACGAAAGACTCCACCAGAACCTATTAGTTAACCCTAAAATCATCCTCAGCTAAAAAATTGTTAAAATCAGATAGTGAAAATTGCACTAGTACATGATGACTTCACTCAGGCTGGCGGGGCAGAAAGTCTGTTTGCCACAATTGCTGCCCTTTATCCGAATGCGCCGATTTACACTTCCCTAGTCAATTGGCGCAAACTGCCCGCATCAATCGATAGAAACAGGATCCGACCCTCATTTATGCAAAAAATCCCATTTGCCGCAAGCTTTTTTAAACTCCTTTTGCCGCTTTACCCGCTAGCCTTTGAAAGTTTCGACTTTGACAACTACGACCTTGTCATTTCTTCGACAACTCGTTTTGCCAAATCGATAATCACAAAACCCAAAACTTGTCATATTTCTTATTTAAATAGCACACCTAGATTTTTGTGGGAAGAGGACAAAAAAAATGTCTATTTGCCAAAAATTTTGCTGTTTCTCTTAAGCCCCTTTTTTCGTTGGTTAAAACGCTGGGACTTATCATCAGCCCAAAGAGTTGATTATTTTCTTGCCAATTCCCAAAACGTAAGTCAAAAAATCCTCAAAATATACAGACGAAAAAATAAAGTTATTTATCCTTTTGCCGACACCACTTTCTTTACTCCCGATAGAATCCATAATTGGAAACTTAAAAGCAAGAATTATTACCTTATTGTTACCAGACTTGTTAAATGGAAAAAAATAGACATCGCAATTGAGGCGGTGAATGATATAGGTGCAAATTTAATAATTATCGGTGACGGGCCTGACAAGGGGAGGCTGGAGGGAATAGCGGTCAGGGACCAGCGGTCAGGAACCAGAGATCAGGTTACTTTTATCGGCAAGATAACACGAGAGGAGCTAAAAAGCTGTTACCAGAACTGCAGGGCGCTTATTGTGACACAAGAAGAGGATTTTGGTATTGCAACTGTCGAGGCTCAAGCTTGCGGTACTCCGGTTATAGCTTATGGGAAAGGTGGCACAGTCGAGATCATCACAGACAAAAAAACGGGTGTATTCTTTAGTTCTCAAACCATGTCTTCGCTAAAAGATGCAATTTCAACGTCTTCTAGGTTAAAATATGATAAGTTAGCTATAAGACACAATGCTCTTCGTTTCACAAAAACTAACTTTGAAAAAATATTTAAGGAAATCGTAAGACAATATGCCAAATCAGCCTGATCTCAAAATCGCTCTTTTTTGCGGTGGTAGTGGTACCCGTATGTGGCCTATGAGTCGCAAAAATTTACCTAAACAGTTTCAACCACTTATTGAAAACACGTCTACTTTCGAAATGATGATCACGCGTCTCACTAAAAAGTATCCGCACTCAAGCATATTCCCAGTAACAACCAGAGATAATGTTCAATGGATAGTAAAACTCGCCCCTGAAATTCCGCTGGAAAATATCATTATTGAACCTGAGGTGAGAGATACAGCAGCAGCGGTTGGACTATCAGCCGCAGTTCTTGATAAAAAATTTGACAACCCTAATGTTCTCGGCCTTTGGAGTGATCACGTTGTAAGAAACGAAGAAGAATTTATAAGGGCTATTGAGCTTGCAAACGAAACAGCAAACGAGATGGACAAGTTTATAGAAATTGGTGTGCGCCCCACATTCCCCAGTGTCGCATTAGGATATTTAAAAGTCGGCAAGATGATTAAAAGATCAAACGGTATGGGCATTTTTGAATTTGTCACCCAAATAGAAAAGCCTGCTTACAAAGATGCTAAAAAATTTGTGGAATCTTGGGAATACCTTTGGCATATTGGCTATGCTCTTTGGTCAGCCAAAAAGATGCTTGGCTATTATGAAAGATTTTTCAAGGAAGGCTGGGAACCTCTCATAAAAATACAAAAAGCCTGGGGAACACCTGATCAGGAGAAAATATTACAGAGAGAATATATCAATATACCCAAAAACTCTATCGACTTTGCTGTTAATTCCCACCTAACAGGGGAGGATCAAATTGTTATTTCTACAGATCTCGGCTGGCGTGATGTTGGCACTTGGAATGAGTTAAAAGATGAAATGGCGGCTAACCCTCGCGACAATATTATTCAGGGTGATGTAATAGATTTGGATCTGAAAGACTGCCTTGTTTACTCATCACACAAACAAAAAATTATCGCGGCAATTGGTCTTGAGGGGCTGATAATTGTAGATACAGAGGACGCACTCTTGATCTGCCCAAAAGATAGGACTCAAGATGTTAAGCAAATTATTGACAAACTCAAAGAGAGTAAAAGAGAAAGTCACCTTTAATTCCACTGCATGTTTTACGACTTCACAAAAAGAATAATTGATATTGTTGGAAGTATAATTGCACTTTTGATCGTCTCCCCTGTATTTGTTACTTTCGCAGTACTGGTTAAAATCACATCGACTGGCCCTATTTTTTACACACCAGTTAGAGTAGGCAAAGACGGAAGGCCTTTTAAAATGCTGAAATTTAGAAGTATGCAAATGTATAAAATCGGCGGAGTTTTAGTCCATGCTCAGAAATATCTTGACACAAACCCAAAGCTTAAAAAGGAGTATCAAAAAAATAGTTTCAAACTTACAAATGATCCGCGAGTTACGCCGATTGGGAAAATACTACGTAGGTTTTCAATAGATGAATTACCACAACTTATTAATATACTTACAGGAGACATGTCGCTGGTTGGCCCACGAGCATATCAGCAGGATGAGCTGCTTCATCAGCAAAAAGTTTATCCCAATACCGCAAAGTTCGTTAAAATCATTCTGAATGCCCGCCCGGGGGCATCCGGTCCCTGGCAGGTTTCCGGTAGATCATTTATTAACTTTGACACTAGAGTTCAAATGGATGCAACTTATGTTAAAAGAAGATCCACTCTCTACGATTTTTGGATAATCATCAGGACGCCGATTGCCATGATAACCGGAACAGGTGCCGTTTAAATGAAAAAGTATAAGAGAATAATTCTAATATTAATCTTATTATTTTTCTTTTTTGGGGTATTTACCGCATTTAGTTTGTTTAATGCTTACAAATCAGCAAAACACGTCTCTGCCGCTCTTAATTCTCAAGACCTTGATGCTGCTAAAAATTCTATAAAAAAGGCAAGAAATGAGCTCAAGATGGCCAATACGGCACTTATCGTCTTTACCCCGCTCAGATTCGTACCTCTGGTTGGTTGGTATATAGCAGATGTCCAGCGTGGTACATATGCCGCGGTTGCCACTCTCGATGCGGCACAAGTTATGGCAGAAGCAATTACACCTTACGCGGACATTCTAGGCCTTAGGGGTCAAGGCACTTTTTTAGGTGGCACAGCCCAGGAGCGTGTTGCCAGTATCATTGAGACACTTTCCAAAGTTTCACCGCAGCTTAATGAAATTGGAGACAATTTAAAAGAAGCAAAGGATCAAATTAGTAAAATCCAAGCATGGAAATATCCGAATTTTCTACCTGGCAGACCAAAAGATAAAATAGAATCTGCCCAAACCGCCATTATTCAGTTTGAAACTTTAATAGTAGATGCCAAGCCTTTCATAGAGGTCTTGCCTGAAATAATGGGCCAAGGTAGTGAGAAAACTTATCTTGTACTGTTGCAAAACGACAAGGAGTTACGGCCAACAGGAGGCTTTATTACAGCATATGCAATACTGAAGGTTAACAAAGGTGATGTAAAAATAGAGCTTTCTGAAGATATTTATAAACTCGACGATACCCTAACAAAAAGAGTTGCGGCACCAGACCATATAAAAAAATACTTAGAGGTGCAGTCACTTAACTTGCGCGACTCAAATATATCACCAGATTATTTGTCATCCATCAAACTTTTTGAAGACCTTTACCAATACAGTACTGCGAAAAAGCAATATGAAGGTATTATCGCTTTGAATACAAACTTTGTCCTTAAAATGATAAAAGCGCTTGGGCCAATTGAGATTGATGGCACTAAATATACTGCGGAGGTAATAGACGAATGCGCCTGTCCGCAAATTATTTATCAGCTAGAACAATACACTGGGCAGCCTACGCCTTTCCAAAGGGAAGACAGAAAGGGTATCATTGGCGTTCTTATGCAGCAGCTTCTGGCAAAAACTTTTGAAGCACCCCAGTCTACTTGGCCAGATATTTTAGGAGCGGTTGTATCTTCACTTCAGGAAAAAGACCTGCTACTTTATTTTGAAAATATCTCAACCCAAGAGGCAGTTGAAAAAGTTAATTTTGCTGGCCGCATTTATCAATACGACAGTGATTTTTTACACATCAACGAAAGTAATCTTGGTGGAGCAAAATCGAACATTTACATAAAGGAAAAAGTTAAACAGGAAATAAAAAGAGATAAAGATATTACTATAAAGAAAGTGACTATCGAATATAAATATCCTCGCAAAATGGACAACTGTAGCCTGGAGCGCAAAGGTGGTCTTTGTCTTGCCGGAATTTACAGAGACTGGATTCGTCTTTATGTTCCCAAGGGTTCAAAGATCATCGCAGCGAATGGAAGCGAAGCTCCCCTAGAAACCTATGACGAGCTAGGCAAAACTGTGTTTGAAGGTTTTTTAACTGTGCGTCCCGAAGGTACTGCCAAATTTGAAATAGAATATTCACTGCCGATTGAGTTCTCAAAGGAGTATAAACTTCTCGTGCAAAAACAACCAGGGGCTCCGGCACATGAATACGAAATAAATGCTTTTGGCAAAAGAATATCATTCCCCCTTAATACTGATAAAGAATTTATTGCAAAAATTTAACATTTTATGAATTTTAAATCAGAGGGAATTGTTCTCAGTAGAAAAAGTTTTCAGGAGGCAGATAGACTGGTTACCTTTTATACTAGAGATTACGGCAAAATTACCTGTATCGCCAAAGGTGTTAAAAGACCAAAATCAAGAAAAGCTGGACACTTGGAGCTTGCAACTTACTGTACTATTTTTGTGGTCAAAGGCAAGAACATGGATATATTAACTGAAGTTGAAACTAAAAAAGCCTTTGGTCTGGAAAATCTTCCCAGCCAAAAAACGAATGAGATATATCATTTACTGGAACTTATTGACAACTTAACACCCACAAATCAAAAGAACAAAGAAGTCTTTGACTTGCTTGTAAGCTTTTTAAAAGTTATAAAAGAAAACAACAATTACGAGCTTCTTCTTGTTGCATTTAAAATCAAACTCTTGTCTATGCTTGGCTTTTTCTCCAGTAAAAATTTAAAAGATTCAAAATCTAAAGATTTGCTGCAAAACTTTGAAACAAAAGACTTACAAACACTTCATAAAAAATTTAAAACAGGCTATAAATATTTGAAACTTTTAGCGTTTCTTGATAGCATTATTGAAAAGATAACAGAGCGGAAACTTAAAACAAGTCGCTTTATACATGCCCAAATCTAAAAGAAATCTTTACATTCTTGCTGCAGCGGCATTTGTTTTTATTTTTGCAGCAATATATTTTTTATTTGTTTTTCAAAAATCTCCAAAATTATCAAAAGTTGATAGATCAGCCTTTGAAGTAAAATCAATAATAGACATAGAAGTTACAAAAAGGCCTTTTGTAACACTTACCCCTACAGCACCTGGTGCAGAAATCATTATCTCCATAGAAAATATGAGCGAGTTTGATAATATTGAATACGAACTTACATACTTAGCAGATAATCCTCAAATTCCAGGAGA
>Ga0209210_1000694_pt1 | contig 33305 bp, 43 predicted proteins | sample RifGroA1_FD_183991 | JGI IMG/M metagenome (GOLD analysis project Ga0209210, IMG submission 183991) | Contaminated groundwater microbial communities from Rifle, Colorado, USA - Rifle Groundwater A1 (SPAdes) (version 2) | ecosystem: Environmental > Aquatic > Deep subsurface > Groundwater >...
GGCTGCCGCTCGATCTCGAGCGGGGAGAGCAGCGGCTGGACCCATCGCACGTGTGGGTAGGCAACGTCACGCCCAATCTCCTGGAAGCGCTCGAGGCGATTGACCGCCAAGATCTTTTCTGGCATCTCCGTGCCGGCTTCGAGCGCGATCACTTGGTGGTCGACGTGATGGTGCTCTATCGCCGAGCGCAGCTCCATCGGCGTCGCGAAGGACACGGCCAAAAGCGCGCCGAACTCACCCTGCAGGTACTTGGATTGCACGCTGTACTCTTTCCCGTCCGCCTGGTAGGAGCGCCGAGAAAGAAAAGCTTGGCGAAAGGCCCGCCACTTGGCGTAGGTCGTAGCCCCATCGTCACGCGCGGTGACGATCGCAACGGTGATAGAGTTCGGCGCTGTGTCGGTTGTGACCTTGTTCGTCATTCTGGCAGTCCGTAGATCCAATGGATCGACAGCGGCGGTTTGCCCTTCTCCCACTCGAGCATGCAGTATTCCGTTGCGTCGGTCGCGCCATTGCCCGTGAAGCTCGGCCGCCGCCCGAAAACGTGCAGGCCCGTCGGCGCGTGGTGCTCCCAGAACTTACGCCGTCCGCGAGACGCCAGGAACCCAAGCCGGAGAAGAAAGGCAACGTAGCCGAAACCACACGCTCGCGCAGACTCCACGAAGGCCTGCGCAAGCATGTACGGCGGATTACCAATGACGCCAAGCTCGCCGCAGTCGACTTTCGCATCGGTCAGCGCCTTGGTGTAGTCGAACCAGGAGCCGATCCAAAGCCGATAGGGCCGTAGGATCTCAAGCGACCGGCGTGTCTCCTCGCGGACTTCCACAGCGATGACCGTGTGCCCACGCGCGATCAGCGCGCGGACAAACGGCCCGTCGCCAGCACAGGGCTCGACGATGCGCTGCGGAAGCTTCGTTCTAAGGCTGAGGCTGTCCAGCGCAGCTTCGACCGTCCAATCAGGCGTGCGCGCACAGTCCCGCGGCGCGGTGGCGATCCTGGTGCGCTGTACACGGGCCCTGTAGCTTTCGCCGGTTGAGGTCGTCGCTGTCATAGAGCCGCACTGCTGTTGTAGGTCCCGTCGCGCGCCTCGACACCTTCCACACGCAGCGCCCGGAGAAGCCCAAGTAGCTCCGGCGTTCCTGGCACAGCCACAACAACGTACGCAACCGTTGCGTCACTAGGCTGCCGCGGGCCCATCCAACGGAACGTCAAGACGCGCGTTTGCCCGGCAGCGCTCGACGCAGCGGCACAGGCATTGTGCAGTGCCATGAGCAGGTCCGTCTCCCCTGCCCCTTCTTTGGCCAACCTCAACCACACTGGGATACCGGCTGTTGCCGCTTCACCGGCAACAGCCGGTGCCAAGCAGCGTTGAAGCTCATTCCAGACGACAGCCTTCGCCATGTCCGGCCCGAGCACCTGCCCAGTCGGACCGGCCCCTTCCTGGAAGGCGTCGATGACCAGCCCAACAAAATGCTTCAGGTACTCCAACGTACCCGCGCTTGCGGTGGCAGTTTCCTTCTCCATTACAAAGGCCTTTCACGAGGTCGAAGGCCATCCTAACGGCAGGTTGACAAGCCGTCCAATTTTTTCTAGACGGCTGGATGTCGGCGCGTTAATGTAGAGCCTCTCAGAAGCCCCCCTCAACGAAAGGTGTCCACAATGCCAAGAGGAAAGAGCGCGGCTACGGCCGAACCGACCATCGACGACTTCGACCCCTCCGACTACGTCGACTCCACCGAGACGACGGAAGCGCCACCCGACGCAGAGGTCGCTCCCACCGCCACGGGCGGAAACGGCGAAGCGGAGACGCCGAAGCGCCGCGGGCGACCCCCGCGGACAACGACCACGCCCGCTGCAACGGCGACGGCACTGCGGATCGACGTGGTGCTGAACCGAAACGGCGCGATCGAGAAGCGCGTGCTCGTCGTTCGTGACACGCCCAGCGCCGCTCGTGCGCAGGCCAAGTCCTTTTTCGAGACGGTGGTGGTCGAGGCGCTGTAAAGCGCCTGGCAGCTAGTAGTTGTTCTGGTAGGGTGTGGTGAGCGTCTCGAGCGCCTGCTCTTCCCCGTGCCCTCCGATATGCGCGACGATCTGCAGCTTTGGAAGCGAAACACCGGCCGTAGCTGTGGTCGTGCGGATGGCCAGGCGCACCCAAAGCGTCTGAATCACCATCGGTAGCCACTTGGCTGACGGACTCGCCAGCGTGATCGTCCGTGTAGCGTCGTAGTGGTTGATCGCCCCTGTCGCGCCGACGATCTCGACCTGCTCACGCGACCAGGGATCGGTGGTAGCCGCTCCTGGAAATGCCCGGTCCGATGGAAAGCGTGGGCTCTCGGCCAGCCACGGCTTGTCGGCAAAAAACTCTTGGTACCACTCGAAGGTCCAGGAGGAAGCGTCGACACCGCCGTTCAGAATGAACTCGTAGGCGACGTTTCGAATGTCGCCAAGGCAGAAGGCACGCACGGGCTGGCTGCGCCGCCATGTGTTCTGCGCCAAGCCCATTGTCACGGCGACATCGGCCGAACCAACAGTCGCGATGGAGTCGTAGATTAGAATCCGAGCCACGGGCGTACCTCACAAGCCACGCGCTGCGTAGTAGGGAGATGGACAGCCACTAGTCTAGCCGCGAAAAAGCGGCAGCGTCAAGGCCGCTGACGCGGCCGTCGGGGTAGAGGCCCGGCAGCCAGGCGTTGAAGCAAAGCCGCAAAAGTCTCAGCCAAACTACTGTACGCTTGGTCCCGGCCTGCTTCAAAGCCAAAGTCGTAGTCATCTTCGCAATCGCCGTGCGAAACACCCCCGCGCAATTCAGCCAGAAAGTCCAAGAGCGCCCGTTTTTCATAAGCGGTCAGCACGGCTTAGCCCACCTTGTCTGCCGTTGCGCCTATCCCCGCCTGCCCAAAGATGTGCACCTTGTGCCCTGCGTAGCTCACCAGGTGCGTGTCGAAATGTCGGTCTACCACCTCGACCATTGCGTCGGCGTCCTTCTCAGCAGTACACCAATAGCCCGCGTCGTGCAAGTGTATAGAAAAGCTCGCGTCTAGCTCGCGCTCTTGCACTTCCTCTTCGATCCCCCAGAAGATCGCGTTGACGACGTCTCCGGCCGCGAGCTGGATCGGTGTGTTGCGGAGCTTGGTCGACTCGACGATCCCAAAGTCTGCGAGGGGCCAGTACCGCCGTCGATCGAAGGGCGGGAAGACCTGGTAGCCGTGGGTCTTTACAAAAAACTCTTCGTGCTCGGCCCACCGGTCCCACTCCGGGAACCGCGCGCGGAACCCCTCATGGATCTGCTCAATTCTCTCGAGGGTCAGGATCGCACGCGCGGCGATGCTGATGCGCCGGTCTTGCCGAATGCTGTCGTAGATCTTCTGGGGGAAGGCCCCGTAGAACAGAGCGTAGACAACACGCTTGACGAGCGTACGTAGCGCGTCCTTGTGCTTGTCATCGCCGCGCAGGTAGTCTTGGCCAAAGACCTCGACCGCGATCATCGCGTGCGCGTCGTAGCGTGGATCGAGCTTCTTCCACTTCTCGGTCTTCTCATCGAAGTGGACGTCGTTGAAAAGGTGTAGAAGCTCACGGATACCTGCGAAGCAGGCGGCTATACGGTACTCAAGCGCAGCCGCGTCAGCAGCGACCCAAACGTACCCCTTGGGTGCCTTGAAAATCTCACGAACCGACTTTTCCACATTCTGGCAATTTGGGCGAGACGTGTGTCTCGTGCCCTTTTGGCTTGTAGCACTCCACGAGACGTACAGCCGTTGCGTGATGGGATCGTAGCAGTGCTTGAAGGGCGTGAGCGTTCCTTGGAGCAGCGCGCCCGTCTCCATGAAGTCTACGTAGGCCGCGATCAACGGAATGTTGAGATAGTCGCGCACCGCCTTGCCGGCATGGCTTGGCTCCTGCGCGTCGACGTCTTTGTCCTTGCCGCCCTTGGTGTAGTAGATAGGCTGCAGATTCAAAAAGTCGTAGAGAAACCAGCGCGCCTGGCGTGCCGACCGGACGTTGAAACGGTCCCAAGGAATGTGCTTGTGCTTGCTTGGATCAGCACGCTGAGCCGCCACGACCTCGTTGAGCCAAGCCTCTGCACCCTCTTTGGCCCGGATAGCTTCGCGGATCTTTGCGCGCGCAGCATCGCGTCGTGCCCGGCGGTCGTCGTAGACACGGTGCCAAATCGCCATGTCCATCGGAATGCCGTGGAGCTGCGCCCGCCGCGCCAGCTCCGAGTTGCGCATGTGGTGCGCAATCAAATGATCGTTGCCCCTCTTTTGCACCAAGTGCAAAAGAGGGCCAGCAATCCGCCCGGTGTTGTTGTGGTCCTGCGCGTTGTAATGCAAAAGGTGAAGGTTCGTCGCCTTGCCGCGAACCTCCATCTGTCGAAAGTCCCGTTTCCAGGCCGGGATGTCGAGAAGCGACTGGCTAACGAACCCCAGGTTGTGCGGCAGGTCGGGCTGAAAGAGGTAGTGCAAAACGATTGTGTCAAGGACCGGCCCGTTGTGCTGCCAGAACCGCCGCAGGACCGTCACGTCGTAGCCAAAGTTGTGGTAGAGCTTAGGTACCTGCGAGGTCAGCAGCTTGACGGCAATGCGCTGGATCTGCGCCCACTGCTCAGCATTCCAAGTGAAAGCGTAGCTCTGTGTCGCTTCGTTCCACTCGCGAATCGTGAGCGCGATACCAAGGTTGTACTCTTGGCACGCAAAGCCCAACACCGTCAGCGCTGCCGTCCGTGCCGTCTCCGTGGTCGTCTCAACGTCGATGGCAACCGCACGGCCTTCAGCGATCCAACGGTCGACCCACGCCTCAGCGTGCACCAGCTTGGTGTCGACGTCATATACATGCGGCGCGACTAGAAGCTCACGCCAGAGCGGCGGAGCCCGGCCGTCCAATAGCTTGCGAACGCGTTTAAACACCCCGACCAGGACCGGATGGAATTGCCCCTTGTTCCGCAGCAAGTACGCCGGGTGAAACAACGGCACGACGTACGTCAGATCCTTTTCACAAAGGCTCTGTGCTACTTCGCCTGAAGCAAGCCCCTGCAGGTCTACTGGGTGAAGGCTACCGTGACGCTCAGAGATCTGTGTGTAGGACGTAAGCGCACCAAGCGCCTTGCCGCCGAGGGCAATGACAACGCGCGGCCGGATCTGCGCAAGCTCTTTGCGAAGGCGCGGCGTGCAACAACGAATGGAAGCGTCACGGGCTTCGTCGCGACCGATCCAGACGCCAGGGACAACCTCGGCCGGCTGCGGTTGACACAGAGCTGCATTGGAAACCCACACCTTGCGGCGCTCTATGCCGGCTTCAGCTAGAATGCGGTTGAGAAGCTGTCCCGACGGACCTTGGAAGGGCTTACCTACACGCGTTTCGACCCATCCTGGCCCTTCGCCTACGACAGCTATTTGCGCCCGAGGATTGCCCTCGGGCTCAACGCGCTTGCAACGACGCAGGGGACAGCGGCTGCAGTCTGGCGGGCTCAGGATCAAAAGTTTCCTTGCCTCAATATGACAACAGCCTCTGACATAGAGGCTGTTGTCATTTGCAGCCCGTGGGCTGCCCTTGCTGTTGCCGGTGCGTGCGGCGCTTGTCCCTTAAGCCGAGCCTCCGCGGCCTTGATTAGTGGCGAATCGCCACCCGCCTGCGCAGGCTCAGTCTCGCTCCTTACAACCTCCCTTCCACTCTCTCTGCGCAGTGCAGACTGCGGCCCCTACCGAAGGGGGCCGCAGTCTTGCTGTTTCTAGATCGAGGGCTCGTCCATGTCGTCGGCCGGGCTCTCGGCCGCACCGTCCTGACCCACGAGCTGGATGGTCTCCGTCGCGATGTCGTAGCTCGTGCGCTCCTGACCCTGCTTGTTGGTGAAGGTGCCGGTCGTGATCTGGGCCATGAACAGCCGACCCACGATCGAGTCGAACTTGGGCACCTGCTTGCTGCCGGGCTTCTTGGGGTTCGACACGTACTCGCACCCGATGGCATCGAGGTATCCGAACATGTAGTTGAGAGCGGACTTGAGCTTGTCGGGCTCCAGCCCCTCGATCGTGAACCTGCGGATGAAGTCCTTGCCATCGTTCGCGCCACCGACGAACTTGTGTTTGATAGCGACCATCTTCTGGCCCTTGCCGTTGGTGGTGCGCGGCGTCATGAACGTCCAAGCGATTACCTGGAGCTGGTGCTCACCCGGCACATCCTCGTAGGACGGACCGCCGCCACCGGTCCACGCCTCGCAGCCGTAGAGATCCACCGGCAGGAGGCCCTTCGTAAACCACTGGACCTGCCCGCTCTTTGCACCGTTGTTTCCAGCCGTCTGTCCCGGATTTGCCACGATTCTCTCTCCTCTGTGAAGCGAAGGTTTTGCTACTGGCGCCATTCACGGCGCCAGCATCAAAAACCCTCAGTTAGCGGAAGAGCGGCATTTTGCTGTCGCTCTCCAGAAACCGGATAAGCTCCGGTGTGAAGTCCGGTCGCTCACGCTCTCGCTGGCGCTTGCGCCACGAACAGCTTGTTGCGCACACGAAGGTCTTTGCATCCTGTGCCCGCCTGTCGAGTCGACTCTTGTACCGAAGCGCACGCTCGGCCGCATCAAGACACTCTTCGTAGCGGGGACACCCAGCATGCCTCCATTTGTCGAGTTCGTCAAAAAATAAGTCGCGCGCGAACAGCGCGGGCAAAGTCGACTCTGGTGCATTTGGGATCGGACCACGCAGCATAGCTACGTCTGGCTCCTTGCGCAAGCCCTCGGAGGTCTGCTGCCTACTGTCTCTGCACGCGCGCTGTACTTCCCGCTGAAACTCCACTTCGGTCATTTGCACGGAAGCCGAAGTGAAATCAAACGCTTGCGATGGCATTGGAGCACCAACCTCCCTTCCACCTTCTAGGAAACGCTTTTTGTCTTCTAGGCTTCCTGGACTCCTTCGGTTTCGATCGCCGTTTCGTATCGGTACTCCGCCCGTACCCACGTACCCGATGCAAAGACTGTCGCGTTGGACACGGGCATTGCATTCGTCGGCGCTCTGAGACGGTGATCGCCGATACTCATGATCTCGTATTCGAGTGGCCGGCCCGCATCCTCGCGGTAGTAGACTACCAGCTCGTTCTGCGTGCCAACGTAGAACCGGTTTGCTGGGCGGAGGTACACACGGCTACACCCGCCGTTCGCATCGCGTGTGACGACTTCGATCATGGCTTCCTCCTCTACCTTCTTGGTTGGTCGCTCACAAGCAAAAACTCACGTGCGTCCTTGGTTAGGGACCGCCGTTTTTGGCCTTTGCGCTCGTCGGTGATGTTGTAACAGGAGAAGCCTGGAAGCTGCATGGGTTCACCCCAGCTTAGACCGACCCGCGCTCCGGCGTCGGCCCAAGCACGCGCAAGACCACCAACCGCGTCGGGTGTCGGCGGGTCTTGGCCGTAGCTTTGGCGTCCGGGGTACGGAGGATCAAGGTAAACCACGATATCGTGGCTTGTCAATCCCACAGTACCGGGTCTGACCTGCAAAGCGTCCCGGACCTCGGCGCGCAGAGGGCCGTCCAAGCCGAATTCCCGCAGCCTTTCTACAAGGCCTGCCCGCGATGGAATGAAGCCATTGACGTGAGGTCGAAGCTTGTGCGCACCCTTGAAGCCGCCAATACCCCCGCGGGCGCCGGCCGTCCAAAGAAGCCAGTACACCGAACTGCCGTGGCGGTAATCCCTGGCGTGCTCCCAAAGCTTTCGTGCGGGGGTGACCCACTCTTCGATCCTTTGTGCGGTCCAGCGGCGGTCGACTGCGCTCGCAAGCATATTCAAGTGCTGTACTATGGACGGATCGCTATCGAACGCGAGCACTTGCTCTACTTTGGGGTTGCCCAGCCGTTTCAGGATCGCCTCGGCGTAACCGGTTTTAGTGCCGATTCGCGAGACGATAGGTTTCGCGCCCAGGGCGCGAAGCCCTACGGCACACAAACCGGCGTAAAGCTCAATGAGAATAGCCATGGCAGCTATTGCCAGGCCCACTCAACAATCTTGACCGCGATGTAGAGCACGCTGATACTGAGCCCTAAACTCCAGACGATCACCGCCACCGCGAGGACCCATGTAGGAAGTCTACGCAGCATGAATTCGCCTTCCTTCCCTCAGAGGTTCAGCCCGCAGTCGATCCCCGACTTGAGCTTGACTGCCCTTTCCACAAACGCTTTGAACGCACGCCTTCGCTTCTCGTAGAAGCGACACCAGGCCTGTAGCTTGGCATCGCTCTCTTCGACTGCCGCAGCCGCTTTGGCGAACAGCGGCGAGACGGCTCTGTTCGCCATCAAGGCGCTTTTGGCGTCGAAGGTTCTAGCCGTTCGCAGCCGCTTCTCCAGCTCTCTCACTTGCGCCAAAGCCAGCCGACCGCAGCTTAGCTGCGGTCGGATGTCCTTGCGCCAAGAGAGGCCGAAGGTCCAGAGGACGCCCTTGGGCGTATACGGATCCTCAAACGACATCCCCTCGGGATAGAGCAAACGGTATAGCTCGGCAACGCGCGCTTGTGCGCGTTGCCGAGCTATTCCGGTTGCTCTACCACGCATGGTGACGGCGTGGAGGAAGGCGGCGCTATGCTCCGCGTTGGCGCGGTCGTGGGGAACGGTGATAAAGAGATGCGCTGACATCAATTTAAGCGTTCCCCTTGACTGGCTGGTTCCACACCTCAAGCGCTTGCTCCACTGCGTCGAAGAGCGCACGGTCTGTTGGATACGAATCCCGGCAAGCGATGCACAGCCTGTAAGGAAAGAGCGGACGGCCACTCTCGTCTGCCGGCAGCGGCCCTTTCCAGCGCCAGCTCGGCTCGTAGATCCCAAAGCCTTCGGCCGGGCGGGTGCCGCAGAGCAAGCAGGGATCACCCCTGGTGCGTCGGTAGAGGCGCACGAAGGCTGCGCGAGAGGGCGGCGGGGACGTCATGGCAACAGCGCCGCCCATCTGCCGTAGGGTCGCCAGCGGCAGCGAGGGCAGTGCAGTCGACAGCCGCAGGCGCAGCCGCTGGGCCTCCTCGCGGTCGCGGATCGCGGCCAGGGCTTCGGGCGTGGGGTTCGCGAGGCGAGCCGCGCCGCCCCCGATCCGGCCGCCGAGGTGGTTGAACTCCATCCCACCCTCCAGCGCGATCCGCCTCGACGGGGTTGTGCGGATTACGGTGGAGATCGCGTCGGGGACCAGCGGCCATCGAACAATCACCGTGGCCCCTGGAAGCAGCGCACGTAGCCAGCCCTCGCGCCTGTCTGTGGCCATCAGCGCACCTCCTCGAGTCGCAAGGTCACGGGCCCGCCGTTCTCGGGCCGCAGGGGGCAGGTCGCCGGCAGACCGACGTCGGGCAGCTCGCGCGGGTCCGCGGGAGCGGGCAGCTCACACCAGGCGCCGTACGCGGGGCAGTTCCAGCACTCCTCGCCGTCAGCGGCGGGCCGCACCACCACCTCGCGGCCGGCGGGCGCGCGCGAGTTCCACGCAGCGGTGGCGCGCAGGCGCATGGCCTCGACCGCTTCGCTGCGCTCGCGCACAACATTAAGCTGTAGGTCGCAATCGCCGCAGCACACCTCGCATCCGCCTGGTAAATCAAACAGCGTCGCGGGGTGGGCGCACAGTGGACAGGGCAATAGGTCACTCACGAGGCTTTACCTCCAGCGCGCTGCGTCTTTCACATATGCTCGGTGCATCGCCCGTCCACGCTTGAGCGCACGGTGTAAGCGCAATACGGCCTCCCCAAGCGTTTTGGCATCACGGTGAACGCTGACAGCCGAGCCGGCAGTAACGTGCGCGGCCGTGGTGTCGCAAACGTAGACCGCGCGAGCAGGCCTGCCTGTGAAGTTGGTGTGAGGCACGCTCTGCCAGGACCAAGTTGCACCGCTGGGTTCAAGCATAGCCTGGCACACCCGACCGTTGGGCGCGGTTGTCGCCACCCAGACGATCCAGCGGCGCTTGAACCAGTAGGCGACACGGGCGTCGACGCGATCGTTGAGCTTCTTGCGCAGGCGCTTACGCATTTCCTTCTCCGAAGGCGACTCGCTTGTGCTTGAGCCAACTATAATCCTGCGTCCAGACAATGCGAGATCGACGCCGCCAAGTCGCAAAAGCCTCTTCGACGTGGCGATCGGCTTGCTCACGGGTCCAGCTATTAACACGACACAGGTGCACGGTAGCTTCCTCTACCGCTTGCAGGCCACCAACCGCCCCGGTCCGGCCAAGGTGCTGAACGTCGTGGCAGGCGGGACACAGGGCGGTCAAACGCACCAGCCACTGTCGGCGTGACCGCTCGTCATAGGCCCAGACCTCGTGACAGGCGACAGGGTAGGTCGTACCCTGTCCGCCGCAAATCTCACAGCGATACGCTGCGTGTCGATACGTCTCTCGCCGCAACCGATCCCAGTCCGCTTTAGACACCACCGCACGCACGTTTTTGTACCAGGCTCCATGCGGTACAAGCTCTACACGTAAGCGGCAGGCGGATGCCACGAAGTCCTTCCTAGACCGCGATCGCCGGTGTCTGATCCCGGTGCAGCGAAGCGTTGCTCCACATGCCAGCGGCATACGTTACGATAACTCGACCGCAGGCCGTAATGATCAGCTCACCGTGATCGCCAACCGTGAAGGCGTCGGCGCGGTGCCAGCGGAAGTACGAATGCGGCGGCCACAACCACGCCGCCGACTCTCGCACCTGGACGCGGACGCCCCAGGCCTTTTCAGGTCCTGTCGTTTGCTGTGCTTTGTGAGGGTCGACCATCGAAGTCCTTCCTAGACCGCGATCAGCGGGATCTCCTGCCGCCGGACCAGCAGCTCCTCGAACGTCGCGAAGCTCGGCGGGTAGCACTCCTTGGTGAAAACCTCGTCGAAGTGCGTCCCGACGCTGAAGACCGGGTCGGCCGAAGGCGGGCACTTGACCCACATTCTGTGAATCGTCTTGAAGCCGGCTGCACGCTTCTTGCCGTCGTCGGCCTCGACTTCCTTCTGGACCTTGTCGAGGTAGGCGATGATGTTGCACGCCTTGGCGATGTTGCCGTAGCTCGATCCGGGCAGGTCGGCGCGCAGCGTGACGATCGCTTCGTCGTTTCGCTCGGCCTTGACGTGCGCAGTCCAAACGAAATGCACAGGCAGGCTGTTGAAGGCGTCGCGGATGTTCATGAAGTGCTGCGACAGCTCGCGCCACTTGTCGAAGTCCATCTTGGACGCGCCGTAGTCAGTGTACTGGTTCGTACACGACTGGGCATAGAGCGAAGCCGTGTCGACGGCCACGGTCTTGAACTCGCCCTCGGCGACCAGCTCCGGCGCCTCGTCCAGGATCTCTTCCATCGAGGCTTGGTTCTCGCCCTCGGGATGACCCTGCGGTCCGACAAGGTCGATGACGCGAATGTCCTCGCGCTTGCTGGCGCGCAGCGTCGGATCCGCGCCACGCTCGGCGGCGACGCCGAGGACCAGGATCGGCCCCGGGAAGGTCGAGAGGAAGTGCGTCTTGCCGACCTTGGTTTCCCCGTAGATCAGGCACGTGATGGGCCGCGGCGGGTCTTTGCTGACGTCGCGGAGCTTCTGTAGCACGGAGGAGGGCATTTCGGGCACCTTTCCTTTTGCTGTGCGGTCGCAGGCTTTTCGTACTACTCCTGCCACGCACAGTAGTCCACCAAGTTTTTGAGCATCTGCCGCGACATCCGCGGTACTGTCCGATAGACATCAGCAGTCGACATTCCACGCTTGGTCCAGTACGTATGGCAGGCCGTGATCGGATCCATACCGAGGTAAAGCAACCGTGCGATGGCAACGCAGGTCGATCGGTTTGCGCCGCTTACACAGTGGACCAGAGTAATATGACCGAAGCTCTTGACGATCGCGTGCAGCAGCGACGGCCGGATCTCATCACCATCCGCGTAGTTGAACGTGTGATGCTTGAACACCGGAGCGACAGGCGCGATACTGTCGTACCGCGCTTGCTGCTCTGGCGTCAAGATAGAAATCACGGTGTCGACGCCGAGACCTCTGAGCCAAGGCTCAAACGTTCGGCACGCGACCTCCGAGACGTAGAGCGAGTCGGTGATCTGCGAGATCCGAGCTTGCCACTGGTCGTGGGTAAGCGTCATGGGCTTACAGGATCCTCTCCGCGGTCCAGCTTTTCCAGCAGCTTTCCTAGCAGCTCGTAGGCTTGTTTCAGCGAACCGAGAGCTTTCCCTCGCAGCTCGGCGTCTTCGACACATACGAATAGCTGGTCGTAGGCAGCTTCCACCGCATTTTGATTCACTGCGTCCCGCTCGAGCAAATGCTCGAGAAACGTGTGCAAGTGCGCAGCAAACACCCGGTCTTCAAACTGCTGCTTTGGCCTGTCGTCCAGCTTCTTCACGGCCAGTCGGCGTTGAGTCCAAGGTGTGATCTCAGTCGGCTGCAGCGCCCCAGGGTGGCCCAGACTGCAGAGCAGATCTTGGAGAAGCTCGACAGCATCGGGCTTGTTTGCCTGCGTACGGTCTGCGACCATGTCGGTGAGCACAGCCACAAGCTTTACCCGGTCCAGGATAATGTAGTCGCTTGCTGGTCTTTCGACGCTCATGTCTCTTCGCCTTTCTGCTACGACTTGCGCCAAGGCCAAAGCCCCAAAGTAGCCGCCTCGCGCCTCAACTTTCGCGACGACCGTCCCGCCCAGCCACGCAGCGACCTCGGCAAGATCTATCGCCGGTTTCGGTGTGTCTGTTAGCTTGATACACTTCATGGGGTCGGTCAGCTTGATACGCTTCATAGCGCATGCTTCTCGTTGAGGTGCAGGTCACACCAGGCCCTCGGGGCGTGCGTCCCCGCGATAACCACCTCGCCGCAGGTCAGGCACTCCACCTTGTAGATCGTCCGCGCGAGCTGAAGGACCGGCGCCACGCGCAGGGTGGCTCCGCAGTGCTCGACGGTCACGGGCGCGTCCGGGCCGGTGACGTCGTACGCGGATCGCCCCTCGTGCCAGGGGTAGGGGTAGCGAATGAGCATGGTCATTGTACGTGCCTCAAAACGTGTTGATACGGTTTCATGGGCCTAGCCCTCCTGCCGTGCCTTCTCCGCGCGCAGTATGCTGTTTTGCACGCGGATCAACACCGAGGCTAAGCAAGCGTCGACTTCCTTCAGCCCCCGCTTAACCTCTTCCAAACCCTCGGCCGGCGACGCCGAGACCCGCCCGTGTGTCTCGGCACCATTGACTGTGTCCCTATGCCAGGTGTAGAGCCGCTTGTAGGCTTCGCCGACCTCGGCGTCCGTTACATTTTCCTGATGAAGCAGAACGCCCAGAAATTCGACTAGCCGGTTAGCGAAGAGGCTGCTCAGGCAGCCGAGCGTAGCTGCGGCGTTCCGGCGCCGCAGCAAGTCCAGCTCCGCAGCCTCTTTGGCACGCAGAAGCGTGACGAAGGCTCGAGGGCCGTAGATGGCGGCGCTATACGGTTTCTCATCCCAATGCACAACAAAGCCGTTTGGCATTCGATAGGCACAGGCTGGCGAACCTTCACGGAATGCGCCGAACTCGACCTGGTCGAAATCCAGCTCCTCGGCAAAGAGACGCTTCCAAGCCATGGCGACAGTTTCGTGGTCGGGCGACGGCTGGCCGTCTGCGGGTTCGTTCTCGACCCAGACCTGCACGAGCTTTGGATCGACCCTGCCGGGCAACACACGGCTAAGCGCTTCACGCAGCGCGACCGACTGGTGCTCCTCATGCGACCGTAGAAGCCTCGCCGTAGTAGCGATCGAATCGCTGTCCGTACGATAGCTGTAGTACATCGTGTCGCCGCGCATCTGCGCGACGAGCACGCCCGCCTGACTCAGCCGACGCAGTGAAGCCACCACATCGAAGCTGAACCACTGGTCCTGGGCAGTACGGCGAAACGTAAGGTGCGGTGAAACACCTTCGCGGATCAAGTCCATGCAGAGCACAGTAAGCTGAGCCAGTAGATCCTGCGCCTCGAACACCGTGCTACTGCGCCACGCAAAAAAGCGCAGCAGCAGGTAGTCCGGGTCGACCGTCTTGTTGCCGCTATAGTCTTTGTCAGCCATTGTTTAAGTCCGCAAGCGACCTTCCGCTTTTGCCAAGTCGAGGAGATGCTGCGCCGCTTTATCGCGGCTAGTGAAAGGCCCCCGGATCGTACCGATTATAGGTTCCCCCCGCAATATGCTACTCACGTGCCGGTACGGCTCTACGTTGACAAACCACGCGCGCTTTGCCCCCGGCACGCGAAAGACAATACCCAGATTGTACCCACCTGCCTTCGCCCACACCGTCCAACTGCCTGGTTTGCCCATACTGTCGTAGAACCAGGGGTGTAGTTTTGTAGCTACGTGCGCGGGCATCGGCCCAACCCTCCCGAAACGCAAAAGCTACCCTACCGCCAGCCTCCACACGCCGTCAAGCATTAAAAGCGTCGGTCGGCGCTTTTAATGCTCGGCTGCATAAAGGCTGGACGCGCATCGCTAAAGCGTTGCGCGTCGTGCTTCACGAGGTAACCGACGAGGATATGCGTATGACAGAACGGTGCGCTGTTTGGACAGTAGCACTGAAACACAAGCCTTTGCTTCGGCTGCATCAAGCCCGTCTCGTACACCACGTCCCAGATTACCTCTGGCAACTCGCTGAGTTGCCGAAGGTAGATCTCGGTGTAGGCGGCATCGTCGATCGCACAGGCTCGGTAGCGCCGAACGAGGTCCCAGGGCGGCGCAAGATCTTTGGCCCAGCCGGTCGCGGACTTTGCCGTCACGTCGAAGCCGGGGCCACCGCAGCCGAGCTGGGACCGTGAAAGCAAGACTTTCGTCACGGGATCCACTTGGGGCTAATCTGTCGCAGCTTGATCGTTACGTGCTCGTGAACCTCCCGCAATTGCACAGCTCCGCGGTTGATCCCTTTGACTACACAGTCGTCGCAGACGTTGATCTCGAGATCGTTGCGGTCACCCTCGGCGTGCTCTGGAAAAAGCGGCGAGTCGAAATGTCGACTGCCGTAGTTGCCAGCCGCAAGAAAGGCAACGCCGCCGGAAGGCATGCACTCGTTTGCGGTACCGGCATTGGCAAGCTTCTTTCCACAGACGAGACAGAGCAGTGTCAAGAGCTGCTTCCTTAGTGCGCCTTTAGCTTGCCCCACAGGTAGGACAAGCAAACGTTTTGACCAGCTCATCTCGATGCCATTGATCTGCGCACTCAATGTGGCACGTCGCAGGTTGGTGACCGCACAGATCTAACGAGCATGGCCCCTCGGGGTGTTTGTAGGTGCGCGGCCGTTGCCTAGGCTCGGTGCCCTCGCCAGCCGCGCCGCGTGTCGGACATTCTTGGTTAGAGCAGTGCCTGCCATCCCAAGGCAGCACGGCACCGCCACAGAAATCACACTGACCTTTGACACGTTGATCGTGCATCGCTTATCGTAGCTCCAAGCTTTCCAGCCAACCCCAGCCGCCTTCCGGTGGGTAGGCTTTTGCGTCCAACGGTAGAAGCACGGTATACCGTACTGCTACACCTGCCGCATACCCGACCGCAAGTAAAAGCGGATTGGGCGGCAGCTCCTCGCGGTAGCGTGGAACGTCCCGCAGGCTTTTGTACAATTGTGGCCAAAGCGCCGGGGGCACTAGCCCGCGGGTTTCTACTGGACACCGCAAGATCGCGTCGATGATAACGCGGACGCAGCCGGTTTGAGTCGGGGCGTCGAAGACGTCGCGCAGGATCCACTGCGCAAAGCAGTCCAGGCATTCGTAGATGCAGCCGTAGTCACTGCGCACTGCTGCGTAGCCCAACGTGTAATGCGGGCAGCCTTGTCTTGGCGCAGAACTCTGCACTTTGAGCGATGGGCACAGGTAGTTGCTACAGCGGCCAACATGGTACGGTAAGCGCGGTTGACCGCAGACAGAGCAGCTCTGTACTGTCATCGTAGCTCTAGATCCTCTGCCGTCAGCGCTGCCAAGTCGCTGAGGAAGGCCTTCAGGCCTTCGTCAGCGCTCTTTCCCCCGAGGGTTTCGCAGAGCGTGGTCCCGGCTTTGTCCTTGGTCGTCGCGGCGATCGTCTTGGCCTTGCGCAGAAGGTGCTCGTACATGATCGTGTCTATCGACCGCTCGACGACCAGATACTCGAAAAGGACGCTGGAAGCTTTTTGACCTTCGCGGTGAAGCCGGCCTTCCGCTTGAAGGAGTACACGAGGCACCCAGCAAAGGTCAACAAAAAGTGCAGAGGATGCAGCGGCAAGCGGATTGAGCCCTACCCCGGCTGCGCCGAGCGTCGCGACGTAAACGGCCGAGGTCCGTCGCGCGTCGTCTTTGTAGTCGCGAAACTGCGCTGCCAGCTCGAGACGCTTGGTGACGTCCATTGAGCCCGTGACCGGCCCAAAGACCGCTACGCCTCTTTTGACGAGCGCCTTGGCGATGAACGCCGCAGTCTTTTGGTACCAGCAGAACACCACGACTTTCTTCGTCTCGGCCGCTATCGCCAGATCGAAAGCCCGCTGCGCAGCGATGTGTCTTTTGGCCCACGACAGGTGCTGCGCCATCGCGGTCACGCGTTGCAGCTCTGCGCCTTGCAACGTGAGACCCTGGAGGGACACCGCCTGCGCGGTCAACTTCTCCGCTTCCCTGTACGCCGTGTACGCCTTCGCCTCCAAGTCCCCCGAAGCTACCAGCGTTCGTGTCCGCACGAACGGGGGTAGCTCCTTGCGGACGGTGAAGCGCGAGCGGCGAAGGACAACACGCAAGAAGCGGTAGCGTAGCTCCTCGACATTGGACTCAACACCCATCTGCCAGCCGTATTCACCACGCTGCGCGCTCGCATAGCGCTGGCAGAAAGACGTCTTGAAGTTCTCGTTGTAGGCGACGTATCCACCCCACATGCCAGGCTGTACACAGTCCAGGATCATCCACATATCCCAGATGCCGTTGACGACCGGGGTAGCGGTCAGCGCGATACGCTTTACCGCGTAGTCGGCCTGGCAGAGCTTGCGGACAGCCTTGGCGGCCTTGGTTCTCGGGTTGCGGATGTTCTCGGCTTCGTCGAGTATGATGACCCGCGGCTTGATCATCATGTCGATCCAGGTAACCCAGCCCGGCGACGCACTTTGTGTTTCACCGGCTTGGGCTTCTCGGGCGGCGAGGATATCGTAGTTGAGAAAGTAGCCATCCAGGTCGTCGTCGAGCTGATCGAGATCGGGCGTCGTCGAGGTCAAGCGACCGATCTTGAGGCCGCAGTGCTTGGCGGGATCGGCGTCCTCACCGCACCAGGAGCCGGCCGTAATGAGCGGCCCGACAACTAGAAACGGCCGAAGGTGTGGATTTTCGTAGAGGTAGGTCGCCGCCGTGATGGTCTTTCCTAACCCAACGTCGTCAGCGACAAGGCAGCCGCGCACGGACTCGTCGATGAAGGTGACCGCCTCGTTCTGGTACTGCCTGAGCTTCAATCCCGAAGGTAGTGTCCGTGCTGGAACGCTGTAGCGTTCCATCGCGGGCAGGATATTGTCGGAGAGGTAGCACTTGTTGTAGCGCACGGACTCGACGACGCCCGGCACCATTCCGAGCATTGCCCGCGCCGTGAAGCCAGGGCGGATCAGGGCACAGAAGCCCCGTTGGCTTGGAGGGCCGACAAGAGCGCCGCGAAGGTCGATCACGACGCGGTCCCACTGTCGGTCGCCGGAAGCGGAAACGCCTGGGCCAGCATCATCCAGGCTTCGTCGCCGTCTGCCCACCACCTGACCGCACGGCGAACGGTAGCGGCGTCAGCAAAGCTTTGGACGAGGCCACCGATCAGCGAGCCGAGAAGCGCGGCGCACTCACGGTCGGTCAAGGCGCCGCGAATGGGCTCTGCGGAGAGCTTTGGTACGTTCGGGGTGGACACGCCCACGCTCCTTTCAGCGGCGCCGGCCCGCCGGGGTATCGCAGCGGCCACACCATGTCGTGCGTTGCTGCACCGCCGTGTTGTAGGCAGCAAGGCATCCAAGCAGGTACTGCGCGAGAATGAAATCGGGCGTGTTGCTGGCGTTTTCGGCGCAGTGCGTATTGAGCACCGCTGCCAGCTCGCGGGCGAGGGCGCTTTCCTCGGGGGCGGTTGGCGCGTCGTCGACCGTATCTGCCCACTGCCCTAGCACCCGAGCGGCGAGTCGGTAGACATCGCGTGCATAGTCCGTCGAGTGGACCGCCACGCGCTGCTGGATCTGCTCCAGCGCCGCGCGCGCGAGGTGCAACCCCTGCCGTAGCGGGTTGCCGACGCGGTCTTCGGCCACCGTCCGCGCGAACTGCTCCCGGCGCCGCTGCTCGGCAAGCTCGTGCTCCAGCCGTGCGCAGTGTTCGCAAGCCATCGCTTCACCTCGATCGTTGTGCAAACGGAAACCGCTTCGACCTCCTTCTCTACCCACGCGGTTTGCGCCCGTCAAGCTTTTTGACACACGGCAACCACAAGGTGTCAAGGCCGCGCGGGCGGACCGAAAGCCTTGACAGCCAGGCGCGGATCCGCGTAGCCTAGCAGCCGAACAAGGGACCCAAGGGAAACGCAAGGACCCTGGCCCTCCCACCGGACAGCATCCCGCCAGTGCGATAAACACCAAGGCGCGCGAGTTTTCGCGAGAGTCTTGGTGTGCCTGCTCGTGCGTAGGCAAAACCTTGACGCGAGCTTGGGGCCATGCGATGCTAGTTGCGCCGTCGGTGGCACCCCTTAGCTTCAACAAAGCTCTTCTCATCTCCACGCAGCCGGCTGGCGTTCTCCCCAAAGCTTTTCAGATGGATAGGAGAGCCTCACGTGGCAGAGCCCAAGCGACCTACGGACGTCGACCCCGAGCTTTTCGACGAGTCGACAGAGTTTGACAACCTCGACCCTGACGAGGACTTTGTACTACCTACTCTCGAGCTACCTGCACCCTCGCTCTCTGCGACTGCGATCATCCAGACGTCGCGCGACACTGACGACGAGCTAGCACCCAACCCTGCAAGCGACTTTGACTCACCTACACGCATATCGCCGCTGGGCTCACACAGCGCGTACGTCCCTGAGTTTTTCTATAAGCCCTCCAGGCCGCTGACCAAAGAGCAGCAGAAAACCTGGCCGGCGCCGCGACTTGTACGGAATCTCGCGGAGTTGGAGCTGACGCCGGATATGTATCCAAGCGCCGGCTTTTTGCCAACATACTTGGCCTGGGCGAGGGATCCTGCCCCAGCGCCTACGGTGATCCATCTGATCTGCGCTCTGTCCGCGCTCGCGGTTTCGATGGGGCAGCGCTGGCGCTCGCCTTTCCATCGCGTGTCCGCGAACTTCTACGCGATGATCATTGCGGGCAGCGGCGTAGGCAAAAGCACAGCGATGCGCTTGATGCGCCGGCTGCTAGAGCGTGCCTTCCCCGTAGGATCCGAGCGTCTTTGTGTCGAGGAGCTTGCCAGCAAGGTCGCGGTGTTCAAGCGGCTGAGCAACTTCGTGGAGAGCGACGGAACGACCACGCGGCCGGTTCTCTGGTATCTCGACGAAGGTGATATTCTGCTGCATGTCATGTCGCAGCCACACAGCTCGCAGCTTGCTGCGTCGCTGACGACCATCTACGACGGCGACAGCTCAACGTATCGCAGCCTGCATCTGGACGAAGGTATCGCGGTTGAGAGCCCCTGCGTATCCCTTCTGACGGGCACGGCGCCTGAGTGGCTTTTGCAGCGGCACCTGACGCCAGAGTTTTTGCGCGGCGGGCTCTTTGGGCGGTTCTGGCTGATCCCGGCGAGTGCTGAGCCGACACGCTGCGACCCACCGCCTGCGGATGAAGGTGCGCTTGCAGCGCTGGCGCAGTGGCTCTCCGAGCTGGGTGCCTTTGACCAGCCAGGCATGGACGAAACGGTCGTGAAGTTCACGCCCGAGGCCGACCTGGAGTTCACGCAGTTCGTAGACTGGTTGTGGCGGGCCCGTCTCCATAAGCAGGCACAGGCGACGCTGATGTCGGATGCCTGGACGCGTGTAACGGCACACGTTGCCAAGCTGAGCTTGCTCTACCACGCGAGTACGTACCACGATGTGCACGACCCTGTGAACCTGGACTGTGTACGTCGTGCCATCGCATTTGTACACCGCTACCTGATGCCAGGCCATCTCTGGGCTGTGCAATACCTGGAGAAGCCGACCGACAGTGTGCAGAGCACAGTACGGCAGGTCATCGGCATGCTAGAGCGCCGTGGTATGGAGGCTGCGCCGTTCGGTTCGATCAAGGCTGCGCTGGGCAAGACACCGGTAGTGGAGGATGCCTTCGTTCGGCTGTGGCAGGGTAACTTGATTGACTTCTGGGTGCCTGCCGGCGTACGCGGACGGCCGACCATCTATGTCTCGCTACGTAGTGCACAGCCGGCGCCCAGTCGTGCTGGGTTGGTACTCGACACACCACCGGTATCGCCACCTCTCATTCCTGGTGTTACGCGTTGGCGTCCGGTCCTACCGGCCTTCGTACTACAGGCCATCGAGCGGGATAGGGCAACCCGTGAGGACGGTACGCCTGACGACGTAGCGCCGGACGACGAGTAGGCACTCCGCAAAAACCCCACCTGCACTACGTTTCGCGGACTTACGCACAGTCCCACCACGCTTCGCGGACTTACGATCTTTTTTGGTCGATTCCCGCAAATCGTTGCGTTTTACTAAGCTACGCGGACTTGCGCGCTTTATTTCTGGGTGTAAGTGCGTTAATTGTCGGCCAAGTTGTTAGAATCTATGCAATTGGCCTTGGATTCTGATTTTAATTAAGACCCCTTACGTGTGTGTGTGTGGGCGCAGGGGCGCACAAAGGCCCTTGAAGGGGGCTGTGTAAGCCTGGGTGCTAGCTAAGTCCCCAATAGATCGCGCCCTACGTATAGGTGTATGTAATCAAATGTATGTATAACCACAGACTCGACGTTACGCGCGAGGCCCCGCGAGACCACACACACACACGTAAGGGGTCTTAATTAAAATCAGAATCCAGGGTCTATTCCGCAGATCTCAACGACTTGGCCGACAATTAACGCACTTACACCCGGAAATAAAGCGCGCAAGTCCACGAACCTGCGTTCGGGCACTGCGATTTGCCGGAATTTGACGGAAAAGATTGTAAGTCTGCGATCAGTCGTTGACGCAGTCGGCGAGGTCGGCGAGGTAGGGTCGTAGCATCGTGAGTCCGGTGTGCTCTAGCTGCCGTATCCGCTCGCGTGTCAGGTTGTACTGCACGCCAAGCTGGTGGAGTGTGAGACTGTCGCTCTCATCGCCCGCAAGGCCTCTCTGGAGGCCGAAGCGCGCGGCGAGGATGGTGCGGATGCGGACATCGACTATCCGTGCCAGGGCGGCGTGGACGCGCTCCTGGACGGCCTGGAGGGCCAAAGCCTGGTCGGGGTCCCGAAACGTGAACTGAGCGCTGTTTTGGAGGTCCGGTTGCATCTCTAGGGCTGCACCCTCGTAGGAGAGTCCATCGGTGCCTCGGGACTGCTGCATTGTCACTGCAGCCTGCGCAGTCACGGTCCGCACACCTAGTGCCGATTCGACTGTCGCGACTTGTTCGTCGTACTCCAACGGCTGGTGGCCTACGAGTCGTGTGACCTGCCCAGCCGCTGTGTGGATGTGCTCGGGATAGACCACAGGCGTGCCAACTGTATGCAGGTTGCGGCTCATTTCTTGCTTGATCCATGGCAGGGCGTAGGTAGAGAAGCGGAAGCCGCGCTCGGGTTCAAAGGCCTGCACCGCGCGCCACAGGCCTACGACGCCGCACTGGAAGAGGTCTGCACCAAAGCCTTGTAGCCGCGCCCTGGTGAAACATGGTAGACCAACAACCTTGCGAACGCAGCGTAGATTGCTCTCGACCCGCGGTGCGATAAGCGTCTTGACTTGCTGCAGGTACCGCCAGCCGACGGTCGAGAAGATCGAGCGGTCGCACTGCTGGAGAAAAGCGGCAGCCGTCTCAACGGTGTTGTGGTGGGTTAGAGCCCGGCCAAGTGCCACGGCCGCAGCGGCGCTGGCCATAGGCGTAGCTGGAAGCACCGATTGCTTTTTGCGGGGGAGCCGTACGGTCGCACGGAGGCGATCGTAGTCAATACCCTGCGCGGTCGCGAGGTGCGTCCAGAGAAGCAACAGCTTGCGGCGCAGGCGGAACCACTCCGGCCGCTGGGCTTCCCAAGGTTCAGCAGGCTGCGGCTTGAGGGGCAAAAGAACGGTGTCGAACCACTTGGTGCTAGTTAGCATGTGCTGTCAGCTCCCGGTTGGTAGATAGATCGCAAGCGCACCGGCGACGAAAAAGAGCAGGACGGCAAGAACACACAGAACGACGGCCAGGCGGCCATCGTCGTCGAGCTGCGGAGGTTGGTGTACCGGTCGTGGATTTTCGGTGCGTGGCACGGAAAACGTCCTTTGAGAAGTTTACACCTCTGTTCGGTACACGCAAGTTGATCTGTTGTCAAGCTTCTAGATCTTCGGCTAGACTAGGAAGTGAAAAAGCCACGAGGACCTTTCGATGCCAAAAGTTTCGCTTCGTCGAAATGCCCTGCGGCCTACAGCATATGCGCAGGACACAGCGCCCTGTGCCCTTGTACGACCTGTTGGTGGCTTGCCTTTCGACGACCGAGCAGGCGTGCACGTCACTGACGATTGGGGCCTGGCTCTGCGCTACGCAGCTTTCAAGGCCGCCAGGGCGAGCAGTATCGCTATCGTACTGACCTACGATCTGAATGGGTTGAAGCTGGAGCCTGACTTTGACGCGCAGGTAGCGCGCGAGCACGAGCCACTTCGCGATGTTGCTTGGTACATCAAAGAGTTTGACATCCTGACCGATGCCGACAGCCCAGACTATGATCGGCTGGCGGACGTGCTAGAAAGTGCGGCTGCTAACGACGATCCTGACTACACCGGAAATGTCTATTCGGTGCAAGATACGCTAACCAGGCAAAGTCGTACACCTCTTGAACAGCTCCTCGCCGAAGCGCTGCGCGATCCAATGCAAGCCGAACAAGCGTTGGAGATGGTCAAGCACGAGAATGCTCCACTTGAGTTGTACGCAGCGGCAATTCACCAGTGGCGCACCTTCGCAGAGGTCGCCGACTCTCGGTTACTCTGCGTCGAAGCTGTCGAGCCGTTTTTCGACGAGGTATTCTTTGACTGGGAGGAAGAAGCTACAGACAATGGAGATTGTCCCCGGCGATTCACGATCGAAGACCTTGACCATCTAGCTGATGTACCTGAACGTATTGTGCTTTGGGATCGGTTTGTGCCCCGCGGTACAGAGCTGTATTACCACGGCACGGACCTAACACGGGCACGGCGAATCTTGGCCGAAGTCGATGTAGCGTTGTATAATCCTTGGGCGCCGTGTGTCCAGCCACAGGAGTGACCAAATGCCAAACCTACCACCGCGTCGGCGTAATCCCTATGTCGGTCGACATCCCGATCTCCTCAAGCCTGGCAAGGACTCCGCTGTCCACGTCGCGATCGAAAGACTGACAGACGATCAGCTCGACCGGCTTCCACCGGGTGCCTTCACCGCCTCGGAGCTGTCTGAGCTTTACGACCGACTTCCCGACAAGGCCGAGAAGATCTGGGAGGCGATCAAGGCCGATCGCGAAAAACGCGCGAACGGCAAAGCCGGCCGCAAAGCTGAGGGGCGAGAGCATCGCTATGAAGGTGAGTACGTCTGGCCCGACCGAGAGGTCTTGCCAACCGACTTTACCGTGGAAGAGGTCGAGAGCTTTCCCGAGGACTGGCAGAGTGAACTGACAACGAATGCTACACGGTTTCTCGACATTTGGATTGAACAGCTTGAGGAATGGGAGCTTGAGCGTACGCGTAGCAGCGACGATCTCAACGATTACCTTGAGACCGTGCATAGTTGGGTTGAGCAGCACGGCGCGAACTTTTGGCAAGGTGGTCGCTACCACGCTACCGAAGGCCAGTCTTGGATCGCCGAGACTTTCCCGGACATAGCAGACGGCTGGGACGGCCTCTCCGAAGATGTGCAGAACATCCTTCTCGACCCCAACAACTGGGATATCAGCACAGCCGCCGCGGGAGTTTCAGCAGAGGTTTTCCGTGGCTTGCCTATGACCGGCTATCTTGAAGGCCCAAGGCGTTTTGAAGAAGGCTTCCCGGTGCAAGCAGAGCTGGTCGCGCGGGGCTATGAGGATACAAATGACATTGCTAAGAAGATACGGCGCGAGCAGGCAAGGCGAGCGTCGCTGTTTTGGTCTATCGACTGGGAAATCGAAGACGACACGCCTGTCTATGCCGTCTTCGATGAAGCACAAGCCCTCGGCCAGATTGAAGAGCTTGGTACGGTCAAGGCCGTTGTACCTGGTCCTGCTGGTGGCCCGCACATCCTGGATTTCGACGACGGCTGGTATGTTGTCGAGCTGACCTCTGACGCAATGATGCGTACGGAAGGCGCACGAATGCACCACTGCGTTGGCACTGAGAGACACGGCCATCCAGAGGCCCGTCGGGAAAGCCGTGCGCGGTACTTCTCGCTGCGGAACGTCGAAGGTAAACCAATCTTGACGTTTAGGTATGTCAAAGACTTCCGCGGCGGTGAATTCTCAGAGATCTATGGCGAGTACGATCGCCTTCCCGGTTTCGGCCGTGGTGCAAGTGGTAGGGACGCGATCAAGCCCAAGTACATGCCCGAGGTTCTACACGCTATTGAATTCATGCGGTCGGTGGGCCACGATCCGTGGAAAACAAGCGGGCCCGGTTCATTGCAACCGGCCCTGCGTGTGCTTCGGGAAGGGGGCACGAAGCTTGCGCAGCGTACGCAGGAAGACTTGTAGCTTAATGTCCGCTAGGCAGAGGCCGCACGAAGAGCACGCGATGCAGCCCGCGCGCGTAGAGGTCGTTTAGCATGATGCCCAATGCCTTAGCCTCCAGACTGCCTGGCCACCAGCCAGACCAACGGGCAAACGCAGGGTCATGGACGCCGTTGCAGCAGCAGCTAAGCCGCTGCACCCCGCATGCACTACACCGTTCAACGTCACAGCCGCGTTCGTGACATGCACCGGGGGGTACGCCACAGTCGGGACAGTTTCGAGGCAAAGGGTTTTTCATCGCCGTAATAGCCTTTCAGCGACCTCTTACGGCAGCTCGTCTCGTGCGCACTCCAGGCGCGTCCAGAGCGCGTCCACAATGTCACGCAATCCAGTGTAGAACGTCTCGAGCGACTCTTTGCGTATCATACTCTCCTGCTCCAACTCCCTGACCATCTTTCGCGCCTGCTGTTTGTAGCGGCTCACCCCGCGCCCCCGGCGCGGGCGCCCGCGATGCGGCGCAGGTGGTTGCGCAGGTCGGCGTGGTCGGCGCCTGCACCGCGGTTCTCGTCGTCGGGAAGGCTCGCACCCCACGCCAGCGTCCACAGGGCGCAGTGCTCGCCGCGCACTCCGGCCGCCCGCAACTGCCGCGCGAGCGCGATCATCGCCTCGGCCAGGGCCTCGGGCGTCACGACGCACCCCCGGCGCGGGCGCGGCGCTCGAGCCAGCAGGACACGCGGCGCAGTGGTGCGGCTTCGCTCTCGTCGAGAATGAACGTCGCACCGGCCAGTGCCTGCGCCGCCACGCGCGCATCCTCGCCGGCCAGCACCTCGGGGCCGTCGTCGGGCGCGGGCGCGGGCTCCGCGTTCAGCGCCTCGACGGCCATCCGCTCGACCTGCCGCGCGCGGGGCATCGACGGCACAGATCCTCCCGGGTGGTCGCCGCGCAGCTCGCGAGCGATGCGCCTCAACACCTCGCGCAGCCGCAGCACCTCTGCGCCGTCGTCGGGCGCGGGCGCGGGCTCCACGGGCCGCAGCACGACGCGCTCGGGTGGGAGGCTGGCAGTCGCGCCGTCGAGGACCACCACGCCGGGCGGCAGGGCGCAGGGCGCGGGCTCCGCGGGCGGGGCCGGCGGGGCCGGGGCGGCGAGCGCGGCGCGTCCCACCGCGATCACGCGGGCCAGCTCCGCCTGCGCCGCACGCGCGCGCGATGCCCACGGCTCCGCGGGGTAGACCGCCCCCTGGCTGTCGCGGATCGCCTCCAGCGCCCCGGTGGTCGCCAGCAGCGCCGCCTGCAGCCGATCGCGCTCCTGCTCCGCGCTCAGCCGCCCCTCGTGCTCGCGCGACGCCAGCGCGGCCAGCTTGCGCTCCGACTCCTGCGCAGCCCGCTGCTCCTCGCGGGCCTCGTCGCGCTCTCGCTCGGCCGCCTCCGCGCGGGCGTTCGCGGCGGCGAGGTCCCGCTCCAGCTCCGCGATCCGCCCACCCGCGGCGGCGGCATGATCGAGCAGCTCTTTCACCACCTCGGGCCCAGGGTCCGGTAGCAGTGGAGCGCAGGCGCCCATCCTCTTCAGCTTCTCGTCGGTGATCATCGGCCCTCCAGTCGGCGGGCCGCGCACCCACAGGGCGCGACTCGCAGCTCGGCGTCTTCCAGCGGAATGCACGCGGGCGCCACGGCGATTCCGTGGCAGTCGGGGCAGAATCGCGCCCTGCATGTGTCGCAGCGGTGGTGCTCAACCTCGCCGACCAGGCAGACCGGACAAGATCCCTCGCAGCCGCAATCGTCGTCGCTCATCGATCCTCCTCCTCGGGGATCTGCTCCCACACTCCGCGGCGGCGCCGGTAGCATGGCCGATCGGCCGCCAACGGCTCCGACGGGCAGCACCCTCGCTCACGTGTCGCGCACTCCAGCTCCTCGGTCGAGCGAGACGAGCACCCCGACATGCCTGCGGCCGAGCGGATGATGTGGCTGCTCGGCGCGAAGCATCGTAGCGTCGGGCAGTGCTCGTATCGCACGTCGATCCGCCGGATGATGCCGCGCGCGGTGCGGTAGCGGATCCGCATCGTTCATCCTCCTCTGCCGGCGCCGGGGCCGGCTCGTCGTCGCGCGGGAAGCGTGCCGCCAGCGCTTCGATCTTGCGGCCCAGCTCGGCGAAGCAGCTCGCGCACAACACCTTGCTTGGCGACTTCGGCGGGGCGTCGCAGCCGTTGCAGCATCGTTGCAGGGGCTTCATCACGCACCTCTCAGAGATTACTTCGCTGGCTCTAGCTCTTGCTCCAGCGCGGCCTTGCGCCACATGCCGGCGGGGTACATCGCGACGCGCTGCCCGTCGGCCGTGATGATCAGCTCGCCCTGAGCACCAGTCGAAAAGCTGTCGCCGCGATGCGCGCTCTCGTACCAAACGGGGAACTGCCCACACGGGGGGCCCTGAACCATGGCGCGGACGCACGCGATCTTGCGGAGTGGTGCAGGGGACGTGCTGCCCCGCCACGCCTCGCGCTCCTTGATCAGCCGGCTCACCAGAACCCACAGGCGATCGACGTCGTGCACCGTCACGTTGCCGGCGGCATCCATGGATCCCAGTGGAACGTCCATGCCATCGTCCTCGACAACGACGAGGTGGCTGGCAATGAGCCCGCCGGTGATCCATTCGACCTTGATGTCTGACATGGCTATTTCCCTTCGACCGGCGCTACCGCCCGGCCTCTTTTCTTCCGTGGCTTGGCCCGCTTCTTGGGCAGCTCCAGGGCGTCCAGGTCGAGCGTATCTTCCAACGCTTGGTAGTACCATTCCCAGCCGCGGTGTGCGACCGCCATGTCACAAAGGTAATGGTATGGGCAAACCCAGGTCGGGTAGAACATGCCATGGCATAGCCAAGACTGTGGCCAGGTCTCAGCCTCATCGGCCTTGGCGTGAAAGATCCGTGCGCCAAGCTCCTCGTAAAGCCAGTCGCCAAGCGAAGTGAGAAAGTGCCTGATCTGCTCGTCGGAGACCATGTAGCTCTGACGTTTGAGGTGCTTTGCAGGATCGAAGGTCGAGGCCGCCGCCTTCACGATCCAATCGACCGTAACACCTCTTAGTGGACCGTATACTTCCTCGTTCGTTTTATCTACGATGATTGTCCCCTCGGGTGTAATCGGACTGCCCCACTTATAGGTCCCGGCCTGCAACAGAATTTGGCCGTCGACGCGGTAGCCTTCGCGACCCATGGCGCGTGTAGTCTTCATTTCGTTGATGCAGATGCTACTCACCGGGCGTCCGATAGGTCCACGCGCTTCACCCTGGCGTAGCGCATGGTACAAAACGTCATACCGCGACGAGACACAGAGGCGTCGGTTCTTTCCGGCGCAGCGTCGCGAGGGATAGAAGTAACGCCCTTCACGCTCAGTTCCACGGACGTCCCATTCTTTGGCTTCGATTGGACCCCATTTAGCAAGGTACGCATCCACGTACCGTTTCACTTCCAGGGCCAGTGTAGGGTGTGCCGTACGCAGTGCGTACAGAGCATCCCACGTCGCGATGCCGCCGGTCCTGCGATGCAGCTCCAAAGTTGCGTGAAATACACTGCCGAGGTCCAGCGGGCTCAGCGCCGCGGTTGTGCCACGCCGCTGATCCTGTGCAACCTCCGTTTCCGCTATCGCAATAGCGCTGTCGGGATTGTCCTTTGGGACAAGCCCGGCAATCCAGCGGTAGAAGAAGCTGCGGAGGCAAAGGCGTGCAGACTTGAGCTTGCTCCAGCCCAGTACGCTCGGTCCGCCTTCGGCACCAGCATAAGCCAAAAGCGTTGAGACTTTGGTGTCGCTCGTCTGTGGGACAGCGTTTGATGGATTATAAAGCGGTGGCTTGCTAGCCGGCGTCTGTGGCGGCGTGATTGCCAAAACTTCTGTTTTGGCAATCACGGTTTCTTTGGGGCGGCGTTCTTCCTTGGGGAAGACCGGCAGCTCAACCGCGGCTTGCGCTGGCGTAGGCACTGGCGCTTTGCTTTCTTCACGCGGCTTGCGCGGCGGCTCGGTGCCGCCCTCTTCGTCGACGTCAACCGCGCCCCACTCCGCTGGGTCGAAAACTGTTCCTTCCTCCTGCACAGCAGGGGGGAGGAACGGTTCCTGATCCTGCGGCGGAGAAGGGTCGCCGTAGTCCCAAGGGGGTCCAGCCTCGATGTAGCTTGGCGAGCCTGGCGACTGATTGAGCTTACACTGCGCACAGGACGTAACGGCCGAGCTGTGACTGTCGGCTTTGCTCAGCCCCTGCGTTTGGCAACGAAGCAGCCCTTTTGGCTCGAGGCGAAAGGGCTGTTCAGAGTCGAGGGGAAGACGAAGGTTGCAGCCAGTGATGAAGTGGGACATGGTCGCGAGGGTACCGGAGCGCTAGACGCGTGTCCAAGTTTTTCGTTGGGTTCTAACCGGCCAGCGCAAATGTAAGCGGCCCAGCAGTAACACACCGCCATGCGAGTGGCCATCCTGCCTGTTCGCATTCTTCGTCCGTGGGCACTTCGTTAGGCATGAGCACGCGGTTGAGGGTGCGGCCACAACCGACACAGACGCAGGGCGGATCGGCTGTGAGAGTAGTCCAGCACCAGTAGCAGTAAGGCATCTGTGTACCTTTTTAGTCAGTCTAGAACGTGAGGTCCCACGGTGATGAACTAGGCGGTAGCGGTCGCACTGGCGCCCACCGCGTCTGTTCTCTTACCTTGCGTAGGCATTCAGGGTCGACCGTAAGCCGATAGTACCCAGTCTTTGTGTGCTTCTCTACGACCTCGCCACCGGCCCGACTGCGACTCTTCGCCGATCGCCTGTAGCAGCAGCGCCTGTGCCTCGGCGGCCCACTTGGCGGGGGTCTCCGTCGCCGCCTCCGCCGTCTTCGCCGCCTCCACCGCCCTCGCCGCCGCCCACGCCGCCGCCGCCGTCGCCCACGCCGCCGCCTCCGCCGCCGCCGCCTCCACCGCCCTCGCCGCCGCCGCCCCCGCCGTCGTCTCCGATCGGTCCGCACCGCTGAGCCATCCATCGGACCAGGCGTCCCATGCGGCGCAGGGTGAGATGTTACGCCGTACGAGGTAGATCGCCCAGCGCACCAGCGCCGCAGGTGTCACTGCGGCGTGGTCCACCTCCAGCTCGTGCAGGCACCTCAGCGAGCGCGCGCCGACCTTGGTCCCGTCGTCGGCGATCACTTCGCCCGCGACGGCCCACACGCGGGGTGCGGTAATTGCAGCATGTGCAGGGTTCATCGCCAGCCCCAACTCGGGGTAGCGGTAGGCATGCACCACGCCGGCAGAGCACAGGCTGCCTTTGCCAGTCGCCGTGACGACGCAGCCAGGGGTCCACAGCGTTTCTCCGGGCTGTCCTCGGCGGGTGTAGCCATCCCGGTCGGTCAGCTTGTAAAGCCGCGACATTGCCTTGGCCGTTTTCATGCTGGCTAGTCCGCGTCGGCGTCAGCCGCAGCAGGCTCGCCACCCTCGTTGAGAACCCAGCGCAGACCGGCGCGGAAATCCGCTGACCGCCGCCGGCTCTCCGTCTCCTTCAAGATCTCCTTGCGCGTTCGCATCCGCGGGCCGCGAGGCTTGCCCGTCTTGGAGGCGGCAGCGCGCCGTGCGACCTGGCGCATGGTTGGACGCTCTTTGCCCTCAGCCTTGGCGTCGGCGAAGAGCTTGGTGAGCGCGGTTTTCTGCTCGAGGTCGGACATACCATGCAGTTGCAGAGCGGCGTGCGGTGCGATCTTGTCCGTTCGTACCGCTTCCCAGACGCAGGGGGCAAGCTCGGTCAACCGAATCCAGTTGCTGATCGTCTGTGTGGTCTGGCCAAACGCATCGGCAACCGCACTGATCGCATGCCCTAAATTCAGCATGCGCATGGCCTTCTCGGCCTTGGCCGGGAGCGGATCGTCTTCGCGCTGCTCGTTTTCCGCTACTACGAGCAGCGCAAGCGTCTGCGGCGTGCCTTTGCGCACCACGCAGGGGACAGTCATCTCCACCTTGTTGTTTTTGCGCCGTTTCTCGTTGACCAGACAGGCTGCCCGCGTCCGCCGCCGGCCGGCAACGACCAGGCCGTTGCCGGCAGCGTCGCGGCAGACCACTACAGGCTCGATGCAGCCGTCCTTGTCAACGGACGTGACGAACGCCGTCGTCAGAGGCTGCTCGACACGAGGGTCGTACAGCGGATGCGTAGGGTCTTTGACGATAATGAGCTTTTCCGGCTTGAACTGGAAGAGATCTCCCCCGCGGGTTGCCATACTTTTGTCGAAGAACTGTTTGCCCATGAGCAACCTCTACAGCGTGAGCGTGCGTTGGTTAGCGTGAAATGGCACTTTCGCTGAGTTCAGCCTCAGCGATGAAACGTGAGGGCTGCAGATCGACGATCGTATCCTCCGTGCCACGGCGGCCTCGGCGTAATTCGCTTGCCGGGGCGTATACACGCAGTCTTTCGGCTGCGCGCGACATTGCAACGAAACAGAGGCGACGTTCCTCTTCGAGGTTTTCGACCCCGCCTTGCTCAATGTCGGCCTGGAGTGCGTAGTAGTGCGGCAGGCGATTTTCAACCGCGTCGATCAGATGTACGCTCTTATACTCTGCCCCTTTGACAGAGTGGATTGTACCCAGGCGTACGGCAGGCACCGATTCGTCGTCGCTCTTTGCAGCCTGCACTAGCCGCTCAGCGTGCGCGAGGAATGCCGCCACCGTCTCATGCCTTGCGATCTCAGCCATCATCTGGGCCCAGTCATCGTCAAGTGGCGTCGCTTCGTCGTCCTCGGCCCCATCGAGATCGGCATGCGCGATCAAGTGCGTACGAAGATCAACGCCCGAGCTGCCCTTGACGCTGCGTAAAGTCGTCTGTACCAAGAGACTCAACGATCCGTCAAGAAAAACGCGGTGCAAAGTCTCAAGCGCTTGAAGTAGCAGGGCATTTCCACGCGACCAGCGGCCGGTCGCAATTCGCGGATCGCGCAAATCGCCCTCGCAAGGGCCTTGTGCAAGGCCGAGCCAAGCCTTTCCCAGGTATCGCCGGGGTTGGTAGTAGACCCGTGAAAGTGCGTCCACGAAGACGTCGCGATCGGCTACCTCGGACTTTTTGTATGTCGAGACTAGACGCAGATAGTCAAGAATTACACGGATGTGAGGGCGGTCATAGAACGACCGGCGGCCAGCGATCAGATAGGAGATCCCTGCCGCGTTGAGCGCGGTTTCGACCGGCGCGCTGGATCGGCGCACGCGGTAGAGCACAGCGATCTCACTCAGAGGGATCTGCGCTTTTAGATCCCGTCTGATCTCATCGACCACGGCCAGGGCTTGGGCGTAGGCATCGATCGGCTGGATGAGTTGCGGCTGAAAGGTTCCCGTGCGGCCCGGCCGCATGGTCTTCTCAAGTCGGTTGGTGTTGTAGTGAATCAAACGGTCGCAGGCCTCAACGATCGACCGTGTCGAGCGATGGTTGAGGGTAATACTGTGCACCGTAACGTCTTCGCGTCGCGCGAAGTCGATAAAGACCTTTGGTTTCGCACCCCTGAAGCGATAGATCGATTGCTCGTCATCCCCGATTTGCACGAAACTCTTGATTCGCGTGGCTAGCGCCATCATCACGAACTGCTGCTGCTCGCTGTTATCTTGGGCTTCATCCACCATGATATGGTCATACTTAGCGGCCCAGCGATCGACGGCGGCCGTATCAGCTTTGAAAAACAGATACGGGCGCAGCACCATGTCATCAAAATCAGGCCGTCCGGCTTGCCAGGTGCGTCGGTCGTACTCTTCGTATACCTGTTGGCCATGGATGCGAACACGAACGCTGGTAGGATGCGGCCAGCGAAAGGTGTTCGCACTGTCGCGGAGCGCAGCGCGCGTACCTTCTGGCGTCAGGCCGAGGAGCTTGGCTTGCGAGATGTAACCGCGCATCTTTTCAGGCGTGAAGCCCAAGCTTTCGTCCTCCTCGAGCTGCAATCCGGTAAAAATGCCGCGTAGGACTTGCAGGACCTCGTGCCCGACTACGGGCTTGCCGTTGCACAGCCCTTCTTCGCGCAGCACGGCGTAACCCCAACTATGTAGCGTTCGGACGTTGACATAGAGCGCTCCCGGAGCGCCCGAGGCTGCAAGTCGTTCCTGGTACTCCTTCGCCGCTTTCTTGGAGAAGGTGACGCAAAGAACGCGGCTTGGTATGGCATCCCCACTAACGAGCGCGGCCGTGCGCTCGACCATGGTTCGAGTCTTGCCTGAGCCGGGGCCGGCATTGACCGCGTGCAGGCCAGACTGGATCTCAGCGATGGTGCGCTGCTCGGGGGTCAGGGGAAAGGCCATTGGCACTACCTTTCGTTTGCTGGGCGTGGCGGGCGTGGCGGTTCTAGCTCTTCGGCGTAGGCCAGGCGTATGCACTTAGCCAGCCGTATGTCGAACCGCCAGACGTTGGAGCCGCAGCCTTGCTCGCCTTCCTCCCAGATGAACGGCAGGCTATCGCGTCGGTCATCCATCCTGCGCAGTGACCGGACAATTTGGCGGTGGGTCAAGTGCGGCGTGAAGCTGCGGACCTCCGCGACGATCTCGTCGGTCGTCGCCCGGCAAACGGCCTGGCGCTCCCAGAGCCGTGTGAAGGCCACTTCGATGGCATGTTGGGTCGACCGTGTGAAGGCCTTCATTTGCGCGCAGTCCCGGGAGGAACGTCTTTCTTCGCCGAATTG
>Ga0209210_1000698_pt1 | contig 33178 bp, 37 predicted proteins | sample RifGroA1_FD_183991 | JGI IMG/M metagenome (GOLD analysis project Ga0209210, IMG submission 183991) | Contaminated groundwater microbial communities from Rifle, Colorado, USA - Rifle Groundwater A1 (SPAdes) (version 2) | ecosystem: Environmental > Aquatic > Deep subsurface > Groundwater >...
AATACTATTTGGTTTAGTTACTTCCTGTACTGCTGCACTAAGATATGTTGCAGTTGGCTGATGTTGAAAAAATATGTCTTTATATAATTTTTGGCCTTCTAGTATCCAAGCACCTGTTACAAAATTGTCGTCCTCGTCTACAAATTGAATGTTAAAAATGCTTCTCTCTAAATATTTTAACTGAAAGACATAAAACACCAGCAAAATCAACAAAAGCGCCAAAACCTTTTTTTTAGAAGCAAGATAACGTTTATAAAAATATGAAGAGTCTAACATTAAATCAACTAGATTTTAATGATTTTATTATACATATCGTGGAATTAATATTTGCAGAGAAACTTTTTCTGTCAATTGTACAGTTAGCTGAGAGTTCTAGCTTGGGAGTCGTTGATGATTTCCGTTTATACTAAGTTTACGAAGTGCTACGTTGGAACTTATTACTTATGAAATTATTGCGGGATTTACGTTTTAGAGTTTTTTGATATTAATGATCCCTAATTTTATTACCGCTTGGCCAAGGTCGACGCATATACAGGGTAGGAATGCCGTTTCTGGCCTTGCTTAGTTTTCTTTTGGCAATTTCCAACCACTTTTTACTTTTGTTCCAAGACGCTTTTAGCATTATTTTCTAACTATACCAGTAAAATAAAAAGTACCTAAAATTATTAAATCGAGCTGGCGGACTAGAGCTGTGTTCGGAATAGTTTATATCTTATCTAGATTCTTCTTTGAAGGTCCCCTAAACACTGCTCCATCGGCTTTATATCTAGAACCATGACATGGACAGTCCCAAGTCTTATCTTTTTGATTAAAATCCACGATACATCCTAAATGTCTGCAAACAGGAGATAATTTATCAATTTTTCCTCCAATTGATTTATAGACAGCAACTTTTTTGCCTTCAACAACAAGTATTGCACCTTCACCGTTTTTTAGTGACGAAATTGTCTTATTTGATTTTTTTAATCTGCCTTCAATAAATCTTTTTGGGTAAAGAATACCTTGAGTAGTAAGTTTTAATAGATCAGCCATCAATTCTAATCTTACTATATTTTACTTTTTTCTAGAAATTAAGGCTAATTAGAGTTGGGGGTAGTTGATGATTTCCGAACTTTTGATTGGGTCCAAATGGTTAAGTACCCAGAGTTAGTTTACCAAAAATCGCAACGCTTTCTTCAATAAAACTGCAATAGCATCATTTATTACCCATATAACTGACTGTGTGTTCCTGCCAATTCAAAATAATATACCTGTTTTACTTAAGGTTTAGTCGTATTGAATAGATCGCTCTCCAGTCTCCTGTGATGTTAATACTGCGGTATCCTTGGAATTTTCCTGTGAGCGCATGATTATTCAATACTTGATTCGTAGGATCTTGAACAAATAGACTAATTCTTTCTTTTACTTTTTCCTGTATTTTTTTGGGTGCTTTCTTGTATTGTTTCTTAAAGGTGACTGAATACTTGATGTTCATACTCTTTTACTCATCCAACCACTTGAAAGAGTCTTCTGCATTAGCAAAACTTGGAGAAGTATTATCGTCTTTATATTCCTTATCTGATTTTTTCAATGCTTCAATCATAAATGCTGAAGGTTCCTCACCCACGCCAACTGATAAACGTTGTGTTCTAATGAACTGTTTCAATAATGCCTTCATAACAGCACTTAAGGAAAGTCCTAGCTCTTCTGCTGTTTTTTGAGCCTGGTCTTTCATATCAGAGTCTATCTTTACATGTACGGATGTTACATTCATGTACAAGAAGTGTACACATTGTGGCTTAATATGTCAAGCTTTATTTCAAAGCTAAGACGAGGTTAAATTAGAGCTGCCGGACATAGACGCTATTCGAACCTTTTTTGTTACTATAGCTGAGCAGTTTTATATTCGAATTATGATTAATTTTTGTACGATCCTTGCCTGTGTTTAATTTTGTGGACTTCGATTCTATTTTCTGCTTCATTTATTTCATAAAACAAGCGGTACGGCCAAGCTCGTACCGATCGAACTCCTTCAAGCTCCCCTGAAAGTTTTTTACCAGCAAATGGATTCTGTTCCAATAAAGCCAGTTTTTTGCGCACTTTTGATTGTTCAGGTTTAGGGAGTTGTTCATAGTCCTTTCGTGCGTTTTTGGAAAGGACAACATTCATAAAAGAATTATTTTAAATCGGAAAGAGGGGTAAATTCGCCTTTTATAATCTGTTTTCTGCTCGTCTCAATATCTTTCTTTATACCTGGAATACTGCTTAATACTTCCGCAGTTTCTTCAAGCGACTCCAGTTCATCAATACTAACAATCACAGCTTTTGGTTGCCCATTAACGGTGATAATTGCTCTATCAAGATTTTTATTAATCTTTGTAACCAAATCGGGTAAATTTGCTCTTGCATCAGATATAGCAATATTATTAGTCATGATAACTCATTTGTACATCATGTTGTACAAAATGTCAATAGGTTAATGGCTGCCGGGCTAGGATTCGAACCTAGATAGACAGCTCCAAAGGCTATCGTCCTACCGTTAGACGACCCGGCAATAGTTCTTATAAATATTATCTGGTCTTTCCAACATTTTCTCTATCGATTTTCTCTTTTTCCAAGATTTTACTTTTTTCTCAAAGCCTAAAGCCAATTTATAATTTTGAAATTCTTTTGCAAATATTAAAGTTAATGGACGCTTATTTTTTGTAAATTTTACTCTTCCAAATTTATGATCATTTAATCTTTTTACAATATTTTTTGTTGAGCCAATATAATAAGGGCCACTTCTACACTTCAGAACATAACAATATGCCATTAAATCATTATACCGACCCAGCTTTGCTGGTCGAGTATTCTCGATTTTTCCCGACGACATGTCGTGGAAAAGATCGGAAGACGACCCGGCAATACGATATCAATTTTAGCAAATAAGGCTGTAAGATTCTATGGCGATTAGGTATGATTAAGATAGATGGCTGATAATAAAGACCCAAATGAGGATAAAGTAAGGGCGCTTGAAAAAGCGCGCGACCAATTAAGCCGTGGCTGGCTTGCGGAAGAAAGGGAGAAAACCAGGCTTTCTGCGGCAGTGGATAGTTTATCAGTAGGTTTTATGATAGTTGATGATTATCAAAAGCTGATTAAAAAAAATCCGGCCGTTGATAAAATATTAGGTGATTGTGACGAAGGAGAATGGACAGTTTTTGCAATCCAAAAGAAAATAGGTTCTACCTACGATTTTGCGGGCGATGTAGTAAAAAGCTATCGCCAAAGAATCCAAATTGGACCAACGGATGTTTCTTTCGGCTCCAAAATGCTGCGCTTTTATATGTCTCCAATTGTTGTTATAAAAGAAAGTTTAACCGCATCAGGAACGGTTATTTTAATTGAGGACATTACAGCTTCTAAATCTTAGTTTGGCGTTTCCGTTTCTTGCGTATATTTTTTGACGTGCTCTACCAATTCTCCTGGGGTGATGTCAGATTTAACAAGGTGTCCTTTGGCATTTAATCCGTAGGCCGTATCAATCACCGGATCATTTGTTAAATTTGTCAAAAGCACAATCGGGCCGTTTTTAACTTTCGGCGGATTGTTCATAAGTGATCTTAGAACATCAAGGCCGTCCATTTTAGGCATCATGACGTCTAAAAGTATCAGGTTGTACCCGCCCAGCGTCATTTTTGAAAGGCCGTCTGCTCCGTCAACTGCCGTATCAACCGAAAACCCCGCATCTTTTAAAACTTCTTCATACAGCTCTCTTGTAAACTGGTCGTCTTCTACAAGCAGGATTTTTTTATTTTCCATGTCCATTCGATTTAATGCCTAATTTTTACTTTTGTCAAACAAAATTAACAGATGTTTTTTCAAGATCCTTAGTCTCGTCTGTTCTCTTGGGCGCTTCATCTTTGAGTTTTTGGGCAATGTCTGTGCCTATAATCGGCAAGGAAAATGAAAATGTGGTTCCTTGGCTAAGGCCCGGACTTTGGGCTGTAATTTGGCCTTTGTGCAAGTTGACGATGGATTTGCAAATAAAGAGTCCTAGTCCTGTTCCGCCGGATTCAGCAACTGCAACGTAAGAATTTTCCAGCCTGCCAAATTTTGCAAAAAGCCTGGAAAGATTTTCGGGTGCGATCCCCACCCCCGTATCCCGCACAGAAGTATATACATAGGGATATTTTTCGTAAAAATCTACAGTTATAGTACCCCCCGCTTTGGTGAATTTAAGCGAATTACCTATAAGGTTTAGGCAGACCTCATGGATCTTGTCCTTATCGCAGAGGACTTTTGGTATTTGTTTATTTAGCCCGATAACCCGAATGCCCTTTTCCTGAGCTTTGACTGTTACTTCTTCTACCACTTCATTTATCAATTCGTTCAGATTAACTTCCGAAAGCTTAAGGGCGATTCTGCCTGACTCAATTCTGGAGATATTAAGCATGTCGTTTACAAGATTGATTAGTCTTTCTACGGAGATGTAGGCGCGCGAGAGGTATCTTTTCATATCTGCGGAAAGCTCAATATTCTTCTTATTCATTGCCACCCAGAGGTAGCTTTTGATGGCGGTCATCGGAGTTCTCAGCTCGTGTGAGGCAACGGACACAAAATCATTTTTTAATTTGTCCAGTTCTTTTAGTCTTAAGTTGGCTGTTTCAAGTTTTTCTTTAGTGTCTTGAAGCGAAGTGTAAAGTCTGGCATTTTCGACAGCTAATCCGACAACATCTGTAAAGCCTTTAATCAAATCGTGTTCGGCTTGAGATACATCTTTTTCATCCTTAACCATGCTGAATATTAAAACCCCGATTGACCTGTCTTTTACGATTACAGGAAAGAGCATACTAGTTTTAATACCGGCTGCAATTTGGTTTTTTAAGGCTTGTTCAGGTGTTAACACTGGTGTAAAAATTTCAGGCCAGCTGTGTGTTACATGAGGCTGTTTTTGTTTCAGTGTTTGAATTAAAAGGTTTTCAGAGGCGTCTAGTGGAATTTCTATCTTGTGAAACGGGATTGCAGAGACTTCGAGGGCCTTTTTTGCTTCAGGGGTTTGGGAAAGAGAGATTCTTTCAAGAACTCCTTTTTCCTTGTTAACCAATGTCAAAACAATAATTCTGTAGCCAAGATTCAGATATCCAAGTTCGGTGAGGACACTGTCACAGATTTTCTGTACCACTTCATGAAAATCTAAGGTGTCCAGAATTATTTTTTCTAGTTTCCAAAGTGCTTGAATTGTGTCTTTGCTTTTTGGAGTTGTAGTGAACAATTTTCGTTGAAATATTGGCATTAATTACAGTATATCCTGTACTTGCCGTTATTTCAGTTATAAAGTAAGTTTTAATTCCTGCTCAACGTATTTCATAACAGGATCCTTGCCTGCTGGCCATAGCACTAAAGAGTCTTTCAATTTTTCTACCATTCCTTTAGGTGGGTGCCTTTCCTCGTAACTCTTAAGTGTTGTTTCTTTAACCATAAATGCTTTTTCATCGAGAATAAAATTGTCAGGATAACCACGATCTGCCATTCTTGTTGTTTCTAATTTTCTTGCCGGGAAAGGTGATTTAATTGCTTTCAAGAATCCTTCCGTGCTTATTGATCCTTCACGTAAAACTACCCATTCTGGTTTTTCTCCGACAAATGCGGGCCTGAATTGCGGATGGGAACTTCGTACCTGAAAATGTTCGTTTTCTGAATCTCTAACTGCGAAGTTAAATGGTGCAACATGATTATTTTCGATAAACATTACCATGCCATCGAAATCAAATGCCGGCAATTTTCCACTTACGTTTGCAGAGGATATTCCCGCGGTTGCATGCGGATTTAAAGCCTCCGCCCTATCGGAAATTTCTTCCCAGTCGGGATCATGCCACCAGAAAAGACTTACACAAGGTATCCTTACGATGTTTGTTAAGTTGCCGTTTTCATCGGTTAAGAACACTTTATGCTCCTGAATAAATACGGGATGAATATAATGCGCATCTTCGGGTACGGGAGACATTATGTGAAACGCAATGCCCGCTTTATATAAATTTTCTCTTGATTCTCTGGAATCAAAATATTTTCGGAATGCGGGATGAATAATCGACTTATCCATATATCTGTAAAAATTTTTGGGCGTGGCTTGAATAGGAATTTTTTTATCTAAACTTCTGCCGATTTTCGCCTGATAAAAAACCTTCCAGCTGCCTGGATTACGGCCGACTCTCGGGTCTTCCACTAAAGCAGAAAAACCGTATAGCCCAACACCGAAAGCTGCGGCAACTTTATAGTTTGCCAAGAGCTGTGCAATTGTTTCTTTATGACTGTCATCTCTGCAGTCAAATACGGGAATTTGCCTTCTGTCTCCATCTAGGTTGATGTCAATCGTCCAAATTCCGTATGGATGATTTTTGTTTATTTCTACTGCACTTTCCGTATCTTTCCTACTAGGTTGTTCTTTCATACCGAAGCATTATAATACTAAACCTATAATAAGTAAATTTGACTAAAGCCTATAATTGTTGGTAAAATTCCTAATAATGAAAGAGGTCCATAGAAATAAAGGGGTTTTTAGGAATATTAAAAATGTTATAAGAAGTCCTGCAATAAGAGGAGTTGTATTAATAGGGCTTGTTCCGGCGGCAATTGGTGGTGGTGTCAAGGAAACTGTAATTGAAGATTCAGCAGTTACTATAGGAAATCGCATTGAACATTATAGCTCGCCTTTTGAGTTATTCCATCCTGAGCAAAAATATGCACTAAAAGTTGGTCTTTCGTTGGTTGGGCTTGGTTACTGGGTCCATTCTTATGCTGCAAGGAATAGACAAATGGAAGGTGCGCAAAAAGCTGACAAAAACCAATCCGCAATAGGATTAGATATCCAAGGATTAGGTATAGCAACCATTTTAGGTACGACATGGTCCCTTTAAATTAGACATCAGCTACCCTGATTCTTTAAAATTAAAGTAGAGTTTCAGTTTTTTGATTATTCCTAAATAAAGGAACATTATTGCGATGGTTGTAGAAAGAATTGCTGGCAGTGAAAGTTCATTGGATGGGCGACCGTTATTTTCTTCTGTCGTTGATGTTTTCAGAGAACAGGCAAAAAAACCACCCGGTGGTGATCCCTCTATCGCTTCGTGTTACCGCGCAGTTGGCAACCTCATTGAGTCCGATGCAGATTTCGCTTTATTTTTAAGATCCAGTTACGAAAAAAGGTCTAACATGACTCCCTCACACTACGTAAACTTATTTTTTCGGGGTGTGCAGTACATAAAAATGTATGTACATGAAAACTTCGATTATGTTGCCTATGATGATTTCTCCGAATGGGAACCGGAACTGAAACGTTTAACAACTGAAAACCAAGAGCAGCTTAGGGAAATCCTTTCGATAAAAGACACTGCCACAACTGTTTATCAACGTTACGCTGGCCCAAGAGCCCTAATTGCTGCCCTTACTGACGGAAGAGATCTGAAAATTGCTGATCTTGGTTGTGGTGCCAACTACGGCCTCAGAGGTTTCGAACTAAATGAGCCTTTTGAGACAATTGAGAATGGATCTGTAGGTCCTTTAAATGGCTGGCTGGATAGATCTTTAAATTTATCAGAAGGATTAGCCGTGGATAAAGTTAACCCGGAGGATTCAGAAGTTAAACACTGGGTGATGGCTTGTTCATTTTATCCCAAAGAATTTGCAAACGTCGAGAACGTAAAGCAAATGGAAGAAAGATTAAAACAGAGTAAAAAGGTTAGGTTTCTGCAGGAAGATCTTACTTCACCATCCAATCTTATATCGGGAGGTTATTTCGATGCTGTTATATTAAGTACAATGTTATATCAGCACCGCCTAGAAGATAGATTTGTTATTCTCGACGAGGCAAGGAGGATTGTTAATCCCAGCGGATTGATTATAGTTCAGGACTTCGCCAGAAAAGATTCCAGCGAGAAAAGCGGTTTAAGATTCGAAAATGCTTGGTTTAACAATTTCGGCTATAGAACCTTTCTTTCGACTGGCGATAAGCCCGACCGTTTTTTTGAGATTTTTAAATGGGCTGACGGTCGTTGTCATCAAGTAAGACCTGGTCAAGATTACCCTCGGGTTTTGCCAAATGCTACTTGATTTTTTCCTAGCAATATTTGCTAAACTGATTTTAGGGGAGGTGATACTTTGATTTCTCTAGATTCCGCAAAGAGAGCTGCTGAAGCTTCAACAAAGAAAGCGGAGCAATTAGGCATTAAAATTACTGTTGTTGTAGTTGATGAGCACGGATTGTCTATTTGTGTCAATAGAATGGAGGGTGCTTTTCCGGTAAGTCCAAAATTTGCCCAAGCTAAAGCGTATACCGCTGCAACATTGGGAGTCGGAAGCGGTGACATTGCACAATATGCGGGCGAAGGCCAACCTTATTTTGGAGTAACAGCTGCATTCGCAGGAGAACTTATGGTGATTGCAGGCGGACTACCGGTAAAAAAAGGCGGCAAGGTTGTGGGTGGTGTTGGAGTTGGAGGTTCTATGGATGTTTCACAGGACGTAGAGTGTGCAAAAGCCGCAGTTGAAGTTTTAGAAAAAGACTAAAACTGGCCTCAAATAGTTTATCTCTGCTAAAATTTACTCATATGGGCAGAGTTATATCTGTCTTTTTAATTGCAGCAGTTGCAGTTTTTGGGTTCTTGTTTTTTAAAAAAGACATAGTTTCCTTGCAATCCCCCGCACCTGATGTTTACGGCACGTCGAAGTCTAATATCTCAAACGACTGGTTTCCCAAAAGTAAAAATTCAAAAAATACAGACTCATTAAATATCTCGGCAAAATCGGCGATTTTGGTGGATTACGATACCGGAGAGGTTATTTATGCCAAAAATCCGCTTGAAAGGTTGCCTGCCGCATCAACCATAAAAATTATGACTGCACTGGTTACCTTAGAAAATGCCAAACTTTCCGATAAATTTACGGTTTCCGAAAGAGCCGCCAAAATTGGCGAGAACGCCATGGGTTTAACACAAGGTGAAACATTGACTCTCGAGGAGCTTTTGTACGGCGCCATGCTGGTTTCCGGAAACGATGCGGCTGTGACAATTGCGGAAGGTGTTTTTAGGTTTGAGGACGCTTTTGTTGAAAAGATGAACCGGACTGCAGGCGACATGGGGCTTTTTGACACGAAATTTGTTAATGCTTCGGGGCTTGATGACGACGGCAAGGTTCAGTATACGACAGCTTTTGATTTGGCTACTATTGCCCGCTTTGCATGGGAAAAGTATCCGGTATTTCGAAAAATAGTTTCGACCTACACCCGCACAATTGACGCAAATTACGGCCATAAAGCTTTCGAACTTTACAACGATACGAATTTATTGATAACTTATCCCGGTGTCAGGGGAATAAAGCCGGGGTTTACCTGGGATGCCGGTTGGTGTCTGGTGACGTACGCAGAAAATGGAGATAAGAAACTTTTGGCGGTGATTTTGGGAAGCGATGACAGGCGTGGAGAAATGATTGCTCTTTTAGACTATGGTTTTGCCAAATTTGGGATAAAGGTAGATCACCCTGATCTTGATCTGTGACCCGCACAGGATTCGAACCTGTAACCAGTTGCTTAAGAGGCAACTGCTCTACCGTTGAGCTAGCGGGCCAAATTGCAAAAGCGGACCTTATCGGCAATAGCATTGTCGCGCAGCTACTGGGCAGTTTAAAACTGAGTTTCCCGAAGCGGCGCTATTACGTTATTTCTATGAAACAGTTCCGTCAATCTGTTAGCTTCATCATAAGTAAATGATTCATTAGTCACTTTAACTACGAGGCCACGTTCTTGATAGTCAGCTTGAGTAATTAGGCGCCAGTCCCTCGTCCAAGTATTTCCCATTATATCCTCGATAAAATCATCTCTGATTCGTTCGTTTCCCATTTTGCGCGCCCTAGAGGACTCGAACCCCTAACCTCACGGTCCGAAGCCGTGCGTTCTATCCAATTGAACTAAGGGCGCCGACAGCCGTAATTTTATCATAATTGAATGTATTTAGCTTCTTATTCGCCTAGAGGTTTGGGGTGTTCGGGGTCGATATTTTTGCCTATTTTCCCCATTGCATCGGTTATGTCGACCGACTCTTCAGGTGCGTCATCATCGGATATAGTTCCTATCTTTTCCTCAGCTGGTAACGATTCTGCATCTGTCCCGCTGTCAATATGAGTATTGTCTTCGTGAATGTTGTTCGAATCTTCCATAGTTTACAATTTTACAGGAGTTTCTTGATTGAAACAAGGCTGGTGATGAGCTAAAATTGAGTGTCGGCTCGGTGGTGAAATTGGTATACACGCAAGACTTAAAATCTTGTGGCCGCAAGGCCGTGTGGGTTCGAGTCCCACCCGAGCCACTTTAAAATGGAAAGAAAATGTGTTTATGATCCTATAGTAAAACGTAGCAACGGGAGAGCAACCTGTTATGATAATTTTAAAAAAGACTATTTAGATCAAGGAAAGTGTGGTGGTTGTCCAAAATTAAGAGATATTAGAACCATGAAACCTCCAATGTCAAAAGAAGATCGTGATGCCTGGGCTGTGAGACGCAGAATGGGTTATAGCTAAGTAAAACAATATCAATTAATTTTATGTGAAAAATCACATCCGTCTTATGATAAACGAAGTTATTAGATTTCTTTATAAAAAAATACTTCAACCGATATGTTTTCAGATAGATCCTGAAACAGTTCACGACAGAATGGTTTTATTTGGTCAGTTTCTGGGAAATTGTGTGGTATTGAGAAAATTGACCGGTTTTCTTTTTGCCTATGCAAACGGGAAGCTTGAACAGAAGATATTGGGAATCAGGTTCAAAAATCCAATCGGGCTTGGAGCGGGTTTTGATAAAAACGCCCAGCTTTGCGATATTTTACCTTATGTTGGTTTCGGATTTGCGGAAGTCGGATCAATTACCGGTGAACCATGTGAAGGCAATCCCAAGCCCAGACTTTGGAGACTGAAAAAATCAAAAAGCTTAGTCGTTTACTATGGTTTAAAAAATGACGGTTGCGAAGTTCTTTCGAAAAAACTCGCACAAAAAAAATTTAGGATCCCGATAGGAATTAATATTGCCAAAACAAACAGTCCAAATACTGTTGATACGAAAAAGGGAATTGCAGATTACGTGAAGGCTTTTGGCAAATTTACAGAAATCGGATCTTATTTTACGATTAATATCAGCTGTCCGAATGCGTATGGAGGATTGCCGTTTACCGGCTCGGGGAATCTGGATAAACTTCTTATTAAAATCGACAAAATACCGACAAAAAATCCGATTTTTCTGAAACTCTCACCGGATCTTTCAAAGGCTGAAATTGACAAAATTATAAAGGTGTCTTCACGCCACCGCGTGCATGGTTTTGTCTTAACAAACCTTACCAAAAATAGAATCAATAAGAAGATACAGGAACCGGTGCCGTCTTCAGAGGGCGGTATAAGCGGAAAAGTTGTTGAAAACTTGTCAAATAAGCTAATTTCCTACATTTTTAAAAAAACCGAAGGGAAATTTGTAATTATTGGTCTTGGTGGTGTTTTTAGCGCAGAAGATGCATATAAAAAAATTAAACTGGGAGCTTCCCTAGTGCAGCTTATTACGGGAATGATTTATGAAGGACCGCAGGTAATAAGTGAGATTAATATGGGGCTTGTTAAACTTTTAGAGCGGGATGGTTACACCAATATTTCCCAAGCAATCGGCGCTGATAATAAAAATTAAGTAATTTTTCCAATATTTTGATAAAATAAGTTACTTTATCGAGGTATACAATGATACCTGAAAGAAAGTGTATTGATCCGGAGCAGGTACGGCAGAGTAAAGGAAGAGTAACATGTCCTGATGTTATGTTTAATGCTTTTAAAGAAATTAATTGTGCTGGTTGCCCGAAACAAAGAGGTTACAATAGCAAATCACAATTTACTTTGAGGCGGGAAGTGTATTATTTTGGACATGATAGAAGATAATCATATTTCCGGGGAGTAGCTTCATCCAGAAGATGACTATTCATTGGATGGAAGTTTTAATTAACGGCTGATGGACCTTCGATCCAGTTTTGAAAATGTATTATGTTTATATACTCAAGTGTAGCGATGGAACTTATTATACTGGGATTTGTGTTGACTTAAAAAGACGAGTACTTGAGCATAATATTAGAAAATATAAAAGAGCGTATACGAAAGGAAGATTACCAGTCAAATTAGTATATCGGGAAACGGCACTAGATAGATCGAGTGCATCTAAGAGAGAAATTGAAATTAAAGGTTGGGGTCGAATTAAGAAAGAAAAACTTATAAATAGTTTACGTCGAACGAAGTGAGACGGGGAGTAGCTCAGTTGGCTAGAGCGCTGCGTTTGGGACGCAGAGGCCGGAGGTTCGAGTCCTCTCTCCCCGACTTTGATTTTTGAAGCTAATTCCTCCTAAACTTACCGTAATAATATAATGCAAAATCTCTCCACCATCACTGGTGTATAATATGGATATGGAAAGATTTATTTCATCGAACCCTAAAATAATGTCCGGTGCGCCTGTTATTGCAGGTACACGTGTTCCGGTTGCCCGAATTGTTTATCTTTTAAAAGATGGTTTTACAATTGAACAAATCAACAAGCAGTTTCCCCATGTAGGGTTAAAAAAACTTCGCGGTGCTATTGGTGAGTTGGCTCAAAAAGTAGAAACTATCCCTTATGGTACGCAAATTTCACAAACACAAACTGCTGCTTGATGAAGGATTTCCTGTCCGCTCGTATTTTCCTCTTTTGAACAGACGTTTTGATATTAAACACATTACCCAAGATTTTAAGCAAGTCAGCTTATCAGACAAGCAAGTACACCAGTTTGCGTCATATTATGAAAGGATTGTTGTAACATTAAACATTAAAGATTTTAAACCGCTTTCTCCAACAAACAAAAATACGGGCGTAATCGGTGTTTCTGCTAACTTGTCGTATGATCAGGTTGATAAAAAACTTACCTCGCTTTTAAATAATTCTACAAAAAAACAGCTTCTTGGCAAGCTTACCGTTGTTAGCGGTGAATCGCAAAAGTAAATCTCGACACACATTTTAAGTTGTTGGGATAGGCATTTTATATTATTGAGACGACTGCAATTCTCTAAAAGAATTTATTACTTTTTCAATAATGTCATCATTTTCCACTGAAGCATTTTGCTCCATAGTCCAGCTGAACCAAAATCTATAAATTTTATTCTTAGCAAGGATTGCATAATTGTGTGAAGTCCACATTTCTTCAGGTTTAAATGTATTAGGGCTAGTTGAGGAATAATGTATAGATGGATAACCTTCCAGCGTTAAATATTCAATGTTTTCGATTTTTGGACAAGCATCAGATTCTCCACATAAAACAAAGGCCTCGAATCTTTCATTGTGTAAAAGTACATCATTGCTAGTTTTTGCATTTAAGAAATCATCAGGGGCTGTTTTTAGATTATCAGGTTTGCGGCTTAGATAATCTGGTTGAGAGAATAACCATTCTCGATCATGAATACTTTTAACTATTTCTTCTGTAGATCTTACTCTAGATATTATTGTTGGGTCTGTCGATTCGGAGATACTCAGTTGATTTGGTGACGATATGGGTGTTGCTATTGATTCACTAGTTGTACTTATATTATCTTGCCTGTTAATTGGCTTACTTTTTAAAAGAAATAGTATTATTGCACCTGATAACAAGATAATTACAGATAGAATTATTAAAGGTAAACTAAACCCTTTTCTTCGCATACATCCAGCATAGCAAAATATTAATAATTAAGAAAATACAAGAGATTTAGAGTTATATGTAGTATGCAGCCTGTTTAAATCGACAATAATTGGTTCAATTGTGAGCCCCTCTTCCCGACCAGAGATTCCCACACAATTTTTATACCCCATAGTTTGCTTTTGAATTCGTTTCGTGCTAGAATCATTTAAAGTTTTTGTACATTTCTGCCTCATTTTCTTGCTAAATAGTACACAATATTTCCATAAAAGTTCTGGTTTAAATCTACTTTCAAAATATAAAATGCCAACTCTTTTAATAGAACATTAATTTTTAAGTTATATAATTCGGCAGTTTTATTGCCATTTTTAGAAATGTTTGAAATATTAAATATAAAAAAAACAAATAAAATTTCCCCAAGAGACACTGGCTCGATGCAAGGAGCCGGGGTAGAACTCAATGGCCGCCGCTATATCACCCATACGACCTTGGAGCCCAAAAATACGGCTGCAAGTACATTTATTCTCTGGCAAAAGTTGTCAATTACAATTCTAATTCTTCTAATTTGCTATGGACTGATATCAAAACCCTTATGGACGCTTACCATAATTGCAGGATTTCTAAGTTTTGTTTACTTTTTGGACGTTCTTTTTAATTTATTTTTGATTATTAGAAGTTTGGGTTCTCCTCCGGATATCATTTTTTCCGAGGATGAGTTAAACAGCTTAGACGAAAATAAGTTGCCCCTCTACACGATCTTGTGTCCCCTGTATCAAGAAGCAAAGGTTGTCGGCAGATTTATTCAGTCGATTGAGAAGCTGGACTGGCCAATAGATAAATTGGATGTAATACTCCTTCTGGAAGAAGATGACAAGGAAACGCAAAGGACGGTTTACGAGCATTATCTTCCTTCATACATTAGGCCGGTAATTGTTCCCCATTCTTTGCCAAAAACCAAGCCAAAAGCGTGCAATTGGGGTTTGTCTTTGGCAAAAGGAGAGTTTTTGGTAATTTACGATGCGGAAGATATCCCTGAGCCAAATCAGCTGAAAAAAGCCTTTTTGGGTTTTGCTAAAGTTCCAAGAAATGTCATTTGTCTTCAGGCGAAGTTAAATTTTTACAACCCTTACCAGAACATATTGACGCGATTATTTACGGCAGAATATTCGCTCTGGTTTGACATTATTTTGCCGGGCCTTCAGTCAGTTCAAACATGTATTCCTTTGGGAGGAACCAGCAATCATTTTAGAATTGATGACTTACTGAAACTGGAGGGCTGGGATGCATTCAACGTTACAGAAGATGCTGATTTGGGAGTAAGACTGTTTAGGGCCGGATATAAAACTGCGATTTTTGACTCAACTACGCTTGAAGAAGCAAATAGCCAACTGGGGAATTGGGTTAGGCAAAGGTCAAGATGGGTAAAAGGATATATTCAAACGTACCTTGTACATACCAGAAATCCGGTTGCTTTTATTAACCAGGAAGGCATTCATGCCATTTTTTTCCATATTCTTTTGGGCGGCAGGATTGCTTTTATGTTTATTAACCCTATTCTTTGGATCGTAACTTTTTCTTATTTTGCCCTAAACGGTTTAGTCGGCGAAACGATTGAAGCCGTTTATCCGGGATTCGTTTTATATATCGCAGTCACGTCCTTTATAGTGGGGAATTTCATGTTCATCTACTACTACATGGTGGGTTGCGCAAAAAGACTTCAGTGGTCGATTATCAGATATTCCATTTTCGTTCCTTTTTATTGGGTACTTATCAGCTGCGCCGCTTGTGTTGCCATTTATCAGCTGATATTTAAACCACATTACTGGGAAAAAACAAAACACGGTTTAGATGTTCCTGACTCAAAAAGTATACTTGAAAATTATCAAGAAAAGGATTATTCAATTGGAACGGCATTTACCAAGGAGGTAGTTTTGTGGCCGGCCAGATAGTGTCTACAGAAGGCAGTCAAATGAAGCTAGGCGATATCGATATCTTAGGTGATATGGTTTTATTTTTCAAAAAACATGAACTTTTATCCATTGGGATCGTCTTATCAGTCATTTCGATAATTACTTTCGCCTTCTTTTTCATAAACGGGTTGGGACTTGCTTACAATGATGCCCGATCGCATCTGGATATTTCAAGGAGGGTAGTCGAGGGTTTAAGAACCGGGCTTGCCCAATTAGGTTCCGTATGGTTACCCCTTCCGCACTTTTTGACTGTTTTTACTGTATGGAATGACTTCATGTGGCATTCGGGGTTATCCGGAGCTTTAGTTTCAATGATCTCTTATGTCGGCAGTGGAATTTATATTTATTTATCCCTTAAGAGATTAGGTGTTTCATACCTGGCTCGGATAGCAGGAGTTTTAGCCTATGCAACTAATGCAAATGTTTTATACCTGCAATCAACTGCCATGACTGAGCTACTTTTAATTTTAACCATAACGGCAGCAGTTTATGAGTTAATCGCCTGGTATAAGAATGACACTATTTGGAGTTTGATCAAAGCCTCCTTTTGGATCATGCTCTCAACACTTACCCGCTATGAAGGCTGGTTTTTGTTTATTGTGGCTATTTTTGTTATTACCCTCCATACTTTTTTTACAAAAGGTTATAGGACAGCAGAAGGTATTTTTATTTTTGTCGCTTCGCTTGCAGGTTTCGGGATTGCACTTTGGTTTCTTTGGAATTTATTAATATTCAAAGATCCATTGTATTTTGCTCTAGGTCCTTATTCAGCTCATGTCCAGCAAAGTCAAATTTATGAAGCCGGTGATTTGGCTACAAAATGGAACTTCTTATTCTCGGCAAAAGTCTATCTTTACGGAGTCCTTTACAACTCCGGAGTATATCTTGGGGTTCTTTCTGTAGGGGGTTTGCTTTTTCTGCTTGTGGATAAAACACTTAACAAAATAACTAAGTTTTCTCTTCTTTCTATTTTAATTTCGCCATTGTTATTTAACATTTTGGCCCTTTATTTGGGATTTTCAACAATGTCAGTTGTAGGGCTAACCGGGGACAGATGGTTCAACATTAGGTATGGAATTATGATGATAACGCCGATGGCAATTCTTTCCGGTTATCTCCTGCATAAAAGTTCCCGTCTTAGATATCTACTGTTTGTTCTTTTAATTGTGACGACTTTTTACTCTTACGGACAAGGGATCGTAACAGTAGAAGATGCTAAAAAGGGTGCCAGCGCCAAAAATGTCAGCTTGGTCGGCGACTGGTTGGCTAAAAATGCAAAAAATAACAATGATCGCGTATTCGTTTCAGTCGCATCTCACGATGCGATAATTTTTTCATCCGGCCTAAGAATGAGCCGATTCATTCATGAGGGAACGGGTGGTTATTGGGAAAGTGCCGGCAGGAACCCGGAAGTTTGGGCGAGATATATCGTGATGCGCACATACGATCTGAATGATTCGTCGTTCAGTCTCTTAAAAGACAATCCAGGCCTTGGGAAATATGATCTTGTTCTAAGGGGAGAATTTGCCGACGTGTACGAGCTCAGGGAAGAATATCAAGGCGGTTTAATGAGAAAAACGTCCAAACAATACACTTCTACAGATATGTCGAGTGCAGACAAGAACCAATTGCTTCTGGGATCAGATGAGGTTGATAATAAGGCAAGTAGCAGCTCCGGCCTATTGATTTTTCTAATTTTTATATTAAGCGGAATGGGTCTTTACTTTTTAAATGAGCTCGGCAGAAATCCAATCGGGGCAGTAAAACAGCAAAAAATTACATCCGATTTTGGGTTAAGCCTGTTCTTGGCAAGGGAAAATATTAAAAGGAACATTTAATCATAAAAATTGTAATTGATTTCATCGGTAATTAGGCATATATTAAGATTGGGAAAATTTATATTATGGACTGGAATGTTTTTTTAAAGGAACTTCATGTTTTGGGGACTGCGCTTGGGGTTGGCGGTTCGACGTTTGCGGAAATTTTCGCAATTAAATTTGCCAAAGACAAAAAAATTGATATTTTCGAACACGAAGTTTTAAAAGTCTGCATCAGCATTATTAGAATCGGCCTGATAATTTTGACTTTTTCCGGCCTTGGCCTTCTTGTTTTGTGGCGGATGAAACTTTTGGGTCCGGATGTTTTTTACAGCGGCAGGTTTCTTTCTAAAATGACAATTTTATTAATTCTTCTTTTTATAGCACTTCTTATGAATTTCCGGCTTGTAAATCTTAAACTCGGCAGTGCCGTCTCAACTGCTTCGTGGTATACGGCCATGATTTTGGGAATCTGGAGGGGCCTTGATTTATCTTACTTTGCAATAATGGCCGGCTTTGGAGCTTTTGTTGTTTTAGTATATTTTTTCCTTGAATATGCGAGAAAAACGTACCTAAAAAGCAAATGACAAATACCCTTATAATTTAGCAGAAATTACATGAACGAAGTGAATATTTTTTTTCTTGTGGCGCACATTTTTCTGGGAACTTTGGGGATAATTCTTCTGACTGCATATCTTTTGTCTATTTTCAAAAAAGAAATTGATTTCAAGTGGCTTAAGATTAATTCTTTTTTGGCGCTAGTGTCATTTGTCGCTTCCTGGATTACGGGCGGTTATTACTACACAAACTACTACGGAAAATCGGTAAAACCGGTAATTTTAAAAGGAGAATTCGCTTGGGTACATTCAATTTTGACTGAAACAAAAGAGCACGTTTTTTTATTTCTGCCTTTCTTGACATTTGCGATATTCGCAATCACTTTTTTTGCACACTCGGATATTGGCGAGGATAAAAAACTGACTCTTTCAATTGCAGGTTTGTGCTTTACAACGGTTTCGACAGCGCTTGCAATTATGCTTTTGGGAATTGCTATTTCAGGAGCTGTCGGAAAATAGTTATGAAAGATAAAAAATCGATTCTTTCATCAATCATTCTATCGTCAGTTTTGACGATTGCAGTTATTGTCTTTTTAACCATATTTGCTGAATTGAATATAGGGTTTAAAGGCTGGCTTGCTCAAACTTTTTCTCACCACTGGATCGGCAAAAGTATAATTTCAACATTGGTTTTTTTGGTATTGATACCTATTTTTTATGTATTAAGGTTGGGAAAAATCAGCACTACAACTTTGATATGGTTGTTGGTTGTTGTTGCTAATTTGTCTTTTGGAATACTTCTAGCCTTTTTCTTCTTTGAAACCTTTTTTTAATGGCCTAGAGCCATGCTACTGTCCTAAAAGTTAGGAAATTTTGAGGATTTTGAGTTCGATTTTGCCATTGGGAGTCTCGACTTCTACACTCTCCCCCATTGTTTTGTTGATTAATGCTTTGCCGATAGGCGAACTTGTGGAAATTTTTGCGTTTGCGGGGTCCGCTTCAAATTCCTCAACCACAGTAAAAGTAAGCTCTTCTTCTCCATTATGTACTGTGACGGTATTTCCGAAGCTGATTTGCTCAACTTGATCAGATACCTGAATCTTTCCTACTCTCAAAAGGTATTTTATCTCCTTAACGCGGCTGTCGATTTGCCCAAGTTCTTCTTTGGCCGCATGATAGCCTGCGTTTTCCGAAAGATCCCCCTGCTCTCTGGCATTGGAAAGGTTGATCACAACCTGCGGCCGGCGTTTGGTAAGCTTGTCCAATTCCGCCTCAAGCGCAGCAAAACCCTCTTGGGTGAATTTATATTTTTTCGTGTTAATCACTGATATTAAGTTTAAAATTTTCTAGTTTGTGAAAGCAAATGAAGAGGTTCTACTCCCAGTCCAGCTGGCTGGCGGGTTTTTCTACGAAGTGTATGGCTGCACCCATTAATCTTGGTTCCAAGGGATCTGGTTCACGGTGAGTTAGGGCAGATGCATAACGCAGTTGGTCTTCGGTTAGAACTTCAACGACTTCCGGATCCTTTGTTTCATCATCTAATTCCAAGTGAGACATTCTAACTATCTCGCAGATTTCCGAGACATCTTCTGCTGCAATAAATACATTAACTCTCCGAATGTCTTCAAATTCGTTTTGGTCGGAATCATCAGGATCGATGGGCTGTTCTTCAAGTGTTGAGCCTTTACGAATATACCCATTTGCCAGCAGTTCGAAATCAACTGCCTTTTCACCTGCATTGAGTGGCTGCGGTGACATTCTTGTCGAAGCAAAAGTTGGTACCTTCATTAATGACTGCTTCCTTACGGCGCCTTCTCTCCCTCTTTGATGTAAAGTTTGAAGTTTCATTTTTTCGCGCAATGAGGGAGGGGCTTTTTCCGCTGCGGGTAACCTAAGCGTAAATTCCTGTTTTCTTTCTTTACTACCCATTTATCATTAAAAAAAGACCGCGGATCTTTCCGCAATCTTTGAAAAGTTTAGATCAAACTTTATAGTCTTGTCAAGTCCAGAGAGATTTATGGTACAGGCGGCTTTTTTTCGGGGACAATAAACCCGCGGACGGTTTTTACCGCAAAATAAAATGCAAGCAAAAAGAGTATGGCAATAGCCTGATTGATAAGGTAGATAAAATATATACTGCCTTCGGCAAAAACTTTTACAGAGTAGTATTCAAAAACGATAAATCCAACCAGTGAGACTATCAAATCAAGTACACTTAACATCCTTTGGGCAGGGTTGGTGATTCCGGCAATGAAAACAACGCTGAGTACAAAGAGAATAGAAATATAAGCAGGAACCGAAATGGTTTGGTTTAAAATTGGAAGTCCCAACAGCATTATTATTCCGGCAAGCAGAAAGAATATCCTTGAGATGTCGCCGTAGTAATGCGGAAACTTTCTGTTGCCCAACTCTGTTTTAATTATCGACACTACCCTATTATTAGCACAGCTCATTCAAATTTTAAAGATTTCAAAAGATCTGCCGTAAAAGGTACGATATTAGTAATGGCCGCAAAAAGTCTGAAATTTATTCAGATTAACATTTATAAAGGCAGGTATTTAAATTCACTTCTGGATTTTTTAAAAAGCCAAGATCCTGACATTATCTCGATGCAGGAAGTAACTGTCGGTGAATTGAATTTATGTGACAAACATCTTGATCTTTTTGAATATTTTAAAACCGAGCTAGGTTTAAATGGTGTTGTTGACAAAGTGATGAAGCCTGTGGATTCCCCAAAAAGTTATTTAGGCAATGCCGTTTTTTCCAAGTATCAGATAATTGATTCAGAGACACTTGTTTTAAAAACGTTTAAGGAGTTTACTTTGGCTAAGTTTAATGATTTTAAGAGTTTTGCGAAATTTCCCAGAAATTTACTCTCTGCTCAGTGTGTTATCGATGGACAGAGAATTAGGGTAATTTGCTGGCATGCAGCCTGGACAGCGCCGCCTACCGATACAGAAGAAACATTGCGTCAGGCAAAAGAAGTTGCAGATTATCTCAAAAATCTAAAAGAGCCGTTCATTTTAGGATGCGATCTGAATGCTATCCCTCAAAGCATGGTAGCGGGATTAATCAACGGGGTTGCTAATAATTTAATGATGAATTCGGGTGTTTTGCAAACGAACCATCCCAAAATCCACAAGATCGCACCTCGGGGCTTTTTGATCGATTATATTTTTACATCTAGCCATTTCAAACTCAAAAAACTGGAAGTACCCGAAGTTACAATTTCCGACCATCTGCCGGTTGTTGCGGAATTGGAATTTAACCCCGAAGATTAATTTTTGATGATAATTTTGAATCGGTCGCTATACGTGAAGCCCTGAATAATTCCCCCGACGCAAAAACTTTTAAAAATTAAAAGCTGGGCAAAACCAGTTGTAATTGTCAATAAAACTACAAAAATTGCAGAAAGAAAAATCCAATGATGAATGTGTATCATGTGGTTTTTTAGCCTTATCTTAAGACTAGGCAGAAATTCCAAAGCCTTTATCTTAATTTGGGGAAGTTTGTTTTTGAATTTAAGAGGCTGTGTAAGCAAGTGATAAAACCAGTAACCTAACGCAATGCCTCCAAACGATTGAATTGCCTCCACTATTTAATAATATAGGATAATTCGAAAATTTTCGAGAGTTAGTAAATGTGGGTGGGTGAGGGGATTTGAACCCCCGGCCTTCCCCTTCACAGGGGGACGCTCTAAACCACTGAGCTACACCCACCATTTTAACTTCCGAGTACGTGTTTTATGTGATGACAATTTCTACAAAGCAATTCCAAGTTTGAAAGTACGTTATTGTTTCTATTACTGTCTTTGTGATGAACAACCAAAGCTCTCTCGTCGGAAAAATTACAATTTTGGCACATTAATTCTTTTGTATGTTGCAATAAAAGCTTGCGGTAAGTACTTGCACCGGTTAACCAATTTGGATGGTTTTCCCCAATTCTGACATTTTTATTTCTCCAGATTGCGTGACAAGAACGATTGCAGAAAAACAAGTTACTGGTTGACTTTAAAAAGTCTTTTGGCCTTCTGTATAATTCCTTACCACAGTTATTGCACTTGACTATTTTTCCATTCTCTTGGCCTTTAAATTTGCACGTATTTGAACAATATTTACCCCACCCAATTTTGATGTGTCTTGGTTTTGCGTAAAATTCTTTGCTGCAAATTTTGCATTTTATCCAAGGCATATTTATATGTTAATGTGCAATAATTTAAATGTCAATCCATTCGAATGTCGTAATACATTAGTCTCCCTACTAATTTATAGCTTCGCAATCAGTACGCCTGGAGGGACTCGAACCCCCAACCGATCGCTTAGAACGCGACTGCTCTATCCGATTGAGCTACAGGCGCAAGTGAGCGGGCGAGGAGAATCGAACTCCCGTATCCAGTTTGGAAAACTGGTGTTCTGCCATTGAACTACACCCGCACCAGCAACATATTTTACCAAAAATTCACCTATTCTGGGAGTTTTGAAAGTAAGGGCTTGATGTTTTTATACACGACACGGTATTTATAGGGGAAGTAAAGAAAGGCTGCAGGGGCATCTTCTGCTAAGACTTTTTGAAACTCAAAATACAGATCTTTTCTTTTATCCTCTTCTTTTGTAACCCTCGCATCTTCAAGAAGTTTATCAACTCTGACGTTTTTGTATTTAGTGATATTGGTTTTCGTCTGTGTCGAATGCCAGAGGGCATATTGGTCAGGATCCCACGGAAGTTCGTTTACCGCCAAAAGCGCCTGAAAATCAGAAGGCACGGTTTTCTCTTTTTTGACAACAACCTTTACACCGATTGCTTCCCAGTCGTTTGCGATTCGGCCTGCTATCTCCTCGAGAGCGGGCCCGACGGTCAATGTAACTTGCGGGTTTTCGATCTGAGATTTAGAAATTAATTCCTTTGCCTTGCCGCTGTTGTAGTCGTATCCTTTCACAGCCTCGTTAAAAGTCCAGGATGACGGATAAATCGGGCTCTGGGCTAAAACACCGTCAAATTCTTGCCTGTTTATTGCGTAATTTAAAGCCTGGCGGAATTCTTTGGATGAGAGTAAAGGGTCATCTGTGTTGTAGAAAATTGTAATAACTTTCGTTTCATCAAGGTTTTTTTCTACTTCCAAATTCGGCCAATTTGCCAGTTCTTGGGCACTTGAGACGGTGGCGACTTTTACCTCCCCTATTTTTAGGGCCTCCAAAGCCTGGGTTTCTGCCGCATAAAATTTTATCTCTACTTTTGGCAAGTTTTTATCCTTGGGTGTTAATTTGATTTCTTTGACCACTTCTTCGATCTTTTTGATGTCGACAATTCTGAATTGGCCCGTGCCGTAGAAAGAGTTTCTTTTAAAAACGGGCTTATCCAGAGTTTGCAAAAAGGAGACCAGCGGAGTTTTCAGGTCAAACTCGATTGCCTTATTGTTCAGAGCTACAATTGAAACCCCCGAAACAGCAAGAGAAATGTCTTTTGCATCAACTTGGGTATCATCGTGCCACTTAAGATTGTCTTTTAAAAATACAATGTATTTTTTGCCGTCTTCTGTTGTAGTCCAGTGTGAAGCCATCGCAGGCTGTGGCCTGCCGGATTTGTCAATTACGATTAGGGAATCAGTTGCAAGAGCAAGTGCATTTGCCGGGATACTCTCAAGCGTGTATGTGCCGACATAACCAATTGCCACAACATTGTTTCGGGATACCTGCGACCAGAAAATTTTAAAGGCGACAATAGTTATTAAAAGTACAAGAACAAATACGAAAATCCAGAATTTATAACGGGTAATATAGGCGCTAAAAACGCTTACCCAGAACTTAAACCTTCTTGCCGGCACTTTGTATGAAAACATAAATAGTTAGATAATTACCTGAATAACCGAGAGAATAAAAAAAACAGCAGCCAAAAAAACCGTCAAATATACAAAAAGCTTTTCAACGCCTCTTTTTGATCGGTATACGCTCTCAGATCCTCCGAAGACTGTCCCAATGCCCGATCCGGATGCCTGCATGAGAATCAGTATAATCAGGCTTGCTGATACGATTATTTGCAATATAAGAAGCGCGATTTTCATCAAAATACCGTCTCTATAAATTTTGCCACTTTTTGGCCGTCATGATAAATAGGGAACTTTTCATCGACAAAGTCGTTCTCTATTATTCGCGTATGGTAATCCTCTAAGTTTCCCAAACCGTACTTCACATATTTGTATTTTAAGTCTTTAGGAATTTTATACCTTTGATTTACGTTCACCAGAATTTTATCAAAAACGTCAGCTCCAAGATGCTTTTTGATTGTCTCAAGATAGTTGGAAACTGCAAAGTTCGGGGTTTCAAATGGTTTATTCGCGATGTTTACGATAAAAATTTTAGGTACTTTTGCACTTATTAAAATTTTTTGAATTTTAGTAACGATGACTACAGGCAAAACCGTGCTGAAGAGGTCTCCCGGCCCGACTATAATTAAATCCGCCGCCAAAAGACTTTCTATTGTATGTTGATATGTTTTAACATCCGGAGGGTCAAGGTGGACTTCTGCAAGAATCCCGCCTCCGTTGTACTTGCCAAGGTCAATATTCTCCTCGCCATAGACTTTTTTGCCTTTTTTGGTTTTTGCCCAGATGTTTACGTCACCTAAAGTCGCAGGCAGTACCCTGCCGTTTGTGGATATGATTTTTGAGAATTCTTCTAAAGCCTTGTTAAGATCACCTTTATAGATATCGGCTAAAGCAACAAAAATTAAGTTGCCCAATTTCTGGCCGCCAAGGTCGGTGTCCTTGCCGTAGCGTTTTCCTGCAAACCGGTAAACAAAAAGTTCTTTGAGGATAGACTCTTCGTCGGAAAGGGCCGCCAGGCAATTGACGATATCGCCCGAGGGAGGAACCAAAAAGGCACGTCTTAGTCTTCCTGCCGAGCCTCCGTCATCAGCCATTGAAACCACTGCCGTAAGGTCATAAGGATAACTGCGAAGACCCTTTAGAATTTGGGCAGTCCCCACGCCTCCCCCCAAACAGACAACGCGTTTTTTCTTCGAAGGCAGCTCAAGATAATTTCTAAAAAATGACAGAAACATAAGTGGTATCTTAACTTTTATGTACAAATTGGACAAGTGACCGGCTATTCAAAAATAATATGCAGGATTTTTTGAACGAGCGCGATTATGAGTGCAACAAGAACGATAGTGGAAGTTTGGTTAAAGCTAACAGCCGGCAGAATCACGCCGTCGACTGTAGTGCCCGGGAAATCAAATGCACCAACCGTGAATCCGGGCAAAAAGCGGATTAGGCTAAAAAAGAGTGCCACATTTAGGGCAAACATCACAAGTCCGAAGGTCAAATGATTAATCGGCAAAAGAACTAATGAAAAAATGGGGTTTATGATTTGGACAATCAGAAATATTGCACCCACAACCAATGCATAGTTTTTTATGCTTACGCCAATATCAATTGTGGGCACGGCCATTTGGGCGATATAAAGTGTGGCTGCGGCAATAACTAAACCTTTTAAATAGTGGCGCATATTAAAATCATAGCAATTTTCCCAAAAGTTATGCTATCTTTTCGTAGAGTTTTTTCGCTCGAAGCAGTCTGTGATAAGAAAGTGCAAACCTATGAGCCTCGTCTCTTGTCGCCTGGATTAATTGCCGTGCAGGACTTTTCTTATCAAGCCGAAGAGGCAGTAGCTTACCCGCATAGTAGATTTCTTCAAATTTTTTAGCAATAGTAATTACGGGGATTTTTATCCCGCTTTCTTTAAGAGCCGATAGCGCCGTGCTCAGCTGTCCTTTTCCGCCGTCAATTACAATAATATCCGGTATGGGCCAGCTGTTTTTAAATCTTCGAATCAAGACTTCCCTGATCATTTTATAATCGTCGGGGCTGTTTTTAAATTTAATTCTAAACTTTCTGTATTCGCTTTTTTGGCTTATGCCGTTTTCAAAAACAGCCATGGAACCGGTCGCCTCTTTGCCTGAAGTGCTGGAAATATCGTAGCATTCTATTCTTTTGGGTGATTTTTTTAAAGCCAGTATTTTTTTGAGGTTTTCTAGACGGGTGTTTGTAAGGTCGTCTATTAGTGTAGGCTGCCTAAGAAATTCTAAGGGATCTCTAAACGTAGATAGAATATATTCAATTTTTCCAATTTTGATTTTAATATTTTGGGCTTCTTCGAATTTCTCCGATCTTGCGAAATTCTGCATATCGGAAATTAGCGTTTTTATTAAGACTTTTGATTTTGAAGACAGTAGTTTTTTTATTGCCCTTATGTTTCTTTGGTAAATGCCTCTAGTACCAGCTGAGGCATAGGGAAAGGGACACAAACCGAGATGAACGTAAAGACAGGTTTTTTTGGGATTTTTATGGTGACAGTAGGGAAAAATTTTGCGGATTTCTTTTAAAAGACGGCGCGTGACTTTGACGGAAGGAAACGGTCCTTTTATAAAGAAGTCTTTAGAACTTTGCGGTTTTCTAACCAGGCTAACGAGAGGAATCTCGTCATTTGTAATTTTAATGTAAAGCGGACTTTTGTCGTCTTTTGACTGAAAGTTGAAAAACGGCCGGTTTTTTCTGATTAATTCTGCTTCAAGAAGAAGCGCTTCGAATTCCGATTCGACCTTTATGCATTTGACATCTTTAATATTTTTAACCAGAAGATTGGTTTTGGGCCCGAGGTTTTTATTCGTAAAATACGATGAAACGCGTTTTTTTACGGAAACGGATTTACCGATGTAAATTATTTTTTTTCGGCTATCTGAAAAAATATAGACACCAGCTGAATCCGGCAGAGCCGAGATTTTCTTTTTCAAAATCATGAAGTTTAATTTTACAGGAAACTTTCATTTTTTGCTCCTTTTTTTGGAAAGAAACTTTTTGTAGATTAAAAATGAAGTAGCTGTTAAGGCAATTGTTATTATTAAGCTAAAAATCACCGTGAGGGATACGATAAATTGGAAAAATGGCTTCACAAAAATTGGCTTTGAAATTTGTGATTCGGCGAAGCTTAAAATTAAGGTATCTTTCTTTTGCTCAAAAAGCTTCGTACTGCCAAGGAGATAAGTTCGGTCTATTTTGGAATACGGCGGCAGTATTTTTACGGAAATTGGATTTTGTGACTTGATCTCAAAAGCACTGCTTTCAAGTGAAAGTGACTGATTTATCAGCGAAGTTGATCCTATATTTTTGACTTGAGCCTCTAATTTTATCGGAATGCCGGAAATTGCAAATTGCGGCGGCAAAAGTGAAAGTTCGGGCGTTGATGTTTTGTAAGGAAGTTCTCCCGCAAAGGTGATATTAACGGTTTTTTTGTTTTCGTCTTCTTGGTTTTTGAAAGAGCCTGCAGGATAAGGAAATGTTGAAGAAAGTCCTCTTTGGATAAGAGTTACGTGATTAAAATCCATTTTATTAAAAAAATCCAAACCTCCCGAGGTTGAACCCCAGGTAGGGTCAATCTGCACCCAGCCAAATTCATCATCCCAATAAGCAGGCCAAGCATGTAAAAGATCACCCTGTGATGCAAATGAAAGAGGTCGAAGTCTGGTATTTTGCGTGTAGGCATAGCCTACAATTTCTTTGGCAGGGATGCCTGCAGCTCGCGAAAGCGCAATAAAAAGATCGGAAAATTCCATGCAGACGGCATCATTTGGGTTGTTCATCGCAGATAATGCGCCAAGCCGGTCTATTTTGGCAAGGTTTAGCCTATCATCACTGTATGTAAGGTAATCAACGACAAAATTATAAATTTCCTGCGGCGTCTTCAATTCTTGTGCCTTCTCTTTAATTTGGGCAGAATCGGTTTCCCAGTATCTTTGAGGCTGAAGGTACTTTTCCTTCTCGTCTTTCGTGAGTTTAGTGTCTATATTTCTAAATGGCTTGCTAAACACCTCGACATAGCCTCTTGCCGTAATATTGATTTGTTTTTTTGGACCAAGCTTATACTTTGCGATAAAATTTCCGTCTTCATCGACTATGATATTTTCAGGCTCGGGTTCAACTTTTGTTAAAACTATTTTCTGGTAATTGTTGTCAGGCGGAAGCGTTATTTCACCCGTTTTCGAGGTCAGATTACTGTTTTCCAAAAAATAATTGAGGGTAAATTCAAAGACTTGATTTTGCCCAAATGACATAGAGATACCCGACGATGTAAGCTGATCTTTATCAAAGGTAAAGTTTTGTATCTTTGATGTTTCTGAATGTGTTTTTGGCTCAGGTACGGCAAAAGCAACAGGGCCGAATGATCTTGGGACAGTAATCTGGGCTGAATAATTGTTTAGATCAGGACTTTTGGCAAGACGCGGAATCGATACTTCCCAAATTTGTCCGGATTTTGCGGCGAGTTCTGCGGATGTGTATGAAAGATTTATGGTGACTTTTTTGCCAAGGCCGATGACTCTTTCATTTATTTTGAGAGAAATAGAACTGACGTTGTCTTCAAATTTCACTTGCGGTTCTATACTCCCAATACCGTCTTGGGCTTTAACGTTTTCAACCTTGATCGAACCAATTTTTAGCTCGAATTTATCGGCGTAATAATTTGCGGTTTTATTTTCTAGAGTTATTGTTTGGAGTACTTCTGTATGTCCGTTTTCGTCAACTTTGTAACTCACCTCGTAGTCTGTCTGAAACTCACCGTCAGCATACACTTCGCGAGTGATGAGTGATGAGTGATGAGTGATGAGCAAAAATGTTAGGAAAACTACTATCGATAGAATTACGCGGGCAAGTAAACGCATTATTGGCACACTTAGTATATTATGGAAATTTTTAAACTTACAAGTTTTTTGCCAAAAACTGGCCCGTATACGAAGTTTTGACCTTGGATATTTGATTCGGAGTTCCCTGGGCAATAAGCTTGCCGCCGGAATCCCCGCCTTCCGGTCCAAGGTCGATAATCCAGTCACAATTTTTAATAACATCCATATTATGCTCAATAATGATAACGGTATTGCCCGAAAGAACAAGCCTTTTTAGGATAAAGAGCAGTCTTTCGATATCGGCAAAATGTAAGCCTGTAGTGGGTTCGTCTAAAATATAAAGTGTTTTTCCGGTTGCTTTTTTGGAAAGCTCGGTTGCTAGTTTTACTCTTTGCGCTTCTCCTCCTGAAAGTGTTGGTGCCGGTTGTCCAAGCCTGATGTACCCGAGTCCCACATCGTAAATTGTTTCGAGCTTATTTTTGATTGTTGGCACATTTTGGAAAAACTGCAATGCTTCATCAACCGTCATTGACAAAACATCCGCAATGTTTTTGTCACGGTAGTGAATTTCCAAAGCCTCTGCGTTATATCTTTTCCCCTGGCAGACTTCGCAGTCCACATAAACATCCGGCAAAAACTGCATTTCGATTTTTACCTGGCCTTCTCCCTCGCAAGCCTCGCATCTGCCGCCTTTGACGTTAAAAGAAAACCTTCCCGGTTTGTAGCCTTTAATTCTGGCATCCACCGTTTTCGAAAAGAGATCCCTGATGTAGGTGAATGCTCCTGTGTAAGTTGCAGGGTTTGAACGCGGAGTTCTGCCGATCGGCGATTGGTCGACTAGAACAACCTTATCCAAAAATTCCACTCCCGAAATTCCTTCGTGTTTACCGGCTTTTGTCTTCGTACAAAAGAAATGGCTGGCTACCGCTTTATAAATAATTTCATGAACAAGAGTTGACTTCCCCGAGCCCGAAACTCCCGTTACGCAGATAAACTTGCCAAGCGGAAAAGAAACGTCGATTTTTTTAAGGTTGTGCTGGCTTGCACCAAACACTGTAAGGGTTTGGTTTTCACTGAAATCTTGAGAGGGCTTGTCATGCGCAATTGTTTTTATCTCGACCTTTTTTTTGCCCGAAAGGTATTTGCCTGTTTGCGATTGGGCTGATTTTTCGATTTGGGAAGGCGTACCCTGGGCGATAATTTTTCCTCCGTGTTCGCCCGCGCCGGGACCGAAATCGAATATGTAGTCCGATTCTAAAATCATATCCCTGTCGTGCTCGACAACAATGACCGTGTTTTGAATGTCCCTCAACTTTTTCAAAGTCGTAATCAGCCGGTTGTTATCCCTTTGATGCAAACCTATTGACGGTTCGTCCAAAACATACAGAACGCCGGAAAGCCCTGAACCGATTTGCGATGCAAGACGGATTCTTTGCGCCTCTCCGCCTGCCAATGTGTTTGCACTTCTTGAGATTGTCAGGTAATCAAGGCCGACATCGACTAAAAACTGCACCCGCAAAATCAGCTCTTTTAAAATAGATTTTGCGATTTGTTTTTCTCTTTCTGAAAGCGTTTGATCGTTTTCTGTGTTTAGTTTTTTGAGCCATGGAAAAAACTGGTTTATTGAATATTCTGAAATTTGAGCAATGGTATTTTCGCCCACCGTAACTGACAATGCTTCTTTTTTTAATCTTGACCCCTGGCACTGGTCGCAGATGTCGATACGCATAAATTTTTCTATTTCACCCCGAACAAAATCAGATTCTGTTTCTTGATACCTGCGCTCAAGTCCCGGAATTACCCCTTCAAATGTGGTGTCCCAGGAAACGATTCTGCCGAACCTGTTTGGCCCTTTGACTGAGTACAGGTTTTCGTTATCCCCCCAAAGAATATTTTTTTTATGACTTTCCGGAAGCTCCCCAAAACTTTTATTAAGATCAATCTTGTTTTCGGCAGCCACAGTCTCCAGAGTTCTCCATGACCAGGTATTTGATTCAATCGTCCTTGCCCATGGCAAAATCGCCCCCTCGAGAATTGAAAGATTGGGGTTTATGATAAGCTCTTCATCGACTTTTCTTAGATACCCGAGCCCCGCGCATTTAGGGCAAGCCCCATGGGGCGAATTAAAAGAGAAAGTCCTGGGCTCTATTTCGGAAAAAGAAATGTTGTCCACCGGGCAGGTAAATTTTTCGGAAAAGAGATGTTCTTCAAGGTTTTTGGGGTATTGTGGTATATCAAAGCTTTTGTCCATGATTTCTGCGGCAATGATTGTGCCGTCTGCAAGATTCAGGCCTTGTTCCACGGATTCGGTGAGCCTGCTTTTGTCGGCGGGTAAGGTTAATTTATCGACAACTGCGTCTATTGAATGCTTGTTGGTTTTAATTAAGACAAAATCGTCCTCGATATCTTTGATTTGGCCGTCAACCCTCACCTGACGGTAGCCTTTTTTGGCAAGGTCTACAAATAGTTGGGAATACTCGCCCTTTCTGTCTTTGACAATCGGCGCAAGCAAAATAATTCTTGTTTGAGGCTTGCCGGGCTTTTCAAGTTTTTGGATTTCTTCAACGATTTGTCCCGGAGTTTGGTGCGATATTTCACGGCCGCATACAGGACAATGCGGATGGCCGACTCTGGCAAATAAAAGCCTAAGATAATCGTAAATTTCGGTAATTGTGCCGACAGTTGACCTTGGATTATGCGTTGTTGATTTTTGGTCGATCGAGATTGCCGGTGAAAGACCCTCGATTGAATCAACATCCGGTTTATCCATAACCCCTAAAAACTGGCGTGCGTAGGAAGCTAGTGACTCTACATACCTTCTTTGGCCTTCTGCGTAAATTGTGTCGAAGGCGAGGGAAGATTTTCCCGAACCCGAAATTCCGGTAAAAACCACTAATTTATTTTTGGGAATTTCAACGCTTACATTCTTAAGGTTGTGTACTCTTGCGCCTTTAATTGAGATTTTGTCTGCCATTTTTGTAGTAGAAAGTAAAAGAAAATTCTATCACCAATGGCAATACTCCTTCAAGGGTATTGTGCCCACTTGTGTTGTGTGAATAGGTAGCCTATAATAGCGAGCATGAAAATTGAGACTTGTGTCCTTCCAACGTTTGGTATAGACGCAGAGATTACAAAGTGTCAAATAGAAAGTCCACTAATACAGACATACCCGAGATCCCCTGATGTATCAGATAGTCAATCTGAGCTAAGCCGTTCGCTCGAGGAGTTCTGTAATTCGTTAGCGGAAATAGGAATCGATCGTTTTATGGAACGTTTTAAAAAAAAGAGCGGGCAACACCTATCTTTTACTTTAAAACCTTATTCTATAGGTTACGACCCTAGCGATAGGCAAGAGAGTATTTATTTTTATAAGGATGGTAAACATTCTCTTTTCCTTGGTGTTAAAGGTGAAGGCGATGATCCTATATGGGTAGGTATATGTGGTATCAGAATGACACATGATTTTAAAGAGTATTACAACAAACTAGGCTCGAATTCTCATTTTAAAAGCACATCTTATAAGTTGCCATGCGTTGTTCAAATACAGGGCAAAAAATCGCTCCATTCTAAAGAAGACAAATTACTAGATCTAGCAGTTTCTAGTTATAAATGGGAAAGGGCTCTTGCTTTTTTTGCTACTGAATGGGCACGGATTGAAGGTTTCCCTGCATTTTACATGCTACCTGCAGAAAAGAATGCATGGAACAATAAGATCCGTGAAAGTAATTTTTTGTTGCGCTATGATGTAACGGCAAGAAGATTAGGTTTTAGAATGCAAGAGAATGGGTTGTATGGTTTATCACTTTTTTCTACGCAACCTTCAGACTTAGCTCTAGAACTATGTCAATGGAATGCCCGAAATGGCGATTCGCAAGAATTAAGGCATCCTTAGCAACGAGATCTGGTCCCTTAAAAAAGCCGCCTTTTCGAAGTCCAGAATCTTTGCTGCTTCTTTCATTTCCCGAGTTAACACTTTAATAAATTTCCTGCGGTCGTCGGGAAGAAGCGAACCCTCGACTGCGCGGTTTACGGTCTCTTCGATAATCTGGTCATGAAAGACATGTTTTTCCTCTTCTTTTTGCCTTTCTATCAGTTTTTCGCGGATCGGCTTTTCAATTGTTTTTGGAGTGATGTGATGTTTTTTATTGTAATCAAGCTGGATTTTTCTTCGCCTTTCAACCTCGTCAATCGCCCGCCTCATAGATCCGGTAATTTCATCAGCATATAAAATAACTTTCCCCTCAACGTGCCTTGCCGCTCTGCCCATTGTCTGTATTAATGAAGTTTCGGAGCGCAAAAAGCCCTCTCTGTCTGCATCCAAAATTGCAACCAGAGAAACCTCCGGCAAATCCAATCCCTCGCGCAAAAGGTTAATGCCGACCAAAATATCAAAGTTCCCAAGCCTTAAATCATCCAGAATGTCGCTTCTGTCCAAAGTCAGAATTTCCGAATGAAGATAATGAACCTTAAGGCCTTTTTCTTCA
>Ga0209210_1000704_pt1 | contig 32879 bp, 31 predicted proteins | sample RifGroA1_FD_183991 | JGI IMG/M metagenome (GOLD analysis project Ga0209210, IMG submission 183991) | Contaminated groundwater microbial communities from Rifle, Colorado, USA - Rifle Groundwater A1 (SPAdes) (version 2) | ecosystem: Environmental > Aquatic > Deep subsurface > Groundwater >...
AAACCACCCAGAATAGCTGAGAGGAAGACTATCAACGCGCCATTCCCAAAATCCGTATCTCAGATAGCGGATATGGGCAATGACAACCTTACCTCTCTTGCCGAAAACATAAGTGATAGTGGGATGATTCTCATCAGTAGAAAGATCGCCTTTGTTGCCGTCTGCTTGTCGCTCAATCATGCCCGCAAAACGGGCGCAAAACTCACTGGGATCGAAAGTATGGCCTTCAGGCAATTCAGCCCGGATTTGCTCGTTACTAACTATTTCGAGCGGGATGATATCAAAAGATGCGATCTTTCTATCCGGCAGCGACTTCACTTCTCTGGCCACAGAGAGAATCTCCCTGAACCCATCCCTGACTAATAAACCCTTGCGGGTCCGGAAGAATTTATCAGGATCGAATGGTTTGATTAGTGCGGGAAGAGTGATTTCACCACTCGGACGCAGTATCTTCTCTGCTGTGTTTTCATTATTACCCATGGAGTAGTAGCCTCACTTTTCAAGGTGTTGATGGAATTTATCACTTACAATAGTGACACCACCTGATATTTTAACTTAGCGCAAAATCGGCTCCCAGTCAAGGCTATTTAATTACCAAAACAGCCCCGGGTGGGGTTGTGGTAAAAGAATTATTTTTTGAGTCTCTCAATAAACTCGAGATAAACTAGGTCGAGAAATACATTAGGTAACCCCTCGACTCCGTCCCGCGGATGCCGGGACTACGCTCGGGGAATAAAAAGAGGGGCCCCAGAACGATGTCTAAAATCGGGCATTGGAGTTTGAGCGATCCATTCCCAACTCCAGCCCTTGGAGTCCGAGCGTCATTCATCCAGAAAACTCTCGCCATGAAACCCGTTGTCTGTTAGGGCGGGAATGGAAAGAGAGTTTTATGTTGATGAATAGCGAAGACGACGGGCTGGGACTTTGGGGCCACCTTTCTAGAAAGGTGGCAAAATGATCTACTTAATTTTTTTGCGGATAAAAGCCGGGACATCGATCTCATCCTTATCTTCGGCTTCGGCTTCTTTTTGCTGGGTCATACCTAACCCGGCTCTGGCCCCGACTTGTTCCATTCGGCGCCGACCGGGAGCTACGCTGTAAACATCATCATCAAAACCAGTCGCCACCACGGTAATTTTAACTTCACCCTGCATGGCTTCATCAATTACCGCTCCGAAGATAATATTAGCATCCGGATCGGCGGCTTCGGTAATAATGCGGGCAGCCTCATCAATTTCGTACATACCTAAATCTGGCCCACCCGTAATGTTAAACAAAATACCCTTGGCTCCTTCGATGGATAATTCCAACAAAGGGCTGTCGACGGCTTGCTTGGCCGCTTCTAATGTCCGGCTATCACCGGTGCCCCGGCCAATCCCCATTAAAGCCGAACCGGAATTAGACATAATGGCTTTGACATCAGCAAAGTCTACATTGATCATGCCGTGTTGAGTAATCAAATCAGAGATGCCTTGGACGCCCTGGCGCAGCACATCATCCACGACCGAGAAAGCATCGTATAGCGAAGTCTTTTTATCGATAACTTGGAGGAGACGATCGTTAGGAATCACGATAAGCGTGTCCACCCGGCTGCGCAATTCTTCAATCCCTTCTTCGGCGATCTTGCGCCGACGCAAGCCTTCAAAAGAAAATGGCTTGGTGACTACCGCCACAGTTAAGGCGCCCAGTTCCCGCGCAATTTCTGCCACTACCGGACCAGCCCCCGTACCCGTACCACCGCCCGCGCCGTAGGTCACAAATACCATGTCGGCATCTTTGAGCGCATTGTAAATATCTTCCTTGTTTTCTTCGGCAGACTTTTTGCCTTTTTCGGGATCAGCGCCAGCTCCCAGCCCGCGCGTAGTAGTTTGACCAATATGTATTTTGGTAGAAGCTCCGCAGTAATGCAAATCTTGCGCATCTGTATTGACGCCGACAAATTCGACTCCCTTAATATTGGCGTCGATCATGCGATTGATGGCATGCGAACCGCCACCGCCTACTCCCACTACTTTAATTCGAGCAAAAATTCCCTCACCGCTAAAATCGGTTGTCATCTTTCGCGAAGCCATATAATTACTCCTCCTAAGCATTAGTTGAGTTGATTAATAATCCACAAACTATCCCCAAGTTGTCCACCCAATGACATCTTATTATATATTAGCTGTGAAAGTTAAGTCAAAAAGATTATTAATCTAACAATAAAGTGGCTTTCAGAGCATAAAAAAGCCATGTAAACTCCATTGAGTAGTTATCCCCAAGTGTGGATAACTCTATTTAAACCAGTTCTTTAATCGTGCAAAAACTCCGCCAAAACTTGGCTCTCTTGTGTAAGACGATATACTACTTTGATCGTCCATCCCCCACAGAACTAACCCTACAGCATTGGCAAATCGAGGATCGTCTAATTGGTCGACTACTCCCCTAAGTTCGATGGGAAAACCAATTTGCGCCGGCAAGGCTAAATGCTCTTTGGCAAAATCTACTATGCCCGGTAATTTAGCGCCGCCGCCGACCAACACCGCCCCGGCTGGCAACATGCCATCTTTGCCCACTTTGCGTAATTCGGTTTTTACCATCATAAATATTTCCATTAACCGAGCTTCGATAATCTCGGCAATATATTTGCGCGAAATGACTTGGTCTTCGGATTTATCAAACCGCGATAAATCAACCGTGTCTTTATCGGAGAGCATTAATGCGCTGGCCATGCCGTATTCTATTTTGACTTTTTCGGCGACATCGAGGGAGGTCCGAAGACCAATGGCGATATCCGAAGTTAAATGCCCGGCCCCGATCGGCAGCACGGCCGAATGGCAAATATCTCCTTCATCAAAGACTACCATCCCGGTGGTACCGGCTCCGATATCAATCACTACCACCCCTAATTCCTTTTGTTTTTTAGATAAGACCGCTTTACTGGCAGCTAAGGGGCAAAAGACAAAATTAGAGATGCTCACTCCCGCTTGCTCAACGGCTTTTTGCAGGTTACGGATAAAAGGCGATGCGCCGGTAATGACATGAGCGTCAACTTCTAAGCGGGTGCCTGACATACCGATCGGGTCTTTAATACCATCCTGACCATCGACAATGAAAGTGCGCGGGATAACATGGATAATCTCTCGGTTAGCTGGCAAGGCGACGGTTTGGGCACTTTCCACCACACGGAGAATATCATCATGAGAAATTTCTTGCCTGGTTGCTACAGAGATCAGTCCGCGATTATTAGCCGCTTGGATGTGTTCGCCATTGATACTGATATACGCCCCCTCGACAGGCACTCCCGCCATGCGTTCGGCTTTATCCAGCGCAGCTGTGATCGCGGTTACTGTTTCTTCTACATCACTAACTACGCCCTTGCGTAGGCCATTATTTTCTTGAATGCCCACCCCAATAATATTAGGGTGGATTTCGTCTTCGCTGCGTTGGCCAATAATGGTGATGACCTCAGAACTGCCAACATCAATACCGATGGTAACTTTTTCCCTCATGCGCAAAACTTAAATTCCTTGGAATATTCGATGTTCCTACCCATTATAAGCAAGTTTGGTCTTTCTCGCCAACCTATTCTCTAATACTACTATGCTTCGTTGCTGCCCCAGCCACCGGAGCCTATCTACTAACAGACACGGGGAGGACCACTAAATTATACTTCTCCCCTTTCGGAGGGGAGATTGTGAGGGGAGTGTTTAATTCATACTCCCTCCCCACCTATCCTCCCCTCAGGCAGGGGAGGAATTTACTTCGCGCTCTTATTTTCTTCTGGCAGATCGGGGCGAGCAGGAGGAGAATTATATTAGATTACCAATTGGATAATCTGGTCTTCCAGATCTTCCATTGTTTTAGTATCAGGGGCATTTTCGTGATCATACCCAAAGAGATGCAATAAGCCATGGGCAAATAATTGGGCAAATCTTTCTTTGCTGGGGATATTTAATTGTTCGGCTTCGGCGAGCAACACCGGATAAGAAATGTAGACATCTCCCAGATAATTCGCATCGGAATTTTTATCAGGCAAGCCTAGTAAAGCAGAGTTATTAAAAGATAACACATTGGTAGTTTTATCTTTGCCGCGATAACGATGATTCATTTTTTGCATTTGATCGTCATCCACTAAAACTACCCCGACTTCGCTCGTCATATTTTTGGTCGTTAAACCCAGGGTAACATCAAAAATAAAACGGATGAACTCGTCGTCCACCCCTTCTATACCAAATGGCTCATAACCAATAAAAACTCGAGACATTATTGCAATTTACTGTTGACTAACCGAGCTACGGTTGCCCCATCCGCCCCGCTGCCGACTCGTTTCATGACAAAACCAATGATCTGGCCGACTTTCTCGCCGGGGTGATTAGCTATTTCCTCAGTAATGATTTGGTCGATCTCGGCCTCGCTCATCGCTGCCGGCAAATAGACCGTCAAAATCCCCGCTTCAGCGGTTTCTTTCTCGGACTGCTCTGCCCGACCCCCAGCCTTAAAACCTTCGGCTGCTTCCTTGCGCTTTTTTACTTCGCGCTTAATAACAGTGACGATTTCCGCTTCTGTCAGGGTGGTTTGTTTAGCAATTTCTTCGTTATGAATAGCGTTGACCAATAATCTCAAGGTTTGCAACTTGAGATCGTTCCTTTGCTTCAAGGCCTCGATTAAATCGGCCTGAATTTGTGATTTCATGTCCACCCCGTTAGAAGCAGGGAGCCCAGGGCTCCCGACTGGTTACTAATAAGACATCTGATAATAAATTAGTTTTTAGGGAATACATACAGCTTAATATCCGAGTAAGTATTTCTAATGGGGTCCATCTTTAGTACAGTTCCTTTTGCTTCTGCACATTAATTCTCTCTTTGCGCAAAGCGCTTTGCCGACGGCTGGTTTTAGTAACTGGTTTGGTAAAAAACCTCCGTTCTTTGGATTCAGACATTGATTTACTCATCAATACCATCCGGTTAAACCGACGCATCATCGCCTCAAAGCTCTCTTTTTCTTTCCTTTTGACATAACTTGACATAAGCAAATGATAGCCTGTTCTTCAGGAGGAGTCAAGAGAGCGCGGTTAGACAGGATCTTATCTTACAACCCCTCCTTTCTATCACACGCTACGTAGCGTGTGATAATAGTATGGGTAGAAAAAGGGCAACCCCCTCCATAGGAGATTGCCCATCCGCCGGCACCATGACGACGGGCGGTTAAAACCTTATTTATAGTATACCTGATTACTAATAGCTCTTGCAACACATTAGGCTCTCGGGGTGGTGCGTCCCTCATGGCTTTCTGATATGACCTCTGGGCCTTTGAGAATTAGGTGGATTTCTCGGTAGTTTTGGCCGGGACAGGCACTTCTTCCTCGGCAACAGCCAACCCCACCCGCTCCGAGAGCGGTGCTCCCCCTAAAACATGGAAATGGAGGTGAGGAATAGCCTGACCACCCCATTTGCCGACATTAGTTACCACCCGATAGCCATTTTCGGCTATATGCATATCGGCCGCCACTTTTTTGCACACTAACAAAACCTTGCCGGCTAAGTCTCGGTCCGCTTCTTCTAAGCTGTCGAGGCTGACAAGATGTTTTTTTGTAATCACTATTACATGGACTGGGGCATCCGGATACAAATTATCGACCGCGATAATATCGTCGTCTTCGTACCGCACCGGCGTAATCGCTCCGCCAGCCACGATTTTGCAAAACACGCAATTGTTCGGCTCGTCGTTCATTTTGATTAAAAAATACTACTATCAATAATCACCCATTCGCCATCTTTTTCTTGGAAGGCCTCTAACCTGCGGGTGGTTTCGGTGTCGGAATAAATATACTCGTACTGGCCTTTGCTTAAACCTCGGCGATGGGCTCCTACCACTTTTTTATCCAAGATGACCGGGCGAGTGGTCATAACTAATTTGATTTTGCCAAGCGGAGCCACAAAAATTAATGTCTCCGTTTCTCCGATGCCGTCTTCGCCGAGCGCTTTACTATGCTCTACTGCCTCAAATTGCGCTTTGACGCGGTCTAAAATTTCTCCCCACTTCTCTGCATCCATCCTATTATAGATAGGAAGCGTTTTGCTCCCATGAGTTAATTGTATAATGTTTCTATTTATACTATCCCCTCCTATCCTCCCCTTGGCAGGGGAGGAATTAGTTTTGTGTCTCCTCTTTTCCTCCCCTTAATAAAGGGGAGGAAAGGTGGGGATGTGTATCTGGGTTGTTTTCAACGAGACAAATTTATTTAAAAGTTAAATCTTTTTTCTTCGAGCTTTTGCATCACCATTTTGACCACATTGCGGTCGATAACCGTTTCCTGCGCCCGATCATGCATATCTCGCATGATTACATTCCTGTCATGCACTTCTTGGTCGCCAATAATCAGCGCGATAGGGCTGTTAAGATCGCTGGCAGCTTTGAGTTGGGTCTGAATACTCTCCTTGCCCATTAAACTCGAAACTCGCAGGCCAATTTGTTCTAATTGACTGATCAGATCCACCACTTTACTTTTGGCTCTTTCGCCTAATTGCACCACAAAGATATCGGTCTTAGCCATTTCCGGAATTAAGACTTCCTGTTTTTTCAGCGCATCGATAGTCCGCTCTACCCCGCCGGCATAACCTACCGCAGGCGTGTCAGCCCCGCCCAAGAGTTTGATGAGCCCATCATAGCGCCCGCCACCACCCAAAGCCGTATCGTCATCGGCAGTCACAATTTCAAAAATAGTATGGGTGTAATAATCCAATCCCCGCACTAAATTAGGTGCCAACTCGTAGGGCACTTTCATCTCATCGAGGTGTTCCAGCACTTTAGTAAATCTTTTTTTCGATTCGGTATCCAAGTTGTCGATAATCAGATGGCCGGTTTCGGAAGTAATCTCTTTGCATTTAGCCACTTTGCAATCCAACACCCGCAAGACGTTCTTTTTTAATCTCAATTTACAATCGGGACAAAGATCTTTTTTGTGGATAGATAAATATTTCTCCAAAACCGCCACTACTTTGACCCGAGATTTAGGCGTGCCCAAACTATTGATTTTGACGAGTAGATTTTTTAAGCCCACCTTCTGGTAGTAACGCGCGGCTGATTGAATTAACAAAGCATCGGTCAGCGGATCCATGTCCCCGATCATTTCCATGCCAAATTGATAGAATTCTCTATAACGACCGGATTGCGGCCGTTCATAGCGATACATCGGCCCCCAATAATACAATTTAACGGGTTGAGGTAATACTTTCATTCCATGTTCAAGATATGCCCGCACCACACCGGCGGTACCTTCGGGACGCAAAGTGACGCTATTACCGCCTAAATCCTTGAAGGTATACATTTGTTTGGTCACAATATCGGTAAACTCTCCAACGCTACGCTTGAATAATTCGGTGGCTTCAAAGGCGGGTAAAATAATTCGTTCAAACCCAGACAGATGCGCCACATCCTGAAAATTCTTCTCTAACCAAAACCAATATTTCTGTTCGTCTGGCAAAATATCCTTAAGCCCCCGCGGGATTTGGATAGTTTTTGAACTTGACATATTTTTTCTAATTAAGATTTTTTATATCCGATCAATAACAAAGGTGAGGCGATGAAAACAGAAGAATAAGTCCCGACAACGACGCCGATAATCATGGCTAAAGTAAAGTATTTGAGCGTGGGACCGCCGAAGAAGAACATTGCGACGAGCACTAAAAATAGCGTAAACGAAGTGTTGATCGACCGCACAATGGTCTCCACAATACTATCGTTCAACAAAGTCACTAAATCTTCGCCCGCCCGGCGACGCAAATTTTCCCTTACCCGATCGAAAGTGACGATCGTATCGTGCACCGAGAACCCCACTAGCGTAAGCAGAGCGGTAATAAACATGCCATCTATTTCTGCCCCCCAGAAATGGCTGACAATAGCATACAAACCTAATAGGATTAAAACATCGTGCGCCAAAGCTAAAACTGCAGCGCTCCCAAACCGCCACGCCCCTACTTGCCCGGGTACCCGACGGAAAGCATAGGCAATGTAAAACAAAATACCAATGATGGCCAAAATCACCGCTAAAACGGCTTTTCTGACGACATCAGCCCCAATTGTCGGGTCCACGGTCTCGAACCTTAACTCGTTAACTACAGAAAAGTTAGCTTGCAAAGCAATAATGAGATTGTTTTTTTGCTCGTTGTTGATTTGGGCGCTCCGCACAAAATAGCGATTATCGCCTTCCGCTTGGGCAGCTACATCCAAATTAGTCACGGTTTTGTAGGCCGAGATGATGGCCGAACTAACATCAGTCGCTACGGAATTTTTGGGTTCGGAAATCTGTAATTCCAGGATGGTCCCTCCAGCGAAATCAATTCCGGTCTTGTAGCCATAGACAAACATAGCGGCAATTCCTATTACCAACAGCACCAGCGACAAGCCAATCCAAAATTTAAAAGTTTTTATTACGTTCATCCCGTTAGAAGCAGGGAGCCCAGGGCTCCCGACTGGTTAATAATATGGTGTCTGATAATAAATTGGTTATGGAATTATTCATAGCGATAATAATAAGCGATGTGCTTCTAATGGGATTCATGCTCGACCCGTTAGAGATAAGAAACGCTTTAAGCGAGTTTTAATATAACGTTTGCCCATTCCTGATTTAAGATATTTTTCTCTATCATAGGCATCTTGCTGATTAAGACAGGCCTCATAGTAAATTAGTGTATATGGTCCATGACCTTTAATAGATTATGATCGGTTAGAGTAATGCTGCTTAAAGCGTTTCTGAAGATCTTCTGTGGCACCTGTATACAACCTACCACTTTTGTCACTTTTGAGAATGTAGGTGTAGAACATAGGCATCTCTAACGGGTTAAACTCCCCATATTTTAAAGTTTTTGACTAATGGCGTCCCCGCGACTAAGCGCAACAGCGTGTGCGTCACCGTAACGGCGGTAAACATACTCACCACCACCCCAAGCCCCAGCGTTAACGCAAACCCACGAATTAGCCCGGACCCAAAATAATACAAAATAACGCAAGTGATGAGTGTCGCAATATTAGAATCCCTAATCGAACTCCATGCCCGATAGAAACCCGCATCGATAGCAGCAATAATACTCCGGCCTTCTCTAATCTCCTCTTTCATTCTTTCGAAAATCAGGATATTGGCATCAATCGCCATCCCGATAGAAATAATGAACCCAGCGATGCCAGCTAAAGTCAACGTTACTGGCACGAAGATAAATAACGCTAAGGTGAGAATGGCATAAATGATTAGAGCGATTGAGGCCAAGAATCCGGGTAACCGGTAATAAATTAACATGAAGAGGAGCACCATCAGGATGCCGATCAAACCAGCCAGAACACTTTTGACTACCGCTTCTTCGCCCAGCGTGGCGCCAATATTATTTTGTGAAACTAATTTGACGGGAACAGGCAGCGCACCTGCATTCAGTTGAATAGCCAGCCGTTTCGCCTCTTCGAGGGTAAAATTACCGCTAATCACAGCCTTGCCTTCCTTGATTTCGTCTTGCACCGTGGGGGCAGAGAGGAGGTTTTGATCTAAAAAGATGGCTAGAGGCTTTTTGAGGTTGCGTTTCGTGGCATCGGCAAAAATCTTGGCGCCATCCGCGTTAAACTCAATCGCTACTACCGGTTTTCTGACCAAAGAACTGCTGCTTTGATCAATTTGCGCCTCTGCCCGAGCAAATTGGGCCCCGGTGAGGCCAATGTCTTTCCAGGCGACATAATCGCTGGAGATAACTTGGTTACTACTATCAATACTCTTGTCTAAAATACCTTCCCTAAATTCTAACTCGGCGGTTTCGCCAATTAAAGCAATTGCCTGATTAACATCCTTGATCCCCGGCAACTCGACGATAACCCTCGAATTATCCTTAGTTTTTTGAATAATTGGCTCCGAGACCCCCAGAGCGTCCACCCGTCGCCGAATCACATCCACTACGCCGATGACCGCTGCACTTTCGTCCCCTGGCGTCACCTTGCTAAGATCGGTCTGATAAACCAGATGAGTGCCTCCTTGCAAATCTAAGCCCTTGTGAATAGTCCACCCATTCTTAAAACCAATGAATTTAGCTAATGCCGGGATATCAATAACCAGCGCTGCCAAAAGCAATACTACGATTAATGCGACCAACCAACCTGTTTTCTTTGCCATAAACCTTATTTACTTTCGTTACCTACATTTACCAATCTACACCATCAGAGGTACTCTGTCATCTCCTCTTTTTCTAACTTGGCGATTAGCTTCTTGACGGCTTGGTCTTGGCTCTTTTTTACCACCAGCACGGCGTCAGGGGTATTGATCACCGCCACGTCCTCTAAACCCACGACTGTCACCAGTTTTTTGTTGTCCTCATTAAATACCAAAACATTCTCGCAATCCAAAGTCAACGCCTGGCCTTTGGTCGCTACCGAAGCCGAGGCTGACTTGCCATTTAAGACCTCGTAAACCGATTGCCAACTCCCGACATCCCGCCAACCCAACTCGGCCGGGATCAAGCGCATGGTGGGCCCTTTTTCGAAGATAGCGTAATCTACGGCTACTTTCGTAAAAGTCGGGTAAATGGTTTGCACCGTCTTTGAGTAATCCGGAGTATCGACCAGGTTTTGAATTTGCATCAACCCTGCGTGCATATCCGGCACATATTGCTGATATAACTGCAGCATATGTTCCACCTGCCACATCCACAGAGCCGGATTCCAATAATAATTGCCGGCTCGCATGTACTTTTCGGCATCAGTTAAATTAGGCTTTTCCACAAACCGCTTAACCTGGAACATTTGTTCGGAAATAGGCGTAGCCTCGACTTCTAAATAACCATATCCAGTATAAGGATATGCGATCGGCACCCCCACGCTCATGATAATATCCGGTTGTTGCTGTAATGATTGATATAGTTGTTTGATGACAGCAACAAATTTTTCTTCATCTGCGTAAACGTGGTCCGACCAAACATTCATCATGAAGGCCCCGGGATGACGCCGAGCGATGACGGTGGTCGCTAAACCGATCGCGGCGGTGGTGTCCCGCAAAGTCGGCTCGATAATCAAATTATTGAGCAAAAATTCCGGTAACTGGCTGCTAATAATATTCTCATAACCCCGTACTGTGCTGATATAGATTTGCTCGGGAGGCAGGAGTTTGCGCATGCGCCGCCAAGTCCGCTGCAACAAGGTATCGGCATTATCTAAAAACGGGTTGAGCTGCTTCGGGCTATTGCGCCGACTCACCGGCCACAGCCGGCCGCCCGCTCCCCCCGCAAAAATCACCGCATACAAATCGTTCATTCTGGGTTACATTTAGTATGTTTAGTTTACTCGTTGCCACCCTTTCTGTCATCCCAGACCGGCTCGCCGAAGGCAAAGTCAGGATCCGGGATCCCTGCCTACCGGCAGGCAGGCAAACAAGAACAGAAACAGAAAAAATGTTTTTGTTTATTTTTTGTCTAGATCCCCAATGCCCGCCTTGCCGCGAGGCAGGTCGGAACGCTTCGCTCCTGCCTGCTGGTTTACCTGCCGTAGGTATGGTAGGCAGGTCCGGCTTGAGGATGACGAGAAAGAATGTAAAATAGCAGTATGAAACAACGATTGTTTGTGGCAATTAACTTAGACGATACTACCACTCTATCTGTGGGTAAAATTATAGCTAAATTACCCGATCTCCCAGCATTACGTAAAACCAAATTAGACAATTTGCATTTAACTTTGCAATTCTTAGGCGATACGGAAGAAAATTTAATTCCCGAAATCCAAGCTCTGCTTGACAATCTATCCAGTCGCTCCCCCGCCGTAAAGTTAGAATTTACTCAACTGATTGGTTTTCCCTCGTGGCAACAACCGCAGCACCTGCGACTAAGTGTTAAAAATGATTCACTCAAAGACCTACAAGCCAATTTAGCAAAAAAATTAATCAAAATTGTTCCCACACTAGATGGCAGGACGTTTCAAGCTCATATTACTTTGGCGCGGGTTAAGTCACTCGATGCTACTACTCTAAATAAAATTAGATTTTTAGATAAAACTATCACTTTGCCCTCAACTATGCCGGCAACCACTATTGCTTTAATGGCGAGCACCCCTACCCCCGCCGGCTCCGTTTATCAATTGCTGTCGCGACATATGTTGGCGCAATAGAAAAAACCCGGACTTAGGAGTCCGGGGCAAATGAGATATTGGCTAATGGGTTTGGGCTTTGGTGTGGCTTCGTTGAGAACGGCTTCGTCACGATTTCTCCCATACTCGTATAATTCATCTGCTCCCCGTTTCAACGCCCCATACATATTCTCGAATAAGGAGGTGCAGCCCAGACTCAAGCCAGATTCTCTCTTTGCGAGTTTATGATAGGGTATCTTAGCGAATTAAGCAATGAAAAAACCCGGGTTATGAAACCCGGGTTGCAAATACTTACATCTCTGTGGCTTATTGGGCCTATCGTGATACCGCCACGATGAGAGATCCCCTCTTCTACGCCGTTGGCTCGAGACCACTACAGCTGTAAAAAACTATAGGAGGATCGGCACATGCGTCAGGATAACCAGAAGTATATCTCTTACCCCGGGGCACCTGTCCTGATGGCTTCGGTATTTGCAAAACCAATATCTATCTTCCCTATATTTATGTCAATTTCATTGTGTTTTCGGCACAGACATTTGGCAATTGACAAAGATTTTCAAATGTGTTATAATAAAGATAAATACACTTCGGGGTCAGATTGCTAGCCAAAATAAACATTAAAAATCAATGATGCATTCAGTTGGCCACCGCACTAAACAGGCTGTCAAACAGTTCTTAGATCTCATAAAACACGAGATCTTCGCTGTTTTGGCTGTCGCAATTTTATGCTTGGCGGCGGTAGTGGTCTACGATTATCAAGTGACCAACCCTCGCCCTGGCCAACCCCCTCAATCCGGCTCACCCAGTACTGGTGGTGAAAACCTCCCTACTGATGGATCTTGGTTGCCGAGTTGGTTAAATTGGGGGATAGATTTTGGTTCATCCCCAAGGGGTTCAGCCAATACAGCTCCGATCCTATTGGCCAGCAGCCAATTGGGCGATGTGATTGTCGAAAACCTCTCGACTCTTCAGTTCGGTACTGCTATCAAAGGGCATAATCGCGAGGGGGTAGAAACCTGGACGAACGAAGTTGATGTCCGCAATCAAGGCAATTATTTGCAAATTAATCGCGATAGCCAAGTCGTCATCGAGCAAATTACTGACGGCAACCACAATGTTTGGGTCAAAGGTAATGGCGTGATGACTATTAATGGTATCCCTTTTAATTTCCGCACGCTCAAAGTGTTGAATAAAGTAGTCGGCGTGGAGGAGGGCACATTTGTCATCGACTTTAAAGCCGGGGCACAAATCTATTCCATCTCTACCTTATCGCCTGATACGGATATTCCGGTGACCACTGAAACGGCAGCCATCCCCACCAAAATAACTATGTTGCCCAGTCAGGGCACCGTAACTCTTAATAGCCGAGGGGTTGCTAACTTCAAGCCCGTGGTTATCCTGACCGATCAAACTGGCAAACAAATTACCAATACGGCAAATATGCTAGTTTGGTCTTCGAGTGACCCCGATATCGCTACTGTGGACGTGAGCGGATTTATCACCGCTACTAAAGTGGGAGCGGTTACCGTGGTGGCGAATGTGATCGGTACCGAGCTGACTGCCTCGGTAAACTTGACCGTCAAATCCATCGAACTATCCCCGATCATCGATATCACACCTCCCTCGAATCTCGAAACAGCTGCCAATAAGTAGTTTTTTATTCAACACTAAACCGCCCGATAGCTTTTGGGTGATTTTTAATTCATAATAAATTTGATGCCCCTCTTCGAAACCAATTCTTATCAACCGACTGGAACTAAAAAGCCAAACCCGCCTTGGTTAGTTTTGATATTAGTCTTACTGCTGATAATCTTATTGGTTTGGGCAGCTCGTTGCCAAAAATTACCGGAATCCAACCAATTGCCAGAATTTAATAACCAAACTGAACCCACCGTCAACGATAATCTTATCAATAATCCCACCACAAATAACCAAACTGGAAATACGCCAACCCTTTCTTGTCAAACCTCGGCAAATGGTTACACTACCCAACGCAGCCAAGGCTTAGTTCAGTTAGACGAAGCCAGTATGATCAGATTCTTGACCGCTAAATTAATCGACGGCAATCAAGCCCTTCGGGATATTCAGGGACTAACTTGCTTAGAAAAACTAACCATCTTTAATGATGGGACTAACAATATCACCGATCTTGCCCCTCTCTCTAAATTAATTCGCCTGCAAGTCTTGGAGGTAGATGGCACTAATGCCACCGATCCCTCTCCCTTAAATAAACTGACCAATCTAAAAAATTTGCTGTTTGCCAATTCCCCTATCACAAATTTAGTTGGCATTAAAAATCTGACTAATCTTACTTCCCTGAATTTATCCGGAGACAACCGGCTGGCGGATATTTCTGCTTTGCGAAATTTAGTTAAACTCACCTTTCTTGGATTATCTGGGACAAAGATAATTGATTTGTCACCGATCACATCTCTTAAAAGTCTAAAGACTCTATCTTTAGCAAATACCAACTGGTCTGAACAAGTTTTGGCTGGGGTTAATCCGTTTGCTGATCCTGCCTGGCAAAGCAAATTAGTTTATCCGCCGGAAATTGAGGCTCTATTTACCGCCAATCCTACTCTAAGCATTAACTGGCTGTCGTTCTAAATTAAGAGGTCAGTCAAGATATAAAAAACTCTTTGTTGTACATAACAAAGAGTTTAAAAATCTAAGATACATCAGTTTGATGTGTTTTAATTTTTCTGCAACAATATCGCGTGCGTGGTGCCCATAACAAAGGCATACATACCGGTCGGGCTTGGCGGTATATCATTGAATACCAAATAGATATACTCGCGATCTTCGCGAAGATCAGATCTTGCAGCTAAGCCGGCTGCATTTTGTTGATCAAGAACATATAGATCGCCTCGGAAACCGCGCTCTTCTATTAGGGGATAAACCATAGTTGACTGGCACATCTCCCGCAGATCAGCTTTCTGTTGCGACTGAGTTGTCATTGGATCGAAGCGTAATCCGTATCGTACAGTATCACCAACTAAATTAAGAAATTGATAATTATCAATTTCATCAATATAACAGATTACATCGTAACCCAGCCAACCGCTAATCGTATAAGCTGCCCGGTCAACCTCGGGGTTGTTATCTAGCCCGATCCATCCATTGCCTAAATCGAGCCAATTTAATCCATCGCCGGGTGGGATATCCGGACCGGAATCGGCAAAGACCACTTTGCCATCACAATCAGCCCCCCCTCCCAGAAAATACCCAATGCCGACCAGAATAAGGATGAGAACAAAGGGCAAGGCAATCTTAGACATGGAAGGTTCACTCTCCTTTTCAAGGTTAGTCACAGGATAGTAAAGAACTACGCTGTGCGCCCCCAATATATCAGAAATATCCAGTCTGGCAATAGAAAACTTGTGGAATCTGATTATTTTTATTGCGCGCGGAAGCTTATCAGAAACTCTTGTTTGAATTCCTGAAACTTTCCAACTTGGATGGCTTCCCTGGCATATTCCATCAAGCGGAGAGTAAAACGGATGTTATGTAGCATTAAATTGATCAGTGTTTGCTGACGGATATCGGAATCTATCGATTTCATCCCCGTGCGCAGATTGGCCCGGCTGATTCCGGCGAGGCAAGTGGGACAATCGCAATCCGCCTCGATAACAGAATTGTCATTAATATATTCCGAGCGCTTAAGTCGCAAATAACCATGTTTAGTTAACAACCGGCCATGTCTGGCCTCCCGGGTGTATGACACGCAATCGAAAGTATCTATCCCCCGCTCAATGCTTTCCAATAAATCTACTGGTTCACCCACGCCCAATAAATGGCGGGGTTTATTTTCCGGTAATCTTTGGGTGCAAAATTCAATCATTCTATACATTTTTGGACGAGCTTCGCCGAAAGCTAATCCCCCGATGGCGATACCTGCCACACCAGTATTCAAATGTTGATTAGCGTATTTCAAACTTAATATTCGGGCTAGTTTATTTAACCCTCCCTGTAAAATATAGAAAATATTAGGACTAATCTCGGCCGACTCGTTAAACCACTTTTCTGTCGTTAACACCGATAAGAAATAAGCCAGTGGATTTTTAACTCTTAGATGCCACACTCGATCCAATGGCATAATAATATCTACTCCCATCTTTTTCTGCCACTCTACCACCTGCGCCGGAGTAATTTTATGCGCAATGCCATCCCAATTAAATTTGATGCCGTCTTTTTCTACGCGCATTTTTTTAGCCAAACTGACCATCTGAAAACCGCCGGAATCAGCAAAAATTGGACCCGACCAATTTAATAGTTGATGAATATCCGGTGCCTGTTGCTTACTTTCCATCATGGTATGCAAAGTGTTGACCAGGATCATTTCCACGCCCAGTGCTGGCAGTTGGTTGGGCGATAAACCAGATCGTAGCAGAGCCGGTGTAAAATTGACCGTCATCGTCGGGGTATGCACCTCTCCATGATCTGTTTCTATCACCCCCGCCCTCGCCTGGCCATCTTTGGCTAAAATATCGAATTTAATTCCCATAACCAATACCTTATACTCGTCATTCTGGCTTGTCCAGAATCGTATGGATTAATTTATAAGATTCTGGACGAAGCCAGAATGACGATGAAAGGTAAACATCGTCAGCTTACCAGAATGACGGTGGGTAGGAACCAAAAGACCCGCGTAAGGCGGGTCTTGGTTGTTTTTGATTACAATTACTTCAACTCGACGGTGGCGCCAGCTTCTTCGAGTTTTTTCTTCATTTCCTCGGCTTCAGCTTTCTTGACGCCTTCTTTCAAAACCTTAGGCAGCGCTTCTACTAAGTCCTTGGCTTCCTTTAAGCCCAATACTGTCACTTCCCGCACGGCCTTGATGACGCCGATCTTATTCGAACCGGCACCAGTTAAGTGCACATCGAACTCGGTCTTTTCTTCGACCGGGCCAGCGGCGGCTCCACCAGCGGCAGGACCAGCCATCATCATGGCGGGAGCTGCGCTCACCCCAAACTTGTTTTCCATTACCTTCACCAAATCAGCCAATTCTAAGATGGACATCTTTTCGACCAATTCCACTACTTGGGTGGCATTCTTGGTTAACTTGCTGGTGTCCACAGCCTTTTCCCCCTCAGAATTTTGCATTTCATCTGCCATATATTTCCTTTCTTTTTCAGGTAACTTCTCGACTCAATCGTAGAAAACGATTTCGCTCGAAGAATAAATAGTTGTTATTGCCCGAGTGAAGTCGAGCCTGCCTGCCGGTAGGCAGGGGCTTACCTTAATGGATATTATTTAGTTGATAAAGCTTTGACCACGTTATAGAAACTTTGGGTTGGACCATTCAACACTCGGATAAATCCGCTGATAGGTGCGCTCATACTGCCGACCAATTTAGAGAGGAGTTCTTCACGGTTAGGCAATTGGGCCAGTTGATTGATCACATCTACCGACACCATTTTCTTTTCCAGTATTCCCGCAAAAATTTTAATTTTTTCGGAATTATCTTTGGCGAATTGATAAATTAATTTAGAAATTGCCACTTCGTCGTTTCCGTCAGTTGCAATAGCAATTTGCTTGCCCGCTTTTTGCGTAATCAATCCTTCGATACCGGCCTCTTTAGCCGCTTTATCTAATAAAGTATTTTTAGCGACCTGGAAAGACACACCTTCTTTTCTGGCCTTAGCCCGTAAGCTGTCCAGATTCTCCATCGTCAGGCCAGTAAATTCAGTTAGGACTACGGCTTTGCTGGACTGGAGTTTATCCACCAACTTGGTTAACTGCGCTGTTTTTTGCATTCTTGTCTTAGGCACTTTTTTCTCCTTAAAATTAAAAAATCGTCTCTCTCCGAGACGAACCATCCATTTTTACTCTAGTCGCTATTCTCTAGTCACTAGTCTCTAATGTTGGTCCCTTCTCGGTAGGATTTACTTCTAGCCCGGAGCCGCCTAGCGGCCGGAGGGTTTCGACTACCTACGGTCTTCAAAGGATACTCTTAGGATATTACTACCCCCCTGGCTTGGTGTCAACTGTCCTTTCTTGTACAATAAGATGTCTGACTTGCTGGTCTTTGACAATCAGCAACACAAAGGAGTTATCAATGATACCTGCTGTCACGATCGAACACATCCATGTATCGGGAATTAAAGATGCCTTAAGGGGTATGCGCAACCCGCTGGAAAGTTGGGAAAAAAGCGACACCACAGAGACGCTTGATGAAGCCACGAGCATGACAATCACCACTATTGGCCCCAATGATCTCGGTTTGGCAATGGAGTTGGCCAAATCCGGCGGTCCTCATGCTAAATATCGCCGGCAAATCCATGTTTCTTATGACTTAATTGCCCCTTGGTTATTCTGGAAAGAATACGAGACCTACCAAGTCGGCACGGTTGAGAACAGCACCAGCCAGATGTTTAAAATGGGCTCTCGGTTGCTCACCCAGAATGATTTTGCTTTCGATGATTGGGACGACGATGCGCAAAATTACCTAAATTTCATTAACCGTCTCATCCGAGAATGGTGGGATTCAGGAAAGAAAAAACGCACGCCGGAGTGGCGAAAGCTACTCCAACACATCTCTGGAGCTTACAAGTACCGAAGAACCTGCACGGCTAATTACGAGGTGCTGGCTAATATGTATCGCTGGCGCCAGAAACACAAGTTACAAGAATGGCGGGACTTCTTAAGCATTATGGAAAATGCGTGTCCTTATTCACAACTGTGGACACTCAAAGAAACACCTGATCCAGACCCTTCATAAAAAACTGCCCGGGCGTAATGCCCGGGTTTTTTGTATTCACCATCTGTGCTGTTCCATTCGTGGGGTGATTAGAGCCACGACTTCTGAATGAACTTGATGAGGCGTCAAACTCCCATCTACCTTCTGAAATTCCGGAAAATCTGGAGAATCAATTAGTTTCAAGTAAAAATTACGAACTTTTGCCTGAATCTCCAATTTTTCAAAATATTCATAGGGTGAACCCTTAGATGCATATCGCTGTTGGACACGCTTCATTGCCTCTTCGGCAGAAATGTCCAGATAGATGGCAAGATTCGGCCGAGGGAAATCCTTGTTCATTTCCCATAATTCAGCGTATGATACCCCGCTGGCTTCACCATAGGCCAAGGTGCAGTACATATATCTTGAACAGATAACAATGTGACCCAGACCCAACCACTCCTGGATTTGTTTCACATGGTCCTCCCGATCTTTGACCATCAGTTCCTGCAATGCTTTAGCTCCAGGATGAGGATCAATGTGTTTAAGCACATTGTCTGCCTTAAGCCCCCACGGACGATGCTTGGGGTCTTCGCATGTCGGCTCTTCTTCTTGGTGAACAACAAGTCCTTGGGCAAAGAACCGATCGGACAACAAACTAATCTGCGTACCAGTTCCTGCCCCGTCCGGCCCCTCAAAAACAAAGAACAAACCGCGCATAATCGCGCCCTCCTTTGATTGTGATTAATCTTTTTATATCAGAATGATGTCTAAAACACCAGGCAATCCCAACTAACTGCATCCATCAACTAAAGGCACATACTTTCTGTTTTGGAACTTAATTAATCTCCCAAAACTATCTTGCCAGAAAAAGATCGGATGATTATTCAGAAATTTCTGGTAAGTGAGACCTTTGTTATCAAACCGAGTCCGCGCTACTGCAAACAAATCTTTAAGCAGGTCATGGTTTTTATCTTTTAATTCATAAACCTTTAGAGGATAGCTTGGGCTGGTGGCCGGCGCTAACTCATCCAGTAGTAACGGCGGCATGACTGCTGCGAGATTGCTGGCCCCGCAACCAGTCATTTCAAACATAATGTATGCATCTGTGCTCGATGATCCGTCTTTCCAGGAAAAGAAGGGAATATTCTCATTGGCTTGACTACTTAACACACTGGCAACTAATTTATAGATTCTCACCGTGCCATCGGGAGCTGCCAAATAAAACCCATAGGTCGGGAGTAACCCGTCCTCTTGTGTCCATATATCTGTTGGCATGGGATCGGTATAAACATCTCCCCACATCTGGTCGATAAACACCTTTTGCCAGTTAAGTTTGGTTTTCAGTTCGTCAAACCACTGATCGCTGCTAAGACGCTGTTTGGCAGAAACCAACACCAAAGGTTCCTTATTTGTACGCGGGTTCTTAACGGTATCGGGGAAAAATAATCGAGCAATTTGATAGCTGGTATCAATAGTAAATTTATTGTGATCTATCCCATCCTCCTCGTATAGTTCGGGAGAATGTTTAGCTAACAGCGCTAATTTATTTTGGCTGTTCTTGGCAAAATAATAAAATCTGGTTGGCCCCCCCAGGTCGTTAAACATAATTAAAGCTGCTATCACTAAATCCTGATCTTGATACGGGCCACTCACAAACTGACCGACTTTGTAGTATCGGGCCAAACTACTGGGGGTTTCGCTGGGTTGCGGTTGTCCCGGCGAGGTCAGCACCGGCTTCATCAGATTAAGACTACCAATAAGTTCCCTCTGTTGCCATGCCACCTGATCATCTACATTATCACTCTGGCTGTTATCAATAATGGTCGCAGGGCCAGTTTTAATTAAATTAGCTACCCAAACTGCCACATCTGTCCAATAACGCGAAGCCACATAACCAAACCCGCCCGTTATCCCTAAAATAATAATGAGAGTTAACCACCACCGCCACCAACTTGTGCGCGGAACCGTATACATAGGAGCTGGGCGCGACATAGTTGGAGGAGCAGACATTGGTGTAGGCGCAGGAGATGGCGGAGTAGTTGGATGATCTTCCCACATATCCGGCGGCAAGTTATTTGGCAAAGGAGAATTATTTAATGATTCCATATAAATAAAATTATTCAGCACAACTATTATTATTGTATGCTAAATTTATCTATTTTACAGACTATTCTAATACAAATAATTGTTAGGACTCTTTAAGAGACAGTTCGGCAGCTTTGTCTGTGCTACCAAACCCCCCGCGAGTAGTTTTGGGCATAGCCTCCACTTCCACAAATTCTGCCCTGTCAATCTTCACAAACATTGCCTGCCCAAAACGTTCGCCCCGAATGATTCCCAAGATCTGATTGCTCGTATTAAGCACCTGCATTAGCACTTCGTCTTCCGGCCCACAAAAATCTTGGTCGATCAACCCTACCCCATGTGGCACAACCAATCCTGGTTTCTTTTTGGGAGCACCAGAACGAAGAGATAATTGCAAAACATAACCTACTGGAGTCTCTATAATAAAGTTAGTGGGGATGCGCCAAATCTCTCCCGGGGCAATCATAGTATCTTCTCGGGCGTAGAGATCAAAAGCTACCGCCCCCTCCGTATGGTACTGGGGTAAAGGTAGGCTTTTGTCGATACGCTTAATTTTTACTTGCATATTTCCCCGTTTTCTTGTCATTCCCGTGAAAACGGGAATCCAGACATAAAAAAATTTATTTTCTTTTCTGGATTATCCAATCAAGTTGGATAATGACAAGCCTGTTAGTTTATAAACTCGACAAATCTAATTTGATACCGGGCCCCATTGTCGAAGACAGGGTAATCTTTTTCAGGTAAATGCCTTTCGCGCCCGCTGGCTTAGCAGTCATAATCGCCTTATACAAAGCCAGGAAGTTATTGGTTATCCCCTCAACCCCCAAAGAAACTTTGCCAAACCCCAAATGCACGATGGCGTCCTTATCTAATTTAAACTCAACTTTTCCTTTTTTGAATTCCTCTACCGCTTTGGCAGGATCAGCAGTAACAGTACCGCTTTTAGGGTTAGGCATCAGACCCTTGGTTCCCAATGTTTTCCCTAACTGGCCGATCTTAGGCATCAAATCTGGTGTCGCAATGGCGATGTCAAAATCCAGCCAACCACCTTTAATTTTTTCCACCAAATCTTCGTGCCCTACAAAATCAGCTCCCGCTTTTTTGGCCGACATGGCCGCCTCGCCTACGGCAAAAACTAAAATTTTCACCATTTTGCCTAAACCAGCCGGCATCGCTACCACTCCTCGGATATTCTGATCGGCTTTTTTAGGATCTAAGCCGGTTTGAATATGCGCTTCGACTGTGGCATCAAATTTGACGGGCGAAGTTTTGATCAACAAATCCATCGCTTCGGGCAGCGCATATATTTTATTCTTATCTACCAACTTAATCGCCTCTAAATACTTTTTACCGCGACCCATCTTTTTGACTGGGGCAACTTTTCTGGCTTCCTTCCTGGAAGACCGCTCCGAATTCTGCTTCGGGGCTACTTTCTTACTCTTAGCTTTCTTCTTTTCTGCTACCATCTTGCCTCCTCGTGGTACAAACCCCAGCCATTTTAAGGTTAGTTTGTATCGCTTGTCAAATTATCCAGCACAATGTTAATAACTTGGTTCGATCTTTAAACTATCCGCAAAATGGCTGGGTCCCACAATTTACCCCGTTAGAAGTGAAGAATTAATACTCTCGCTACTAATGGGTATCTTATATAATTGTTGTTAATAAACTTTAGTGATACTTTTACCGGAGCACTTCTAACGGGGTGGAGTTAATAGATTATTTCTCAATGTCTACTCCCATGCTCCGAGCAGTACCTGCGACAATTTTAGCCGCTGCTTCGATATCGTTAGCATTTAGATCGGACATTTTCTTAGCAGCAATTTCTCGTACTTGTGCGGAAGTCAACTTGGCTACTTTTTCTTTGTTTGGTTTGCCCGATCCCTTGCCAATACCAGCTGCTTTTTTAATCAATTCAGACATAGGAGGCTGCTTCAAGATAAAACTAAAAGTCCGATCTTCGTAAATCGTGACAATTGCCGGAATAATGACATCACCAAATTCCCGAGTTTTCTCGTTAAATTGATTGCAAAATTCCATGATCTGGATGCCATGGGGGCCCAGGGCCGTGCCGACTGGAGGCGCGGGATTAGCTTTGCCTGCCGGGACTTGCAATTTCACCTTAGCTTTTATCTTCTTAGCCATAAGGCATATTATTAGCTACTCAACCTGATCTGTCAAGCCATGGTTAGATAATATTAATCTTGCTCATTCTATGGAGTTTGAACTTTTGTCCCCTGTGTCTAAACCGGCCATTGGAGGAGGGATGTGATGAATTGAGCTAAATCCTCGGCGCGGGGAGATGTTTGAGGCCGATATGCTATCGGCCGAGTTTCGACTATAAGCGGTAAGAGGATTTGGCCAATGAATAATCCCGACGAACTGGCCGGAGATTTTGGTTACTTTTCTCGGAAAAGTAACAGAAAAAGTTTACTCCCGACAACAGTCGAGGGCTTTTTTTAGAACATCCCCGAGCTTCCCCAAGAAACCTTTTCTTTCGGTATCGGACTTATTGAGAGCTCCCTCGTCGATTTTCTTGATTTCCCCGACATCGATCAAATTCATATTAAGGCCCCAGAAGAGATTGTAGAGCTGATAAGATTTTTGGAATAGATCGTAGGCCTCTTCTTTTCGCTCCAAGTTTAATTGTTTATTCCCTACTTCCAACAGGCGCATGGAAGCCGCTAACAAGTGTTTAGAAATGCACCAAATTTCCCCTTCGGGGTTTTTAACGATTTTCTGCATCAAAGATTTCCGCATTTCTCTGATCTCGCCGATAAAATCGTAATATTTAGTTTTGTCGGTTTTGGCGGCGGTAAAAAAGAAATGTTCTTCCAAGCTCACCAAATTCATAATGGCAATGCTCAAATCCTGGTCGGAAGATAAATCTAACTTATTTTCTTTTTTCATCGCATCCACTTTTTGGACAAACTCATCCAGATTTTGAATTTTATCTGCCATATTTACTTACTTTATTACTTACTAAATTACGTAATTAACTACTTACTTAGAAAATAAAAGATAGCGCTCATAATAATCAAACCACCCAAAACCATAATCATGCGCTGAAATTGGAAATATGATTTACCGGTGTTTTTAGTTTTTAACCAATCGTGCAACTTTAGCGCCAATATAATCATAAGGGTGCCGAAGGTAACCCCTAAAACTAATTTATCTACGCCCCATAACCTATTTAAGGGATGATTTAATTTACCCAGCCACCACAAAGGTGCTAAGGCCGCCAAATAATAAGCTAAGATGACTACCCCTTGCCACCAATCTTTGAAATTAACAAACCTTCGCTTTAGCCAAACGATTGTCCAAATAGCTAACATCACTAAAAGCCCGCCTATCCATACCCCCGTTACGCTATCGTCCACTCCCAGATAACGAGACACGCTTAAACCTACTACAGCAGCTGCCGCGCAAACTGGGCAAAAGGCATGCGCTAAAAAAGCTAACCCACCCCCTGCAAACACAAACGGTATGACCCACCATTTCTTCATATCACAATTATGGCATAGTTTATATTCATTGGATCGTTTGTCACTAAGATTAGCTTATCTTCTTGGCGCGCAATCTTAACGAATTTGCGACCACCGATACGCTACTGCCCGCCATCGCCAACCCGGCAAAAATGGGGTTAAGAAATATGCCCCAGATGGGATACAGAATTCCCGCAGCGATCGGGATGCCGATAACATTATAAATAAACGCCCAAAACAAATTTTGTCTGATAGTGCTCATCGTCGCTTTGGCTAAACTAATCGATTCCGCCAACTTCTGAATATCTCCCTTGATGAGAGTAATGCCGGCAGATTCCATCGCCACATCCGTCCCTGTAGCCATTGCCACTCCTACATCGGCTTGTGCTAAAGCGGGGGCATCGTTGATGCCATCCCCCACCATTGCGACTTTGTGTCCTTCGGTTTGCAAATCTTTAATTTTTTGCGCTTTTTGCTGAGGTAACACCTCCGCCATCACTTCATCTATATTAACTTGGGCGGCAATATATTCTGCCGCCGCTTGGTTATCGCCGGTCAGCATAATCACTTTAATGCCTTTTTGGTGCAACCGGGCGATGGCTTCCTGGGCATTGTCTTTAATCGTGTCGCTAAGAGCGATCAATCCCCTAATGATGCCATCTTTTTCTAAAATAACTACCGTCTTGCCTTGTTTCTGTAATAAACTGACTTCTTTAATATCCGTTTCTTCTGGATTGGGTTTGCGCACCAGCACTAATGCATTGTGCACCTTGGCCTGAACTCCTACGCCCTCTAAGGCCTTGAAGTCAGTCGGGTCAATTAGCGTTAGATTCTTTTTGCTGGCCTCAGCCACGATCGCCTCCGCTAAGGGATGTTCCGAATATTTTTCACAACTCCCGGCTAACTCTAAAACATCCGCATCCGTCATAGTTTTATCTATAGAAATAATATCGGTTACTGCGGGACTACCTTTAGTAATAGTGCCGGTTTTATCGAAAACCACGACCCCAACCGTGCTTAATTTTTCTAAACTTTCCGCATTTTTAATCAAGATGCCATGTTCCGCTCCCTTGCCCACGCCCACAATGATAGCGGTAGGGGTAGCGAGGCCCAACGCACAGGGACAAGCAATGACTAAAATACCGACAAAGGCCATGATACCAAACGACAACGCCGCAGAAAACCCCAAAAAATATGTTCCGATAGTTAGCCAGATCGCGAGAGTAACTACGGCAATAATTAATACGGTCGGGACAAAGATACTGGAAATGGTGTCGGCCACGCCTTGGATGGGCGCCTTGGAACCTTGGGCTTCTTCTACCATTCTGATAATTTGCGCTAACATGGTGTCTGACCCAATTTTAGTGGCGGTGAATTTAAAAGCGCCTTGTTTATTGATTGTTCCTCCGATCACGGCATCGCCGACTTTTTTATCGGCTGGGATAGGCTCTCCGGTGACCATAGATTCATCAATGGATGATTGGCCTTCTTTAATCACGCCATCTACCGGAATTTTTGTGCCCGGCTTGACTATTACTACTTCACCGATTCTCACCTCGCTAATCGGGATTTCCATTTCCCTACCATCCCTCTCAACTAAAGCTGATTTGGCCTGAAGGCCAATTAATTTTTCAATGGCCTCGCCGGTCTGGAGTTTCGATCTAGCTTCTAAATACTTCCCCAAAATTACAAAACCGATCACCACGATGGTGACATCAAAATAAGTATATTCGGGTAATTTTAATGTGGTGATGATTTGCGGGAACAAAGTAACGACCGCGCTATAAATGTAGGCCGTCAGCGTGCCGATACCGATAAGAGTATCCATATTGGCCGCTCTGTATTTGATGAACCGAACTACTCCCAAAAGGAAAGCGGAGCCCACCCAAAACATCATAATGGTCGCGACCACTAAGGCCATCATATTAAAGAGTTCCGTCGGGATGGGTAATTCGGGAAGTCCCGGGAAAATTTGAGTGATAATATCCCAGATCATCAAGACAAAAACCACCAACGCCACCGGCAAAGCGAATCGGACCTTGGTTCTTTGTTGCTCTAAACTGCGTAATTTATCAGCTTTAGATGGAGCCATCCCCCCGTGCGCCATATGGTCCATATGTTCATCGTAGTCGTGCCCTTGATCCCCAACTAATTCGTAGCCGAGTTTTTTAATGGCATCATTCATATCTTGAATCGAGACCTGGTTTTCATCAAAATCGATCACCGCCGTTTCGGTGGCAAAATTGGTATCGATATTCTTCACGCCAACTAAACCCGCAATTTCTTTTTTGATGATACTGGCGCAACTGGCGCAATGCATACCTTTGATGTCGAATTTCATTTCCATAGTTATATTGTATTAGTTTATTCTTCGAATGGAATTGAGAAGTACCTTTATGGTAACCCCCTGCCTACCGGCAGGCAGGCTCGACTCTGCCCGCCCTGGGCGAGGCTCCGCTCGGGGGATATCAAACAACAATATGGTTGCCTCAGCCAAGAGGCCTTATTAATAACTGGCATTAATAGTTCCCCAAGGCACACCCATAGCACAAGTGAGGGGGAAGGTGCCAGATCGGCTAACCGTAAATTCCATCACCACGGTCTTGCCTTTGCGCATTAATTCAGGCCGGTCCCATAATCCGGGAATCAGAATAGTGCTCATACAACCATAAACATTATCTTGCACTTCAATTTCCAATCGCACTAGTTTCCCTACCCCAACATTAAACACGCTGGGCACGAGACCTTGACTATCTGAATAAACCGCTTGGACTAATTGGGTCTGATCGGCTGTTGATGAATTGTCCTGGTTAGACAGGATACCGGAATCAATTGAATTGCCTGGAGCAATAAACGCATTGACAGTACCCGACAAATACCGCACCAGACCAAATTGAATGTTTAAATTAAAGATGATAAAGAAAACGATCAAAAGGCCGGCGGTTTTTAAAAACACTTCGGAAGATCTTTGATTGCCCCCCAGCTTGACACTCGACGCCCCGATCGCCATCAGCGGTATCATAGTGCCAACGGCAAAGAAAAGCATGATCAGGAATCCGCGCCCAGGAGATCCGGATAAGATGGCTGTTCCTTCCGCAATTATCGTAAAGCCGCATGGGAGCAATATTGTCAAAAACCCCGCCAGCGCCGGATAAAACCAGCCGCCTTTTTTCTCTCCGGTGTAAATTTTCCCAGTTAGGTTTTTAGGCAAAGCGATGCGAAATCGATTAAGTTCCTTCACCCCCATCATCTGCAAGGCCAAGATCAACATGAGTATTGAGACCGCGACCAGTATGACAACGGTAACGGCAGGAGAAAATCTAATTTTTTCGCCTAAAAAACCTAAAATGAATCCCAATAAAGAATAAGAAATTAATCGTCCGACATTGAATAAAATGTGGGGAGTCATTTTGCTTGCTAAACTGGCATTGCGATCGTACATCTCCAGCCATTGTTTGGATAAAGACAGGACTAATCCGCCGATCAGCGCGGCACAACTGGAAATTCCCGCCACTAAGCCGAAGGCGAAAAATGCTCCCAGAGAACTTTTGGAATTAACACTAACCAGAGACGCCAAACCAAATTTGATCAACAGAATAAAAATGACAATAATGATTCCCACCCATAATATTGGTTCTAGCCAATTTGAACTTTCCTTAGGAAAGGGGTGGTCCGAAAAAACATATCCGTTGTCTTTAAATATCTCGTTCAATCTTTCGCTGCCCGGCCTCTCGTGCTTGAATCCTATATTCACCTGGCTATTAGATAGCGAGGCATCTGCAAATCTTACTCTCGGAAAAGCTAACAATTCTTTTTCGATCAGCACTTCGCACGAAGCACAATGCATACCCTTAACATAGTAGGTGTGTCTGCGCATAGAACTCTCTCCTTTATTTATTGAACATCTTGGTCACCCGCAGGATTTCTTCTGTCATTTTGGCCTGCTTAGCAACGCTGTTAGTTTGGATAGCATGGGCAAAACATCCTTTCAGATGATTTTCCATTAATTTAGCGTGAGCGGACTTGAGGAGGCCGATCACAGCCAGATTTTGTTGCATAATATCTATACAATAATCCCCCCGCTCCACCATTCTGATAATATTCCCCAAATGACTGTGGGCTTTTTTGAAGCTGATCAAACTGGCTTGTTTCTTGTCTTGGGGTTGCATAAGCGTATTGTTAGATTATAACATACCTCCACCGCAGGTATAGGTACATACTACCACGCCCCAAAACCCCGCAAATTAATCTTTAACTATTCGGAAAATCTTTGCAGTAAATAGCTCGTTAAATAATGAGTATCCGCATGTTTTAGATAGCCCAAATAAGACGGCATGGCTAATGGGATTCGCTCTGGCTGATATTTTCCAAGATAGATTAACTTCTTGAAAATTCGTTTGACAGTTTTCTTTCTGGGAATGGCATAATGCGGCAAAGCCACATAGCCGACATAATCGATGCCCCAATGAAGTTTTCGAAAGATTATCTTATTCGGATGAATGTTAAGCTTGAGTTCAGTTTTAAGGAATCGGTTTACCTCCACCAGATAACCCAATAATTCATCCGGATTGCTAGATAGAAAGACAAAATCATCGGCATAACGAAGATAATGCTTGGCTTTTAAATGATGTTTAGCAAACTTATCCAAAGGATCTAAATAAACATTGGCAAAGAGCTGGGAGGTGAGATTGCCTAATGGCATGCCTTTAACACACTTGTCATTATCCGACTTGATCGGATAATCCAGAAAAGAACAGAAACATCTCCTGTTTTTGTTGCTGTCTGGATTCCCGTCTTCACGGGAATGACAGACAGAAAAGCTCTGAATAATATTTTGCAATAACTCCAATAATTTTTCATCCGCTATTCTGTCTGACAGCAAGTCTATTAGAACTTTGTGGTCAACACTGTCAAAGAACTTGCGGATATCCAATTTTAAGGCAAAACAGGGCCGGGTGTAATTGCCGCTTATTTTTCTGGCTAAATTGGTTAGCCGTGAAAAAGCTTTATGCGTACCTTTGTTGTTGCGACATGAATAGCTATCATAGATGAAAGTGGTATCGAAACAGGGATACAGTATTCGGTAAATGGCGTGATGTAGCAATCGATCACGAACAGAGGATTTGCTGATCAATCTGGCTTTGGGATCGGTAATCCTAAACTGCTGATAACTCCCGTGCCGGTAGACACTATTAACTAAATCCTGGTGCAGTTGAAAGATATTGTCTTCCAGAGTATATTCAAATGTCATGACATCCGGCTTAGAGCGTTTTCCTTTCCGAAATTCCCACCAAGCCAAAAACAGATTTTCCAAAGATATTACTTCAATAAAACTAACATGATCGAAAAATTTTCTTTTAAGACCCCCCCCCCACGGGAATTTTGAGCAAATTCCGATTGTTCATCGACTTTACGCGTTTTACTTTGATCTACATCAAGCGGTCATCAGATTTCCCAAGACAGACAAGCACACTTTGGGTCAATTTTTACAAACCCGCACTTTAGGGCTCTTAGAAGAATTGTTATTAGCCAGCAAGTTACCGGCAGGCTACGAGAAAAAACATAATCTAATTTCCAGCAGTGCCAAGCTCGAACTAATAAAACTGTTGGTCAGGTTAGCCAGAGAAGTTAACGCTCTGACCGACCAGCAGTATATTCTACTCCAATCCCACCTCCAGGAGATAGGAAGCATGTTAGGAGGATGGATTCGGAGTTTGGATTATTGACACTCCCGAGGAACCCGGAGACCGAGCCAAAGTTCTGATTGGCATTGTTGACCCTGTTGGCATTGAACTTGACCTGGTCGTCATTGAAGTTGAAGTACGGACAGTTCGTCCAGTCACCATCGGCGTTCCAGTATTGTCTCATCACTATCTATATCACTGCGAGATAAAACCTATATCTTCGCTGTATTTTATGTGGGGAGTTTACTCTCAAACTTATGCGAGACAAGGAGTGTCTTGATAAATCCATTCAGCTCTCTCCTGGCCAACAGAAACTGACCAGGACTCCGGCTGATACTTGGGTGACACGATTTCGGTGACCTGGGCTCTTGCCCAGATGCATTAACCTACTTTCAGTTCTTATTGTAATACTAAAACACCCCGATGTTACATCGGGGCGATTTTTTCAAAAGGAATCAAAAGAGACAAGGAAACAAGGTTCAAGTGGCGACACTCCCGAGGAACCCGGAGACCGAGCCAAAGCGCCGATTGGCATTGTAGACCCCGCTGGCATTGAACTTGACCTGGGCGTCAAAGAAGCGGAAGCACGGACAGAGCGTCCAGTCACCACCGGCGACCCAGTCGTATTCGTCGCCACCGCAGTCAATATGTAGCTGTTCCCAGCAAACCAAGCGTTCCGGATGGATCAGTAACATGCAGCCGATAGCGAAGACACCAAGGCCGAACTCATTCGCAATGAACATTTCGCGCACCCGGCGGACCGAGCGACCACGATGCCTCATCCCGAACTGAGCCGGAACAATCAGGATATCATATCCTTCCTGTTCAGCGGCGAGGCGTTCGTACATCTCGATAGTGCGCTGGTGCTGACGCAGGTACTTGGCCGAGAGTTCGCCCTTCCGATAGTTATAGAACTTCGGAAAGATAGCCGTTAAAGCAGGGATGATCCTTTGCTCAAAGGCCTCGGCGTAACTCTTGCCCAGTTTGTCCCAGCGCGGAATGGCGAACCAGTCCTCGGCACCTTCCGGAAGTTCGCCCTTGGCGATCTCCAGGTTGGCACCGTTCAGCTCCGGGAAGAGCTCTTTCAACCGAGCCACCTGTTCGGCAATCGGCCGAACCTGGTAACCTTTGGGATAGCCATAGGTCGAGCTGATCTCCTCGTTGGCGAACTGATTCGGCTGACGATTCTTGGTGATGAAATCACCGATCAAATCGGCCAAGCCCGGCATGTCGTTAACGCGCTGAGCTTCTTCATCGGAGAGCACGGCTTTGTCATAAGCGGCCTCAACGACGGATGTGAATTTTAGACCCTTCGGATCACGATGGGTCACAGACGGAGCCAATGTTTTCTCAGACATCGGAGCCATCCTCCTTGATTTCTATATGAGATTTCAGGGTACACCTGATTGCTTTGACTATACCAAAAAGTGAGCTTCCAGTAAAGGTTTTTATTCTTTACAAACATCGATTAGCTAACTGAAAGACGCCCCGAGAGGGGCGTCCATAATTCAAGAGCAAAAACACAAAAGTGCCAAGTGGCCAAGGTTCAAGTGGCGACACTCCCGAGGAACCCGGAGACCGAGCCAAAGTCCTGAAGGGCACCGTAGACCCTGCTGGCATCGAACCGGACCTGGTCGTCACCGAAGTGGAAGTCCGGACAGCGCGTCCAGTCACCAGCGGCGCTGGGAGCGAACTCGTCACCGGAGCAATCCATGTCCAACTCCTCCGAGCGAACCAGCCGTTCGGGATGAGTGAGGATGATGGATCCGGTTATTAGGGAACCGAGGCCATATTCGTTGGCCATGAACACCTCGCGAGCTCGTTGGACACTTCGGCCTCTGTGGCACAAGCCGAGCTGGGCAGCAATAATTAGGATATCGCCTGGCTGTGTTTCGGCAATCTGAGCGAAAGCCTGGGCGGTGCGGGTATGAAGCCGGAGCTGAGTTGGAATGATTCCGCCCTCGCGGTAATTGTAGAATGACCGCGAATCGGAAATCTTGGTATGAACGAGCTGAACCGCCCGGCAGTACTGCTCGGCCGGGTCAGCCACTTCGGGGAAGTGCTTTTTGGCCAACGCGGCAAGCGATGGAACAGCGAACCAGCCTTCCGCTCTTTCTGGAAGTTCGGGCAGATTCTTGGCGTATACAAGCGCCTGGGTCGGATCAATGTCGAAGACATTGGCGATCGCAGCGATCTGCTCAATGATTGGCCGAGGACCTTTGTACTCTTTGGGGTACACATAGTTTGAGTTGGTCTCCTCGTCTTTGAACCGATCGGGAGTCGAGCATTCAATCATCAACTGCTTGAGACCGGCGGAAAACTCCACACTCTCATTAAGCCGCTGAGCTCGGTCGTCATCCAACTTCAGGCCGTCATAAGCATCCGTAAAGATGGTGGTGGCCTTAAGACCCTTGGGGTCTCTGGAAGTTACGGATGTAGCCAATGTCGGTTTTTTAGACATCGGTATCATCCTCCTTAGTACCATTTCTGTAATCCGTCCCTTCACTATACATAGTGAGGGATCGGTGTCGTTATGGCAATGTCAATGTATTTTTAACTTATCACAAAATCCGCTCTTTAGGAAAGAGTTTTTGGCTTCCAGACCTGATTTTCTGCAATATCTGGTTTTGATTTTAGGGGGTCTGCCCATTGGAGCTGGGTCGTCCTGAAATGAGGAAAATCTTTTAAGGCGGAGCTGGTGTTTGAGCCCCGCCCCAGCTTAAGATCCTGAATCAAGTTCAGGATGACGGGATTGTAAGGTAACCCCTCGATTATGCTCGAGTGACCCGTCTTTGCTTTCAGCTACGCCGGGCTACGATATACTCCCACCTCCCCTCACCCCTCCTCCGGCAGGAGGGG
>Ga0209210_1000705_pt1 | contig 32875 bp, 32 predicted proteins | sample RifGroA1_FD_183991 | JGI IMG/M metagenome (GOLD analysis project Ga0209210, IMG submission 183991) | Contaminated groundwater microbial communities from Rifle, Colorado, USA - Rifle Groundwater A1 (SPAdes) (version 2) | ecosystem: Environmental > Aquatic > Deep subsurface > Groundwater >...
ATTCGTACCCTTAAAGCTCTAATCCTTCAAAAATCTTATATATATTAAAACTTAAATCTTATTTTGATTAGAGACTTAAGGGTACTACGGGTGCAATGGTGTCAGCTTAAGGCTGTTAATCTAATAAATTTATACTCTTTCGAGATATAAGTTCATTAGAACCACACATTGCACCCGTCTATGGAGGCGCCCAAATTGCTCAAACTACTTTGAGCGCCTCCGTCCAGGGACGAAACTACGACGATGTAACGACTAGTCGTTGAAGAGGAGGACACCACTATGGCCATCCGGAAAGCTCAGAATGAGCGGGTCACCGATGCTTGCGCAATAGATGACGCTTTTCCAGCCATCGCCGGTCTTCCAATCCTCGGACATGCCACCACCGTCGACGACGGCGAAAGAGGGAGTCCCCCAAACTGCGACGCACGTGTTGCGCGCAAGCGTGTACGTACCCGTCTGGGTCACTCTGTTTTTGCCGTCAAACATCTCTGCGTATTCGTTGGCACGCGCCAGAAACGCATCGCCTTCGAGACTTCTGGTCGAGTTCCGAAACTCAAGAACGGAACTCATCGTGACCGCGGCGGCTTCGCCGGTGTAATCGAGCTGACGCTCGAAGGCACGGGTGTCACCGGTATTGCAAGTTTCCTCGCCGTTGCCCCAAAACGACGCGAACGCCGTTTTGTGATCGAGTGTACCGTCAAGGCGGAACATCGTCCAGGAAACGCCGGCGGGCATTACGATCGAGTCGTGCACGGTAAAGATCCCCGTGTCTTCGTTCGTGTAAAGCCATACCAACTTGTCCTGCCGATCGCGGTACAGAAACTCGCCACTACTCGCCAGTTTGGGCGTCTTGCCGCTCGTGAAATCAGCGACTAAAACACCCACACCGCTCGGGCCGGGATTTCTGATGACCGACTCAGTCGAACCATCCGCAGACTCGGTCTGGTAGTCGTCCTGAACGGACAACATAGCAGACATAAAGTCAAACGGCTGGCTGTGACACTGACTCGTGTCAGCATTTCTCCAAGCCAAGAACCAAACGACGAAGTCGCTGGTCTTCAGCAAGGGCATCGTTTCGCCGGGCATCGGCAATGCGCCGTTGGTCACATTCGCTTCGGGCGGCATCGGCAACGCGCCAGTTGCGGGAACTGACACTGTCGGCTGTTGGCCCATTAACTGCATGAACGTTGCGACGATCAAGTCGACAAGTTCTTGCTGTGTCATGTTACCAACGGTCGGGTCGCCGTCTTGCGCGTTCGCGCTCTTTGCGCTAGCCATGAAAATCGAGCCAGCGACAAAGCCGACTAACAGGATGACAATCGCCAAAGTGGTCCAGAAAGCGCGGATTGGCGCTTTCGACCCGATCTCTCTTCGAGCTGACATCTCTGTCTCCTTACTTGAAGTTGAATCGCATCGGACGTTTCCGACGTTCGTTCATGGGGTAGAAAATTATCTTTTGAAAGATAATAATCCTTTTATTCCTTCCTCAGAGGAATAAAAAAAGTTTCCCAAGATACCGAAAAGCTAGAGATAAGATGTGGTACTGAATTTATCTCCACGTTTCCGGTATCTTGTAAATTTCCCCAAAATCACGCGTTTAAAATTATTTCGTCTCCGGATTGTAAATGTACTATGACGCTTCGGATATCAAAACGCTATTGTCCTAACATCCTCCCTGTCAAAAACGATTTTGATGAGAATGATATGTTTCGCGATGAAACGTCATACTCAAACCGTCTCAGCGGTTGACCGCTGATAGAAAAAACCTCTGTAAGTCTCTTCTATCAAGAGTCAATCTAACTATATATACACGTAATTGACATACATTACCGTTGTGTTATACTTTATTCATAATCTCCCCTGTGCTTGGCCTAGCCAGTGCGCAGGGTTTTTTGATGCGGAAGCAATTTTTACTACAAACTCAAAGAACTTTCCATACCGCACACATCATTATTTGATTATGCTGGATTTTCTCAAATGATAAATAAGAAATCCGACATAACCGCACAATATTATTGCATCGGTAAAATCAGAGCAAAACAACAAGATAAAAAAGCGCGTGCCCTGATGGCAAAACAACAAGCGCTTGCAACCCGCCTGCAAAAAGACGGATTCACTATACAGTTCGGTTATCTCCTCAAGTCAGACAACCACTATCATGAAAAGGGTGTCGATGTGCAACTTGCGGTAAACATAGTCAAAGATGCACACGAAAACCGATATAATATTGCTTATTTGATAAGTTCTGATTCAGATCTCACTCCTGCTATTATTGAAGCTCAGCGCATTGGTAAAACGATTTGCTATGTTGGCTTCAAGCATAAAATAAGCTATGCGCTCCTTAAAATCTGCAGGAAATCACACCTTCTCACTCGTGACGATCTGCTTCCGTTTATTAAGTAAATGTGCAACAGGTTGTAAGAATATGTCAGTTAAGCTATTCAACCGGCATCCTCAAACCGTTTTCTAGATCTATGTCTAGAAGTGAATCCTTACGGTAAAATTAAGAACTCGCTTCTAAGCATGTGCTATAATTTCTTTGCTATGTCTCAAACGGCTACAAATCAGTCTCAATCTCCTGATTTTTCTGCACTCGGCGCAGAGCTTTCTTCTATTGCAAAGGCGCTCGCACGATTCAGTAAAAAATTACAAGCAACCTCTGTTTTCAAAATTGTTTCCATCAGTAAAAAATCTGATCCTGATATGTTTACGAAAGAATTTATTAATACGGTGAGAAAATCCCGTAAAGAGATAGAAAAGGGAGATGTAATCCCTTTTGAATCCCGGTAACATGTCAGAAATTGACGAACCAATTTACCACGTATTTTTTACTAAAACTTCTCATAAGCAATACCAGAAACTCGACAAACTGACACAAAAGAAAGTTGATAAAGCAATTCTTCGCCTTCAAGAATCACCGAATCAGCCAAATACTGAACGTCTTGTTGGCCATCCGGAAGCCGGCTATCGGTATCGAATCGGTAACTATCGAATGTTGTTCGATATCTATCCGGACAACGAAATCTATATTCTCCACATCTGGCCGCGCGGTAAAGACTACAAAAAGTAAAAGTGCAATTTCAGAGCTTCCTCTGGTATCGTGGCTCAATACATAAATGTAATGGGTAAATTAAAAATAGTATTAAGCCACTACACCAGAAAATCTCTTATTTTCTGTCCCGACCGTAGCGTCGGGGCAAAACACCTTTTTCTTTCGCGTAACGGGAAAATTCTTGTTGTAATTACCCATTACACGAAGTTTGTCATTTACGTGCGAAGTATAACAAAATACATCATATTTGTCAATATTATAGGATAGTAAATGACTTCCTACTTTTGTTTTCCTATAAAAAACCGCCCTTCATACTTTATCGGTGCTTATAAACTATATAGCTAGCGGCCGATAACAAATGTAATAAGGCGGTAAGAGTTATGAAAGAGCAAGTGCTCTTTTTCCAATCAATCCAATTCCGGCAAGCGTAATTAACCCTGCAGCAATCAGAAGTGTCTCTGATCCGGCTTCAGGCTGGGTAGTAACACCCATAACGGTTTTCTGTACACAAAACGCACTCGTATCCTGGCTGTCAGGCATATCGTTTGCTGAAACACGAACTCTATTGATCGCATGGGGATCTCCACAGACGGTGCCAGCGGGAACCTGACTTCCCGGCTTGACGCGCATACGGATAAACCAGTTTTTAGATTCTCCTGCTCCTAACGATCCAAGATCGCGCGTAAGCTCACGAATGCTCTCGCGAGGCTCACCTGAAAGAAGTACGTAGTTGGCAACGGGTGGGATCGTATCGAAAACTTTCACATTATCGATCGTTTTGTTTCCGGTATTTTTGATGACAATCTTAAAGATAATATCTTCTCCCGGAGAGAATTTATAATCGCTTAAAAGCAGATTATCAACATATGTCTCGCCTTTTGATCGGGGATCACGGATAAGTTTATCAACAATAATTTGAGATGCAGTGGGACATTCGCCGCCATACAGAGCACAGCCATAGTTTGCTGAAACAGTAGATACGCTTAACAAGAAAGCGACTGATGCAATAAGTAGATAGAAAAGTTTTTTCATTATTTAGTTATGTGTCATTGCAAAAGAGCGTAAGCGATTGAAGCAATCTATTGTATTAGGATTGCCTCGTCATTTCATTCCTCTCAATGACGTTTTTCTAACGAATGGCTGTATTTTATCAATTAGTTTTACTCTTGTCAAGACTATAGGATACAAGCTCTTCATTATCTAATGACATATCAATCGGGTCGGCAAATACGAGCATTCTTTTCCATGTTGTACCGGGAGGCCAACAGGTTTGCAGTATCAGCCGATTATCCAGATTATTCGGTTTTAAAAAATATGTATCGTCCGCATTAACAACCCTTTTTTCTGATACTTGATAGGGATAGAGTGTGCCGTTATAGACAATGTATATTTTATCCTTTGGCTCTAAATCTTTCAATAAATAAAAGACAGCATTGTAGTTGGTGACATTCCAAAAGTTATCGGTCGAATGGGCAAAAATATATTTTGATCCATATTCATTGGGGAGTGCAGTGCCTTTCGCATGTGCAGCACCTTGCTTTAATGCTGCTACATATTCTTCTTTATTTCCCGGATCAACATTGGCAACGACCGCACTATTAACGCCTATTTTAGGAATAACCAGTGCATAGTCGGTATTGACCGGATCGAGCTTGTTAACATACTTGTCGTTTAGTAGTTTCGTGAATGTCGGTGTATCAACAACCGAATCGACAATCGTAATTTCAGAAAGATTGATTTCCTCTTTGGGCTCCGGAGGGTTTAGTTGGAATTGGAGCTCGGTATAAACAAAAGGTGTTAACAGAAAAATGACGCCGATCATAGCAATGCCGGTCATAATTCTAAAAGCATTAGAAATATGTTGTCGTATAGAAGAATCATATTGTTCCGTAATCGAACGAGAAGGTCTATGTTTCTCTTGTTTAATAATCCTGACTGGATCATTTTCTGGAATGGTGAAGGCATGCGTGAGAATCGGATCCAGCTTTTCAGTGGACGGCTCTTCGCGATGGGCTTCAATAATAATATTGTCCGGCAGTGCTGGTTTGTCTACATATTGATAAATAACACCAGATGTTTTCATAATTAGCCGTCATTGCGAGGAGTATGAGCGACGAAGCAATCTTGTCATTGCATATGATTACTTCGCTTTGCTCGTAATGACAATTTTAAACCTATACATTTCTGTATAAATTTTGCATAGTATACCATTTCTACACAAACTATAGGTTATTATGTTGCAGGTAAAGCGCGCCACTACATTATTGGAGGATCGTCTCTTTCATGACCGAAGGAATCTCATTGAGCAATTCGCTGGTGGAATACCAATATCCTTTTGTTTTAAATAGTTTTTCCCCTGCTTTTTTATTGAAGTATGAAGCGGCACAAGCCGATAAAAAGGCGTCGTTTTTTGCATATAACGCGAGTGCGACACCAGCTAGGACGTCTCCGGTACCTCCTTTTGTCATACCCGCATTGCCTCCTGAGATCGTCACGCACTGGCCCTGCCTGCCAGCAGGCAGGTCTGGAGCACAAACTATGTCAGTTGAGCCTTTCAGGACAATGATGCAATTGTATTTCCTTGCTTTTTCGTAAACGGTTTGTTGTATTTCATTAGGATCTTTGTCCGCCAGCTGGCGGATTTGATCTTTGAACAATATTTCATATTCACGCGCGTGCGGCGTCAAAATAGCATTTTTAGGAATCCACTCGGGATCCATAACTTGCAACGATCCGCCATCGATTACCCATTTTTTATCAGGATATTTTTTTAAAAGGCGCTCGGTCATTTCACGCGTATCATCATCTTTTGCTTCCTGGCCTTCTATACGAGGAAGTCCCGGACCAATCAAAATGCTGTCTGCCTCCTGAATATAGTCATCTATCTTAGTACGCGGAACAACTATACCATTTCTAAATTGCTTTTTCGCCTGTTCTACAATCTGATTATTTTCGGGCACGGATGAAAAATACACCATGTCGACAATATGAGCTGCTGCCTCAAGAGACCAAAGAGCTGCTGCATGGAAAAGCTGTGATCCGGCAATAACCATCACTTTGCCATTTTGACCTTTATGAGAATCATGTGGAGGAATGTAGAGTTTTTTAAGTAATGCCGAATTAAATTCGTCCATGATACAATTCTACCAGATTGAAAAATAACTAAAAAGTAAAAATTCTATATGAAAAGATTTATTAACATTTATGTCATTGCGAGTCCCGCAGGATGCGGGACGCGGCAATCTCAATGGGATTGCTTCGCTCCACTCGCAATGACAACATAATGGTGAAATAATAGCTATGAAAATCGATATTATCACTCTCTTTCCCGATATGTTCCGCGGTCCGTTTGATGAGTCGATCCTTCGCAGAGCCCAGGACAAGTTATTGGTTAAAATCCGCATCCATAATTTAAGAAAGTGGTCGCTTAATGAGCGCGGAACGGTCGATGATCGACCGTATGGTGGAGGAACGGGAATGCTTCTTCGACCAGAACCGATCTTCGACGCTGTAAGAGAAATACGTGATTTAAGATTTAAGAATAATGATTTAAGAATAAAAAAAGAATCAAAAATCATAAATCATAAATCTAAAATCATTTTATTAGACGCAGGCGGTTCTGTCTACACCCAACAAAAGGCTCAGGAATATTCTAAACTTGATAACTTGATTTTAATCTGCGGACATTATGAGGGAGTGGATTATCGAGTACACGAACATCTTGCTGACGATGTTATTTCAATCGGAGATTATGTGCTAACCGGAGGAGAACTCCCGGCAATGACCGTCGTTGATTCTGTCGTGCGATTACTGCATGGTGTTTTGGAAAAAGAAACGGCGACACAAATAGAATCCTTTTCTCACCTACAACCTAAAACCCGCCCGCATCGCCTGACGGCGAAGCGTCTGGCGGGCGCGGCCTACAACCTAAAACCTATTCTCGAGTTTCCCCAATACACTCGTCCTGAAGAATTTAATGGACATAAAGTTCCAGAAATTTTATTAAGTGGCAATCATGCTGAAATAGAGAAATGGCGACATGATCAAGCTCATAAAAGAACAAAGAAAAATCGGCCGGATCTATTAAATATTACGGAGTTACCGATGGAGTAGGTTGAATAATTATCTGACTACCCGATTGTATTTGTCTTAAGACTCCCTGTGCCCGTACATTCTTTGGATTAAGTTGTAGTGCTTGTTGAAGATATGTTTGAGCTTTTTGGGGATCTCCCTGAAATAAAGAAAGAACGGCAAACGAGGTAAGCACATCCGAATTGTTTGGGCTGATTTCAAGAGCTTTCGTTAATTCCTCTTCTGCTTTTTGGAGGTCTTCTTGTATTGCATAAATTCCTGCTATTTGAACGTGTGATTGCCATAAATTTGGATTAATTTCGAGAGCTTTTTGGTAAAAGGCGAGAGCTTGCTCCTGGTTGTTTAAGCGTTGATACGCGTTGGCAAGGTTGTGGTATGCATCGGCATAATCTGGTTTTATTTCAATAGCGCGGGAAAACTCTAACGCAGCGTTTTGGTAATTTCCCTGTCTGACATACACGTCTCCCATATTATTGTGAGCATTATGACTATTAGGAGAAGCAGCAACCGTTGCTACCCACAGCACATCCTCATTTTTCCAATGGGAATTCCTAACCATTGATCGGATCGAAAAAATCATAACGATAATAACCACAAGTCCTATAATCACATCTCGATATTCTGAATACCGCTTCATCATCCATGAAAAGCCCATTGAAACTGACGCAATAATGCCGATTGAGCCAAGATATACATAGCGCTCTGCAACAACCCAGGAAATACGAAACGGGGTGAGAAACGGAGTGAGTGAAACAAAAAAGAATGCTAAAAAGAAAAAGAGGGAACGATTTTTACGGTAGGTAATAACTAATAAGGCACCGTAAAGAATTGTTGCGAATGTCTGAATAATAAACAAAAAGGCGGTTGGCGCAACTTCTGTGTGATACAAGGTGAGTCTCTGCGGCCAGAAGAGTAAGAAGACGTAGTTGGACAGTGCAACGGGTATTAAAAAGAGAGGATTGTCAAATCCGGATTCCAGATAATACATGTTTGACAGGTCGTGAATCCGCTCAAAAAAGAACCGTGCTATAAAACCGAAAAAAAAGAGAATAACTCCGAAAACTACGATATACCACTTCCAATTTTTTGAAATCCTGCCCGTTACTAGATCAAACAAAAATATGAGAAAGGGAAGCACAATTGCTTTTTCTGAAACTAAGAGGGAAACGATAAAAAGTATACCGGAAATGATATAGAAATGCTTATGCTTTAATCCGAGAATATAGCACGTGAGGCTCGCCAAAACTACCATGCTGTATTGCGGATAGATGCCTCCTGAAATCCATATAACTGGCTCAACCAGGATCGGATGAACCGCAAATAGTACTGCACTAATTAAAGCAGTTCTGGTGTTTGTCAGCAGCCACACGAGTATAAATGTCAACCATACCGTACCGACATGAAATAAAATGCTTGGTATCCGAAATGCTGCCGGATTCGCCCCAAATATATTGTATGTAATAGAATAGAGAATAGTTCGCAAAAACATGTGGGGGACGTGCACTGCATATTCAAGCGACCCTAACCGGGGATCATTAATAAGAGGCAAATCATCTGATACAAACGCGTTGTTAATTGAGTTGGCATATACAACAATAACCAGTACTCCTAATCCGATAAATATAAAACGATGTTCGAAAAACCACTTTTTTGACAAGTGTTCAGTTTGCGAGAGAACATGTTTCAAAAAAGAATTCGAAACGGGAGTCTTTTTAGAAAAATAACCCATTTCGTGCATATAATTTGCAATAGCTTCGGAAGAAACAGATATTTTATTGCTTATTTCCTGAGCAGAGTGAGTTTCTGCCAATACTTTGATGATCCGTTTTTGTTTTTTTGAAAGCGACATGATAGTTTGAGTTTAGCAAATATTTTCTTCGGTTTACGATTAGCGATTTACGAATGACGATTATTTAAGTGTAAATGGCGCGATACTTATGATTAAGATAATCAATAAGATAGGAAGCGTTGAGCTTTTCTCCCGTCACCCGCTGTACCAACTCATCCGGCCAATACAAACTTCCATATTGATAAATATTCTCACGCAACCAGGAAAGTACGGTACCCAAATCCCCTCGGCGCAACAATTCATCAAGCGGTAATTCTTTTTTCATAGTGCGCGTAAACTGTGCCGCATACAGATTGCCGAGCGTATAGGTGGGAAAATAACCAAAGACGCCGTATGACCAATGAACATCCTGCAAAACACCCTCTCGGTCCGTGGTTGGAACGACACCGATGTACTCCTTCATTTTTACTTTCCAAATCTCCGACAAGTCGTTCGGCTTGATTTTATTGTTGATTAAAGCTTCCTCAAGTTCAAATCGAAGCGCTACATGAAGATTGTAGGTAACCTCATCCGCTTCCACACGCGTCAGACTCGGTTGCACAAGATTAAACAATCTCGTGATTTCTTCTTCATGGACATCTGCTAATTGTTCAGGGAAAAATGCTTGCAAGACCGGTGTCAAAAAATATAAAAATACCGGATTTCGTCCCACTTGATTTTCCCAGAACCGTGATTGTGATTCGTGAATCCCGAGCGAAACACCACTATCCAGAGGAGTTACATCGTACTCCTCAGAAATCCCCTGTTCATATAACGCATGCCCTGCTTCGTGAATAGTCGCCATAAGACTGGGACGGGGATCGTGCCGGTCATACCAGGTCGTAATACGCACATCAAGGCGATGAATATTCATGGTAAAGGGATGGGGTGACTCACTAAAATGTCCCGCATCGAGATCGTAACCCATTTTTTTAAGGGCAAATTGAGAGAGTTGCCGCTGCCTCTTGAGAGAATAATGATGTTTCTCACCAACCAAATCAAGTGACTCACGATAGTATTTGCTCTTTTGAATATAGGTAAGTAACTTTTTAAGTTCTCGGCGTACATGGTCAAACATAGTTTTGCATTGTCTGGTCGTTAATCCTTGTTCAAACTGGTCAAGAAGCGCATCATAAGGATTGTCTGTAAATCCTAAATGCTGGGCAACCAACTGATTAAGTTTAATCACTTTGGATAAATGGGGAAGAAACAGTTTAAAATTATTATCTTTTTTTGCCTGTTGCCATGCCATAAAAGCCTCTGATGTCGTCTTTGAAAATTCAACAATTAATTCCTTGGGGACATGGTAGTAGTATTTGGCAGACCAGTTGAGATTTCTCATCATTGCTTTTTCATGGTCGTTAAGTTTATCTTTTTGCTCATTTACCTTTTCAAGAAGCAGCCTGAATTTGGTATCAAGCCATCGGTCGGTTGTCAGCGCCGTCAGCTGAGCCATTTGTGCGGCCCGCGCTTCGGATGCTTTAGAGGGAAGATTGACATTTAGGTCCCAATCAAGAAGCGCTTTCGTTTTATTCAGAAGCGATATCTCACGGTACTGTTCAACAAGTTTCCTGGTATACGTATTGGAATAGTGCATGTTGGAATGATAACAGAGATCAATCTGATGTCAATCTAATAATCTTTGCTCGTTTCATGATTGATTCTGGTATAGCCGCAGGGTCGGCAGTGGTAAGAATCGTTTGTTGATTATAAATACTCTTTAATACTAATTTTTTATGATTGGTATCAAGCTCCGATAAAATATCGTCAAGAAGCAAGAGCGGTTTTATGTCTAACGCATGTTCAAGATAGGATAATTCCGCCAGCTTAAGCCATAATACTCCCATGCGCTGCTCACCGCGCGATCCAAATTTTTTAAGATGTTGGGCTTCATCCGGAGCATCCCCTTTATACACGATAAAATCATCTCGATGAGGCCCTACAAGTGTCATCCCTGCTCCTCGTTCGGCATCGTAATAGGTGTCAAATCGTTCCTGCGATACAACACTATGATCGTATGAGACATTAAACTGAATATCTCTTTTTTCCTGCAATACAAATGAATTCAATGAGGAAATATAGGAGGCACGCGTATCGTGAATAACAGCACCGTTATCTATTAGTTGTTTTTCCCAAAAGGATAGCTCATCTTGTTTGATAGAAACATGTTCTTTAATCAGAGAAAGAAGCTTATTTCTGACTCGTAGTGCCTTTTCGTATAACGTAAGCGATCGATAATAGAGACGGTCTGCTTGAGACAAAACCGTATCGAGATACCGGCGCCTGCCGGAAGGACTTCCGATAATTAAATAGAGATCTTCGGGCCAAAATAGTACGGATGGCAGATTTCCTATGATATCGGATTTTCGCTTGTCAATTTTATTCAGTGCAAACTTTTTGTACGGTGCTTTTTTCCCCTGCACAACACCGGGCGTCAGAATAACATTGATAGAATCTGTAGAGACAGGTCTTAGACCTGTCTCTACAAGCACTTTCACTCGTGCAACTTCCTGGCCCGTTTGAATCATCTCTTGTTCCCGTTCTGCACGAAATGAGGAGCCGGTGGACAAAAGCATAATTGCTTCAAGAATCGTTGTTTTACCGGTGGTATTCGGACCAATAATAATGGTTAATTGATCAGAAAAAGAAAACTCTCGATCGAAATAGTTTCTGAAATTGGAAAGATGAATTTTATGAAGAATCATAATTGACCTAATTATTCTAATTGATCTAATTTCTAAATCAATCAGAAAACAAATCGAAAATGAGGTTTAGGTCAATTAGGTTAATTAGAGCAATTAGTAATTTTATTTTTCTATAGTGGTACCAATGAAGTCTTTCCCTTCGATTGCTTTCTCTACGTTTCTTAAATCCTTCCCTGCAAGCGTAATGATAGTGAGTCCAAGTTCATCGGAAAGTTTTGCGGCTATGGGATCAATTGGGGAAGAAAAACCGGGAACCCATTTATCTCCAAACATTACGCGATATTCTTTCCAACTCATCCTATCAATTCGTTTCGCCTGTGGGTCTTTTCGAGGATCTGCTGTATATACACCATCGGTATTACTCATATTAACAATGGTTTTAGCGCCATAGAACTTACACATCATAACAGTATCATAATCAGTTGACCAACCCGGTTTCCAACCAGATCCAATAATAAGTGAATAATTTCCTATATCTTGAATCTCGTCATAACTCTCAATAATCTGAGGACGAGCAATGTCGCGAAAAATAGTACGGATAAGGTGTGCGTTGAGCCGAGTAGCATGAATACCGAGCCAATCAAGATCTTCATTGGGAACATCTACTACTGCTTGAGCAGCCTGTTGGTAGTTTCGACAAGTACCGCCGCCGCCGGTGATAATAAAAAAACGCCGGCTTATCTGTATATGCCGGCGGATAAAATCGTTGAATTCTTTTAAAAAGGAGGTGTCAATACCTCCGTTGGGGACAATAAGGCTTCCGCCTAAAGAGAGAATAATGCTTTGCTGCCACTGCTTCATTGCGTTTAAAAAACCTATACTATTATAGGGTATTCAAGTATTGTAGCAACGATAGAATACTTTGTCAACGAACGACTCTATGCTATACTAACAACGTATGGTAAAACGAACATATCAACCAAAAAAGAAAAAACGAATACGCACTCACGGATTTCGCGCACGCGCACAAACCAAGACAGGACAGAATGTTCTAAAACGACGTCGCGCAAAAGGGAGAAAAAAATTAACCGTTTAAATTCCTCTGTGCTTCCCAAACATTATCGTCTTGCCGGCCACCGCATCCCAACTCTTATCAGATCGGGTAAACGGGTCTCAAATCACCTCGTATCGCTTGTGTATCAACCGACCTGCCTGCCGGCAGGCAGGCAACCGACAACTATTACGGTCATTGTGCCGGTGCGTCTTTCGAAAAAAGCAGTTGAACGCAACAGAACGAGACGATTGCTTCGCGAAGCAATCTATCAGCATCTAACAAATCTTGAACACGGACATGAAGTTATTGTTATGGCAAAGAAAATATTAAAAGAAGAAAAACTTACCGACATTTTACCTGACATTACCGAGTTAATAAAGAATGCCGGTCTTCTCAAATGAAACAATTTGTCCTGCGGTTAATTCGCTTTTATCAACGCTATTTAAATCTCACGAATCCCGTTATGAAGTCTCTTTTCCTGACCGATGCCGCTTGTCGGTTTCACCCGACGTGTTCAGAATATATGTACCAGGCAATCGAGAAGTTTGGTATAATCAACGGATTGTATTGGGGTACAAAGCGAATTCTACGCTGTCATCCGTGGTCCAAAGGTGGACTCGACCCCGTACCAAATTCCTAATTTTTCATGGTAGACATTACAACAGCAAACATATTTCATCAGATTCTTGTGTGGCCGATACTCAATCTCCTCATTTTGCTCTATAAAGGCTTTGCCAGTCTTGGCATTCCCGGACCTCTCGGGTGGGCGATTATCGGGATGACCTTCATTGTGCGCGGCATTATTCATCCGCTCAATCATCGACAGATGGATACGATGCGTAAGATGCAGGAGCTGAAACCCCATATTGAAAATCTGCAAAAGAAATATAAAAACGATAAGCAAAAACTGCAACAAGAACAATTAAAACTATATCAACAGCATGGCATTAATCCTGCCGCCGGCTGTTTACCCTTATTAATCCAAATGCCTATTGTCTATGGATTATTTCAAACATTCCGCGCAATACTGCAGGCCGAGTCAAACCAGCAAGCTCTCGATACTATTAACAAATTAGTGTATCATCCCTTTCTTCATATCGATTCACTGAATACGACATTTTTCGGTATAAATTTAACCATATTTCCCAATCAATGGCAGGAATATGGTATTTGGCTGTTAGCAATCCCCGTTATAACCTGTGTGCTTACGTGGTATCAGTCAAAAGTTATGACCGCAATGCAACAACCTTCCTCCGTTAACCTGCCTGCCGGCAAGGCAGGAGCTACGGAGGGTAAGTCTAAAAAGAAGGAAGAAAAGAAGCCGGAAGATATGGCACAAGAAATGCAAAAACAGATGATGTATATTATGCCCGTTATGATTGGCTTTTTTGCTTATTCATTTCCCATAGGCTTAAGTCTCTACTGGAATACACTGACTGTTTTTATGATCCTTAGTCAAAAACATTTTAGACGACCGCATGGAACACCGAACAAGGGACAAATTGCTGTCTAATTTCAATAATCTTCATCGCTGGTTATTTTATCTTCTGTTACTTCTTATTCCTACTCAACTTGGCTATCATTTCTGGCCCGATTTCGCATTCGTGAATGGCATACGGGTCGACTATTTGGCCCCGACGATCTACTTAACAGACTTACTAATTTTAGGAATAGGAATCAGTTGGCTATTATCGAAAATTACGAATGACGACTTACCTGCCCGCAATGCTTCCCGCAATATGCGGGATGCAGGCGGGCGAATTACACAATACAGAATACTGATAGCAGGTATTTTATTTTTTATCTTTAATCTTTTATTTTCTGACGTTTCTCAACTTACTCTTCTGAATTTACTGACAATCCTGAAACTAACCTTCATTGCGGTATATATTGTAAAAACAAAACCCGATCTCAAAATTTCTAGTGGCTATCTGCTAGTGGCTAGTGGCTATTCTTCTCTCATTGCCTGGATTCAATTTATCAATCAATCTTCAATCGGAGGTCTATTGTGGTTTTTGGGAGAAAGAACGTTTGACGTAACAACTCCGGGCATTGCAACGGCAATTATGAATAATAAATTAATTCTTCGTCCTTATGCCACCTTTCCGCATCCTAATGTTCTTGCCGGATTTATAACGGTACTGTTACCGCTTGTTTTCTTTAACACTTCAGTAATTGTTAGAAAAGTAAAACTTCCCCTACTCATATTTTTTCTTGCAACGCTTTTTATCACCTTTTCAAGAAGTGCATGGATGGTGGCAGGAATTTTGTTGACAGTAGTGCTGATTAGTAACCTGCCTGCCGGCAAGGCAGGTCAGCACTACTTAAGAATAAGGAACAGAAATAGAGTAGCTTGGATATTAGTAGCTATCATCTTAATTATTTTGTTGCCATTTCTTTCTGAGCGAATTGCCAATTTATCTTCGGTAGATATTCAGAGCGTAACACGGCGCATGGACTTAAATTATGCTGCTCTTAACATGATGAAAGATAATCCTATTTTCGGAGTTGGATTAAATAATTTTTTAGTTGCATTACCAAGTTATACAACCATTGACTCATACCAGGATTTGCAGCCCGCGCATAATATATATTTGCTTTTATTAGCTGAGTGGGGGGTAGTGGGATCGGCAATGGTAATTTTCCTATTAATAAAATTGTTATTTTCTACAAGTTATAAAATACTCCTTCCTCTTGTAGCGCTCTTATTATTAGGTTTATTCGATCACTACCCATACACGATTCACCAAATACAGTTGTTGTTTGCAGTATTAGTAGGATTTACGATATCATTAAAACATGAAATTTATTAAAAAACTACCTAAAGCATCTTTTTTGGTCATTTTGTTAATCGGGGCAATAGTTCTTGATTTTATGGCATACAGTTTCTTTGCTTCTTGTCCCGCTTGCTCAAGTTTTTCTCATTTTATTACCACGCAATCATCACTCAGCGCTCCGCTCATTGCTTCATTGTCTGCGCTTTTTGCCTTGACAGGAAAGCAAAAATAGGCAACAATGAGTATACATGAAATTCGCTGCCCGATTAGTACTGGTCGGATTGTTTTTGGTTGGTGCTACTGTTCTTTCTGCTCAATTGGTATCTGCACAAGAACCATCAAACGTTGATGCTAACATCCCCACTAACCAGTCTGTAGACGAATCGGACAATCCATATTTACAAGAGCCGACAGGGCAAGTACTGCCAGCAGCCTCAACCCCAACCCCAACAACTAACCCTGCATCGTTACAACTTGCAAGTTCACCTGGAGAACCCAACTGGATAATCGATGCAGAAGTTACCCAGGTAGGAAGAAATGCTGAGCGGGCGCGGGAGTTTATTTACTGGGTCGTAACCCATTCTCCTGTTTATAATGTCCCGCAAATCTACCAGGCATATTTCTTTGTTCAGAGAGTAACCTGGATTCTGGCTATATTTGTCATTATTGGGCTGGCTATTCAGCTCGTTTTAACGCGTAAATCTATCGGTCCCACTTTTTCAGGAATATCAATTGGCTTTGATCGCATCACGATTGCAACGATTGTTATTCGCATGGTGCTTATATTGAGCTTTATATTTTTCTCGTACAATATTCTCCTCGGCTTTATTCAGGCTTCTGATGCCATGAGTAATTTTTTCATCTCCCGGCTCGGTGGAGAAGATTTATTTAACATTGTTTTTTCAAGCAGTAATAGTGAAGAAAACTACGATTTTGTCGGGTATAAAAATGCTGATCCGCTCGAACAAGACATGGTCTTCACCTCTCTCTTTTTGGTACGGATGACTTCGTTTACCTACAACTTCATGGCCATTATTCTCATAATACGGCAAGTAATATTGATATTCCTGCTTATTCTTTCACCGCTCCTTGCTCTTCTCTTGCCCTTTATTTTTGTGAGAAATATTGGATCAATATGGATTGGCGAGTTTTTCAGATGGTTATTTTACGGCCCGTTGTTTTCTCTCTTTATCGCTGCTCTTGCACGTATATGGAAAGGTGGTATCCCGTATGAATTTGATTTTACGGGCGCGGGAACAAAAATGGTCTACCATACAGGAATCAATATTCTCTATGGCGGTCCGGCGCAAGTATTATCACCTACTAATACCGCAAACTACGTTGATACGTATGCTGAATATATTATTGCCCTCATTATGCTCTGGGCGGCCATTATGCTGCCGTGGCTTCTTTTGAAAATTTTCCGAGATTACTGCTGTGACATTTTAGAGAAAAATCAGGGAGTACTCATGCAGATTCTGGATAAGATAAGAAACGTTACTCCTCCAAAACCGCTCGGACCAAAACCAGCAAAACCGGGTTCGATCGGAACGTTTGGTAAGCATATGAAAATACCAGAATCACGATCCGTATTAACTCGCGAGACGATGACGCGGGAGAAGATTATTGAAAAGATACGCGATCGTGAAATTCATAATGTGGAAACTCACGATATCACCCGAGCCTATGATTTGCGCGTTTCTTCTCTGCGTGATGTTGCTCGCATTGAAACACATAAAGAGAAAGAATCTGCTGTTCGTGAAACGCTCGCGAGCATTCAAAATCCACTCAGAGCAACCACACCTCAGACGCGTACGCAGTACGAAACACTTCGAAATGAGTTTACAACACGCGCAAGTCGGGGAGATAAGCTTGCGCGTCAGGTGATTCAGGCCGCAACACCGCGCGCTTCGCACGTCGAGCAAACAATTACGAGCACGGCATCTGCCGAACAGCTTAAGCAGGCAGTTGCCGCTCCCGGACCAATTGCAATTTCTGAAGTACGTGTTCCAACTATCCGAACCATATCTTTAGAAACAGTCAAGTCTGTTTCTGAACATACGCATCTGGAACAGAATACCGTCCAGGAAATTCTTAAGGCAGTTCCGATTACTGAAACAGTGGAGAAAGAGAAAGAAAGTAAAACAACAACCGAAAAAATACAAAAAGTGGCAGAGAGAGTCCATGTCACTACAGATCAGGTAAGAGAAGTTATCTACAATGCACAACAGATCAGTCAAAATCAGCTGATACGTGAGCAAATTTCAACAGAAACGATTAAGTCGGTAGCAGAAAAGACACATACAGAGCAAGCAACAGTAGAACAGATTTTGAAAGAAGTACCGGTTACCGAATCTGTAGAAAAACAGACAGCCACTGCTGAAACAAACGAAAAAGTTCGAGAAGTATCAGAGCGCATTCATGTATCTGAAGAACAAGTTCGAGAAGTTGTTCGTGAAATTCAGAAGGAAATCACCACAACACAAATACAAAGAGTTTCGTCAGATACCATTCGGGAAATCTCAGAAAAAACACAGGTATCCCAGGAGTCAGTTGAAAAAGTTCTCGAGGAAGTTCCTTCGGTAAACACAATTGAATCCAAAGAAGCGCAGATCGGTGCATTATCTGAAAAGACCGGTGTTGCACCTGATCAGGTAAGAAAAGTTCTCGACGCAACTCCACCAAGCCAAATACCAAGCGCAGAAGCACCGAAGATTGCTCCTTCGGTTTCCATAGAGGAATACGAAGAAATACGAGCTATGTGGATGAATCATTATCGCAATTCTGATGTGCCGAAATCTGAAAATATCAAGAACCGTGAAGATTGGATTAACGAAGACATTGCAAAGCTTACTAATACTATTAATCTTCTTATTTCACCGTCTGTAAAAGATAGACAGCAGGGTATGCAACAAGTAGCAGATCTGCTTCCATTCTTGCTTCTTGGTGGATTTGCGGATGTGGAAACACTGACCTATATCAAAGCGAAATTAGAGGCGGCAAAATTGATATATGAGGAAATGGAACGGGTTGATGAAGCGAAAGAAAAGATAAAGAAAGAACAGGAAGATTTGGTGGTCATACCAGCTGTAGGACCAAAAGAAGAGCAAAAGACTATGCAGGCTGAACAGAAACTGGAAATGCCGATACCTGACGGTGAACAGAAAACTCCTTCCCAAGAAACGACCTATGATCTTCCAGGATTTGGAGAGGAATCCGATAAAACAGCTAACGACGACGAGCTGGATAAAAAATTGCCATTCAGAAATATTACGATACCTAACCTTGTGAAGAAAAAATGATACTATGAATTTAACAATTAAATATTTTATCTTTTCGGCCAGAGGCCGATCAGCCTTTGGCTGAAATTTATATTTATGGGAGGTATTTTTGCCGTTCTCGCACTCGTAGCAACTGCACTCTTGGGTGCCAGCATGCCTTTTTTACCCGGCAGCCAAGATCCAAACACACAACCGCCTGACGTATTTTTAGATGCAGAGGCAGCCTGTAAACCCGCAATAAATCAGAGTCGTACCTTACAAGTTGATGTAGATAGCTCGCTTGATAGTGTGTATGGTCCGGGAGCTGCATATGACTGGGCAAATAAGGAAGATAAAACATGGGTATTGGTCAAGGAAAACGCTCCTATTGCCGCGTGGAAGGTGCTTCTTGAGAAACACAACTTCGCACCACGTACGTCAGCAGATGAAAATCTCGGAGAAATGGAGAAAATCGGCAGTAGCATGCTGGCAGCGGGAAGCAATACCGATGGGCAAGACAAAGATGTTTATGTCGGTATCGGCTGGTGCAACCCCGAATCAGGAACATCATATTCGATAGGAGGCTCTCGAAGTTGTCTTGATCCTTTGGTGCAAGATGTAGTTTTTGTACTCAATCATAAAGGTACTATCCGTGAGGATTTACCGGGCGGTGATGGATGTACTGGTCAAACAGACGGCGATTTCTGGATATGCAATCACCAATGGGGCGAGGGAACCGCTGCTGAAGAGTTATATCAGCAGCATCCTCAAACTCAGGAAAATCTTGACAAATATTGGTGGACGTTTAATGTCTATTACGACGCCTCGAAGTTGCCGGCGAATCCTACATTTGATGATCTGCCGTGCTGGATGAAGCTTCAGTGTCCCAACGGCGGCGATGTATGGGGAAACAACCGTAACGATGCAGCAGAAGAAGACGATTGTGAAGCTCCGAATATGCTGCCCGATCCGGGAGCAGCTGTTCCTTCCGAGCGCTCTCTTGCTCAGACGAATGATACTGATGTACTAGGTACTGTGCAAGCAGCCGGTGGACTTGATCCCAATAGACCGCGACTAATTATTAAACTTACTTATATGACGATAGATCAAAGTAAAGTTCCTTCAAACATAACCCTGGCCGACGAGTATATATCGTCTTTAAGCAGACCAACACAAATTGAAAGTTCTGATATTAAAATCGGTACGGCGTATCAAAATCATTTTGATGTATACATACGCCGATCGGGTATAGTCGGTACCAATGCGGATCACGCTATCATTCTTGATCCGACACCGGCCGGTCATCCGGAAGGCCCTTTTTGGGTATACGTGCCAATCCTGGAAGATAGTAAGCCACAGGCAAATTCTCTCCAGCTTGGATCATTTGTCCCGGGTATTCCCTCGTTTTTCTATGAATGGTGGACGCCTTCTTGTAAACCGGCCCTCTATTTATATCCTGAAAAAGAAATGGAATTATCAGTTAAAGTAGAGCCAAATGGATATATTACGAAGTCAATTCCTGACCATAGAACAAATGGATGGCAAGTGACTGCTAAACCGGATGGTACAATTAGTGTAGTTGCAGGGCTTGTCCCTGCTGGAGAAAAAGCAACCACAAGGGTTGCAACTACAACATATCCCTATCTCTACTATGAAGCCGCTATTAAAAACGTTTCCGTGCCGCATGACACCGGATGGATTAAACAATCAGACGAACTTCCTGTATTCTTTGCAGATGCATTGCCAAAACTAGGACTAAATGAAAAAGAATCAAATGATTTTCTGGACTATTGGCTTCCGAAATTAACGAAAGAGGGAAATCGATGGTTTATTACACTCATTGATGAAGAAGAAGTAAATCGGGTAGAACCAGTAGAGTTTTCAATCGAACCGGATAATTTCTTAAGAATACGTTTTTATTTTGAAAATATTGACGAGGAACCTTTTGTTCATTCTTTAATTACTAATCCCTACTCCCTATTCCCTAAACCCTCTGCACGCGCCGGATTCACCGTCATAGATTGGGGAGGAATACTCGGAAACGGAAGTTGTGGAGTAGAGGAAGTCAGTGAGTAGATCTTCAAATTATTGCCTCGAGAAAGGCTTTTCCATGTTTAATTGATATAGTTTGATATAATATACTTATGGGAAAAGAAAGTAAAGTTGTACCTGTAGATTATCAATTTGCACAAGACCTAGATTTAAATTGTACTGTCTGTGAAAATCATTACGCACCGGACAACAGAGGACAACTTAATACACTTGAAAGAAGAAAGCAATCTCATCCTCGCGAGGCAAGAGTCATGGATAGCTTCTTAGCCCGATGCGCATACTGTTTTGCAAACAATAATAATTATCCCGATTCACCAGATACGATAAAAGCTACCTTATCGTGTCTCTATCGTGGTACTGAGGAAAGTTAATATTAATTTATCAGGATATTTTTTTTGACAAACTCTTTTATCTCTTTCTCAAACCTCTCTTTCGAAAACTTTATTGCATGATTAATTATCTGTTTTTTATCAAACGATTTCTGTTCAAATTTCTTTATTGCGGAAACAACCGAATCGACCGACAATTCATCGAACAATAATCCTGTTTTCCCTTCAATCACCGTTTCTGGAAGACCACCACTTTTTAATGCAATCACCGGAATGCCGTATCCCATGGCCTCAACAGGAACTATGCCAAATTCTTCATCTTCTGACGGGAATACCAGTGCTTTGGCGTTTTGATAAATCGAAGGTAACTCATCATCGGAAACTTCACCAAGAAACCGGATATTTGATTTATGATTAATGATTAATGATTTAAGATAGTTCTCTTCACGGCCTTTTCCAACAATCACGAGCGGCTTGTCTAATTCCTGACAGGCTTTTATAACTAAATCAATATGCTTTGCTCTTGCAAGTCTTGAAACTACTAAATAATAATTTGTTATTCCTAAATCATATTTCTTAAATCTTAAATCTGCATGATTAACTTCTACCGGTGGATAAATAACAATTGAATCCCTTCGGTAAAACTTCTCGATACGCCGTTTCGTCTCCTCTGAATTAGCAATAAAATAGTCGACGTTCTGTGCCGTTTCATAGTCATACATCCGTAAAAAATGATTGACAATATGACCATACATTCTAATCGGCCAATATTTCTGCCAATCCATAGCCGTCTGATAACCGTATAAGTGACGGGGAGGATGGTGAAGATAGCAGATATGAATCGTGGGTTTATTTGTTTTGATGCCACGGGAAATATACCAACCGGAAGATGAAATCACCATATCAAACTTTGAAAAATCAAATTGGTTCCATACAAGCGGTGCAAGGAAACGAAGAGGCGAGTGGAATTTTTTCATGAGCCATGAGCTTCCAAATGGAGATTCGACGATTTTCCACTTCCGAATTCGTTCTGCGTGCGGTCCTAACAAATTATAATCAACAAAACTCGTATACACCGGCGCATCGGGCCACATATCGTGCATGGCTTCTACCACCCGTTCAGCCCCTCCGTATTCTTTCAGGAAATCATGGACTAAGGCAATCTTTAGTTTCTTCGTCATAGTCCAATTGTATCATTTAGCCGTTATAAGTACCTGTATACACGAGACTTATTACGCAGAAACAGGTTGTTCAACTAATGTCTCTGGATTTCCGAAAAGTCCAAACGAACTCTCAAGCAAATCATTTTTATACCGACCCATCGTCGGAAACTCAGTTTCGACTGTTTCGTAAATTTGCTGTTTCCATTTGTCCAACTGCGCTTGCGGTCCAGAATCATCTTCTGGATATAAGAGCGTACGGTATCCGCTACGCACTGTGTTATATCCAAACATACAATGTGCCGGTACGGCTGATGTTCTATTGAGCACAAATATATGGTGCACTACATCTTCCAGACGCATTCCTTCATCTGCAACTGTCTGTTCCAGCTGTTCCATGAGAAGTAATCGCTCTTCTGGATCGGGGTTTTCTGATTGCGAAAGATCTGTAAATAACTGATGAAAGAGTTCTCCCACTTTTTCTGTTTTTTCCCGAGACAAATCTGCTGCAGCTGCTGCTGCTCTTTCTTCACGCCTTCTCCGCATCGGTCCACTCACAAATCCTGGCAAAAATTGTTCTATTCCCAAAATTTCTCACCTCCTTTTCTTTGTATATTGTCCATACGCCTTAAAAGTCATATTAGTATACACCATGGATTCTACCAATTAAGAAGCACCTGATTATGTATACTACACTCATGCAGATATTCATTTTTGGAGACAGTATTACATCGGGCATGTGGGATACACAAGGAGGATGGGCTGATCAGATAAAACAGCGCGTAACTACCCAGTGTATAAATTCCCATTTTGAAATTGATATAGAAGTGTATAACTTGGGTATTTCAGGAAACACATCACGAGATTTGCTGTACCGATTCGAACTTGAAATCAGACAGAGAAAAGATGAGACAGAATCGATTATTGTTATTGCTATTGGCCTTAATGACAGTCAATATTATACACAAGAAAAGAGAAATGAGACATCTCTTTCTGATTTTAAGAATAATTTAGAAAAACTTCTTTACAAAGCAAAACAATTTACCAGCAACATTATTTTCGTAGGATTAACTCCAGTAGATGACAATTTAGTGAGTCCCATGCCGTGGAAAATGGAAAGCTCGTATCGAAATGAAGATATTGAAAAATATAATAACAAAATAAAAGAATTTTGTGCAGGAAATAAATTGGTCTTTGTCGATATTCGTTCAGAGTTTAAGAAAACAGATTATATGAAGTTATTAGCCGATGGCGTACATCCAAACACTCAAGGACATGAACTGATGTATAAATTGGTCTGGGAAAAAATTCAATTATTCCCGTCATTGCGAACGTAGTGAAGCAATCTCTTAAGTAAATAGATTGCCGCGCTCTCTTCGTTCGCTCGCAATGACGCCTTATCCTATGTTTAATATTACATCTTCTATGAAACTCACTTCGCATAGCTTTCTAAGTAACCACATTTCTTACAAAGATAAATCGTCTTTCTTTTCATGTCAAGCATAGGTTATATAAATGGAGGAACTCCTCTTCGCCATTGGGACCAATTAATCAATGACTGTAATTGTTTGCCAATAATTCCTTCCTCCATTTCCCCTCCGCATTTTGGACATTTCATTTGATCTGCCATAAATATCACATTCTTTCTACTGTTGTCATTCCGGACTTGATCCGGAATCTATGTAATCTACAATAGATTCCCGCCTTCGCGGGAATGACATAAAAACTACACTAACGACAACTGTTCAGAATCATTATTTTCTTTTCGTTTTTTATTTGGATCTTTGATTCTTTGGATCTTTGGATCCTTACTTTCTTCCACTCCCATGACCCGTTTTACCAGACTGGCAAATCCGAACTTCTGTAAAACTTCCAATGCTTCAGGAGTATCAAAATCATGAAGTTTTGCCTTCTCAATATCAATCGTAACCGGTACGTCGTGCAGAATTTTTGCTAACTTTTTAGCCATGGCTGCATCTTCTGCATATTCTGAAAGCGCTTTAATTGTCTTTTCTTTGGATCTTAGGATCTTAGGATCTTTGGATCTTATTGTGTTATAGATTCCTTCAACGGTTCCATATTTTTTCAGCAGTTCACTTGCCGTCTTGGGACCAATCCCGCGAACCCCCGGATAATTGTCTGACGCATCTCCTGCCAATGCTTTGTAATCAACGATTTGAGGAGGTGTAATGCCAAACTTTTCTACCACTTCTTTGGAAGTATAGAGTTTGCCATTGTTCAATCCAGAAACGGGCATGTAGACGTAAACCGTATCATTAACTAATTGAAGAATATCACGGTCACCGGTAACAATAACAACATTCATTAATTCTTGAGTATTGTCATCCCCGACTTGATCGGGGATCTTATGAGATTCCCGCTTTCGCGGGAATGACGGTAGATGAGTGGCTTGCCAGGCAAGCGTTCCAATCACATCATCTGCTTCAAAACCAGCCTGTTCGTAAATCGGAATGTTCATGGCGGAAACCGCCTCCTTTACTAACGCAAATTGACTGGAGAGTTCATCTTCCATCTTGGGCCGATGCGCCTGATATCCCACATACATCTGTTTTCGAAACGTGGGTTCAGGACGGTCAAAACAAACAATTAGATGTGTGGGCTTTAATTTATCCGTAATTGATAACAGCATGGAAAGAAATCCATAGACGGCATTGGTAAGTTGTCCGTCTTTATTCGTGAGCGCTGGAAGCGCATGATATGCCCGGTGCATGATTGCGTTTCCGTCAATGAGAAGCAATTTTTTTGGGTAATCAGAAGAATGGGTCATTTGTCACCTATTTACCCTCTTTCATTATCTTTTCAAACTCATCACCTTCGATGGTTTCTTTTTCGACGAGTGCCTCGGCTACCTTATCGAGCTTTTGACGATTCTGCTTAAGAACCTCAAACGCCTTTTTATGTCCTTCAACCAATATTTTTTGAATCTCTTTGTCAATGAGTTCCTGCATGGCGGGAGAAACGCCGTCCCGTTCAAAAAATCGATTGTTATAGTCGGTTATATCCATATCCGGTCCGAAGTTAACCGGCCCGATCACGCTCATGCCGTATTCTTCAACCATGAGACGCGCTATATGAGTTGCCTGATCAAAATCATTGGCCGCGCCTGAGGTAATATCGCCAAATACTATTTCCTCTGCGGCACGCCCACCCATCATCATGGCAATCTTTTCGAGAAGCTGTGATTTTGTTTCGTGCAGCCGATCTGTGTCGGGCGGAATTAAGGTATATCCCAATGCAATACCGCGGGAAACAATTGATATGCGATGCACGGCATCCATATGATCAAGAGCATACGTAACTACCGCATGACCTGCCTCATGATACGCAGTCATCTTTCGATCTTGATCAGATTGTAGTCGTTTCTTTTCAGGGCCCAGTTTCACTTTTGTAGCCGCTTCTTCGATATCTTTCATATCGATTTCCTTTTTGTCACCCCGTGCTGCCATAATGGCTGCTTCATTGAGCATATTTTCCAGATCAGCACCCGAGAATCCAACGGTTCTCTTGGCTACTTTATGCCAGTCAACTTCTTTGGTAAACGGCTTTCCTTGAGCATGAATGGAAAGAATGGCTTTTCTTCCTTCAATATCAGGAAAATCTAATACGATACGGCGGTCAAACCGGCCGGGTCGTAATAGTGCCGGATCGAGAAGATCACCCCGATTGGTCGCCGCAATGACAATAACATTTGCGCGCGGGTCAAATCCGTCCATCTCGACCAGAATCTGATTTAATGTTTGCTCCCGTTCATCATGACTTCCCATGACGCCGGTACTGCGGCGTCTGCCAATGGCGTCAACTTCGTCGATAAAAATAATGCTCGGCTGATTTTTCTTTGCGGTATTAAATAAATCGCGGACCCGTTTTGCACCGATGCCGACTAACATTTCCATAAACTCAGATCCTGCCATGGAAAAAAAGGGGACACCAGCTTCGCCCGCAACTGCTTTCGCCAGAAGCGTTTTTCCTGTTCCAGCAGGACCAACGAGAAGTACTCCCTTTGGTGTTCGGGCGCCTAAATCAAGATAGCGTTTGGGACTTTTAAGAAAATCAACGACTTCCTTCATCTCTTCTTTTGCTTCATCAACTCCGGCAACATCTTTAAACGTTATTTTGGGCATTTTTTTACTGTACATCTTCGCACCTGAGCGGCCGAAGTTAAAAAGCGTATCCTGCGCGCCGCGGGTCTGACGATAGAGAAAGTAGAGAAGTCCAAATATGAAAAGCAGAGGGAGTAATTGCCCAACCAGACTTGCCATAATCATCGCAAAAGTAATATCGACGTTTTCTATTTGCACACTCGACAGATCAATACCTGCATCGACTAACAGCTGATTAAAAGATGATCCGGGTTCTTTAATGGACACAACTTCTTCGCCCGTTTTGTACGTGACTTTCAGTTTTACATCTTCAACGAGAATTTTTTCAACTTTTCCTTGTTTAATATCACCAATTACTTGAGAAACGGGCACTTCCTCGGCCGTCGTCATGTTTGACTGAAATGCATTAAAGAGAGAAAATGCCAGCATGACAACCAAAAACCACATAATGATGTCACGAACGGAGAACTTAAATTTGAAAATATGCACGCCGTTTTTTTTATGTTTTTTGCCTGGTTTTGGTACTGATAGTTCAGATTGTTTCATACGAATGAGTAAGTATAGCACACGAAATAGAGCTCTGCCAATTAGTGGCAACTGCCGTTGAAAGATTGGTTAAGAAGACAGAATAGGGAGACCGAGTGATTGTTTTACAATCTGAAGGGTATTCTGAATTTCAACTCGTGCTTTTTTGGTCCCTTCGGTCAGTACTTTGTCAATAAGCCCTTTCTGCTCTTCAAAATTCTTCCGTCTGAATCGGATTGGATTTAAAAAGGTATTGAGTGCTTTTACCAAGGCCTTTTTTACCTCAACGTCTCCCACATCTCCCGTACGATATCTCTCGGCAAATTTTTCAACCTCAGATATATTTTTATTAAATATTTCATGATAGATAAATAACGGATTTCCCTCGATGGTTCCTGGAACAGAGGCGCTGGTTCTCTTGGGATCGGTATACATACTCATTACTTTTTCTTCAACTGCTCTCTCATCATCGGATAAAAATATCGCGTTATTTAAACTTTTACTCATTTTTGCTTTTCCATCGGTTCCGGGAAGCGTTTGCGCCTCACCGATAATGGCTTCGGGTTCAGGGAATACCTTTTTTGCATCTTCGTCATCGTTTACTTTATCCCGCCCTGGGCGGGATTTATAAAGTCTGTTGAATGTTTTTGCAATCTCCCGCGCAAATTCTATGTGTGATTCTTGGTCTTTTCCGACGGGGACAAGATGAGCGCGGAGAGAAAGGATATCAGACGCCATAAGAATAGGATAGTTTAAAAGTCCCATCGAAGGATGTTGAATCTTCTGATCTCGTATTTTTTCTTTTAACGCGGGAAGCCGCTCACAACGGGCAATAGTCACTAAATTCATTAAAATCGCAAACAGTTCTGATATTTCGGGAATTGCGGATTGCAGGAGTATCGTGGTTTTTTCGGGATTGATGCCAACAGCTAAGTAATCGAGAACGAGCTCACGCACACTATCAGGTATGTTCTTTACTTTTTGAGGATCGTCCATTCGATCAGTCAAACTATGCAGATCAACAACAGAGATATACATTTCATATTTACTCTGAAGAGCAACTCTGTTTGAAAGGGTGCCGACATAATGTCCGAGGTGCAGGCGACCTGTCGGGCGATCACCCGTGAGGATACGTTTGGTCATACCAATCTATTGTAGCACAACCGAACCTGTAGTTCAATGAAAGTAATCTTGCTTTGGATAAGTCTGGTATACTATGGAAACAATTTATCGCGGGGTAGTGTACGGCCGCACAGGAGGCTCATAATCTCCTAGACTGGGTCCGACTCCCAGCCCCGCAACTGGGGATATTAAAGAAAAAAAGACCATTAAAGCGGTCTTTTTTTTCTTTCATCCCCATGGGGTCGGTACCGAACGCAGTGAGGTATAATGACCCCAATGTACTACCTCTATATTCTTCAGTCTCTCAAAGACGACAATTTCTACACGAGAACTACATCAGATCTTCGTCGGCGAGTAAAAGAACACAATGCAGGAAAAAACTTTTCAACAGCACCGAGAAGACCATTCAAGTTAATCTATTATGAAGCGTATTTACTCAAAGAGGATGTAGAAACGAGAGAAAAATACCTTAAGACATCCATGGGTAGAAAAGTGATACGGAAACAACTACGAAATTATTTAAAGACGTTAGAGCAGATCAAAACCTGATAAATTAGCCCGTTGATACGGGCTATTTTATTGAGATCCTCTTTCCAACAGCTGTGTCTGGTTGGGTTCCTGTTTATAGTTTTCCAATCTTTCCCGTTCATCAGCTTTATAAAAGAAATATACAACAACATAAAACACAGCTATAGTCAGTATGTGCAATAGTAATCCTAAAAAGAGATATTTCCATTTATGAGTCAATCTGAAACTAATGTACGATGCAAAAATGGCGAATACCAACCACACAGCAGGAATAACAATAAATAAACTGACAATTCCTCCAAGTTCATCACCAGGTTTGCTCGGAAATATAAACAAAGCAACTAAACCTGCAATTATTGGGCTTACAAACGACGACAGAATACCGCTGCCAATACCTACTAAACTTACAATTATCCACGTTTTATTTCGCAATGACATCTTTGATGAGGAAAACAATGGAGTTTCTAAGGAAGGTTCACTTGTCTGAGAAGTAAGATCACTATCCATAAATTTATGATGGCATAGAACTATTGTTTTTGCAACAAATTTATCCCATAAAAAGTTCGTATTTCTTTCAATCCCCGCAAAAAAAGTATTTTAGCCTCAATTTTTTACACCATGCTTGAATAAGATCGTACCTCTGATATAATTTTGCTATGAAATCCAAAAAGGAGAAGTGGCTAGTAAAAAGTTCTAAGTATGTTTACAAAGACCCGTGGATCCGTTTAAGAATAGACAACGTTGTTCGGGCAAACGGTGAAAGAGGAAATTATAGTGTTGCGGAACTTAAAGGAGGAATAGGAGTAGTATCGTTAACTAAAGACAATAAAATCGTAATTGTTGGACAATACCGTTATGCACCAGACAGGTACTCGTGGGAAATACCAAAAGGCGCATTTTCTCGTTTTGGAAGCACAGAAACTCCACTTGATACGGCAAAACGAGAACTTGAAGAAGAAACAGGGATAACTACTCATAAATGGCAGGAAATTACAACGGTTCATACACTACTTGGTTCAACAAATGACAAAGTATTTTTGTTCCTCGCAACGGATATAAAAGTCGGCAAGCCTCATCCTGAAAATACGGAATCTATAAGTATTAGGCAAGTATCTTTTGACACTTTTTTTGAGATGGTTAACAAACAAGAAATTACAGACGCAACTAGTATTGCTGCCGTAGCTCTTGCCGAAAAGCTAGTATAGTGAAATAAAGATAGAGTTCGGTTAACTGATTAAATAGGGTATTTCTGCCTTCCGGAAGGCAGGTCTTCTTTTTCGACATACTCAGGACTCCACAATCCCTAAATAACAATCTCTGTATAATACTTTTATGTGGTTTGTGTATATTTTGCTTTGCTCTGACAACAGTTTCTACACGGGTATTTCAAATGACCTTGAAAAACGGTTTCTGGACCATAAAAAGGGAAAAGGGGGAAGATATACCAGATCACATAAACCCCTCAAAATAATTTATACGGAACAATACGCCACGAAACCGGACGCGTTAAAACGAGAAATAGAGATTAAAAGCATGAGAAGGAAACAGAAAGAAAATGTAATCTTTACAAACACACAGATTTCCAAAATAAACGTGAGATAGAACATCTCAACAATCAACATAATTTAATAAACCATATAGCTTCACTAAAAGGCTCGTAATATTGACGAGCGTGATACTATAGTAAATAAACTACAAAAACTCAAAAGAGGTAGTTTTTAGAATTATGTCAAGATTAAAAGAAGTTCATGTCGGTGCATATGTGGGTTGTCCTAATAGCCCTATATGTAATTTCCTTAAGAACGGAACATGCGGTCACGTTGAAGCACTCCGTGAACCTCAAAATATCGGTACCATCATATTTGATCCTCAAGAATCTCCTTACGCTGAAGGAGGCTATGAAGACAAAAAACGGGACATTATAAGGGCATGGGAACAGAGTGATTGTGGAACATGCTCAGATAACCCTTTTGGTGAATCAGTTGAGTTGTTTGGCTCGACAAGCTTGCTTAACTTGAGTCCCTGGCGTGACCATGTTAAAACAGAGTAAAAAATCTAAATTCCATAATCTCTCTCCGGTTTGAAGAAATCTTTATATTTCCACTACTTGCGAAGTAATATAGGATTTTTTGTATTTGATTTGATACAATACAAATCATGCCAACGTAGCTCAGTGGTAGAGCAACCGTTTCATAAGCGGTAGGTTCGGAGGTTCGATCCCTCCCGTTGGCACAGCGACATTTTTTAACGAATACGATCCGCCAGCTGGCGGAGAGGATGAGTTTAGAAATGACGCTGCCCGTCCGAAATGAACACTTCGACTGCGTGGATGTAGACCACGAGGCGAACGTGAATGTAGGAGGGCTTTTACACTCCCACTCTGAACAATTTTAACCACTGTTGCCAAATTTCCAGTTTCAACTCTTGGTCAGAATCATCGGGTGGAGGAGTAATTTCAGGCACAATCAATACAACCTCTCCCGGCCGTGCAAGATTTAACTTTTCCCGCGCCTGCTGTTCAATATACGCAGGGCTTTGTACATAGCTTAGCTCCTCTTCAAGCTTATTATTTTCCTCTTGGGTTTTAACCAACCGGTCACGCGCTTCATGAATGACCGATTCACGGGTATGCAAATCATAGATTGAGCGTGCCAGGTTCACACTCAGAAGCACACTAACGATAATAATGAGCCAGGATGCAAGTCGTTTCATAGTGTAAAATAGTATATGATCAGTATATCATCGGATATGAGTTTGCTTGACTTTCGCCTGTCCCGATGATATTATAGGTCGTCGCCATGTTAGACGAAACAAAGAACTCATTTCTAGCATATCTTACTGCACAAAACAAAGCTCCCGCAACTATTGTCGCATACGGAAAAGATATTGAACAGCTTATTGTGACATTGAAGCGGTTGGGGCGTACGTCGTTTGCAGAAACAACTCGTGAAGATCTCGAAACATTCCTCTCTGAGCTCAGGGAGAAGAACTTCACACCCAAAACAATCTCAAGGAAAGTCAACTCAATCAAAACATTTTACAAATTCCTCCAGAGTGAAGGAAAAGTTAAAGAAAATCCAGCCTCCGACCTCACCCATCCAAAATATGAGATGAAAGAGCCACGGATTCTCTCAAAAATGGAATACCGGGCGCTGCGAGACGTTTCGCGCGCTGATATTCGGACCTATGCCATTATTGAATTGTTTTTACAGACAGGGCTTCGCATCAGCGAGGTGGCGGATCTGACATTTGACAATCTCACCAATGGAGAACTTGTTTTTGGTGAGCGAACGATTCCGCTCAATCAAGCAGCTCAAGACGCGCTCAATCAATATCTTGCCATCCGGCCCAAAAAAGAGAACAGCAAACATATTTTTATTACCAAAACAGGAAATCCGCTGTTGGTCAGAAACATCAGAACGGCCGTTGATCGCGCGTTGAAACAAGCAGGCATCGATGATGCAAAAGTAAATGACCTGCGCGTAACCTTTATTGCTCATCAATTAGCATCGGGCGCTCCTCTGGAGTACATTTCCAAACTCGTTGGCCACAAACGAATATCAACCACAGAACGCTACTTAAATCTGGTAAAAGAAAAGCCCAAAAAGGGTGCAAAACTGACTGAGTTGTAATTATAGTACTACAACCTACTTCACCAAAAAATCAGCCTTTTTGACGTGAAAGATGTGCAACAAATATTCAACAAGTAGCTGCAAATTTTCAAATCCGTGTAGTATAGATTGCTGAAGGTTAGGAGAACTTGCCTCCTTGTTATAATCTTTTGATACCGGCACTTCACTTATACGAAATCCAAAATAGACCGCTTGAATAATCATTTGAGGATCAAAAATATACCCGTTACCATTTTTGTGAAAGGGAACCGTTTCAAGAAATTTTCGTGTAAATCCGCGATATCCCGTATTTGCCTCCGTCAGGTGAGTTCCTAACACCATATTAAACAAAGCGGTTATGAATCGAATGGAAATGGATTTATAAAACGGCGTTTTATGACGACCTTCCAAAAATCGAGATCCTAAAATAAGATCACTTTTTGATTTTTTGAGTGCATCGACAAACAGCGGTAAATCTTTTGCGTCATACTGGCCGTCCGGATGGAGCATGATCACCTGCGTTGTGCCGCGTTTCAGCGCCTCACGATAACACGTCTTTTGATTTCCACCATACCCGACATTTTTCTTATGGACTATGGTTTTAATCCCTAATTTCTTGGCCAGTGAAACGGTGGTGTCTGTTGATCCATCATCAATCAGAAGAATGCTGTTGATCGTATTTGGAGGAATATTGGTATATACACTTTTAAGAGTACGAG
>Ga0209210_1000710_pt1 | contig 32803 bp, 11 predicted proteins | sample RifGroA1_FD_183991 | JGI IMG/M metagenome (GOLD analysis project Ga0209210, IMG submission 183991) | Contaminated groundwater microbial communities from Rifle, Colorado, USA - Rifle Groundwater A1 (SPAdes) (version 2) | ecosystem: Environmental > Aquatic > Deep subsurface > Groundwater >...
AAAAAGAAAAAGAGCAGGATACTCCTGCGGTGGTTGAAGAGACCCCTGCTGAAGTTGAACCTGTAGCAGAAGTAGAGGTTGAGGTCGAAGAAGAGGTTAAGGTTAAGGAACCTGAACCTAAAGAAGAAGTTAAAGAAAAAGAAGCTCCTGTTGAGGAAGAGCCGATTGATTGGCTTGCCAAATTCAGGGAAGCAGCAAAAAAGTTCGATGAGGAAAACGCCAAAAGGGTGGAAGCCTCGGCTAAGGCACCCGTGGCGGAAGAGAAGGAAACATTTGCCAGCATAACAGAGCAGGAACCCGCGTCTCCTAAGAGTCAGCTGTTCTTTTATAGAAGCAGACTTGGTGGACTAAAGGATATTGCTCAGAACATAGACAAGTCTTCGAGAAATTCCGGACTGGACTACGCATTTACAATGAACGCCGGGCTTTCGTTGTTCAAGGCAATAAAGCCGTTCTCTTTGCTTCACGTATACATAAAATCTAAAGACAAAGATTTCTTTGAAAGAATCCTTATGTTGACTCCTTCTGATGAGAACAACGCGCAGCTCTGCATCATGACCAACGATGAAAAGGATTTGTACTCTTCGAGCGAGGAACTACACGGATTGTTCGTTGCTGACAAGAGCAGGTTGCTGGCCGATATCAGAAAACACGGTGATGGCGAACTTATAGAGGAAGCTGAATCGATTCTTTAAAAGGCATAGCAGTAAGGTAAGAAAACTAAATTACGCGCACTCGGAACGGGCTGTTGCCCAAAGACGGGTGCGCGTGTATTATTCAGCAATATGATTGCTAAGAAGTCTCCGAAAGTTCACAAGATCTTACTAGTTGCTACGGAAGCTCAGCCCTATGTTTCTGTCGGAGGGGCAGGCTCGGTTATAGGACATTTGTCCACTGCACTGACGGGGCTTGGGTACGAGGTTGCGGTATTTATTCCCAAATTTGGTCTAATAGATGAGCAGAAATACCCGATGAAGATGGTTGTGGAAGGATTGGCGGTTCCTACCGACGACCCCACAAACCCTGAACTGGTGTGTAACGTGAAATACTATGAAGATAGCTCGGGAGTGAAGGTTTATTTTTTGGAAAATCAGGAATATTTTGAAAAAAGGGCTAATGTTTACGGGTATTCTGACGATCCTACGCGTTTCTTAATACTATCCCGGGGAGCGTTGGAGTTCGTGAGGCAGGGAGTGTTTGTTCCTGATGTCATACATTGCAACGATTGGCATGCTGCCTCAATCCCGTTTTATTTAAAAACCGTCTACAAGAACGACCCTGTTCTAAAAAACATCTCTTCTTTACTGACTATTCATAATTTGGCATACCAAGGTACTTTCGATCACAGGCATGTGTCGGAAATGAATTACGACGATGGCAAGTCTGTCATAGGTTCGATATTTTCGGATAGAGCTAACACCTTGAATTACATGAGAAGAGGGATTATTTTTGCCGACGCCGTTAACACTGTTTCTAAAACTTACTCGAAAGAAATTCTTACACCCGAATTCGGGGAGGGATTGGATAAGTTGCTTTCTGAACTTAAAGGTAAGCTGTTCGGGATTGTTAATGGTGTCGACTACGAAGAATTTGATCCGGCAACGGACAAGCTGATTACCAGAAATTTTGACATCGGGAGTATTGAACTTAGGGCAGAGAATAAGAAAGCTCTTCAAAAAGAGTTCGATCTTCCCACCTCCCCCGATAAAATGATCTTCGCCTTTGTCGGACGGCTCGATTTCATGAAAGGTGTCGATTTATTGACAACAGTTATGCACCATGTCTTGAAAGAATATGACGTACAGTTTGTGGAGATTGGCGCTGGCGACTGGTCCTTGACAGAACGTTTGAATAACCTTAAAACTGAATTCCCGACACAGGTTGGCATACATCCTTACCCTAATTTTACCCTACCCAGGCTGGTGTTCGGAGGCGCGGATTGTGTGCTGTACCCCTCACGTTTTGAACCGTGCGGAATCGTACAAATTGAAGCTATGAGGTACGGAGCCATTCCAATTGTCAGAAATGTGGGTGGATTGGCAGACACTGTCGATAATTTTGACACAATGAAACAAACTGGCACTGGATTTTTATTTAATGAATTTAATGAGTTTTCTTTATTCGGCAAGATAATTAGAGCGATAGAACTGCATAAAAACACTGAATTATGGCGTAAACTCCAGTCAAACGCCATGAAAGTGGATTATAGCTGGGAGTTTAGTGCCAAAGAATATTCAAAACTGTATGAAACAACGAAAAATTTCCACGAAAAACCTCACGTTTCGTTCTCCGCTTTGGAAGGTTTGACAAACCTATAAGTTTTTGATAGGATTTCCGCATTAATGGGTGCGACCCGAGGGGGACATTAAAGTTTCTTATGCTGTGGGCAGGAGTATAAGAAGCCGTCCCTCCCGGATCGTACCCTTTAATTTTTCCGGGCTCTAAGCTCACTCTTGTATTGTTTAGATGTTCCGAAAAAGAAATCTTTGACAAACACCGCGGTTTTATCTCATAATACGCGGGTGAAGATAGCCCTGCTTTTACACTTATACCAACCACCTACACAGGACGAAGCGGTATTCCGCAAGATATTTTCCCAATGCTACCAACCTCTTATCAAACTAATCAGGACAAAAAAGAACCTCTCTATTACATTAAATATTCCTCTGAGTTTGTTGGAACAGGCAGACAGGTATGGGTATGGAAGCTGGATATCAGAAATAAAAGATCTTTACGTCTCTGAAAGAGTGGAACTTACAGGCAGCGCAGCATACCACCCTTTGCTGACCAAGCTGTCTGAAGAGTCGGCAGAAAAACAAATTGTGCTAAACGAATATGCCTTAGGTTACTACTTTGGGAATAGAACAGGTTTTGAGGGAGAGGCTGCAGTTATGACAAAAAATATTAGAGGATTTTTTGCCCCGGAATGCGCTGTTAATAGGGACATAGTGGCATTGGTAAACAATTTGGGTTATGGTTGGATACTTGTCGACCAGACAGCAATTCCTAATCTGTCATATGAGGGTTATGAGCCTGTCTATAACACACTCAAAGGTATGGATATTAAAATTGTATCCAGGAATAAAAGATTAAGCGATATGCTCTCTTTCCATAGGGGTTCTTCCGTGAATCAGCTAGTCGATACTTTTTTACAAGCGGGTGGGGATGCTCAGGTAATTGCCTTGGACGGGGAAACCTTCGGTCACCACAACCCTTCCGGAATCGATGTACTGGATGACATTATAAACACAGTTACTGAAAGGGGCGGTAGTTTTAGTACTGTTTGTCAGCTGTTGACTGAAATAAAAGGGAAAGAAATAGAGGACATCGTGGAATCCACCTGGGGAGCAAGCTACGAAGACATGTCCGAGGGTAACGCGTACCCCTACTGGTCAGGAAACGAAATTCAGAAAAATCTTGGACTCTTAGAAAATATTTTGGACGAAAACCAGGCCAGAATTCCGGGTAACGATGAAAATCACGATTCAACCGCCCAACCCCTTTGGTTTTATACCGATATGACAGACACTTCCGACGAAACAAAAGAATACCTCCAGAGACTGTTTTGGATAATGAAATTTGAGCACAGCGACAAATATTGGTGGTCCTCGAAGAAAGCGATACTTGGAAATCCTATGCTATTCCACAGGGGGATGGTTGAGAAATCTCTGCAATACGCTAGAGATGCTGCTCACAGTATGCCGGACGGCAAGGTGAAAGAAAAAACACTTTCGTTGGCAAACAATATTTCATCTATGCTAGAATCGTAAGATGAAGTGGTTAAGTTTTCTTCATTTTTATCAACCCGCTGATCAGCAAAAAGACATTCTGGAAGCAGTTGTTTCCCAATCTTACTTTCCTGTTTTCAGAACCATAGCCGCGTCTAAATTCGGCAGTCAGTCGATCAATATTTCAGGTTCTTTATTAGAATTGTTGGATAACAACGGGTACCACGAGTTGCTAGGTTTGATAAAAAAGCTGCTGGAGGAGGGCAAGGTAGAACTTACCGGCTCGTGCAAATACCACGCATTTATACCTTTAATTCCGGAAAACGAGGTTTACAGACAAATAGTGAAGAATGAGGAAACACTTCAGTTCTACTTTGGAAATTCTTTTAAAAAAGCGGGGTTTTTCCCTCCCGAAATGGCGTACTCGGTAGTTCTGCCCGGGATGCTTGAAGAACTGGGGTATAAATGGCTCGTACTGGACGAAATTGCTTATAACAAAAATACCGTTCTTCCGGCGGAGGATAGTTTGTACCGTATAAAAGATAGCAATTTGGCAGTATTTTTCAGAAACAGGCGCTTAAGCAATTTGATTATGAGCGCCGTTGTGAGGAGCAAGGATACTTTGGACCCGGCTATTAAAGATATGTTATCGAACAAATACGTAGTTACAGGAATGGATGGAGAAACTTTCGGACACCACAGACCGGGATTGGAAAGTTTGCTTGGCGAGATAATTAATTCCCGGGAGCCGTACACTACCGTGTCAATATCTGAATTTTTGACTAATTACTCCAAAGAACTGCCCGTTGAAATAGTGACACCGCGTGAATCTACATGGGCAAGCAGCCCCGAAGATATCGAGAGGGGTGCTCAATTTTTGTCATGGCTTGACACATCTAACCCCATACATGGGTACCAATGGGATTTTTTCAAATTTGCTCTTAATTTGTTTTATAAAATTCCTGAGAGCTCCGAAAACTACGATGTATTAAAAAATAAAATGGATATCGCTATGTCCAGCGATCATTTTTGGTGGGCGTCTGCCAAACCCTGGTGGAGTCTTGAGATGATAGAGCAGGGTGCGTTTAGGTTTTTGGATTTGGTAAAAAATATTCCCGATGTTTCAGAAAATGATATAAGTACTGCCCAGAAATATTACCAGTTGATAGTGTCTACTGCATTTGAGTGGCAACGCACCGGCAAGGTAAGACAGATGGCAAAAGACCAAAACGAAGCCACACGGATCCCGTTTAAAGAAAGGACATATGACAAAGGAGGGCACCAAAGAGGTGTGTGGGAAGGATTCACTCACATGATTCGGGAAGAGGAGGCCAAAGCAATTAAGAACAGGGAGTACGAGAAGGCGGTGCTCTGGAGAGACGCCCTTTTTAAACTCGAAAACAAGCACGATATATACGACACTATAAACGCGATAGACTTGCTGAGGCTGGAGATAGGAAATGAAGAAGTTGAAAAAACCCTGGACAAATATACGGAAAAATACCATAAGATTCGTGGCGGACAGCCTGAGCAAAGAGGCTAGTTGTTCAAACATTTATTTCTGTTAACATTACCCTTATGAAAGTGCTTCTTGTTGCCTCAGAAGTAGCCCCGGTCATAAAGATCGGCGGGTTGGGAGATGTTATTGGTGCCCTTCCCAAAGCCTTGGAAAAAATATCTGTGAACGTAGATGTTATCGTTCCTTTTTTTCCCTCGGTGAACACCGAAGGTTTAGAGCTGTATAAAACCTTTGATCTACATGTTCCGTTTGCAAATGAGAGTAACATCGTGGAGGTTTTTAAAACTAAACTTCCGGGTTCTAATGTCGACCTCTATCTCTTGAAAAACGCCAAATATTTTGTAGGTGGTTCTAATTTTTTCGCTAACAATATAACTGAAACTCAAATGTTCGCTTTTTTTAACAAGGCAGTAGTTGAGTACGTCAAATCTTCTTTCAATACCTATGACATAGTCCACTGCAATGACTGGCACACCGGTTTGGTGACGGCAATGTTGAAGGATGAGTTAGGCAGCGAACGCCCCCGCACTCTTTTTACAATACACAACCTAAATTATCAGGGTATCGGAGGTCCGGCATTACTAAGAGATACCGGCATAGTGCCCGGCGAACACCCTTTAATAGACTGGGATCTTGCGGACGGGGATTTAAATATGATGCAGCAGGGAATTACCTCGAGTGATTTTATAAATACGGTTTCCCCATCCTATGCAAAAGAAATTTTGACAAAAGAATTCGGCAGCGGTTTTGAGGATATCCTGAAATCCAGGGAAGGACGCCTGAGCGGTATTTTAAACGGCATAGATTACGCAGCGCATCCCCGCAGTTACGATATAAATTCTGTGGAGGAGGGTAAAAAAGAAGCCAAAAAGGTTTTATTAGACAGGTTAAAAATCGACAAAAAATATAAAAACTCACCTGTGTTTTCATTTGTCGGCAGAATAGATGGTTTCCAAAAAGGTCTTGATATTATTTTTGAAGCCTTGCCGGACCTTTTAAAAGACGATGCGGTATTTTTACTTCTCGGGACCGGTGATAAAACATGGGAGCAAAAATTAATTGATCTTTCAAATGATAAGACAATCAATGACAAATTCTCCTGCAACATTATGTTCGATTTGGAACTGGCTAACCTGATGTACGCGGGTAGCGACTTTTTAGTTGTACCGTCAAGATACGAACCCTGCGGATTGATCCAAATGATTGCTATGTGGTACGGAACTTTGCCTGTTGTTCACGACGTAGGGGGGCTAAAAGATTCTGTTAAAAACGGGGAAAATGGCTTCGTTTTTAACAGGTACTCGTCCGGGGCATTACTAACTTCCCTAAAAGAAGCACTTTCTGTTTACGGAACCGAGCGAATGCAAGAAATGATTCAAAATTCCATGCAAAAGGATTTCGGCTGGGAGCAAAGTGCGGTAGAATATAAAAAGTTGTATGAAAGAATTTTAAGCTAAACTGCCCATGCCCAAATTTATTTTTGACGAACTTACAGGTACCCCAACCATATTAGCCACAAACAGGGCTAAGAGAGCCGATCAAACGGGGGCAACAGGCAAAAAATCCGAAGCTTCTAAAGATGCCAAACCTCAGGTATGTTTTTTTTGTAGAGGTAATGAATCCCTTACTCCCGAAGCGGTTTACCAGGATGCTGACGACTGGAACGTTAGGGTATTTCCAAACAAGTTTCCTTTGGCTGAGTCACATGAGATCGTAGTTCATAGCCCTGACCACGAAAAGGATATCCCTGATTTCGACCACGAACAAAACGTTAAAATTGTGAGAGCGTTCTTAAACCGCACAAACTATTACACTACTCAGGGCAAAGAAGTTATGGTTTTTAACAACCGCGGTGGTAAAGCGGGAGCGTCCATTTTGCACCCCCATTCCCAAATCGTTGCATTGCCAGGCTTCCCGGGAATCATCGAAATGGAGAAAAATAAGGCACTTAGATATATGAATGAGAAGAACAGTTGTTATTGGTGTGACGCTGTAAAAGACGGATTAATGGAAACTAATCTTGTATACGAATCAAAGCACTTTGCGCTGCTCGTTCCTGAAGCAAGTAGGTGGAGTTACGAAATGATTCTGATACCCAAGAACCACAGACCCAATTTTGAATATATGGACGAAGTTGAGATTAACGACTTCGCCCGGATTATGAAAGCAGCTCTTTACGCGTACGACGTACTTTTCGGCAGACCGGACAGAAATTTTTGGATTCACAACCAAAGGTATGAACCGTACCACTGGCATGTGGGTTTTATAGCGCATATTAAAGTGATGGGGGGTCTGGAACTTGGCGCGGGAATTTGGGTCAGTGACAAGGCTACTCCCTCAGATGCCGCAAAAACGTTGTCAGTTCATGTCAAAGAATGTTACGAGAAAGAGACTTTGAGCTTAGCTTAACTGATCTGTCCGGTATTTGAGCCAACAAAAAACGCCCCCGTAGAGGCGTTTTTCATTTTTCGTAGTAAGAGAATGTTACTTCAATTCCACTTTTGTACCCAAATGAGAGTTATTTTAACTCAACTTTAGCTCCTGCTTCTTCGAGCTTTTTCTTTGCATCCTCGGCTGCTTCTTTCTTGGCTCCTTCTATAATCGCTTTAGGAGCTGATTCTACAAGACTTTTAGCTTCTACAAGACCGAGCGCGGGGTTGATCTCTCTAACCGATTTGATAACTGAGATCTTGTTCGCACCGGCGTCTGTTAAAACTACGTCGAACTCTGTTTTCTCTTCTACAGGTTCGGCTGGCTCGCCACCGTTACCGGCTGCGGGCATCATTGCTCCCATCATCATAGGTGCCGATGCTGTAACTCCGAATTTTTCTTCAAGAGCTTTTACGAGATCGTTAAGTTCTAGGACTGTCATTTTCTCGACCATGTCCATAACTTTCTGTGCGTCTCCGCTTAACTTTATGTCTTTTTCGTCTGCCATATTTAAACCGCACCCCCTTTCAAGGGTTTACAAAATAATTAGTTAGTTGTCTTTTTTCTTAGCAATGGCGTCAATCGCATACACAAATTTTCTGTGCACGCCTCCCAAAACGTTCGTAATTCCACTTAAAGGTGACTTCATACTTCCGACCATTTGCCCCAGCAAAATTTCTTTTGAAGGTATGTTTTTTATAACTTCCACTCTTGCCGTGTCGGCGTAGACCCCTTCAATTAGTGCTGATTTCATCTTAGGAAGCTCCAGCTTCTTTGCGAACTCAAATATGGTCTTTATAGACGCGATAGGGTCTCCGAACGAAAATACAGTCATCGTAGGCCCTTCCAGGTCCTTTTTAATGTCGTCTGTATTGATTTTTTCTTCTTCAAGAGCGACTTTAAGAAGGGTGTTTTTTATTACCAACATCTCGGAATTTTCCGCTTTCAACTTTGCTCTAAGATCATTGGCGCTACCGGCTGACAGTCCGCGGTAATCGGCAAAGACAATAGATTTAGCCTTGGCGACCTTTTCCTTTAAGCTTTTTACTGTTTCAGCATTCTTAATTTTTCCTGTTCTTGTGTCTTTCTTCATTTTGTTTGGTATACACCTCCTAAAAAAGTTTCTTATCGGTTAGGACGGTTTTTGTTTATGCCGGTCCCTACCGAAAAAAAGAAACCCACCAAAGACGGTGAGTTATAAACCACAAAATATACGAATTAAGGTTTACCTCGGCAAGATAATTAAGCTTTTTTGCGCTGAGTTACCCCGGCGCGGGAGCCCTTGCTGTCTTTGGCTACTATACAGGGGTAGTTTAGATAGAAAAAGGCGGGATGTCAATGGTGTTGTGAGGACGGGTTTAGTTAAAAACTGCGGTTGCGTTTACGACGTTTTGTCTCACCTGCGTAGCTGTCATTGGGTAGGAAAACAATTTAAACTCGTCTATTTGTCCCGTGAACAGCGATGTGTTGATTTTGCCTAAAGTTATATTGGAGGTACCTAACGGCGTAGTGTCGACCACAGTAATTTGGTGCCAGTTCGTATCAGGAAGACTTGTGGTAGGGTAGCCATCCACGTATACAGTAGGTGATGAGAAGCCGGCAGCAGATATCGTTCCTCCCGAAACGGAAATTGTGTGAGTCCCGCCATCCAGGTCTACAATAGATTGTGTGGTTGATGCCGGTTTGACCCAGAAGCTGACGGCGTATATTGATGGGCCGGTTCCCAAGGATATATAGTCGTCGGTACCGTCAAAATAAATACCTGCATTTGTTACTCCTGTAGATCCGATAGACCACGCTTCATCCGACTGTTCGGAGGAACAGGATCCTTCGGATGCGGTTGTCCCAGTCGCACCGATCGTTATTACCCCGTCGTAAGCCCCTTGCTTACTTGAATCATTCGCTACTAATCCCTGGCATTCGTCCAGTTTCCACCACAACGATGGGTTGCCCCTATCGTAATCCCAGGCGATTTGCCCGGGTGTTCGGGCGTAATCATACACCGTTAGATGGGAGATTTTACCGATAAACTGATCTACGTTTGCTTCATACATAACCCAATAATATTTTGCACCTATCAGCGTTTCGGCAGTGAAAATATCTCTTGTCTCACCGGTACCGGAACCGTCGGATTTGCCGTTTAGATAGAAGGTTACGGCATTTCCGTTTCTGGTTATGGCTACGTGATACCACGCGTTTGCGGATAACGCCGTGTTGCTGTTTATAGATCCGCCAGCTGGTGAGTTATCGTATTTAAGTTTTCCATTCGTATAATCGATGGCAAAAAGATGTGAAAAATTGGTGACACCCTGAGAGTCATTTTTGTTTTGAACATATATTGGGAAATTGCTGGATCCACCTGAAACCTTTCCGGGGTAGATCCATGCTTCTACAGTTATGTTGTCCTGCGCGATTAGTTCATCGTCGGTAAATTCCACGTAACCGTAGTTTCCGAATTCCAGGGCACCGCCGATATTTCCATTTGTCCATTTGGGGTTTGTTCCTCCATACGAGCCCTCGTTTGTTATGGTACCTGTATGTCCATTTCCTGATAAATCGTTCAAAGATGTTCCTTGTTTTTCGTCGAAACTGTAGTCCGCGACAGGCGGGTTACAGGATGAACTATCCCCCGGAACACAGTATGCGGACTTAGCAGAATTCAAAGGCAATCCAGCGGTATCCGTGGACAACGAACCAAAAGCCATTGCCTTTCCACGGTTAAAAGCCTGAGCAACCTGCGAAGCACTCAAAGCTACGGTATAGACTTTTACGTCGTCGAGCTTTCCCGCGAACTGATGTTGGGGAGCTCCCGAATAGTACCTGGCTCCAATTAAAGTATTATCTATACTTGCTGCGCTGGTTCTGGCCTCGCCCGTCCCGTTCCCGTCACTCGCTCCGTTAACGTAAAAGGTCACGCTGTCAGCATCTCTCACAACAGCTACGTGCTGCCATTGATTGGCCGTAAGCACAGTGTTTCCGCTAAGTACTCCATCGGAAGGAAGTTCGTTGTCGTACATAAGTTTTCCTGTGGAACCTGCAATACCGAAGTTGTGGGTTGTGTATCCTGCTCCGTTATCGTTTTGAGCGAGTATGGTAAAGTCATGCGCTCCGGTCACGCTTGTGGGATATATCCAGGCCTCTATGGTAACGGTATCTTGATTAATTATCTCACCTGTGGCGACAGTTATGTAATCCGATGTACCGTCGAAATCCAGGGCACGGTCATATTTTCCCTCCAGTGACCATGTGGCGCCGGTAATAGTGCCGTCGTTTGCGCTGCCTGAAGAACCTGTGTTATGGATGGTGGCCCCATAACCTTCATCCATTTTCCACCACGCTTTAGCACTCCCGACCGGGGAGCCCGGTATCGCGTGACCGGCATTATAGTCTACTAATAGTGCTTTGGGTGTTATAGCGTAATCGTAGATTTTGACCTCATCCATATAGCCCTTAAAGAAACCGGATCCGGAAGTATTTGACCCCAGCCTTAAATTCAGGTCGTTGGCTGTCATAGTAGTATGTGTTCCTGCGGTTGCTGTTTTGTCTTCGCTGTTTATAAAAACTTTGCACGAAGTTCCTTCTCTCACGGCGGAAACATGAACCCAGCCCGACGAGGAAGTTACGGCAGAATCTGCCGTCTTGCTTACGGTCTCGGACGTTCCGTTATCGGTAAGACAGTTTACGGCTCCGTTTGCGTCCACAAATAGTGAGTAGCCTCCTGAGCCTTCTGCCCCGTGTTTACTGATTATGTTATAAGGAGCAGAGCCTGCCGTGCCAAGGTTAATCCAGGATTCGAGAGTAAAGTCAGTTGTCAAATCAAATGGAACATCTGAAGCCTGGGCATAATCGGATGAACCGTTGAATACACCGGCACTCCCGAATTTACCTGTTACGTAGCGGTTTGTAGTCGAACCACTCCATGTTGCGGGGTAGTTGTTTGTAGAAATATCAAAGACAGCGCCGATGTCTTTTTGGTCGAAAGTGTAATAGGCGACAGGACCCTTTGGCGATGTGTAGGTGGTTGATATATCCGATAAGCTGAGGGCAGTATTGTAAAGTTTAACTTCATCAACTTTGCCTATGAATCCGTTGGTCGAAAGGTTTGTGTCGTTTCCGATTATGAAGGTTTCCAGATCCGAAACTCCGGTTGTATTTTCTACCGTAGAGTCAAGAGCCCCGTTTATATACAATTTGGTTTCTGTTGGGTTTCCTGTAAGTGTAACGTAGTACCAATTATTTATTGTCAGGGCAGTTGATGAAGTGCCTTCATCCGTTCCGTTGGTGGAGAAGAGAAGTTTTCCGGTGTTTGCCGAGTCTGTTTTTAAATACATGGATTTGGAAGTGCCACTGCCGCTTATCAGGAATTTTGTGGTGTTGTCTAGTGTTGTGGGGTAATACCATCCTGAAACTGTGATCTGGTCTGAGATGTTGAAGTCGGGGATGTAAGACTCTTCGGTGCCAAAGGTGTTAAATACGTCGGTTGCTGTTAGATAAGTGGCTTTTACCCAAGCTACGGATCTGGCGATGCCCGACATTCTCACTTCATCGAGGGTCCCTGTTAATTTCTGAGAACCGGCTGTATTTCTTCTTCCGAACTCAAAAGCAACGGTAGGATTTGTGTAGTTGTTGGAGGCGTTCGTTGACAGAGTTTTTTCCACGCCATTGACATAAATTTTATGTGTTGCCCCGGTGCCGTTTCTGGTATAAACGATGTGGTTCCACTGTCCTGCTGTTAGGGCATTTGTGCCCGTATATGATATATATATGCCGTTGACAATTGTTCCTACCGCACAGCTACCGTTGTTAATTTCAAGTTGAACGACCCCTGACGCGTTATTTGCTCCTATGATGGTTTGTCTGGAAGCGCATGTGGTGGGCTTTACCCATGCTTCTAGGGTCATCACGTTACCCATATTAAAAGTAGCGTTGTTGGGTATACTTACAGTGGTATTGGAGCTGTCGAAAGTATGCCCCCCATTAATGGCACCGTCTGCGGTATAAGCGGGTTGGGTTTCCAAAGTTTTTGTGCCATTATTAGAGTTTGTGGTCGAATCCGCAATATTTGTTCCTGTAGACTCTTTTAAATGCCAGACACCTACGTGACTGCTATCCCAAACATTTTCAGGGCTTTGACCGTCTGAGAGCGCCGGATCATTAAAGTACATATAAATATAGTCAGTTGTAGACCCGGCAGGGATATTGGGAACTTTTACCCAAACAAAAGAGTCGCCCGCCTCGTCCCATTTTTCTATTTCGTGACTGAGTAGCGTGGTACCGTCACTGTCAGTGAATCTTATATCCTGGCCCAAATCTTGAGTTTTAGTGTAATTTATTCTTGACGACCCCACCTTTACAAGTACGGGGAAATCAGTCAGATCCTCGGCAGAAGCGGAGTTGTCAAATGTTATCTTGATCTTCGACCACTCCTGTTGTACCCGGAGAGCATCGCCGGTTCCATCAAGTACAATGCTGTTGCCAATTTTACCGGGCGCGTAACTTGCGTCACCGTCCCAATATGCGTCGTAGCCGTTCGCTGTTTCATCGCACGCGTCCATCGGTGCCAGAGTAGCGCAAGAGTTAGTAGTGGTTTCCTCCAATTTCCAATGCCCGACAAGTCCGTTGTTTATTTTTCCTGTGACGTTTTTACTTAATAATTGTGTGTTAGTTGAACTTGCGGAATTTAATTCATTTTCTATCTCTCCCGCCGTTCTTGCATACCGGTAAATTTTGATTTCATCCAAATTGCCAAGCCAGCTGCCAGTTGCCCCGTCATTTGCCAGGCCGATATAAAGCAAGTCATTGTTTGTCAGGGCACCCGTGGTTGCGAGTGTCTCGTCTGTACCTTCAACTACCCCGTCCACATATAAAGTAATACTGGTGGAGCCGTTTTTGACCAATGCGACGTGATGCCATTTGCTGTCGCGGTAACTTGCTGTGCTTGTTATTGAATCTTCCGGGAAGTTGGTGTTGTCGTCGCCTATTCCTACCGCTACTTTACCTGTGGAATCCATAGCTATCTGGTAGCCGCCGTCAGATCCGGTGGATTCGAATTTTGAAAGCATGGCCTGCGTCCCGGTAGTGGTGTGGGGTTGAGTAAACCACATACTTATTGTAAAACTGTCAGAAGCACCAAAATCGAGCCGTGAGTTGTCGGTAACTTTTACGTAATCCCCGTCGCCGCCGAATTTTAGACACGAACCGGAAACGCAGTATTGCGCTGTTTCCCAAGTGGGTCCGTTCAACTGCCCATTAATCTTGTTGGAGGTTGAGTCGTGGGCAATTGCAGGAAGCTCGTTTGTTATATCAAGTACCAGCCAGGAGGCAGTTGATTTAGTGGTGCTGGTACTGCCGTTTTTAATTTGTATGTCCAGTTCTGAAGCTGAGATGGGGAGAGTTATGTCGGAGGTTTGCACCCTTGTATAGGAAGTGCTAGCAGTGCTTATTTCGGTTCCCGTTACAGCCTCTGCTCCCGTTGTATTGTATAGCTGCGCGTATGCCGTGGAACCGGTTGCAGATAAAGTTGCATCGAAAGACCCAACTACAACTCCTGTAAATGTAGCAGGGTCGTAGCTGTTCAGGCTATTCTTTGAAACATACGTACTTGTGCTTTCTGTCATTAGGTCTGTGTTAAGTGCACGGAATGTTCTTAAAGATGTTATTCCTTGAGCACCTGACTGATAATGGCTGATTTTAGCGTTATACGTTACGATGCTCACTCCGTTCGGCGTTCTTGTGCAAATCATGTAATTTCCATCAGATACACTTATCGATGAAGAAACTGAGTTTTTAATTCCCTCTGAGGGCTTGACTCCTATTTCGCTGCCTGAGATTTGGTTTGCACACGAGGTACCATTGGGGTAAAGAGCTATGTATCCTTCCGGGTTTCCAATATTTGAAATTTGTGCTACTACCCAAGTTCCTCCGGCAGTAGTTGTATTGGTAGCGCTATTTTTCAATTGTAAGTCAAAAGCATTGGCACCTGATGGGAGATTGTAGTATAGGTCACCGCTTCTCACTCTGGTAAAAGTTGTGGACGCCGTTGTTATCTCAGAATTAGTTATGCTTGCAGTGGCTGTCACGTCATAAATTTTTGCGTACCCGGTTCCCCCGGAGGTTTTTAGTGTCGCTTCAAAGTAATATGCAGAATTTGCTCCTAATATGTTAGGGCTAGAGTTGAGTTTGTAACGAGATGCTCCCGAGTAAGTTGTGTCCGAGTCAGTAAAAACATAGGTACTTATCGGATACATGATTTCTAGTGCGGATATACCATTAGCATCTGATTGATCGAGTATGATTTTTGCTCCGCTTAGGTAGTGAGCGAGATTGTCGGTGCTGCTGGTTTTTGTTCTGACAACATACTCTTTTCCACTTGTTAAGGTAATCTCAGAACTTTTTAGACGTGTTGCCTGTGTTGACGTCGTTGAGAGTTCGGACCCGCTTACCGATGTGCCGTCTGTTAAGTTATACAGCTCGGCGTACACGGTGTTTGATGTGTTGGCCAGATCCGTTACCTGAATGACAACCCATGAGTTTGCAACAGACGTTGTATTTGTTGCTGAGTTTCTGATTTGTGTGTCCATTGTCTGGCCACTGGATAAGGTACTTTGCGCGGTTGGCATTCCCGAAGATATGTCTCCGCTTCTAACTCTGGTGTAAGTTGTTGCGGCTGTTGTAATTTCGCCACCCGATATGGCAGCTCCGGAGGTTGCGTTAATAAGTCTGGCGTAACCTGTGCCGGCCGATGTTTTCAGCGTTGCTTCATAGAAGTAGTTGAAATTTCCACCTTCAAAAGATATTTGCGTGGCACTTATGCCCGGGTTAAATAATGTGTATCTGTAGGCATTAGAGTATGTGGCATCGGCGTCTGTCATAAGGGAGTTTACCTGCATATGGTAAAGCTCCAGATCCCGTATACCATTAGCATCTGACTGATCGAGTATGATTTTTGCGTTGGCAATTCTCGCGGTGTTTGCTCCTGCCTTAATGCACACGCTATAGTCGGTATCTGTTGATAGGGTAATACTCCCGCTTTGCACGTGTGACCAAGTGGTACCTGTCACAGAAACTTCAGATCCGGTTACTTGGGAAGAGCATGTTTCACCGTCTGTATAAAGGGCTGCGTATGTCGTTTGATCAGCCGTGTCGTTGGATAGGGTAGCTTCAAAATATGCAGTTGGCGCCGGTGTATATTTTGAAGAGTCATACCGCCACACTTTTGTGTCCGAAAAACCGGTATAAGTGGTAGACGTTGTCGTGGTTCGTGAACCTAGTTCAACCTGTGTTCCTGTACCCGTGATTTTAGTACTATTACTCTGTATAACAATTAATCTGGCTGCAGTAATAACCTGTGTGTTTGTGTTTGTTGATCTTGCCCGCACGGTATATGCGGTATTATCGGTTAGCGTTAGTGCTCCGCTACGTATCCTGTGGCTACCGCCGCTAACGTCGCCTGTGGAGACCGATCCTATTGCTGATCCTGATTCTGAGTATAGAGCTACGTATGCGTTGCTTACCCATCCTCCTGGCTGTACATCTGCCTCTAAATACACCGTCGAATCCGGATACTTGTCTGCGTCCCAATATACAAGTCCTAATGAATTATCCGTAGGAAGGTAAGAAGTAGTGTTAACCGAATATGTCCCGTTCAGTATATTTATTTGCTGTTCTATAGTAGGTGGCGGGGATTCAAGGATGGCTTCAAAGTATGCAGTCGGCGCCGGTGTATATTTTGAAGAATCGTAGTAGAAAGTTTTCGGGGCATCCATCTGAGCATAACTTGTGTTGGTAAGTTTTTTTCTATCTCCTATATCAACATTAGTTTCTGTTCCTGTTATTTTAGTGGAATTTGATTGAATTATGATAAGTCTGGCGGCTAGAACAGTTTGGGTATTTACGTATGCTGTCCGCGTCGACTTCGCCCTTACGGTGTAAGCAGTATTATCTGTAAGGGTGACGGCGGCGCTTCTAATCCGGCCATACTCATCATTTGTTTGGGGCGTATTAGCTTCTATAACTTGTGTCCCTGCTTCCGAAAAAAGCCCCACATAAAGATAGTCGCTACCCCAGTCTGCCCCGAGATAGTCAAACTCCAGATAAACCGTTGAATCCGGGTATTTATCCGCATCCCAGTAAAAAAGCCCCAGGGAGTTATCTGTCGGTACGTAAGTAGTTGAGGCTACCGTGAAAGGGTTGTTAAGAAGATCTATGTGTTGTTCTATAGTAGGTTGGGACGATTCCAGCGTTGTCTCAAAGTACGCGGTAGGGACCGGGTCAAATTTTGAAGAATCGTAATAATAATTTTTTGGGTTGTACATTTGAGTGTAACTAGGGGCGCTATGTAGTTCTCTCAAACCCGTTGATCCGATATCTATTTGCGTTTCTGTAGCAGTGATTTTAGAGGAGTCACTTTGCTTAACTACAAGACGCGCCGCAATTATTATCTGGCTACCTGTGTTGCCCCAATAATCTCCTGCCTTCGCCCGTACCGTATAGTTTGTATTGTCCACCAAGGTAAGAGCTCCGCTACGAACCACCCCGTACCCATCCCCGGTACTTCCTACAGCTCCAACATATGTCCCACTTTCAGAATACAGTGCATAGGAGCCATCTCCCCAACCCTGCTCGAGGTACTCGACTTCTAAATATACTGTGGCTCCGGGATACAAATCCGCGTCCCAATAAGCCAGACCTAGTGAATTATCGGTTGGTAGATACGTTCCGCTATTGGACGTTGTATAAGGCGGGGCGGTCATTATATTAATCCTTTGTTCTATAGATACCCCACCACTTAGAGAAGTTTCTGCAGTCGTTTCAAAAAAATTTGTTGGAGTGGGGCTGTACTTTGACGAATCGTAGTTATATATTTTTTTATCGGTTTGCTGGGTATACGAAAAGTTTGAACTGCTTTCATTACTCCCTATTTCAGTTTTGGTGTCGGTTTGAGTTATTCCCACGCCACTTTCTTGTTTTATTATGAGTCTCGCGTTATTTACTGAAAGACTGGTGTTTGAGGTGTTTCCAAGACTAAGCTCGTAAATAGATTCCAGAGTTATCGCATCGTATAAAGAAACGGTCGGAGTCAAACTATCTCCGTCGCCCGCCCTAATTTTAACTGCGTAAGAAGAAGCTGAACGTGACGAAATTGCAGATATTTCGGGCGATCTTTCGCGTGTCCATGTACTTCCCCCGTCTAAACTTACAACTGCCTCCAAATATACGGTTTCTGAACTGTAGTTTTCCGGTGCGAAATAGGCAATACCTAGAGATGCATCTTCCGGGTAAAAACTTTCATTTGTTGATTCTGTGGTACTAACGGAAGTCGAGGGGTCCGAGGTTGTCCCATTTCTAACCAAAATATAATCCCAGTTCGCATCCATAGTTTGGCCGGTGTTGATGTTATCTTCACGTCTCACAAATCTTAATGGTTCATTATCGACCGAGTTCGAAAGTCCTGTAGCTGAAACAACCAACGCATCGGTGTCGTAATTATAATAATAAATTGCCGCAGTGGAGTTAGAGTATATTCTTAACCTCACTAATAGATTGCTTACAACAGCGCTGTCGTAAATTGAAGTCCAAGTGCCGTTGTTTCTGTGATAGAGTCGAAAAGGTGATCCGGGATGAATTAATCCTCCGAAAGTGTCGGTAGTACTTAACCACGTACTAATCGGGTTGTATCCGTTAGTTGGCATGGTAACATGCTGAACTTTTGCTTCAATCACCGGTTGTTGCGCCTTACTGAACGCTGAATTAGATTGTAGCCACCCTGTTGTAGACGTTGCATTCAGCACGCCGTCAGCAACACTTATTCCGGTTGCGTCCACAACAGTCCATTTGTTTGTGTCTACGACGCTGCCGCTAAAATCGTCAAAAAACACAAATGTATTGTCACCGTTGCTTGCGGATGAAGCGGAAGGATTCCCGTAATGTAAATAGATTGTTGTATCAGCGGAGGCTGCGATGCTGGGCACTTCCACCCAAAATTTTGCGGAAGTGCTATCCGTTTTACTTTCAAGCCAGTGGTCCAGTTCAGTGCCGGCCACGTTTGTAAAACGAATATCCGAAAAATCGGAATTCATATCTGAGTCGTATGTTACGTTAACTAACACCTGAAAATCAGTCAAAGCGGAGGCATTTGAATTAGTAACAGTCACTACCCTTTGTTTTGTCGATCCGGGCAGCCAGGATAGTGCAGCCGGAGTATTCATAATTTCCAGCTGTTGCTCAATAATTGTATTTTCCTTTTGGTCGTATGCCTCATCAAACTTCCAGTAAGCTGCGGGTCCCGGTCCTGCAGTTTCACTGCCTGTCGAACTTTGAGACGGGCTAAAAGTGGCCTGTGAAAACTGGCTGGTTTGTGCAATAGACTCCGCGTAAGCATTCCCGTAATAAAAATAAATTACTGTAGAACCCTTATTTATGGTTGGGAGCAGTACATAGAAATCTGTTGAAATTGTGTTGCACGCGCCGTTTGCGGAATCTATATAGTGCTCCAATACCTGCCCATTTATATCAACAAATCTTGCATCGGCGCATGTATTTTGCATTTTTGATTCTGAAATTAAGGTAGCGGTGTCGGTTTCGAACAAAATTTTCTTATCAGAGTCGGGGGCACCCGGGTTAGTGAGAGTAATAGTTTTTCGGTAGTGCCAGTTATCGTCGAACCAGTCGGCGAAAACTTTGTCAGGATTTTTCACCGATAACCACACGACCGGGACTAATACTATAAGCATGCCGATTGAAACCGGGACAAGGTACTTTTTGTAAGTGGGGTAGTGTGCTTTCCAAAGTGCCCCAATTTTCTGAAAGGGCAGTTTTTGAGTATAAAGATTATTCCATCTATTACCAATACCCTTGAATACAGCATTTATTTTTGATACAGTTTTGCTAATTTTGAAATGTAATTTGCCCGCCAACCGCCCCCTGTAACTTTTTTTGGCTTCGTTCGGGGAAGAGAGAGACGCGATAGGTTTTGTTCTATAGGTCGTAAGGGATCCGGTCAGGTTGTTCAACCCTCCGTGTGCTTTTTTTAACATTCGCTTAATATTTTGTACTCTTTTCATGGCAGTTCGAGTAATTTTAATCTAATTTTGCCCCGCAATCTATATGACATAGTATGTTATATTTCCCTGAAGATCTTTAACCTTGTGGTTAGAATTCTGGGAGTTTAATTTATGTTTACACCCGACAAATTTACACCTTCGAAGTTCGTCATTGGCTGGGCTAAGCACACCCCTTCCGTAACACTCCATCCTGTGTTAGTGCCTGTTTCCGTTGAGTTATCAGCAGTTGGTGTTACCTCAGATATGGATCCGTTTGCATCTTCAAGGTCAGTATAGTCGATATCTTGTGTAGCTCCTGTTTTGATGTTGATTTCCCATGGAGAGTCATTTACAAGTGAGTCAAGATATATTCTGCCTGTCCCGCAGTTTGCACCTTGAACTGTTATGTCATTAACAATAATGGTTGGGTCAGTCTCATCAAACTGGATATTCTTTCCGGCTGATGCAGAAAGTACTGAGAATTGATAAAAGGATGTGGCAGAAGAGTAGGCAAGTTGTGTTGTTCCTGTTGTATCAAGTGTTATCTGGCCGTTGTTGTGGTTGAATGTTCCGTTATTGGTAAGGTTCCCCCCAAGTGTGAATGAGTCATCATTTGTTCCCGCAGGAGCTATAAAGGTTCCTACTGAGTTTATGGTTAGGTTCCCATCTATGTTAAATGTAGCTGAAGGACTATCGGAACTCGTAAAGATGTAACCGCTGTAAATGGTAACATTACCTGCTACCGATATGTTTGGATCATTTGTTGCTACATCAAAAAACAGGCCAGTTCCGATGTTAGGTCCTAGGGTCAGATCGCCATTAACTGTAAGAGTACCGGAGCCTGCATATTTTGTTTGCATCTGGTCGTTATTCACAATTAAATCGTGATATGTTGTTGCTTTGATCGTTTGTTCATTAAAGCCAGAGTAATAGATATAGTTTGGATCAGCCGTTGCTGTTAAGGTTCCTGTTGTCAAAACAGCACCGTCAAAATATGTCGTTGCATTGGCATTGTTTTGATAGGTGGAACCTGCCTCTGACCCCGTAAGATCCCCCGTTATGGTCACCCTTTCTGCATTTGAGTTCTGAACTGTAATGGCTCCTGATATAGCAACATCTCCCCCAAATGTTATGGCAGAGGAGCCTGAGAGTGTCTGATTGTTTGTATTAAACGTAAAAGTACCTGTACCTGAAGTAAAGATCCCATCATTTACAAGACCGCCTTGAAGAATAAACGACGGATTGTTAGATGTGGTAAACGTTGACCCACCCTCTAAGGTTAAAAGACCTGTAAAAGTGTTTGTTCCGGAGGCTGAGGATCTGGTAAAGGTTGACCCCGATGCTATAAGAGTGGTACCTGCGAATATTTGGTTTCCTGTACTTGAAATGCTCAAAGAATCGTAAACATCAGTTGCTCCTTGTACCGTTAAGCTGTAAGTTGAGGGTATAGATAAAGTACCGAAATCGACAAGTAGGTTGTTGTTTACTGTAATGTTTCCCCCTGCCGCACCTGTTTGCCCCGACATGTTTGTGGTTAGGTCATAAAAAGTAATTGCGCCGGATGTGAGTGTAGGACTTCCCGATACCGGCTGCATATACACATTGCTTGTTCCGTAATTGAATGTACCTGTTTTTGTAAAAAGAGTGCTCGATGTCCCTGTTAAATATATGTCTGAGTCATTTGCTGTTAGCACTCCTCCTGATTGGATGTCTATCTTTCCTGTGGTTAGTGCGTAGTTTGAGGCTGTTGTATCAAGTACTCCAATACCGGAGGTTGTTCCGGCTATGGTTGTTCCTGTACCGCCAACAGTCATTTCTCCTCCAAGGTTAACGGATAGTGAATATGATGATGCAGCAGTGGGGTTTATCCAGATGTCATTATTAGCTGAGGTTGCTTCCAAATAGTATACGGTTCCCGCCGTTAGGGTTGGGGTTAACCAAAGTGATGTGTATGTGGCACCAGATGGAGTGCCGGGTATGTCTGTTTCTGAAGTACCCTGGAAAACGGTGTAATTAGATGCAGTAAATGTACCGCCATCTATTAATAGTGGTGTGCTGGGTCCTGTGCCGGATCCGGTCAATGTGAGCACACTAATTTGACCCGACCCGTCCATGTTACCTACAAGATGAAGTTTCCCGGTAGTAAAATTACCGTCAGGTATTAGCGTGTCGCCGGTGTAAATATGTGTTTCGTAAGATGATCCGACAGTCACATCAAAACCGCTAACCGTAATCAAATCCTCAGCATCCGATGTGTTTCCGGCTGTTATCTCCGAGTTTGTTATACTGCCGTTGACGTCATCCCTCAAAACAACCCTATCAACAATGATGGGTATATTTGTTTGTGCCGAGCCGTCACTAACTATGACCGTGTTTCCGGCCACAGTTACTCCTGATATATACGCATATACAGTATTACCTGAAGACACGCTAACCCCCGTGACCGACCATGCTCCTGTATTCTGATCACATGTTCCTGAATATGATCCGCTTCCATTGACTTTAAGTAGTATTGTTCTTGTATTTCCTCCACTACAGTCATAAGCTAAAGCTTCATTCGAGGATTGATATATGGTTCCGGATAAATTAATACCACTACCTGATGTAGTAAGTTGTACGGTTGTTCCATAACCTGTTCCCGCTGAGCTGACCGCGTATGCTCTTACCCTGTATCCAGTACCGGCGGTTAAACCTGATAGACCTCGTGTATAAGTTCCGGTAGTGAAAGATCCATCTTCATATACAACACCATCCGAAGTAGTACAGTCCCCGCTTGTTCCCTCTATGTAGCAGAAACCGCGTCTGGTAACTGTTTCTGGGTATCCGGTAGCTGTTATCTCTCCATTTAAAGTAGCTGTAGTGCCGGTGATATCAGACGGCGAACTGGTTGTAACTGTAGGGGGAGTATAAGCAGTGATTTGTATCAATCCCCCCGCACCACCGCCTCCCACTGATAGTTTAGTACCCGAACCGCCTCCCCCTCCGTAGTTGTTACCTGCATATCCGGGACCGTTTGTTGATGCATATCCTGCACCTCCATCACCCCCGTACGCGCTCCCCCCAATACCTGCTGTTGAAGCCGAGCCACTACCACCATTCTGCGTGGAACCCGCACCTCCACCACCACCACCTCCATAAGATGTACTTCCAGTACCTCCGGTACCTCCTGTGTAGGTAATATCCCCACCGCTTCCGCTTCCACCGATTCCCCCCGTCCCACCTCCGCCCGAGACGTAGTTTCCTCCCGATCCTCCTGTGGCGATGATTGTTGTATTAAAAATCGTGTTGTTTCCTGCATCACCTGAAGCTCCTTTGGCACCACCGGCGCCTGCGGCACCTACTGAGTATGAGTAGCTACCTGAGGGCGAGGATATTGTTTTACTGACGTAACCACCTCCACCCCCACCGCCGTTTCCTTGTCCGTTAGCACCACCGCCTGCGGCACCTCCACCGCCGCCTCCCCAAAGCTCAATTATAATTGAGGTGGTTCCTGATGGGGCGCTATACGAGCCGCTCCCAGATGTGTACTGCGTAACCTGCGCGTAAGCTACTTGTGTGAGGAGAGGTATTTTTGATTTGAGGCCGGGAGCCGGCCACCCTGTCAATATCCAAGCAAAGGTGACAAAAAGAGATACAACCTTGACGATTGTAGGGAAACATCGCTTTTCAATTTTTTTCCTAAATAGCCCGGTCAATTAATTGCCTTTCTTGCTAAAAATATTGCGTCGATAAAAGCTGGAGTAGGGAAGGGAAATTCAACGACACCTGCTCCAGACTTTTTCCTATAACAATCTGCCAGGAATCTTTTTCCTCAAAAACTTTTTGGACGCCTGAGAATATTGTAATCGGGCCAAAATCATACGGGTTTCCATCAGTTTTAGGAGCGGTGTAGTCGTAAGTAAGTTCTTTGGTTTCCCCGGCTTTTATGTCGACTTCCCAAACAATCTTTTCCGGTTCAGTTTTAGCTTCACCTTTCCACGCTATGTTGATGGTTTGCGGAATTATTTCTACAACCCGGCCTTTAAAGTCGTTTTTTGAGGTTATTCTTAGTACCATGTGGTAGCGCACTGTTTCAGAAGGATTCACTCTTGTTGTTGTGTATCTTTCAATGTTGAAGCTAATGTCATTTTTTACCTCTATTTTTTTCAAAACCCCCTCTTTTGTATCAAGGTTAGTCAATTTGAGTTTATAAGTACCTTCGGTTTGAGGGACAAAGCTAGTTTGATAATCCGGAGAGTTGGTTTTACTACCATCTTCAACGCAAGTTGTGGAGGTTGTTATGGAGCCGTTTTCCGTTGATATCTCAGTCGTGAATTTTTGAGGGTCTGTGATTTGAACTGTAAGTTTGCTGTTGCAGAGGGTATTGCCCTCTTTTCCAACCGTGGAAATGAGAATGCGCACCATTTTGTTTGGTTCATAAACCGAACTTTCTGTGTTCATTGCCGTGAATAAACTGGAAGGTTTCCTGTTTGTGGACGCCGAGATTAGAATGGCGATGATTACAGCAACAACCGCGATGCCGATAAGTATCAAAAGTTTTTTTCGGCTCTTGGGCTCATGCACTTCCGGTGCAATGCTCATCTGTTCAGTTATTATTTCATTTTCCCGGTCATTCATTTTCATTGTCCTTCCGCCATATTCACGACCCACCAATCGAAGGTTATGTCGCTCGATACGGAATTATCCACAGCTACGGTAAACGATGCTCCCTCAACTTTACCTTTGACTATGACCGCTTGGCCGCCAGTGCTTGAGGTCGCGGTGATAAATATTTTTGAGGTACTGGTTATGAGAGTATTGTCTATAGCTACCTCTGTTTGCCCGGCGGGTATTATTCCGCTTCCGATAGTTTTTGAAGCGGCGAGTATAGTTACGTTTTCAGTGGCTACGTCAGTGGCCTCAACTTTCTCCGCAATTAAGGTGCCTTTTACGGTTACATTTCCGTCGGGGTTAACTACCAAACCTCCGTTTAAGATGTCAACATTTCCGGCAAGAGATTTCTGGAGGTAGAGAGTCTGATCAGCACATAATTGAGTATTGGTTGTACCCAAAAGCTCGTTGTAGCAAGAAGGGCCGGCAACCTCAAATACGTTATTTAGGGTGTCAATCTTCATTAATCCGGCATTTATGTCGCCTGTTATGGTCAGATTTGAAAGGGTTGTTTCACCAAGTACGTTAAAGTCTGCGGCAGCTGTTAACGTCTGCCCGTCTGTTGAAAGACTCAAGCTTGCGATAAAGGATTTGAACTCATCGAAGAGTGTGTACATTTCGGCAAGTATCCCTTCGGGTGTGTCGGGTACGGTTGATGAGCTTTCTGTGCTTTCAGGTGTGGACATGGCGAGGAGTTCTTGTATTGAGGCTACCTCTGATTTGAGGTTGGCTACTTCGGTCTCAAGAGTTGTGACGTCAGTTTCCAGGGTGTTAATTTGTGTTAATGTAGTGTCAGATTCAACTGCCAGTGACGCGGCTGACCCGTCTGACGCCAGGGTGTAATTGTCGAAGTCGGTTTTTAAAGCAACCAATTTGGTATTAAGTTCTTTGGTCGCTTCTATTAGTAAGCCCGAAGTCTCGCCATATCTTATTCCGTAGTAGCCGTCTATGGGGCTCTGGAATACTAGCTCGGGCATCACGTTCAAAACTTCCTGAGCGATCATTCCTGTTGCTCTCACGCCATCGCCTGCCCAATCAAATGTGACTCCTCTAAGTTGCATGACTTTGTCGACAGCCCCCTCGATTGTAGTTATGTTAGACTTCAATCTTTCATCTGATGAGCTGGTACTGAGAATGCCCGTACTTGTTATATATAGCGGTACGTTGCTTACGTTGCTGGTGCCTACGCTTCTAAATCTGGCACTTCCGTTGACGTCAAGTGTGTTGGTTGGGGCGGTTGTTCCTATTCCTACATTAGCATTGAAGGTCAGTACGTCCGTGCTCATGTTTCCATAGATGAACGCAGAGCTTGCCGGGTTAGACGTGTTATCAATATATAGTGTATTTGATCCTGTTTCGGAGTAACCCGCCTGATTTCCGATGAAGATATTGTTATCGGAATTGTAGGACAAGCTTTGACCTGCGTCATATCCTATAACAACGTTATAGCTTGATAAGGTTCTCCAAGTGGTTCCGCGTCCGGCTCTGTAGCCTAGGAACGTATTACCATACCCGGTTTGGGAATAATACCCCGCTTCATACCCCATACCTGTGTTGTACCAACCATCACTATTACCATAGAGAGCTTGGGAACCGATACCCACGTTACGTATACCGGTTGTGGTTGAGGCAACAGCGGATTTACCTACTGCGGTATTTTGGTAACCGGTCGTTATATAGTATAAGGCTGCCTGTCCCAAAGCAGTATTTTCATATGCTGTGGTGCTCCTTTGTAGAGATTCTGCACCTATAGCTGTGTTGTTATATCCTGTGGCATTTGATGACCCCGCGATATACCCGATGAATGTGTTTAACTGCCCGCTTGTTCCCGCAACTGTATTTGCTGAACCCGCTCTGTAGCCCATAAAGGCGTTGGTCTGGTCATCCGAAGTTATGCCAAGTAGTTCTGTTCCGGACGAGGTCTGCAGTCTGATTAACGGGTTGGCATTTGACTGAGTTGAGTTGGCTTTTATTATAAATTGCTCCGTATCATCCGAGCCCTTAACAACAAGCTTTCCCAAAGGATTGGTTTCTCCTATACCCATATTTCCTGAACTTAGGATTAGATTTGTATTTGGAGTGATGGTCAAAGGTCCCGATGTGCTGGTTATTGTTGAAGCTGTCCCTCCTGCCACGCTTAATGTGGCAGTAGGAGTCGATGTGCCGATGCCGAGTCTCGAGTTTGAGTTATCCCACCATAAATTGTTTGAACCTGATATTGCAGTAGAGCCTGTGAAGAAGGCAATTTGAGTTGCAGCACCGGAGCCTGCGATTGTGGCTGTACCTGTTGTACCAAGGTCAACCCATGCCGAACCGTTGTAGTAGTAAAGAGCAGTTCCGGAGTTGTATATATCTCCTGTCGCAGGCGTTGAGGGCTCAGTTCCGCTTCTTAATCTGAGAGATGCTTTGGCTGTTGTTGAGCCCATGATATCGAGCCACGCGGCGGGGTTGGTGATTCCTATTCCTACGTTGGCGTTGAAGGTTAGTTGGTCTGTGCCCATGTCTCCATAGATAAATGCTGATCCTGCGGGGGCTGATCCGTTGTCTATGTACAATTTATTCGATCCCGTTTCGTTGTATCCTGCGTAATAGCCCATGAATAGGTTTCCTCCCCCTGATTGGTTCGCATATCCGGCATAATAACCAAGTGCAGTGTTATAGTTTCCTCCTTGGGTAGAGAAAAGGGAACCCAATCCGACCGCAGTATTGTAAGCTCCTGTCGTATTGCTCCGAAGGGAACCCAAACCAATCCCGGTGTTGTAGTATCCTTCTGTGTTTGAGTAGAGCGATAGCTGCCCAAGTGCGGTGTTTTGGTTTCCGGTTGTGTTTTTAGAAAGAGCGTTTGATCCGAGGGCGACGTTACTATCGGCCGTTGTATTTGAAGAGCCTGCAAGATACCCGATGAACGTGTTGTTTAGCCCCCCACCAACTGAATTTGCAATGCCTGCTCCGTACCCCATGAATATGTTGGTTTGGTCATCTGAGTGTATAGAAAGTAGGGGAGTACCGGTTGAATCCTGAAGTTGTATCAGAGGTTGGATATTAGATTGTGTTCCGTTTGCTTTTATTACAAATTGCTCGGTGTCAGCTGAGCCTGCGAGCATAAGTTTAGCGGTAGGATCTGATGTTCCAATACCAAGATTAGAGTTTGCAGAATCCCACCATAGATTGTTTGATCCTGATATGGCAGTTGAAGCTGAGAAGAAGGCAATTTGTGTAGCCAGACCGGAACCTGCGATTGTACCGGTGCCTGTTGTACCAAGGTCAACCCAAGATGACCCATTGTAGTAGTAGAGCTGATCTCCATCGTTGTATATGTCACCTGTCACAGGAGTTGATGGGGCAGTTCCGCTTGCCACTCTTATTGAAGGTTTAGCTGTTGTTGCACCTGAGATATCAAGCCATGCGGTAGGGGAGGTTATTCCTATTCCTACATTGGCGTTGAAGGTCAGTAAATCGCTTGCGAAATCACCGTATATCAAGGCTCCTGTAGGACCGGACCTGCTGTTTTCAATATACAATGTATTTGACCCTTTCTCCGAAAATCCAGCCTCATAACCTATGAATATATTTTTATCGGAATTAAAAGAAAGACTTGCTCCCGCTCCGTACCCTATTGCGATATTATAATCTGAGCCTGATCTGGCAACACCATCTCCTGCCCAAGCACCCAAAAATACGTTTCCGTAACCCGTTTGTAAGTCATACCCAGCTCCATATCCTAGTGCAGTATTATCATTAGCGTCGTACCCATTCAGCATCGAAGACTTACCGATAGCAACGTTTTGGTGCCCATAGGCGTTGTATTGTAATGAATCGGTTCCAATGGCTATATTTTCGAAGCCATCATAGTTGCTGTAAAGGGCATTTTGCCCGATCGCTACATTTAGGCCACCGCTGTAGTTTGAGTATAGAGAGGCATGTCCAAGAGCTATGTTTGACCCTCCGTCGACATTGGTATACATCGACTGGTACCCCAACGCTGTATTGAAATCACCGGTTGTGTTGTTGAATAACGCCTGGTACCCGACGGCCACGTTCTCAAATCCGGTGGTATTCTTGGTCAATGTGTTTGAGCCAATGGCTGTATTTCTGTCTCCTATTGTATTCGAAGAACCTGCAAGATATCCGATGAATGTATTATCTAACCCCCCGCCGATTGAGTTTGCTATTCCCGCAGAGTAACCAAGGAATATGTTGGTCTGATTATCTGAATGAAGGGAGAGTAGAGGAGTACCTGTAGATGATTGGAGCTGAATTAAAGGCTGGTTATTAGATTGAGTAGCGTTTGCCTTTATCACAAACTGTTCAGTATCAGCAGAACCTGCAAGCATAAGTTTAGCGGTAGGATCTGAAGTACCTATACCAAGATTTCCACCTGTGTTATCCCACCATAAATTGTTTGATCCAGATATTGCAGTTGATCCTGTGAAGAAGGCAATCTGAGTGGCTGATCCTGATCCTGCTATGGTTGCTGTACCTGCAGTACCTGTAGCTCCAAGATCCTGCCAAGTTGAACCGTTGTAGTAGTAGAGTTGATCTCCGTCATTGTATATGTCTCCTGTGACGGGGGATGATGGGGCAGTACCAGAGGCCACTCTTATTGAAGGCTTACTTGTTGTTGCACCTGAGATATCAAGCCATGCGGTGGGGGAGGAGTCGCCAATTCCCAAGTTTCCGGATAGGTAGTTATCGGACTCTCCATTTATGTACAAACCCCATTTGGTGCCTGTACCGGATAGCATATTTGCGTAATAGGCATATTGTGTACCACTCGAAGTGGTGTCAGTTATAACATAGTTGGCATAGCTAGTTCCGTACATACCGGTGTATAAGTTCGCATATGTACCGTATGTATACCCTGAACCATTTAAGGAATTGTAAATGCCGTAAGCACGTCCGGATGTACCTTCACCTTGGTCGATATCAGCAGTTAGTGTGTTGTAAAGTGCGTATGCGTAGCCTTCCGTGCCACTTGCGCCCCCGGTTACGGTTATTTTTTGAGCGTACTCAGTTGTATAAGTAGGTGCAGTTACTATCTCCAAAGCTCCCGAAGGTGATGATGTCCTGATACCTAATCTCGAGTTTGTGTTATCCCACCATAAATTGTTACTACCTGATATGGCGGTTGATCCTGTGAAGAAGGCAATTTGTGTTGCAGCACCGGAGCCTGCAATTGTTGCTGAGCCTGCTGATCCTGTTGAATCAGTTGCACAGTACCAGTATGAAGAAGTTGCGTTCCACTTTAAGATCTCATCAGCTTGGCAACCTCCAAGAAGTCTAAGTCCCTCGGATGTTACCTCAAGTCCTGAGTTATTTGATGTTACAGAAGTTGTTCCCGTTGTTGTCGTATCAAGTGTTATGGAGTCAGCTGATACTGTTAATCCATTTCCGGCACCAATATGTATAGTTGTTGCTCCCGGTCCAGTCCCTCCTGTTAAGCCTGAACCTGCAGTAAGTGAAGTTAACGCATATGTTCCTACATTATTTGAATCAAGAAGAGTACCTGTTCTACCATCAAGTAGGTTAATCTCAGTTGCGGATGCTGTTATCTGGCTTCCTGCAATGAATAGGTTAGTTACATTAGCGCTACCTGCTACATCCAGGTTGTATGAGGGATCTGAAGTACCTATACCAAGATTTCCACCCGAATTGTCCCACCACAAATTACTGTTTCCGGTAAGTGAGGAGACGCTACTCCAGAAAGTCACCTGGCCGGCTACTCCCGATCCTGCGTTTCCTGATGTGCCCAAGCCCGAGGCGGCGAGATCCTGCCATATTACCCCGTTGTAGTAGAAAAGCTGGTCGCCGTCACTATAAATATCTCCGGCAGTGGGGCTGGAAGGCGCTACGCCAGCTCTTACCTTAACTGAAGCCTGAGAGGTCGTAGCTCCGGCTACGTCGAGGAAGGCCTGAGGAGAAGTGTATCCGATACCGACGTTACCGTTGGAGTCGACGTAAAGACCTTGTTTGGTGCTGGCGCCTCTGAGCCAAGCAGTTCCTGCTATGTCGAGGGTTGTAACGGGGTTCGAGGTACCTATGCCCAATCTTGATTGTGCGCTATCCCACCAGAAACTGTTGGATCCGGTAAGGTTTTTTGGTCCCTGCCAAAATGCGACTTGATTTTCAGCCCCACCTCCGCCGAGTGCCCCAAGCCCCGTGCCAAATAGATCTTCGCAGTACCACGTTTGGGTAGCGTCGTCCCATACTAGTAGGTCGGTGTCGCCGCACCCCCCAAGAAGTCTTATTCCATCTGCTGTTACCTCAATACCTGAATTAGACGATGTGGTTGTTGTTGTTCCGGTTGTTACTGCGTCTACCGCTATTGTGTCAGCTGACACTGTTATACCCGAACCTGCACCAACATGTATTGTTGTTGCTCCCGGTCCAGTCCCGCCTGTTAAACCTGAACCTGCAGTAAGCGATGTTATAGCGTAGGAGGCTACGTTATTTGAGTCAAGAAGAGTACCTGTTCTGCCGTCGAGTAGGTTAAGTTCGCGCTACCTGATACATCCAGGTTATATGAGGGATTTGATGTACCTATACCAAGATTTCCTGTTGAGTTATTCCACCATAGATTGTTGTTTCCTGCTATAGAACCCGTACCGTTCCAGAACGTGACCTGGCCTGCAACACCGGAACCAGAAACTCCGGAGGCACCTGCTCCCGTAGCTCCAAGATCCTGCCATGTAGACCCGTTGTAGTAGTACAGTTGATCCCCGTCGTTGTATATATCACCTGTTACAGGAGAGGAGGGTTGTGTGCCTGTTGCTACTCTTATCGAGGGTTTAGCTGTTGTTGCCGCCGCTATATCAAGCCATGCTGTGGGATTAGTTTTTCCGATCCCAATGTTGGCGTTGAAGGTTAGTTGGTCGGTTGACATATCGCCATAGATAAATGCTGACACTGCGGGGGCAGACCCGTTGTCTATATAAAGTGTATTCGATCCTGTCTCGTTGTATCCTGCGCGGTAACCTAAGAATATGTTATTACTTGAGTTATTTGAGAGGGAGTATCCTGCTTCATACCCTATTGCTATGTTGTAGTCAGAGGCTGACCTTGCAGCCGTTCCCCATCCCGCACCACCCCCTAAAAATACATTTCCGGATCCGTTTATGTTGAAATAACCGGCACCATTTCCCATTGCAATATTTGAGTTTCCAGTTGTATTGGAGAAAAGAGTGCCGTTGCCTAAAGCCGTGTTAAGAGCACCTGTTGTATTAACCTGGAGAGCTGAGTATCCAAAAGCAGTGTTGGAATATCCGGTGCTGTTAGTTGCAAGTGTACGATATCCAAGAGCAGTATTTCGGTATCCTCCAGAGTTTCTATTCAGTGAAGTTGACCCCACGGCTACGTTTTGGTAACCGCTGGTGTTAGAGGAACCCGCTTGGTAACCTACGAATGTGTTATGTCCCCCCGATGTTGCCGAACCATATGTATTTGCGGATCCCGCCCCATAACCGAAGAATGCGTTGGTTTCATTATCTGAGGTTATAGAGAGCACTGGTGTACCGGTTGAGTCTTGAAGCTGAATTAATGGGTTAGCGTTTGATTGTGTAGCATTTGCTTTGATAACAAACTGCTCGGTATCAGCAGAACCTGCAAGCATAAGTTTGGCAGTAGGATCTGATGTTCCTATACCAAGATTTCCACCTGTGTTATCCCACCATAAATTGTTTGAACCTGATATTGCAGTTGAGCTAGAGAAGAAGGCAATTTGTGTTGCAGCACCGGAGCCTGCGATTGTGGCTGTTCCTCCGGCACCTGTTGCACCAAGATCCTGCCACGTAGATCCGTTGTAGTAGTACAAAGAGGTTCCGCTATTGTATATATCACCTGTTACAGGAGAGGAGGGCTGCGTACCTGACGCTACTCTTACTGAAGGTTTGGCTGTTGTTGCACCAGAAATATCAAGCCATGCTGTGGGATTTGTTTTTCCTATACCCACATTAGCATTAAAGGTCAGTTGGTCGGCGTTCATATCTCCGTAGATAAATGCACTATCAGCAGGAGCAGAGTTATTATTTATATACAGTTTATTCGAACCCGTCTCGTAGTACCCTGCGCGGTAACCTAAGAATATGTTGCTGCTTGAATTTGCAGACAAGCTGTACCCGGCCCGATAACCTACCGCAACATTGTAATTGGATGCTGACCTTCCGGTCCCACCCTCGCCGGCTCCTGCCAGGCTACCAAGAAAGACGTTTTCACTGCCGTCTGTGTTATATAAACCGGCGTAGCTACCGAAGGCAGTGTTGCTGTCCCCTGTCGTATTTGAGTACAGAGATTGAAATCCTCCTGCGGCGTTTTTACTACCCGTAGTATTTTTTATCATTGAAACAGACCCCATAGCCAAGTTAAGGGTTCCGTAATTATTCGAAGCCCCTGCTATATAGCCTATAAAAGTATTTGACGTGCAGGAGGATTTCAATCTC
>Ga0209210_1000721_pt1 | contig 32256 bp, 27 predicted proteins | sample RifGroA1_FD_183991 | JGI IMG/M metagenome (GOLD analysis project Ga0209210, IMG submission 183991) | Contaminated groundwater microbial communities from Rifle, Colorado, USA - Rifle Groundwater A1 (SPAdes) (version 2) | ecosystem: Environmental > Aquatic > Deep subsurface > Groundwater >...
CGATCACGGATCTTTGTGGAAGATATATTGCTGGCAATAAGGGATTTGTGTCCGAGCACCATCATGTTTTCATAAAGCGGTTCGCTGGGGTATCCATATCTTGGAAAAATCAAAAAGGGCATCTTTTTAATGAGAACTTTATATTCTCCCCACTGGTGGAATGTTGCAAGCTGATCAGAACCGATAATAAACGTGTATTCGTTTTTTTTTGGAAGAAATGGTAAAAGATGAATTGTTTTCCCATCAAGTGTGTTGTCTGTCTCAAGTGTTGATACTTTTGTTTTGGGAACTTGAATCAGTTTTGTCATTGCAAGTCTATGCTCAACAGGTGCAACTGGTTCGTGAAAACTTTGTCCATAATTAGGGACAAACCACACTTCGTCAAATCCCGCAAAATCCAACACTTGCTCGGCTATGAGCATATGACCTAGGTGTGGCGGGTTGAACTTTCCACCGAGAAGTCCAATTTTCATGCTGTAAGTATAAATCAGAAGGAACTATTTTGCACTTTCCTCTTTCACTCCAATGTTCTCAAATCCCTTTGTAAACCGTTCCCTACTTGATCTTATTACCTTTTCTCTATTTTGGTTATGGGATCTCGGAAGTGGAAGCGTGGTACCTGAAAATGGACTTGAAGTGTGATTATCAATAGACAATTTGAGAATCACCTGATAGTTCCCTATTTGCACGAGTTCTTCTTCTTTGTATTTCAGTCCAAATTCACGCGCCAAGGGTCTGGCGTCCGTTGCACCGACGCAAAATGACACAAGAGAACCGGCATTTCCAAAGATGGCATTCTGCACGTCCTCATCAATTTGCCCGATATATTGATTGGCAAGTGTGAGATTCAATCGATATTTCCGAGCCTCTGAAAGAATTTTGATAAACGAGCTCGTTGCAAAATTTTGAAACTCATCAACATACAGATAAAAATCTTTTCTGTTTTCTTCTTGATCGTATACCCTATTCATGGCTGCCAGTTGAATTTTTGTAATAATCATAGCTCCCAACAGAGCACTGCTGTCCTCACCAAGTTTTCCTTGAGCAAGATTAACGAGTATTATTTTCCCCTTGTTCATCATGTCCTCTAAATCAACCGTCGATTGGGGATTTCCTACAATATTTCGAATGGTTTGAGATGAAAGGAACTGTCCTACTTTGTTTAAAATTGGCATGATTGCCTCGCTTCGCATCTGAGGACTTAATTTATTAAACTCATTCAACCAAAAATTCTTTAACACTTGATCTGGTAGTTTTTCAAGCACCTTATCTCGATATCTGTCGTTTGTCAGAAGCTCTGGCACCTGCAGAAGTGTTGTATTGGGGACATAGAGGAGCGTAAGAATACAATTTCTTAATATGTACTCGAGCCGCGGTCCCCAGGAATAATGATAGAGTTTGTAAAATATGGAAACAATACCTGAAGCAACAAGCTCGCGATGTGCTGGATTTTTGAGCTCGAGTGGATTCAGGTGAAACGGATGGGCAATGTCAGATGGATCAAGATACGCAATATCATTGACCCGAAATGACGGAACATAATCCAGAAGCGCATCGGTTAGGTCACCGTGAGGATCAATAACAGCAAGTCCCTCGTGATTTCTCATGTCGTTAATTGCCATGTTGGCTATCATGGTTGATTTCCCTGTTCCTGTTTTTCCGACCACATACATGTGTTTTCTTCTATCATCCCGCTTAATCCCAAATGTTGCTTGTTTATTACGAAATTCTGTACGAGCAAAAAAGTTAATGAGCTTTTTTTCCTCTTCGTTATCTGTTGCAATGGGAAGATTTTCTGGTGGTTCGCCTGCAAGCGTTAGTCCCCATGAAATATTTTTAATTGCCGAAAGTAGAAGTCCAGGAGGATGCCAGAGGGTCGCAAGTTCAGCTGATCCAAGCACTTGATGCCGTGGCGCAGGGCCACTTGAACGAGTAATAAAAGATTCTTTCAGTTTATTGGTTTGCCAAAACGCTGGTTTTGTTGGAACAAGAGCATTCCCCTCTCCGAGCGAAAATACTCCATATGTTCCAGCAAGTGTTTGAAGAAGTGAACTTGCTTCTTCTTGTGTTGGTGCTGATATACCCACACGAAATGCCGCATGAAATCCGGTTTGGTTCATTTTGGTTTCAATGAGTCTGGCTTGCGGATGCGCTTTAGACCTACGCGGATCAACCGGGTCAACAATGCCGCGCGCGAGAACTCCTGCTGCGTTTTGTCTCCATCCGTTTCCAGCAGGTGCAACTCGTAGTTGTATAACCGCCGATTGTTCTTTTGAAAACCTCGCAAGACACCCAAGCACGCTTGCGAGTAAATCAATGTCTTTCACATCTTTGTAATTTTTTAAAGGATAATATGAAGGACTTGTGAGCGTAAGCTGTGTTAGAGCGTGGGGATTTGCCATGAGTGGTGGAACATAATCAGCAACAGCTGTTACCATAATTTTGGGGTATTGTGCACTTAACTGGCTTTCAAGGTATGAGAATGCAGATGTTGGAGTTACAACATAAAAATGAATGATCGATTGAAACACTCCGATTTCAAACGAAAACCATCGATGTTCTTTGGGGCCAAACAGTTGTTCTAAAATTCCATGAGATCTCCCAACACCAAGAGCCGCAAATACCTGTTCCATGACCAGTGGCGCTTCTTCACTATCGCGAGAATTTTTTATTTCAACAATGGTTAACTCGTCACCCATAAAAATATCATAGCATAGATAGGAAAGATTTTGCGTGAAATGAAAAATTTGAGTTTTCACGATTCTAATGCGCTTTTCCTCTTGCGGGAATATAATTTTCTCTTTACAATAAAATAACTACTATGGAACAACATCCTGTCCCTCAAAACGTCACCACATTCCAGTTTCGACTCATCGGAGACATGACCATAAAACAATTTGGATATCTTGCTGGTGGCGCACTACTCGCCTTTATATCCTACAAACTTCCACTTCCATTCTTTTTTACGTGGCCTGCAACAGTACTTTTTGGACTTCTTGGATTTGGATTTGCGTTTGTCCCTATTGAAGAACGCCCGATGGATGTGTGGGTATTGTCATTTTTGAAAAACGTATATAGTCCAACCCAATTCATTTGGCATCGGATCCCAGCAGCTTCAGAACCAAAGGGGCCACAAATACCACCAGCTGTTACAAATCCTGCGCCAACATCAGTTTCGCCTCCCGCCGTTTCGCCGCATCCTGCTACCCCACCCCCCACCGTATCACAGCGTCCAGCTGTATCTGAGAAACTCCGTGGGCTATATACACAACAACCAGTGGCTCAAAAAAAACAATCATTTTGGGACAGCCTCTTTGGTTGGCTTGATGATTTATTTCCTAAATCAACAGCCGTAACGCGCCCAATAATCCAACCGGCTTTATCTGTCTCATCAACTGCTCAGCAACAGATACCACAAACGCAATTGTCATCTGAATATCTTGATTTACAAAATAAAATAAAAACACTTGAACAACAGCTGGAAGACAAAACAAAAACCGAGTTGAAAACGCTTGAGCTTCAAAAACAAATGACAGACACTGTAAAACAAAAACAATACATGGAAGAAGAATTAGTAAAACTACGAAAACAACCGGCTCGTGTTCCTAATTTCACCCCATCAACTCGGGTAAATCAAGCTGTCCCTCAAGTAAAACCAAGAGGTCCAACGGTAAAAATAATTCCTCCTGAGGCAACGACGCGCGCGGGTTTGCCTCGACTTACGACATTTTCCAATGTGGTCACTGGAATTGTGAAAGATAACGTTGGAGGGCTATTGCCCGGCGTGTTAGTAACAGTTCGAGACAAAGAGGGAGTACCGCTTCGAGCACTAAAAACAAATAAACTGGGGCAGTTTGCAGCATCAACCCAGCTTCCGAACGGAACTTATATTATTGAAGTTGAAGATCCACGAAACAGATATCTCTTTGACCGCGCTCAAATAACTCTTAATGGTGCGGTTATGCCGGCTATTGAAATTGTTGCCAAAAGCAAACGAGATATTAACCGAGAAGAACTGTCAAAACAAATCTTTGGACAAACTGTTAACTCTTAAATTTATGGCTGAACCTGTCGTACCAATACGAGCGTCAACTCAACAATTCACAGAAATTGAGGATGTTGTGCAAAATATTATGGTTTTTGTCGATGGTTCTTGTACTCTTGTACTATCAGTAACCGCGGTTAATTTTGGGCTTCTTTCTGAAAAAGAACAGGAGTCAATAATATACGCATATGCGGGCATTCTCAACTCATTGTCTTTCCCAATTCAAATACTCATTCGTTCTAAACACAAAGATATCACTGCATATCTTAAGCTCCTTGAGGATAAGGAAAAAGAACAAAAAAATCCAAAGCTTGTGAAAAGCATCCATGGGTATCGGGCATTTATTGAGTCAACGGTTAAAGAAAAAGAGGTGCTGGATAAAAAGTTTTATATTGTCATCCCCTTTTCAAACTTAGAACTCGGTCCATCCACAAACGTTTTGTTTGGTTCTAAAAAAAGCGGTCTTCCGTATGCCAAATCCTATATTGTTGAACGGGCTCTTATTGCTCTTTTACCAAAACGGGATCATATACAACGCCTTCTTGGAAGACTTGGACTACGATCATCGCAACTAACGAACGAACAACTTGTTCAATTATTTTTCTCTTTGTATAATCCTGGAATTCAACAACCAGCAACAAAAATATGAATATAAAAAACGCTATTCGATCATTTATTACATTACAACCGCCAAGTGGACTAAAAGGTCCTACACCATCGGGTCCACTGACCACAAAGGATGTTGTTGCGCCTCCTGCAATTGAGGTTGATTTTGATCACCTCACTATTGGAGATCAACTTGTTCGCACTCTTTTTATTGCAGGCTACCCGCGCTATGTAAGCGCCAATTGGTTAGAACCCCTCATTTCTTTTAATCATACACTTGATGTTGCGCTCTATGTCTACCCATCAAAATCTGAGGAAATATTAGATAATCTGAAACGAAAAGTTGGAGAAATGGAAGCCACCATCCAATCGGATTTAAAACGCGGTCGTGTCATTGAGCCATCTATACAAGTTGCCCTTGAAGATGCGCTATCTCTCCAACAAGAACTAGCAAAAGGGTCTGAACGATTTTTTCAATTTGGTCTCTATGTCACCATACCAGCAAAAACTCTAGAGGAATTAAACAAAACGACTAAACAGGTTGAAGCAACGCTTGCGTCGCTCATGATTATGCCCAAAAAAGCGGTTCTTCAGATGGAAGAGGGATTTAAAACAACGCTTCCCATGGGGCAAGACCGTCTCATGATCACAAGAAACATGGACACCACGTCTCTTGCCACAACGTTTCCATTTACCACGTCTGAGCTTACTGCAAACGAGGGAGTGTTGTATGGAATTAATGAAGGAAACGAGAGCCTGGTTATTTTTGACCGTTTTACGCTGGAAAACGCAAATACTGTTGTGTTTGGGAAGTCTGGATCAGGAAAGTCATACATGGTAAAACTTGAGGTTATCCGCAGCCTTATGTTTGACACAGAGGTAATTATCATTGATCCGGAAAATGAATATGAGGCACTAACAAATGCACTCGGGGGAGAATATACTCGCTTTGAGTTTGGTGGGAAAACAAAAATCAATCCGTTTGACCTATCCGTTTTGAAAGATGTTGGTGAAGAGGAAAACGATCTTAATCAAAAAATTCTTTCTCTCCACGGATTTTTCCGTGTGGTTATGGGAAAACTAACATCAAGTGAAGATGCTATTCTTGATCGAGCACTCGTGCTTACGTATAAACAAAAAGGTATAACTCCTGATCCTGCAACCCAAATGAGAGAGCCACCTCTTATGGAAGATTTGTATAAGGTGCTTGTTGGAATGGAAGAATCAACCGCTCGAGGACTGGCTGATCGAATAGAAAAATTTGTCCGAGGAAGCTTAGTTGGCATTTTTGACCAACAATCAAATATGGAAATAACCAATCATCTAACCGTGTTTTCTATTCGAGATCTTGAAGATGAGCTGCGACCGATCGCAATGTATTTGATTCTTGATTTTATTTGGACAAAAATCCGAAAGTCCATAAAAAAACGTGTTCTTATTGTTGATGAGGCCTGGTATCTCATGAAATATCCTGATTCGGCACAATTTCTTAACTCCATTGCTAAGCGCAGTAGAAAATACTATTTGGGTTTAACCACCATCACGCAAGACGTTGAGGATTTTTTGGCTGGAGACTTAGGTAAAACCATCATTCAAAACAGCTCAATTCAAATTCTTCTCAAACAATCCTCTGCAGCAATTGATCGGGTTGCGGAGGTGTTTTATCTGTCCGAAGGAGAAAAACACCTACTCCTCTCCTCTGATATCGGTCAGGGATTGTTGTTCGCTGGCCCTGCTCATGCAGCAATTCGAGTCATTGCGAGCCCAGAAGAACACGCTCTTGCCACAACAAAACCTCAGGAATTGGAAAAACAAAAACAGGAACAGGTTTCTTTGGAACAAAAACCAACAGATAATCGTCCCATGTTCACCGTTGAAACAATTCAACCACAAACGAAGGATTAACCGAGTATAATATACCTATGGCAGATTCCTCTGCACCAATTGAACTACGTGCTTTTTTAACCTCTCTTATTGAACAACTAGATTCTCTTAATGAGGAAGGGTTATTAACAGTATATTATCAACTACAAAATTACCCTGAGCTTGGTCGTTTTGTTCAACAATATGAAGGGCAAATTATTACAGCAATACAGCACAGAGACGCTCCGATGATTGCGGGTCTTCTTCGAAAAATTGAGGCAGATTTTACCATAAACCTAGCCCAAGAAGTCATTCAGGTGAGTACTCAAAAAGAACGGGCCCTTCCAGAATATGTTCTTGATCCAGATGAATTAAGAACGCGTTCGCGGGGAGCGCTTGCGGCAATAGAAGATGTTGGTCCTATTTCTCAAAATATTCACAGGTCTCATAAAGAAACCAGCCGCGCCTTTATTTCTCGATTAGTTGATAATTATAAAGAAAGATTATCAGCAGAACAGCGATCGGCCCTGGTTGACGCAATTAGTAAAGAGGCTGAACTGCAACCGAGTGCTCCCGCAAAACAAATTCTTCAGACCGCAATCAACGAAACCCTCGCTGCTGATTCAACGGTTGCTCCCCTCATTTTAACTAATCAAGAGCTTGCCAATCGCGTCATTAAATTACAATTATATGATTCTGAAGTTGTTGCAGAACAAATTGCTCGAGTTTTTATAGAGTCTCCAAGTCCACAAGTGGCACGCGCGGCAATTTTAGAAGGACTAAAAACCACCGCTGGAACAGCCTCTTCGATTGACACACTTCTTGAAAGGGCTGAACTTGTATCAACAGCGAGTGCAATTATTAATAGCTCTACTGACGCCACCCCTGACTACCGAGGATTTTTTTCTGCGCTGGCTCAAAATGGAAACACTATTGATAGGGCGGTTGCTCCCGTTGGGGATGTTATTCTTGCTGTGTTTCCGCGCGCACGAGAAACCATTGTGACAAGCGTTATGGGGTCATTATGGAAAAAGGAATCTGCCGACGGTGGAATTGTACAAAAAACATTAGGTTCTTTGTTTAATTCTGAGGCGGTAGCTCAAATGATTCGGAAAGGAAATGCTGTTTTTTCCACAAGCTCAACCGGCCACATATTAACGCCGGCCCAATCTGCTTTGGGAGACATAATTACTACCGTGCTTCATCCAACCGTTACAACGGTATGGGTAGAAATAGCCCAAGTCAATGGAGCACTTCTCCCTTCGGGCATATATCAATATTATTTATCTCTTCTTGCTCGAAAAGGCGCGAAAGAGGGAACAAAAGCTGCAGCAAAAAAACTTGGAAAGGAAGTTGCCAAAAAAATTACCTCAAAGAGCGTAGGGCAAGCAGTGGGAGGAACGCTTGGTTCTTTTCTCATGGGCTTGGGTATTCCACCTGGGGTGGCCCAGGCAATTGGAGCCTGGCTTGGGGGACAATTGTTCGAAAAAATTGGTGGCCTTTTTGGAAAAACCATCGGTTTTGTAAAAGGGTTACTTAATTATGTTGGGGAACCTTGGTTTAAGGACTACGGCTTAGTCCTTGGACTTATCCTTATAGCAATATTAATTATTCCAATTCTTTTTCCTTTTTTTGGCGGTGCTGGATATACCCAAGTAGTTACAGACAATGCGTTTGTGGCCGGGTTTGGATACGAGGGAGAAAACGGTCCTTTTATAAACTGTCTTGCTGAAGAAAATAAAACAAACCCGCTTTGTTCTATGGAAGCGTGTGACCCAGCAAAACAAGACTGTCGATGGCCAGCACGCGGCTTTATTTACCAAGGACCAAATTCAAACACCTCTTGTCCGGGCACACACACAGGAAACCAAGCAATTGATATTGATCCGGTTGGAGGAGAAACAGGAATAGATGTCTATTCAACTGTTGAGGGGGTCGTAGAAGACGCGTTTTGGGGTTGTCCTGATGGAAGTGGTCACATGGGTAATCAATGCGGCGCTATGAGAGGTAACTACGTTATTGTCAGGGGCGCATCATACACACTAACGTTTTACCACCTTTCCCAACTTGTCACCCCCGTTCAAACAGGCGATCAAGTACACGCAACCACCGTTATAGGAAAAATGGACCAAACAGGAAATTCAAGCGGAACCCATCTTCATTTTGGGTATCGCGGTCCCGGAAGCATTAATTCAATATTACCCATTGCCGTACCAACGTGTAATAATTATCATCCAAATTGTGTGTGTCCATACATATTAACGTATTAACACTATGAATAAACGATTAATAATAATTCCGCTCGCAATCGTTGCCGTTTTGTTAGGAGTTCTGTTGTCTAATATAACAAAGCCCCCAACAAAAATAACTCCGCCCGTTCGGTACGCTGCTTCTCCGCCTGCAATTACTCTTGTTCCAGATGCTCCGTCTAACGTAAAATTTGTTTTCCAAGGAAATGAACAGGGGTTTCCAACAGCGCTTCCTCTCTATCAGTTTTCTAATTCTGGCTATTCAAAAAATCAGATGGAGGCAATTGCAAAGGCTGTTGGATTTACAAGTCTTCCTACTACTGTACAGTTTGGCACAAAATCCATGGTCTCTTGGTCTATGCCCGCTGGCAAATTATCTTACTATAACAATGGCGTGGACAGAATTTGGTCGCACACGCTTTTTCAATCACAAGTGCGCACTAAGCCCACCACCGCCCTCTCGTTATTAGCTAAGTCTTTTTTTGAAAAGGTTTTTCTTTCAAAAGACCACCCTCCTTTAGTTCTTCTTGAAGAGCTACCTGGACCATTTGAAGACATGCATATCACAGACGCAACAAAACCCAAGCTCTATGGGTACGCATTTACTCCGAGGGTTAATAATCAATATTCAATTACAACACAGTTGTTTGATCTGTCCGCAGCTTCTTGTATTATTGACGAGTTCGGGGTTATCCGCTCCTTCTCTTTTTCCGCGCCCCCTTTAATAACAATGACTAAATCGCTTCCTCTCATATCTATTTCTGATGCTATTATTAGTCTTAACAATAATCGCGGCGTGTTGGTTTTTGCAAGTAAAGATAATGAATCATATCTTGAAGAAAAACTGCTTTTCCAAAGCGCCACCTTAAATGACGTACAACTTGTATATTACCCAGACAAAACAATAATGCTCTTGCTACCTTATTACTTGTTTAGTGGACAAACCATAACGACCGAAGGAAAGCCTCTTATTTTGCGCTACGCTGTTGCTGCGGTTGAATCGTATTAACCGCTTGTCCGTACTGGCATAATAATGTGGAGATAGCTGTCGTCCGTTGTAGATCTGAATACTCCTGGATTTAATGATCCCGTCATCTCAAATTGTAATTTTTCTTCTTGGAAATGACTCAAAAAATCTAAAACAAAACGAGAATTAAAGGCGATTTCTCCTCTCTCCCCCTCAACTTCTCCTTCAAGAACAACCCTGTTTTGTCCTACTTGTGGGGTGTTTGCTGATATGATCATATCTCCCTCGGCTATGATGAACCTTATTATGTTTGCGTTGCCCCTGGCAAAAATACTTGTTGATTTAACCGCCTGAAGGAACTTTTCCTTATCGAGGATAATTTTTGTTGTGTGTTTTTTGGGAAGAATTTTTTCAAAATTAGGATATTCCCCATCTAAAATTCTCGTGTAAATTTCTGTTTCTCTGAAAAAAAATCCAAGTTGAGAAGCATCAATTGTTTTTAAGGTAATGGTTTTATTATCTTCGTCTTCAAGACCAATATGTACCACCTCTGTTAATGTTCTTGCTGGAATGGTTATATTGATGTTTTCTTCCATATTTAAATCTACCCTCTTTAGAGATAGTCTATATCCGTCTGTTGCAACAAAAAGAGCCTCCTTATCAACTTTTTGAATTTTTATTCCTGTTAATATTGGTCTCCCTTCGTCTGTTGCTGCTGCAAACAAAACAGGCTCTAGTGCTCGCAAAAATTTTTCTCTTGGAATTTCTGCACCTTTTATTTTGTCGTGCTTTGGAAGAGGAGGAAATTCCTCCTTTGACACGCCGGGGATGGTCGCCTCGAACCCGTTGCTTATTATTTCGAGAGCTCCTTCTTTTGAGCTCATTTCGACTACCCCCTCTGGAAGAGAGGTGATAAACTCAATAAGAAGCTTTGCGGGGACACACAGGCCTCCTTCTTTTTCAATTTTAGCGTTGCTTCTAGATACAATTGACGTCTCCGTATTGGTCCCAGTAACAGTAAAGCTTCCTTCTTTTGCCTCCAATAGAAAGTTTTGGAGAATTGGAAGTTGAGCTTTGGAAGAAATAATTTTTCCTACCCGTGTCAGTGTAGATAATAAGTGTGTTTGTAATATTGAAACTTTCATATTCTATTTATTAGTATTAGTAGTAATAAGCAGTGTTGAAAAGTGTATGGTTTTATTCTAGGGCTGTCAACTGGTAAGAAATCAAAATTTTTAAAGAGGACAAGAGTGTGGATAACTCTGTGGATAAAACGTTGATAATTGCAGACTAGTGGAAAACTTTTCTTTTTTAAGCCCATAGTTGTTTTTTAATCCCCACAACCGCTTCTCTTAAGTGTTCATTTGTTGAAAGTTCGTGGGTAATTGTGTCAATTCCATGCATAATGGTTGTGTGGTCTCTGCCTCCAAGCATTCCTCCAATATCATCCAGCGTGAGCCCAAGTTCAACTTTACATAAATACATTACAAGTTGTCTTGGTCGTGCAATCGGTCTATCTCTTTTAACTCCTTTTAAGGCCGTTGACTTAACGTCGTAGTATTTTGAAACAGCTTCTAAAATTTCTTGTGGGTTTACGCGCCTTTTAGAAGAAGGAGTTGCTGATGCAGGTGAAGAGCCCCGGGCCGACAAAAGAGCAGTGATGGAGTCAGGAGAAAGCTCTGTTTTGTGTGTAGATACTTCTGTGGTGAGGCGCTTGAGAAAACCCTCAATTGCGCGCGTATCGGTTAAATTTGCTGCAATAACCCGGGCTGCGTCAATTGATAACTGAAGACCAATCGCTTGTGATTTAATGTTTACAATTGCCGCTCGAAGCTCAAAATCAGGTGGAGAAATATCCACCATGAGTCCCCCCTCAAATCGGGATCTAAGACGATCTTCAAGGCGGGAAATTTCTCCCGGAGATCGGTCGCTCGTTAGTATGACTTGCCCTCCTTCTCGAAGCACCGCATTAAATGTGTGGAAAAATTCTTCTTGTGCTGTTTGTTTTCCTGCAATAAATTGAACATCATCAACCAGGAGCAGTTCTGCGGAGCGATAGCGCTGTTTAAACAACCTGACAGATTTTGTTTGAATTGCTTCAATGATGTCGTTTAGGAATTCTTCTCCTGCGCAATACACAATTTTAGAGGTCGGTTTTTTGGAAAGAAGCATATTTGCAACTGCGTGCATGAGGTGTGTTTTTCCTACCCCTACCCCTCCATAAAAAAACAATGGGTTATATGCGCTTCCTGGAGATTTTGCGACAGCAGAAGCTGCGGCGTAAGCGATTTGATTTGTTGTGGAAACAGCAAATGTTTCAAATGTAAATTCTGGTCGTATGTGCATGCGCCTTGCTGCGCTTGTAACGTCTGTACGAGGAGATTCCATGGTTGATTGAGAAAACAATGGCCCTGCTTCTTTATCAGAAAGAGTGTGTTTTTTTGAAGTTACAACAAAAACAATGCTAATATTTGAATTTACGTGATGATCCAAGACACTTTTTACAAGGGAGTAATAGCGAGTTTCAACCATGGTTCGAACAAGGGGGTTGTTGAGTCCGACAGTCGCCACCCCATCTTTAAGAGATAATAACTCGCTGTGAGCAAAGTGTGTTTGATAGGTGGCTTTCGAAACAGAAAGCTCAAGCTCTGATAAAACCGCCTTCCAAATTGTGTTTGGTTCCATGGTGTGTTGTAGCAGGGGTTGTGGACAAGTTATCCACAATATAATTGTTTAAGGGTTTATAGTCAATAGTAAAGGGTGGTATAATGGTTTTTATGAAAAAAGGTCCTAACACAATAAAACTTTCAAAAAAACCCACAATCCTCCTTTTTATTATTATTCTTCTCATTTGCGTTGCAGTGTTTGCAAAAACAACTTTTGTTAAAGACACATATATTAATGTTGAGCTTCTCGTAGGCGGAGGTGAGTGGTGGTGGGACACCTCTCACCCACCTTATTGGTTGGGAGATCCCATTGTTGAGGGCGCAGCGGAATATACTATCCAAGGGAAAAAACAAATTGAGCTATTGGAAGTGCAAAAATTTAACGAGGGAAACAGAAAAACAATATATATTAGGGCAAAATTACTTGCCACAATAAATAAGTGGACAAAGAAATATCGATATAAACAAACACCGCTTGAAATCGGATCAACGCTCCTTTTGGCACCCAACAATATTCAGCTTTACGCAAACGTTATTGGAATACAAGGAATTTCGCCAGAAAGAAAACACAAGAAAAGAACAGTCTCCCTCAAGTGGTATAACGTATATCCGTGGCAAGCAGACGCTATTTCTGTTGGGGATAAGATGATTAGTTCTGAAAAAGACGTGTGGGCTACGATTTTATCAAAAGATGTAACAAACGCGGAAAAAATAATTTTAAACGAAGACACACAATCTTTACAGGGAAACGTTGTCATTGGAACAACAAACCCGCTCAAAAGAGATGTTGTTATTAAAGCCGAAATTAAAACAACCCTTGCTACAAATAGTGAGGTGTTTGCTTATTATCTGCCTGTTAAAATAGGAGACATGATAATTATAAATCTACCAAAAATTATTATTACCCCGCTTATTATCGATATTCAATAACCAGTCATAAATTTTTTTGTGCAATCAACCAAATGTCCCACGAGGGAATTTTACCAATTGGTTTTAAAGGTGCGCCAAGGGTCCCCCATTCAAGAAGACGGAAACCCGTCATTGAAAGAAAGAGCGTTAATTCAGGAAGAAAAAAATATCGCATTGAGTGCAACTCATGTGTTGGTGGAATTTTTTTCCCATGAGCATGAATAGTGTGATGTACGTGAACCAAGTTTTGTTCTGTGTCCCACATAGACTTTTTGTTTCTGGTAAACCGCGAATTATTAAACCGGAGTGCCCGTTTGCTGTTTTTAGGAGCAAGAAAGAAGACTCCGGGTCCATACCAACAATCAAAAATAAACAACCCTCCTGGTTTTATGCAACGGCTGGCTGCGCGGAAGTATTTCTCAACAGAATCATTTGTTGTTTGATAGCTTAATACATGAAAGAGCGAGGTGGCAACGTCAAATTTTTTCCGAGGCTTGTAACTATCTATTTTTGTGTGAATGAGATTAACAAAGCGCCCAGAAGCATCAATGTTTTGTTTTGCAATAGTTAACATTGGTAACGAGCAATCGATTCCAGTTGGCATATATCCTAGGCGCGCAAATTCAACACAATGCTTTCCTGTTCCACACCCAAGATCTATTAAGCGCTTTCCCTTAACGTTATAGAGTCGAATTAGTTTATTAATAACCCGTGCCTCTTGACCATATTGTTTTTTTGCATAGATAGCGTCGTATAAAGAAGCGGTTTTGATAAACGGTTTATTGTTGCGCATAGAAAAGTTTTTGAGCAGCATTATTCAGCGCCATGGCTGTTTTATCCCAAGAAAACAATTTTACCGTATGTTGACGCGCCATTTTTGAAAGAGAACGCTTTTTTGAAATAGGAAGCTGAAGAAAGCGCACTATTGTTTTTGCAACACCACTTTCCGAATAGTCATGAATGTAGTAACCTGTTTTGGTGTTCACTATTTCTCCATTGCCCCCAAAAGAGCGAAGCACTGGTACGCCACAGGCCTGAGCCTCTATAACAGATAAGCTTGCTGTTGATCCCCCACCACAATATGGAGAACCAAGGTAGCAAAAAACATCACCAGATTGGTAAAAAGAAGGGAGCTGATCTTCTGATATTATTCCTACAAATCGAACCACCTTTTTTAAATGAAGCGAACTTATTAAAGAGAGATATTTTTCTTTTTCTATAGAATTATTTATGCTCTCTGAAATGTGAACCTCAATGTTCGGATATCGCTGGACAACCCTCCTTAAAGATCGAATCAGGAGCTCTGTTCCCTTTAACATAGTGTAATCAGTACTATGAAGCAAAATAAAGTGATTACGAGAAGAGCGTTTTTTAGTAGGAAAAAAAATTTGATGGTCTACACCATTAGGTAAATAAAGATCCGGCGCCCGCTTATATCTGTTTATAATATATTGCGCAACGTGCGCGTTTAATGTTGCCAATAGAGTGGCGTGGCGTATTGCATACGCGTCAAACCATTGATAGCATGTTCGAGCTATGTTTAAGAAAAACTTTGCACGAAAAGACATGGTGTTGAAGCGCACTTGGTCATAAAATATAGACAAGGGCTCAAAACAAAACACAAGAGATTTTTTTGAAAGAATGACACCTAAAAAATTCAAAGGAAAGTTTGTTGTAAGAACAACAGTGTGATCGTCAACAACACGAAGCAAACAAAAATAATTTATAAGAATAGTAATGGGAAGAAAAAACCAATACCCAAAACGGGGCTTCCAAAGAGGTGCAACAGTTACACCCAGCTCCCGAAAACGCCTGCTCCAGTATAAAGAAACAGTTTCAAGGCACAAAACAACACGCAATTGTTTTGGAAGCCTCTTTATTGTTTCGTAGAGGTACTTTTCACCACCACGTAAACTAACACATTCCGTGTGAAGGATTAATAGCTTTCTATTCTTCATATCTTTGAGTATACTGTGGACGCATGTTTACACAGTTGATGGCCCAGATAGTATACAACAAAAAGGTTGTTCGGACGACACTTATTCTGTTATTAGTGACACAAAACGCTCTTGGAATTCTAAATACATTTTCTACTCTCTTTCCTGTTCCCCCTCGTACGTCTATCGGACTGATGACAGAAATTGCAGCACTTATAATAGTGGTAGTCTCGTGGATGTATATAAAGCACCTCAGTGTGTTTCGTCGCGCTTTGCATCTCGTTGATTATCTCCTCATGTTATATATTGTTTTTCAAGCACTGTCTCTTCTGGTTGCTCCAATTGTGTATCAATCAACAAACTTTCGAATATTGCTCATTGCCAGTATTCAATATGGATGCACCCGGCTTATTGTTTTTTCTTCAAAAGAGAAGAAAATATTGATGATAGGAATTTCCGCGGTTGCACTTCTCATTGCTCTTGCAAGCGTATTTCAGGTTTTTTTTCGTGATGCTGCTATTGCACTTTCTAAAATGCTCTTGTTTGGAGATGCGGCGTATGGTGTTGAGTGGGAACTTTTGCGTGGAAGAGTACCACATTGGGGAAACCTTACCATAGTGTTTCCATTTTTTTTCAGCTCATTGTATTTTGTACGAAAAAAGGCTTTTTTATCGCGTTTATATCTTTATCTAGGGTTACTACTTATCCCCTTTGCTTTTATTGTGTCAAATTTTCGTTGGATAACAACAAGTTTTATTATAGGAACGGGAACGTTAGCCGTTTTATTGGTAAGATATCGATTGATAGAGTCTAAAAGATTGCTTTTTCCAATAATAATGTCTTTTGTGGCAACGACGCTGGGTTTAGTGTTTGTCACCACATTTTTTCATTACAATATAATTGATAGACTGCTGCTGAAAGATTTTGATAGAGATGTAACAATCTCAACGGGGCGATTATATTTATATCAACAAGCAATTGATGTTTTTATATCGTCACCCGTTTTAGGAATTGGAATGGGAAATTATCCATATTTTGTTGAGGCAATCATTGGAGTTGGTTATCGTATTCCCCTAGCAAACCGTTTTTCAGAGATCACAAGACAACCGATTTCTTCACACAATGAGTTGTTAACAATTTTAGCCGAAGGAGGCGCGGTGTCTCTTCTATTATTTGTGTGGATGAATGCTTTAATAATAAACCATTTAATAACGTTTCTTCGCGTCACACCCATTAAGTATCAAAAAGAAAAAACGCTGTTTTCTTTGACTCTCATAGTCTCCCTTCTGATGTATTATTTCTATGGATTGTTTGAAAATACGTCGCAGAATAATATGGTTGTGATATTTTTTATCTATGCTGCAAGCCAGACGTGGTTAAAAAGTGAGTCTATCGTGCCTCATTTCCAGACGAGAAAATAACGATTCAAATTGGAATGAAGGACGGTACGTTTGAAGGGTTTGATATCGATACTGCCGTAGTTTTTTCCAATTAAGCATGGTTTCCCAGACGATTTTCGGATACATAAACGGATTATATTTAATAAGGCAATATATACTAACCAGGGTCTGCCACGCTAATAACCGAAACGCCTGTTTTATGAGAATTTTTTGGGGCCACGTGATACACACGGTCCAAATAAGATTACGGAAACTATAATACATGACCATATAACTTTTTCTCCCCCACGTAAATGTACGCATGTGCCTTGCGACAAGAGAACTATTTTTATATAAGGTTGCACCAACAGCGGCTGCGCGAATTGAGAATTCAACATCCTCCAGATACCACACAAGAACAGGATTGAGAAAGTATCCATATAAGTTAACCATTTTTTTCATAAACGAGTATTGAATCAATAAACAAGACATTGAAGCAAGAGAGGTAAAAATTGTTTTAGAGAAAGCATTCTTAGCATAGCCAGTTCTGAAATATTCAACTCCAAAAGAGTCGATTTTTTTCCCTTCTGATTCGTACACCAAGGGAATAATGATTTCTCGGTAATCAGATTTTGTTCGGATAATTTTTTCCAAGTTTACAAAAAAGTTTTTACTAATCCACGCATCATCGTTGATGATGAGGTAATAATCACATTTTTTTTGGATCGTTTTCAGTATCGCCTTATTATTTATTCCCACAAAACCCGCGTTATCTGGTGACACAACAATTTTATGAATAAGCGTTTTTATAGATGCGAGCGTGTGGTTTGAATTATTTGTCGTTACAACGACGCGTATGGTAGTTGTTCTCGTTTTTGCCCCATAGATTGACGTTATACATCTAGTTAAAACAGGGATAACCCGCGGTGTTCCAGAAGAAGCAATAATACACGTTATTATCACATTTAGTATTATATAATAGAAGAGCTTGATTAGATAAATAGAGCCATCTTTATGAATATAGTTTCAGTGAATATTGTCACATATAACAGTCGACAATACATTAAACAATGTATAGAGTGTGTTTATAAACAGGTATATAAGAAGTTTTCCATTGTGGTTATTGATAATTGTTCTTCAGACGACACTGTGTCTATCTGTAAGCATTTTCCATTACGAATTATCCAAAACAGTGTAAATATGGGTTATGCAGCGGCGCATAACCAAGGAATTGGTTTAACAGAAAGCAAATATGTTCTTACATTAAATCCCGACGTGTTTCTGAGACCAAAATTTTTATACCAGATGGTTTCAGTTGTTGAAAAAGACGTACATATCGGTTCAGCCTGTGGATTATTATTACGAACTGATCATGTAAGCGAATCGCCAAAAATTATTGACGGTGCGGGACTGTTTATGAGAAAAAATAGACGACAAGGACTTTTGTATGAAGGAAAACCAATTCGATTGACACCTCAAGCTAATTATATTTTTGGTCCTGACGGATCAGCAGCTTTTTATCGAAGAACAATGCTTGAAGACGTTGCTATTCATAAAGAAATTTTTGATGAAGATTTTTTTATGCACAAAGAAGACGTTGATCTTGCGTGGCGTGCCCAACGAGCCGGGTGGGAATCTGTGTTTGTCCCCAAAGCAATTGCGGTTCACATCCGAACGTTTCGTTCGGGGAAAAGACAAGTGGTTCCTCCCACAATACAGCGCATAAGTTTGCGCAATAGGTATCTTTTGTTATTAAAAAACGACGAATTAAAATATTTTTTGAGGGACTTGCAGCACATCATGATCTACGAATTCGGTATTTTTTGTTACGTTTTATTTATTGAGCGCCACTCTTTCCATGCATACAGAGAAGTGATTTTATTGTGGCACTCAATGATACAAAAAAGAAACTATATTCATCGAGTTTGGCCAAATGGTTCCCAGGCGTATAAATTTTTCTATTAATTATGTTTATCTTTTTATCAGTCAAGTTTTTCGATTCATCGATGGAAGACCTTCTCTTACGTATAAAGAGAAGTGTATTAAACGATGAACATATTTATATCTGTGAAACCAGCGTTCATGGATTAATTGAAGCACAGCGAAGACCAGAATTTCAACAGATTCTAAATCATGCAGGATTTAATGTCCCTGATGGGATGCCCATTGTTTGGGCAGGTATAATGATGGGAAAAAAAGGAATCGAAAGGATATATGGACCAAAACTGATGGAAAACCTGTGTGCACTATCGGAAAAAATGAAGTGGAAAATTTTTTTGTACGGAACCACGGATTCCACACTTGATTTATTGTCGAAAAAACTAAAACGTATATTCCCAAAATTAATCATTGTTGGAAGGCATGCGCCCCCATTTCGGGCGCTTCTTGATGTTGAGAAAAATGAAATATATCAGAAAATAAACTCATCGCAAGCACACGTTGTTTTTGTTGGACTCAGTACGCCAAAACAAGAACTATGGATGTATGAAGCAAAAACACATCTCAATGTCAATATCCTTGTTGGAGTTGGCGCAGCGTTTGATTTTATTGCAGGAATTAAGCCTCAGGCCCCCATTTTTATGCAAAGGAATGGATTAGAATGGTTGTTTCGTTTGTTTCAAGAACCACGAAGACTATGGAAGAGATATTTAATTAATAACACACTTTTCTGTTATTATTGTTTTCGCTCAATTTTTTTATTACGGAAGTAAATTCATTTTTTGTGTTTCCTAATCCTGATGGAATATAGAGCCCCTCCTTTTCTACAATTTTAGCAATTGGGGTATCAATGCGTTGATAGAGTCCAAGTTTACGAAACATGCTATCGGGAGCATAAAAAAACGGTCTTGTTTGGATTCCGTGTTTACTCAGGTTTTTCATAAGGAGATCTTTTGACACACCATACGTATTTTTTTTGATACGTATTGCATACATCCAATACACGCTTTTTGCCCATGGTTTTTCAATAGGAGTGATAATACTAGGTATGGTGTGTAGGTGTTTATAATAATATGCAGCCATTTTCCGTTTGAGCATAATTGATTCCCGTATGTGAGACAGGCTTATTAACCCAAGCGCCGCCTGAATATTTGTCATTTGATACCGATACCCAATGGCATCATGGGTAAAGCGTTTATTTTTAACATGGGAGAGGTTTTTTAATTTTAGCGCTTGTTCATACCATTGTTTATTGTTTGTGAGCATCATACCGCCCTCTCCACAGGAGACAATTTTGTTTGCATAAAAACTAAAAATAGAAATATCACCAAATGAACCAACTTTTTTTCCTTTATATTCAGCTCCATGTGCTTCCGCAGCGTCTTCGAGGATATATAAATGATATTTTTTCGCTAGTGCCATAATAGGATCCATATCACAAGGGTGTCCATAGAGATGGACGGGCATAATGACCTTTGTTTTTTTCGTGATATATTTCTCAATAAGAGACGGATTAATGGTATATGTGTCTTTGTCAATATCAACAGGAATTGCTTTTGCTCCCACATACCAAATAGCAAAATAACACGAAGCGATGGTCATAGCGGGAAGTATCACTTCGTCGCCCGGACCGATTCCAAGAGTAAGAAGCGCTAAATGAAGAGCAGTTGTGCCTGAATTTGTTGTTGCGCCATACCGCATGCCTACATAGGAAGAAAATGCCTTTTCAAACAGTTTTACCTGTGGTCCTTCGGCAGATAACCAACCTGAAGAAATAATATTTCGAATTTTTTTGTATGTTTCAGGGTAAATAAGTGGACGGTTTACAGGAATTTTCATCATATGTGAATTTCTTTTTTTTCTTTAGCAGATTTGTACACGCTTTCAATTAAATGAATCACGGCTGCTCCGTCAAATACATCCGGAAGCGGTTGAGTATTTTTTTGTATACAGGAAGCGAAATATTCAAGTTCCTTTTGATACGATGAAGGGTCGATAGAAGAAACATCGTATTTTTTTATATGAGTATTATCTTTGTTTCCAACAATGAGCCAATCACCGTTTTTTGAATCAATAAGAATATATCCTTTACCCCCCCATATCTCAATCGTCATATATCCGGTCCACTGGGTCCAAGAACATGAGATAATTGCTTGTTGATTTTGTTTTGTTGTAAATATTCCTGTTCCAGTATCTTCAACGAGCGTCTTTTTCCAATAAACACTACCCACTGATCCTACACAGGTTGTAAAATCGCCCATAAACCATCGAGCAATGTCTATTAAATGACACCCGTTATCAATCACCGTTCCTCCACCAGACAGGCGTTTATCCCAAAACCAGTCATTTTTTACATGCTCTCCATTGTTTCCAATGCTTCCCTTAAACAGGAGAATCTTTCCAATAGTACCTTGATGAACAAGTTCATGCGCTTTTTGAATTGACGGGAAGAACCTATGATTGGAACCAGTTTTCACAAAGCGTTTATAGCGTTTTGCTGCACGAACAATACTGTCTGCATCACGACTGGTTGGCGCAAGAGGTTTTTCACATAAGACATGTAGCCCTTGAGAAAGAGCTTCAATTGTGCATGATGTATGATAGACATTTGGAACAGCTATTACAGCGGCATCGCACGAAATTTTTTTTAACACTCCGGAAAGCGTTGTATCAAAAGCTATTTTATACTTCGTTCCGATTTGTTTTGCTTTCTGTTTGTTAAGATCAACAACGCCCATAAGTTGGATAGATGAGGACGCTTGAAGACATGCCTGAACTCTTTTTTGTCCAAAATATCCACAACCAACTACTACAACACGTATGCGTTTCTTCATATAAATTGTACGGTTTCTTAATTCGTTTTCCCATTGTAGCAACGATTTCTTCTCAGGACAACAAAGGGTATAATGAAGCGGATTCTCTTATATGACCAACAGAACAGAAACAAACAGTTTAATCATTGTTGCTTTTCATGCGCCAACAACAAGCGGTTGTGATTATGCGACTCAGACAATTGAATTATTAGAGAAAAACAATAGTACCATTGGGTTTGTTCTTGGGGAGCCGATTACATGGAAGGATATTTTCTTATCGTATCGAAAGAAGAGTATTGTAGAAAAAATTTATCAACACACTCTCTTTCGTCCATTTTTTATTCTTCCTGGTCAAAGAATCATGGTTATTAAGCAAATGAATTACTTTATCAATGCGATGTTGCTTAATATATATGTTTCTTTATTTCATCCACAAAAGAAAAAATACTTTTGGTTTTTTGAGCCATTTTTTATGCCCATCTTTCTTCCCATTTTTTCTTCTTATATTACAGTTTTTGACTGTGTTGATTACTTTTTTTCTACCCAACAACCCTTTCGCTCTCACCTATTATATTCACTGCACTACGCCAAACACATCTTTGCCAATTCTATTGCTCTAAAAAACCAAATGCAACGATATCGACCAGATGTCTCAGTTGTTCCTCTTGGATTTGCCGATAGGCTATTTCGATATTTACGAACAAAAAAAATCACCAAGCATAAAACACTTCGAGTTGGTTTTATTGGAGGTATTGATGGTAGGATAGACTATTCATTATTGTTTCAAGTGGCCACAGCGTTGCCGAACGTAGAATTTGTATTTATTGGAACGAATCATTACGGATCCGTCGGTTTCCCCCCTTCTGTTAAACGGTTTTTTTCTCTTCCTAACGTACATCATCAGGAGGAAGTGGCAAAATCTTTCATACCTGAGATTTTATCAACGTTTGACATTGGTATCATTCCTTACAACATAAAACAATCATTTAATCGATTTTGTTTTCCAATGAAGCTGTTGGAATATTTTTTTGTTGGACTACCGGTTATAAGCACAAACATAGAGGAAATGAAAGAATACCAGGATCTTGTTATTGTAATAAAAACCTCGCAAGAAATGATTTTGGCAATAAATAGAATTAAAGAGCAAGGATGGGATAAAAAGAAGAAATTGAGGCAACGAACCATAGCGCTGCAACACTCATGGGAACACAAAATACGGACGATTCAAAAAGCGATAGGGTCTGCATGAGCATAATAAAATCCGATAGTTAAACCAAATGTCTTTATCAATAATTCATAACATGAATAAGCTACTGTTAATATATTTCTTTCCCCTTTCGTAATAGTAAGTATGCTTGCACGAATACTATCTTTTATTACCTGTTTTGCAAATAACTGTTTTTGAAAATAAAAATATCCATAACACGCCATTTCCCCTCGCGCATAAGTTGTATTTTGTTTTTTTATTTCAATTAAATCGAGCCATTTATTGTGGTATACGATGCATGTAGGATCGCAAAGGATGTTTTTTTTATGGATAAGAAGTTGAAGGATAATTTCTGCATCTTCCGCTGCTCCTCCAATGCTATGTGGACCAAGCCACGGCTTGAACGGGTCTGTTTTTAGTGCTTTTTTTCTGATAGCCATATTATTTCCAAAACCGACGGAAACAAAATGTTTACAAGGGGAAGAAATGATGCGGTGTTTGTTTTGCTGGAAAACACTGGGACAAAGCAACCCTGCGTGTTTTTTTGGCGCATACGGGCGTGTGGTTCCAAAAACAGCATCGACATGAGGATGAGTAAAAAAATCTTTTTGAACGATAGATAGCCAGTTTTTTGTGACGATACAATCGTCATCAGTAAAACAAAGAATAGTGCCCCGCGCTTGACGCACTCCACAATTTAGAGCAATGGATTTATTTTGTTGTTTAGAATGGATATATCTAAACCGCGCATCACAAAGAGAAGTGACAACGAGTTTTGTTTTATCATCATTACTTTGATCAACAACAAGTACTTCAAATTTTGAAAGTGTATTTTTTTGAAGAGATCGAAGACAGGATAGAACCGCGTGTGGACGATTCGTTGTTGGTATAAGAACGGAAATCATAATTACTGCGTATACAGCTGAATCATTTGTTTCGTTTTTCCATCGTGGGAAATTCTTCCCTGTTTCATAATAAGCACCCTCTCACAATTATCTTTAATGAGTGCAAGCTGCTGCGATGCGATAAGAATCGTCTTTCCTGCACGGAAAAATTCTTGTATTTTATTTAACGATTTTTTTTGGAATGCTTTATCTCCAACCATTAAATTTTCATCTAACAAGAGGATGTCTGGATTTGTTGAAGCTGCGATAGCAAAACCAAGTCGTAGGATCATGCCAGTGGAATATGTGAACAGCGGAATATCAATAAATTTTCCAATATCCGCAAACGCAATAATTTCGTGTAATTTAGCTTCAATTTCTCGTTTTTTCATGCCAAGCAACATTCCATTAAGATAAATATTTTGTATCCCTGTGAGATCTGGATGAAATCCAGCGTCGAGATCTATCAAAGACACAATCTTACCTCGTGTTTCAACAGTCCCCTGAGTTGGGGTTGTAATTTTTGAGATTATTTTAAGAAGTGTCGTCTTTCCTGACCCATTAGGTCCGATAATGCCGACCTTTTCGCCTTGCGTAATTGTGAGATTGATATCTTGGAGCGCATAAAAAATTTCAGATTTTGATCGAATGAGTTTTTCAACTAACGTCGGTTTTTCATGATGAATGATATATTTTTTGCTCACATGTTTTAATTGAATTGAAATGGTGTTCATATCAGAATCTTTTTTGGTAATACCGAAGTGCAGGAATAACAAAAAGGATAGAAGTCTCCGTGGTACAGACGATGTCTGAATGCTTTATACTTGTTCCATATTTTCTTTATAGACATAGATTTGACATTGTATGTTGCAATGGTTTTGTCTACATAATCACAAGGACGAGTGTCTCCGTTTGAATTAATATCCAAGCTATATTGAGCGATATCACAGTATTTATCTTTAAAATAGTCCGATGTTTGTGCAGTCATCGTGCTATTTGGCTGAAACTTCAATTGATTGATAACATCTTTAATATTATGCTTGCCCGGAGTCTGGTGCAAGCAGGCGTTTAATGTTTTTATTGTTTCAAGGCGCTGTTTATTGTTTAACATGAGATTTTTATTATGTTTAAATTGTATAAGAGTGTCAAAGTGGATACCGTCTACATGAAGCTGTTTACTTACGCGTATAAACGTGTTTATGTCTTGAACATTGTTATGTTGAATAACATAATTAAGAATTATTTTTGGGCACGGTTTATTCTTTCGAATTGCCTGTATGATTTTGATATTTGAGACAACTCGATTGAAATCATCCACACCATTAATTGTTTTATATACAGAACGACGGCCCGCGTTTATTGATATACGTATTTCATCCCATTGAATGTATGAACAATGTTTCATAACGTCTTGTGTAAACAGCGAACCGTTTGTAATAAGTCTTCCATAAATACCACATTGTTTTATCATTGAGAGTAAGGTTTGGATGTCTGGAAATAGTAATGGTTCTCCTCCCCCAACTACCTCAATTTCTTTAACTGACGCTGGGAGATGTGTCATGATTTTTTGGTAGTCTCCAATTGTTAAATCAGTTTTACTATTCCCCCCCCAAGCGGCTTTTTCCTTTGGAGTTAACTGCATTCTCCAGCACATCGGACAATGGTGGTTGCAGGCATATCCAATGGGTATGATTCTCATTAATCTCGGTCCGTCTAAAAAAGGCACATGGGCTTTTATGAATAACGACAATCTTGTTTTAATACGAAACATATATTATTAGATCCAATCGTCAAAATTTTTACTTTCGTTGTGAAACAAGATAATACCAATGAGTGCAACAATGCTAATAAAAAGAGCGTTGATTATGAGCGTCATTACATCTGGTAATGGTGTGTTTACAAACACATGTTGAAATAATTGCATGATGGAAGTCATAGGATTGAGGCGCCATAACCATAGCATATTTGTTGGGATGATTGAAAAAGAATAGATAATTGGGGTTGCATAAAACCAAATAGTTAGAAACGCTTGAACGAAAAAGTTTATATCACGGTATTTAACATTGAGCGCTGATGTACATAGGGATGCTCCTATGGTAAATATCAATAATAAACAAAAAGACAGAAAAAAATATGGTATCCGAGAAATTGACAAAGGGATAATAAAAGCAAGGGGGATGCAATAGAGAAAAATAGCTATTGTTAAGTGGAACAAATTTGCTAGGATGATGGAAAGCGGAATAACTGCTCTTGGAAAACTAGCTTTTTTGATGAGTGACCGTTCGTTTACAATAGAAGGAGTAGTTTTTGTGAGAGAAAGACTAAAAAAATTCCACACAAGTAATCCAATAAGGAGGTAAAAATAGTAATGAGGAATTGTTTCTTTCATAAAAAAAGTAAAGATAAAGCCTATGACTAGCATTTGAAGGAGAGGGTTTAACACGAGCCAAAAAAAACCAAAAATAGTGTATTTATACCTTGCCCGTAATTCTTTTTCGGTCATCACAAAGACAAGCTCAAAAAATCGTCGCCATTCACGTTTCATGGCCTTATTATACACGTAGCTTTCTGGATTGTGACAACACAATATGTGCGCTATAGTATACACATTGTTATTTGTATGTATTTATTCTTTATTGTTATCCTTTTTATTTTCACCCTCCCTGTTCAACTGGTGATTTTTCTTTGTATTTATTGGACTTCGGGTACTCCTGTTATTTTTTTTCAAAACCGTATGGGAAAAAACGGAAAAAAATTTACTCTCTATAAGTTTCGTACGATGATTGTTGGATCAGAAAAGGAACAAAAACAATACAAACATCTTAATGAGGCTGATGGTCCAGCATTTAAAATCCGTCGCGATCCTAGATACACTCCTATTGGGAGATTTTTAAGTCATACAGGTCTTGATGAACTACCGCAGTTGGTAAATATCTTAAAAGGTGACATGGCGTTATTTGGTCCACGACCGCTTCCCATTTCTGAAGCAAAACAATTATTACCCTGGCAAAAAATTCGGCATAACATTAAACCTGGTATTCTTTCTCCCTGGGTGCTTGAAGGGTATCACAAAAAACGATTCGATGATTGGATGAGAAGTGACGTGGCGTATATTAAAAATAAATCAATCGTATATGATTTGAAGCTTTTCGTTCGTTCTATTGTCTTTATGATTCGGCTCTTTATGGTTGAATTGTTGTTCCAATAAATGGTTTCCCGTCTAGTGCCAGAGCAAGGTTATCAAGATTTCTTCCGCTCATAAATCGGACGCGGATTCCAAGCTCTTGACCGAGCTTAGCTGCAATTGGATCCAGAGGGACATTCATGCGCGGTTCCCATAAATTCCCCACCATTTTTCTGTACTCTTTCCAATTCATTGTGTCTATTGCTTTCGCATCAGTATATTTGTTTGGATCCTTGTTATAGATTTTGTCGACGTCGGATAAGTTAAATACCTCTTTCACCGCATAATCCTGACAAAGAACAACCGCATCGTAATCTGTACTCCATCCTGGTTTCCATCCTGCAGCAATAGCGACTGGCTTATCGATTTTCAATATAATCTCATAGTGTTTGATGACTCGAGGATCAGATATATCTTTAAACATAGTACGTATAAGTTGAGCGTTTAACCTTGTCGAGTGGACTCCAAGCCAATCTTGATCTTCTTTGGACAGATCGTGTCCTAATATTTCTTTTCCGGCATTGATATATTGTCTAGCAGTTGTTCCCCCACCAACGACAATAAAAAACCTTCGTTTTTTTACGGAGACTTGATGGCGAATGAATGTGTTAAATTCCTTAAGAAAGTCTGTGTCAATGCCATTATGGGGGATGACAAGAGAACCTCCAAGTGAAAGAACGAACGTTTGTTGTGTTGTTCCCATTTTCAAAATATCAAAGATTCAACAATTCAGTAAGTAAGAGTATTTATGATACTAGGTGAGAATGAATTAATTGTCAATGAACCGTTTTTGAAAACATTAGCATAAACATAGCTTATAGTTCCATATTTATGCTATTTCTGCTATACTTCCCTTCATCTCCTGCCTCATATTATGGCTCAACCAGAAGTTCCTGTTGTGGAACGAAACATATTATCAACATATCTATTTATTCCCGGCGAATCTCGATTGGGTGATTATGGTGTGGAACGATTGGGTGCAAAGGCTCATGAAAGCGCCGAACTTCAAGAACTCGGTCTTCCTATTCCCGAGTTTATTGTTTTAACTACGGATGCGTGGCGAACATGGAATTCATGTTATGAAGCGAAATGGTTAAATGAAGACAAAGTATGGTTAAATATGGATGATCAACGTCGTGATTTGATTCCTCAAATACCATTTAATATATGGGGATCATTACTTACTGGTGTTAGAGAAATGGAGAAACGCACTGGGAATGTTTTAAATGACTCAACTAATCCATTATTTGTTTCTGTTCGTTCTGGTGCACCTGAATCGCTTCCTGGAGCTATGCATACTATTTTAAACGTAGGAATAAATTTTGATACGGTTCATGCGTTAGCAGACAATATTGGTGAAAGAAACGCCTGGTACGCATTTTTTACGTTGATTCGCGAACTGGGGGCATACGCACTTAATATACCCGAAGACAAGTTTACACAACTTCGTGACGCAACAGTCGGACACAATCCAAAAGAATTTCATGATATACCTGATTATCATAAACTAGTTCTTGAATCAATGAGACTTTTTAAAGAAGAAAGCGGAATAGATTTCCCATTAGATGCTGTTGGACAACTACGATGGGCAATTGATTCAGTGTTTCGTTCATGGGATTCTAAAGAAGCCGTCGCAATGCGAAGAAGTAAAAAAATATGGAGCGGTATCGGAACAGCAGTAATAGTACAAAAAATGACTTTTGGTAACTCAATAGAAGAAGGTGCAGGATCTGGAGTGTTTTTTACTCGCAATCCAATAACCTATGAAGGTGATCCAAGTTCATTAGAAAACTCAGCCCTTTGTGTGTTTGAAAGAGGAGGACAAGGAATAAAAGTTGTTCAAGATACCGCTACACATCACAATACTTCCTTAAGTCAGATTAATGAAAAATTTCGACCTGAATTAGAAAGGATAATCACAACCATTCGAGAACATTATACACATCCAATGGAAGGAGAATTTACGATTGACGGAGAAAAACTATCTTTGTTGCAAGCCAGAAAAGTTAGTCTATCCTCGCTTGCTCATTTTCGTTTCATTCGCGAGCAGATGCAAATGGATAGAATGAAGGAAAAGGAAGCAAAACTACTTGTTTCAGCCGCGCAACTTCGACGCATTATCGCTCCTGGACTTGATCAAGAAGATCTTGAAAGAGCCAGGAATGAAGATCGGCTTATCGGGCAAGGTATTTCATTGTCACCGGGATGGTCTTCTGGAGTAATAGTTCGATCGATTGAAGAAGCTAAATTTTTTAAAAAAAAGAAAGTAATCTTTGTTGGAAGAGTTACTAAATCTATACTTGAAAAAAAGACGGATAACATCATGGGATTTGTCAGTGATAAAGGAAGCATTGGATCACACATATCGCGTCGAGAAACAGAATTTGATGATCAAGGAGTCGTTGTTATCAATGGAATTAAGATTCCGGCGACAATATTGAAAGATAAAGATGCTGTTATTACATTAAATGGTGAAACAGGAGAAGTGTTTAATAGAGAAATTAAAGTATCAACAAATACAGGTCCTCTTACTCAGTTAGAACGACAGCAAGTTTTGAGATGGCAAAGAGAACGACGCGACAACCCATGGTTATTTGTTATGCCACAAAAAAACATCCAGTCTTCCATCGATCACGCCTCAGATCTATTGCATGCAGCAAAAAGAACAATCAGATCACCAAAGGGTCGAGTTATTCAAGTTTCAGATGCACTGCTTCCACAAGAAATACGCATGAAATATCAAGTGTTTCCAATTGGTGTTAATAAAAAGAAATTATTGGATTTAGGAAATGAAATTTTAGAATCTGGATTTGATTTAAGCATACGTTCATGTCCACTCATAGACGAAGAGGGGAAGGGAAAATCACCTTACGCATATATCACATCAAAAGAAGAACTCAAAAAATTTATATATTCTTTCGATGGGTTATTTAAATGGAAAATGTTAAAACACCCACAACTGACTGAAATAGTGCTTGGTCGTATTCCAAAGGGGAAACTTGATGAGACATTATGTGATGAGCATTGCGCCTGGACATTAAGTTGCACTCATGATTCGGTTATACTTAATGTTGTCCCCTTTACCCCTCTTCTTCGAAGTCATGAAAAAAAGAGAAAAGACGATATGATGACTCTTGTTCTTCATGTTGATCACAACAAAGGAGGACGATTAGTAATAGACAGACTTATTATGGGAAGAAACCTTCAAAAAGAAGCCAAAAAAGGTGGTGATGAACAAGAAAAAATTAATATTCGATCCTATGAGTTTTTAAGTTATGTAGCCAGCGAAGTTTTTGGAAAGTGGTGGAATCAATATAATATCCCCGGACTTATGGCTGCGTTAACCACTGCCTTTCCACGAACCCAATATTATCCACTTGCTTTTGAAGGTCAAGCGAGAATTGCACCAAATGGAAGTAGAGGAAAAAAGATGTTTTGTCTTGGATACGGAATTAAAGCAGATCGTGTAAAACGTTCTAAAAAAAGAGAAGGTTAATATTTTTTGACTACATTTCGCATTTGTTTCATAAAACTTATTTTTGAAAACGTTCTTACTTGATTTATACATACGCTTGACCAGTCCACTTTCATTTTTTCAAACTGTTTGATTGTTTGAGAAAGAGAAGAGATAGATAATTTGTCAAAAAACAATCCTGTTTTTCTTTCTACTACCGACTCCACTACTCCGCCGGAACGGTAGGCAATAACCGGCGTGCCACATGCCATTGCCTCAACAGGAATAATTCCAAAATCTTCATCTTCTGACGGAAAAAGAAAAGCCCTCGCTCCTCGCATCAGTTTCCACTTTTCAACATCTGTTATCTCTCCAACAAATTCTATTGTTGGACCTGCGATAGCACGGAGTTCTTCTCCATATCCAGCAAATCCTTTCCCAAATACTTTTAACGGCAAACTCAATTTGGTGCACGCAGTAATTGCAAGATCAATGTGTTTTGGAGTTGCAAGTCGTCCTCCTGTAAGGAAATATGTTCTCGAGCGGTTGGATTTTGCTTGCAGTGGAATATCAACGGGCGGGTAGATAACAAGTGCATCTTTTCGATAAAACTTTTTAATTCGCAAAGCCACTTCTTTTGAATTTGCAATAAATTGGTCAACATTTTGACTTGACTCATAATCAGTAATTCTGAGGAAGTGATTGAAAAATTCCCCTATAATTCGTAACACTGGATTGTTCTTCCAATTTCTTGCTGTCGCGTAGCCATAGAGATATCGTGGCGGTGTATGACAATAACAGATGAGCTTTGCTTTACCTTTTTTAACGAGGTTGGGTGCGTATGCGCCCGTTGCTGACACAATGACAAGGTCATAGGCCGAAAGATCCATATGACGAAATATTGATGGAGCAATGAGTCGAAGTGGGCTTATCAGTTTTGCAACAAATGGAACATGTTGAAGCCATGAAGTTTTGATGTTCCACGAAGCAAACCTTTTTTTATGCGGACCAAGATATTCAGGTAGATACACAGTTGTATAAACGGGCGCTTGAGGAAATAGCTCATGGAGCGTTTCCAGTACTCGTTCCGCTCCCCCGTATTCTTTTATATAGTCATGGACGAGTGCAATGTTCATATAAATTATTTTTTTGCTAGATATAGATTTTTGTAACCAGAAACACTTTTATACTGAGTAAATCCATCTACGAGCGGAAACGGATGTTCAGTTGCTACAAAAACCATACCTTCTTCACTTAAAGAAAATTCCTTCCAATGATTCATTACCCAAGCGCCAACGTCTGATGGTTGAGGAGCCATACAGAGCACATGCGAAAATGTTTGTTTTTTTAATGTGTCCATAGCAGCTTGGATGCTGGTAAAACTTGTATGAGAATAATTCGCATATAATCCATCTGGATATTGTTTTAGATCAACGCCCATAATTACCCCTCGCATTTCTAGCTTTCTTAACATAAGACCCAATCCGCCCTTTTCCATGCCAATATCTAAAATAGCTTGTGCACTTCGAAGACCTTCTATAGATAATTCGCCCCCCGTTACATCTTCAAATTCACCGAACAACGATCTTAACTGTTTAGCTCTGTTTTCAGCTGATACCCCAGTAGTCCATTCATCATGTCCACACAATAGATCTAACATATATATAGTAATTATACTAACGACATTTGTTCATCAACCGATTTTTTGTGTTCCTCATTTTTCTTTCGTGTTCCTTTTGTTTGAGCCTTACCATTTCCAAGTAATCTTTTTATGAGTGTTGTAAAACCAAGAAGTTCAAATTGCTTTATCACAGCAGGAGTTTTTAATTGTTCTTTCGTAAGTGGCGCAACATGTGTGTTGATTGGTACATCGGTGCGGATGGTCGCAAGGGTTTTTGAAAGAATAGCTAATTCCTTGTTTTTAGTGAGTTTTTCTTTTAATCCACTCGAGATTTTAACAGTATTTTTATCTACTGCTTTGTATAACAACTCTATGGTTTTGTAATTTTTTATGAGATCTGTCGCTGTTTTTGGTCCCACCCCAGGGACACCCGGATAGTTATCTGATTGGTCGCCGGCAAGCGCTTTGTAATCAGGTATTTGTGTCGGGTCGACTCCTAATCGTTCTTTTGTTTCAGCTGGTCCAAACAATTTT
>Ga0209210_1000722_pt1 | contig 32187 bp, 41 predicted proteins | sample RifGroA1_FD_183991 | JGI IMG/M metagenome (GOLD analysis project Ga0209210, IMG submission 183991) | Contaminated groundwater microbial communities from Rifle, Colorado, USA - Rifle Groundwater A1 (SPAdes) (version 2) | ecosystem: Environmental > Aquatic > Deep subsurface > Groundwater >...
AGACCCTCTAAAACAGTAGTTGTTTTTAAATTGTAGTTTGAACTATTTTTATAACCCCAGTTTGTCGCGTACTCCATAAAAGGGTTGCGGGTTATTCTATCTATTGTTGACCATTAATTAACCTTACGCGACTTTACCTGGACGTCGAGCGTACTGTACGAATGTTGGGGTAAGAAAATAAGAAATTCGACGATGTTTATGGGACATTTGAGGTTGTTCGGCAAGCTCACTATTTTAAAACATCTCGGTCACATAGGTGCCCTGTTTGGTTGAGCACCTCGGTCAGAACCATTCAATCTTTATAACCCCAAGTATTCTTTTGCTTTTAGTATGAGTGCAACTGTTGTTCCATCGCATATAGTGCCATCAAAAACCAAATCAACAGCTTTTTTCATTGAGACTTTTACAACCTTAATAATTTCAGTTCCTTCAGGTCTAGCTTCAGAAAACCTCAGTCCTCTGGCAAGAAACAAATGATTTGTAATTTCAACTAAGGATGTGAGAGGGAGAACTTTCCCAAGATATATTAATTCACTGGCGGTAATTCCCAATTCTTCTCTTAATTCTCTCTTGGTGGCATCTTCTTTATTTTCACCTTTATCAATTCCACCACTAACAACTTCTGTCGTTATCTGCTCGACAGCATAATGATATTCTCTTGTGAGGTACACATTTCCATCGTTGTCGATGGGAAGAACTGAAATTCCGTGTTTCATTTCAACAATACCATATATCCCGTTTTTTCCATCAGGCCTAATTACTTTATCTTCCCTTACTTTAATCCAAGGGTTTTGGTACACAGTTTTACTATCAGTAATAGTCCAAGGACCTTTTTTAATATTCATATTTTATTTGCTGAGCGGGTTGGTCTGGACCCTTTCAGGCCTTATAACTCATTTAAGAGTGTATCACACTTGAAGCTAAATGAGACATTTGGGACACTATAAAAAGCGATTTAAAAATTCTAAATCTTCTTTATAAACCTCTTGGGATAAATCATATTCCCATGGACTGTGGTCCTGGTTTTTCAAAATTTTTACTTGCTGATCTTTCGCTCCAACCATCTTTATAACTTTGTCGCGCAACGCCTGCGAGATATATCTATCTTTTTCTCCATATACTAAATGGATACCGCCTTTATAATCATTAATACACTTGAAGAAGTTAGCCTCTCTTGCTTCCATCCAGAATTTGCCTTTATATTTCTGTCCGGCTTCTTCAAAAATTTCATCAGAGCTGCCGTTAAAATCTCCTTCATTAACTCCGGGAACCCACAAAAGAATAACTGGGATTTTGTCTTTTAATTCGGGTCTTGAAGTCAAGATAACTGTAGTAGCTCCGCCCATGCTTTGTCCTAAAAGAGCAACTTTGTAACCGTCAAGGTATTTTTTAGCAAAGTATGTAATTGTATCCACCCATTCGTTATACGAAGTTTCCAAATAGTCATCTTCAGAATTTCCCGAGTTTGGTTGATCAAATCTCAAAACAGAAAATCCTTCTTTATTCAAAATTCTTTGGAAATCAACAAATGTTCTGGCGGGTCCGGTTGAGGAACCTCTAAATCCATGGCTCATTATGACAATTTTCTTTTGAGGATTTTCTGGCTCAGAGAAATCACAAAATATTTGTTTACCGTTTACTTGTTCAAAATATACTTTTTCGTTAAACATAGTTTTTTAAGAGTTCTTTGACCTTATCAATTGAATAGATCTCATGAAGGTTATTATTTTTCCAATCAATATATTCCCGGAATTCTTCTTCAGTAAAGGGATGAAGATTTAATTCAGTTGCCAACTCATCGGGATCATATTCGGGGTTTTGTGATTCAATTTCCCAATCTCTATATCCGCTTGGGTATTCGTTTATCTTTATCTCAAAATCGTTATATTTGTACAGACTGCTTTTCCAAAAATAAATCATTCCAGTTTTGAAGCCAAGAGCTTCAAAAAGTCTTAATGAATCGATTAATTCACCTTCCTTAAGTTCTATTTCAAATTCTTGCCGACTTTTGGAGGCATAGTAGCCCAATTTAACAGAGATCTTCTCATTTTTCCCGGATTTCTTAATACGTAAATCAATTTGATTGTTGTCATCTTTCTTGTTTATCTGATCCCAGTTTCTTGTTTTAGGATCAAAGCCAGGAGAAATATCTATGGTTAACCTTTCATATTCATCTACAAATAGTGTCTTTTTAGAAAAAAATTCTTGGAGTTTATTAAATTCCTTCCTGCCCACTTTTCCTCTGATTTCAACCTCATCCATATGGGGCTATTTTAACACTTTTGGTCTCTATAGACGATTACAGGTTTATTTTTTCAAATCCATTTTATGTTATTAATTATGGGTTCATTTGGTTCGAATCTCGTTTACTCTCAAATTATATCCCTATAACTTGGCTTCAGGATGGTCTAAATTAACTAACACAAACTGGTTGTTTGTGGCTCAGGGAAAAGGGATTCGAACGGAGGTTTTTTGAGGGTAAAGAACGGTTATGACATTTGAAAAATGACATGTCAGTGTTCAATTCATGTACAATCAGAAGATTGCGGTTTCTTGAATACTGTTATAATCCTCGTCTTTCAAAATAGCACATTTGGCGGTAAACACGGGACTTTCGAGGCACTCGGGTCACTAGAGGTGCATATGCTGGCTGCCTTTTGACGATTTGCACTACAGCCTCGGCGTCCAGGTAATTATTTAATGTTTTGGGTCATCTGTCGAGCCGCTGCAGTCATGTCAACAGCTTTATAAATTGCACTACCAACAATAGCATGCCATTTATCACCAGCGGCTTTTGCAAAATCTGAAATTTCGCCACCTTGAGTAATAAAGCCCGGTGCATAAAGAGTAAAGTTGCCTTCTCCTAATAATCCACCTAGAAGTTGTTTGTACCCCTGAACATACTCGGTTTTATTTCCCGGAACAACAAAATCTCTAACACCAGCTTCGGCAGCAATTGTGAATATTTTTTCTGGAGCTTGATCAGCAACGGAACCACCTTCCGAATACAAAAATTCAGGTTGTGTCATATGAGCGCCGACAAGAACTCCTAAATCTTTATCTTGACAAGCGTGAATCCAATCTCTTTCCGTTTTAGCCCCAGCAAATGGAAATAAAATTACCGCATCAACTCCGGATCCTTTACAAACTTGCGCGAATTTTGACCCCATGTCTGGTATATCGTTTCCAGCTTTTTGATGATCATAAATTACTGGTAGAGCTGTATTGTCTTTTACTCTTGCGACTACTTCAGGAAGACCCTTCTCGAGGGCAAGCTCCAAACCAACCTTATATCCACCTATTCCCTCAACGACACAAGTTTTCTTTACTAATTCTGACAATTTTGAAGCTTCAACGTCAGCAGCTACTATTACACTTCTATCTGTAGCAATTATTCTCTCAGTCATGACTAGATAATAATACTAATGAAAGAAAATACAACTATTAGTTCTTGGGATAAGATTACATTATGAGATAATTTGGTTCAAATCCCTACTATGTCATAAATTATGGGTTTATTTGGTTCAAATCTCATTTCCCTGCCAGTTACCATCCCTATAACTCAGCCTCAAAAGGGTTAATAATAGGCAAAATTTAACTGATACAAACTACTCGTTTCTGGTATACGAAATAGGGATTCGAACGGTGGCTATTTGAGGCTGGAAAACCGTTATAATCCTCACTTTCCAAAATGGCTCTTTAGACGGAAAACACGGGCTATTCGAGGCACTCGGGTCACTATGGGTGCATAGACTGGCTGGCACTGGTTGACTATGTAGGAACTTATTACTCCAGAAATTTATACCAGTCAGGAGACTTAAATATATTGTAGACGATAGCGGTAAAAAGGGCGGACATTATCATAAGGATAGCGGGATGAGTAATTCTCGTTGTTTTGTATGACCACACCCCTAAAATAATGAGAGCTATCAAATAAATTGGCCAATGATGAAGATGCATATTCTTTGTTGAAGTTTTTACTATTAGACTAGGAATAAGTGTAGGGAAGTTATTGAAAGGCGATGTAGAAAGCATTTCCCACACCAATCCACTTATTAAACCAATAAAAATACCTAATACTTGCATGGTATATTCATATTAACATTTAAGAAAAGTTTCAACAAAGTATACTGAGCATACCCTGAAAAAGCTGAGCATACAGGTCGGGACCCTTATGGTCCTTATAGTAATAACATCCGCTTTCAGAATAATTTGTACTATTTTAGCTTACCTTCGATAATTTTTTTAAATAACCAATCAATTAGACCCAGATCTTCGAAAATATAGTCTGCCATTAAAAAAGGTTGGGCAATTCGTTCACCCGAACGCTCTCTGAATGGATGGATGATATCATTACGTATTGCGTCACGCATTTCCTCCTCGTAATCCTTAAAATCAACTCCAGGGTTATCCTTTTCGAGATATTTCCCTATTAAATCAATTACTTTATTTCTACTTTCTTTCCCTGAAAAACCATTTTTGAATTTTAAATGCTCAACCATTGCTTCAAATGCAATGAAGGCATTATTGTAGATTTCTTCGGCAAATAGATGGCTTGTATTTAATAATATATAAGCTTTATAGAGACATGATCCGGCTCTGATGAATAAGTCATTTCTGTAATCAAACTTTCTAAATAGTCTAACAACGTCATTTTCTTTTACTCGACTTTTATAAAAATCATATCCATCATCACTTGCATAATCACAATACTTATAAACCAATTGCATACATTCATCCCTAGATGGAAATTTATCTACCTCCTTGGTTACATAAAATGGTTTAAACTTGCGCAAAACTGGAGTAAGCACCCCCTCTACTAGATGTTGACTTCGCAATTGGACATGTCTCATTGTTGTAACAAATGGTATTTCTGATCTGGAAACCCACGACATTTCATCTTCAAGCCAGTTGTCACTTTTTTTAATTTCTGTGACTATACCCGCACTATGGAACTTGGCTAGATAATAACAATTCTTTGCTTTGAAGATTCCCTCCAGATGTGAATGTGTATTGGTAAGGGGGGTAATTTTAATTTGCATATTCCGGGCGTGAATTGTGAGGGGGCAGTCACAAACCTGCACGTCTTGGCTGGGAGACAGGGATTCGAACCCCGATAAACAGATCCAGAATCTGTTGTCCTACCATTAGACGATCTCCCAATGTTTTTTTATATCCAACAACTTTATATTAAACCAAAATCTATCTTCCGCTTTGCGGAATCCTACTATGTCGTCGTTTTACTCCTTTTGCTTCTCACAGACGGCCTCCCAATATTTTCGTAAGGGGTTCAAAAGATTGCCATCTGAAGCTATTATAACAAATTTTTCCTTAAGTTATTTTTTGTGATCGCGCATACAGACGAAGTATTTCGAAAACTGTATGATTTCCTTCTGTTTGAGATTGGAGGTGATGTTTGTGAAGCAGTTGTTTGAAATAGATTGTGACCCACAGTGTGGCTTTATGGTCCGCAGTCATGACAAAAGTGAAACTGTGGAAGCTGCAATGAAGCATGTCAAGGACGCACATGGAAAGGAAGTTTCGCAAGAAGATACGGAGAAGATGGTAAAGTCAGTTTAAAACATTAACCGTTTGTTTCTGCGATCTTTAATCACTTCGAATTGTTGGAGTACTTATTTTTCACAAGAACAAAAATATTTTTCAAATCCACGCTAGATGGTATATTTGTCAGTAGGTGGGTTTGTCGGAGTATAATTGGCACAATGTTTATTTTAATTGATAAGCCAAAAGGAATAACTTCGCACGATGTGATAGGCAAAGTTAGAAGAGTCACGGGAGAGCGGTGTGTTGGCCATGCGGGGACACTCGATCCAAATGCAACCGGCCTTTTGATTGTTGGTGTTGGAAGACAATCTACACGGTGTTTGTGGGAGAAATTCGGGAAGTTAACCAAAACTTATCTTGGTGAAATCACTTTAGGTGAAGAACGAACAACCGATGATTCGGAAGGTGTAGTAAGACCGATGGAGATTGGTATAAAAAGCAAATTAGTGCCGACTAAAAAACAGATTTTGAAAGTTTTGAAATCGTTTTTGGGTGAACAGGACCAGGTTCCACCTAACTATTCTGCGGTTAAAATCGCCGGCAAAAAAGCCTATCAAATTGCAAGAAAAAATTTAGATTTCGCAATCGAGCCTAGAAAAATAAAAATTTTCTCGATCAAACTTTCAGATTATCAATATCCGATTGTAAGAATTGAAACAAATGTCTCATCTGGAACGTATATTCGCGCACTTGCAAGAGATATTGGAAGAAGGCTTGTGTGCGGGGCGTACCTTTCCAACTTAAGAAGAACAAGAATTGGAACATATAGAGTTGATGAGGCAACACCGATAGATAAATTGGAATTAGAAAATATGTCTTTCGACAAGTCGAAAGCGGAGAAGCTGTTAATTTCGGGAATTAATGCTTATTATTAACATATGAATTTGTTGCAATCTGCACTTCTTGGAGCCGTACAGGGCTTGACGGAATTTTTACCGGTTTCGTCATCGGGACACTTGGTACTTTTCCAGAAATTAATTCCCGGTTTTCAACAGCCGGGAGTACTGTTTGATGTCTTTCTCCACCTTGGGACCGTGTTGGCCGTGATATTTTTTTTCTGGAAGAAAATAATCAAGTTGAACATGCGGGAATGGTTTTTACTTGGAGTCGCAACAATTCCGGCTGCTGTTGTCGGCTATTTGTTAAGCGATACGGTGGACATCCTGTTTGCAAATGCAACATTGGTTTCTTTTGCCCTGCTTGTTACCGGAATTTTGAATATTCGAACAGATTTAAATGTACAGAGAAAAGGTGACTTCAGTTCAAAAGAGGCAATTGTTGTTGGACTTTTCCAAGCTGTGGCAATTTTACCAGGTATTTCAAGATCCGGCTCGACGATTTTTGCAGGAACGTGGTTGGGTATCGAAAAGGAAAAAGCGGCTGGGTTTTCATTTCTGCTTTCGGTCCCCGCGGTCTTGGGTGCAAATGTGTTGGAGATGTTTAAATACAGAAATAATTTGGGGTTAGATATAAATTATATTGTTGGTTTATTTTGTTCGTTTGTATTTGGAATATTGTGTATAAAAATTTTACTCAAGGCTCTGAAGGGAACTAAATTTAAATATTTTGGCTACTATTGTCTTGCTGTGGGGGTACTAACTTTAGTTTTGCTTTAAAAGGCAGCAATTATCTTTGGAAGAAATAGTGCGATTCCGACAATAATTGACATAAACGCGGCAAGAAGAACACAGGCGGCAGCAACATCTTTGGCAATTTTTGCGTAGGGGTTAATTTCCGGATTTGCGATGTTGACGATCGATTCGAGCACTGTATTTAAAAGCTCCAAAGTTAGGACATAGAAGATTGTGAAAGTCAAAAACAACCATTCTAAAGAATTGAGTTTGAGAAAAATTCCAAACGTCAGGGCGAGTATAGCAAAGACAACATGAATTCTGAAATTGGGCTCATTTTTCAGTGCAGTATTTAAACCGCTAAAGGCGTATCTGAAACTTTTGACTGTTGAATGAGTTAAACTCATAACTATTCCTGAATTGTTAGGGTAGTGTTTTGTGAAAGGCACCCTATTGTTAATAACCTGTGACTTATAAAGTATAAAATGAAAAATTAATATTTTCCATGTTGGAAATCTTGAGATACAATTAGTTATATCGCAGTCACGAGTAAAAATGTTGACAACAATTTTTAGTTTTGAAAAACACGTTGTAATTACATTCATTGCGAGTTTTTTGTGGTGGCTGATGGTTGCGGGAGTGATATATTTATGGATTTACCGTAAGAAGATCAGCTTTAGATATCTTGTAAACATATTTTTTGCAGTACTGGTCGCATGGCTTTTGTCTGAAGTGATTAAGAAATTTTTCCCGACACAAAGACCGTTCGTTGTGAGTGGCGCTATCCCGTTGACTTTGACTTGGCCACTCGATTCTTCTTTTCCCTCCGCTCACTCTTCAAGTGCGTTTGCGCTGGCTATCGGTTTACGAAAGACTGATAAACGTTTATTTCTTATTTATTTTATTTTTGCAGTTGTTGTAGCAATCGGTAGAGTGGTAAGTCACGTGCATTATTTTGTAGATGTCCTTGCTGGGGCGTTGATTGGTGTTTGCGCGGTTTTGATCCTTGATCGGTTGAGAGTCGATAAGCTTTTCCGAAGGTTGTCGCTTGACAATTAGCAGAATGGTATGTAGACTGCTAGAAGTGTTCGGGGCCTCGAATACAATTGAGATTTGACTATGCCAGAAGAAGAAAGTAGAAGAAAGCTTCCCGTAGTTCCTATAAGAGGATCTGTAGTTTTTCCAAACACCGATGCGGTTTTAACCTTCGGAAGAAAGAAAAGTGTTTCTGCGGTAAATGCCGCATTTCAAACCGATAAAGTTGTTGCGATTTTTACCCAGAGAGACGTAAAAGTTTCAGACCCCCAAGTTGAAGATCTTTACCCAATTGGAACAATTGCCGTGATAACACAAATGATGTCGTCAAATGGCGAAACTCATTGTGTCATTAAGGGTCAAGTCAGGGTAAAGCTTGGCCATGTTGTTGAATCTGACCCATATACCATTGCGGAAGTTGAGGAATTAAAGGTTGATCCACCAACCGATGAAATTAGGGCATTTGCCAACAAACTGGTCGATCTTTTTAAGAAGGCAATTAATCTTGGAAAACAAGCGGAGGTGATGACAGTGATGAAATTGATTTCGGGAACTCCTGAACCAAATGAAGTTGCTGACCAGATTGCTTCACTTTTGGAAATTAAAGTAAGTGAAAAACAGAAGCTTTTAGAGACCGTGTCTTTAAAAACCAGGTTGGAGAAGGTGCTTGCGCATTTGACGCATGAAGTAAACGTTTTGGAATTAGAAAAAACAATTTCGACAAAAACTCAAAAGCGCTTCGAGGATCAAATGCGAAAGACGATGCTTCTGGAGAAAAAACGGACGATTGAAAAGGAGCTCGGTGAGGAAGAGCTCGGCGATTTAAGCAGTGAAGAGGCTGAAAGTTATAAAAAGCGAATTAAGGAGGCTGGGATGCCTAAAGATGTGGAGGAAAAAGCCAAAAAGGAGTTAAAAAGACTGATGCAAATGTCTCCGCACAATCCCGAAGGCGGATACCTTCGCAATTATCTGGATTGGCTTTGTGACATGCCATGGAGCAAGAAAACGGCAAATAACGTTTCTATCTCAAATGCCGAGAAAGTTCTCGAGAATGACCATTGGGGACTAGGCAAGGCAAAGGAAAGAATTCTCGAGTATTTGGCAGTAATGAAAATAAAAAATGCGAGAAATCAAAGTAGTCGCAAATCTAATGAAGAGAACGAAGCCCAACCGACAATTTTGTGTTTTATAGGTCCCCCGGGAGTTGGAAAAACTTCGATTGGAAAATCGATTGCTAGAGCTTTAAAACGTAAATTTGTTAGGGTGTCTCTTGGCGGAATTCGTGACGAAGCGGAGATACGAGGCCATCGAAGAACTTATGTCGGTGCTCTTCCTGGAAGAATCATTCAAGGAATAAAGGATGCCGAGACGAAAAATCCGGTTTTTATGCTTGATGAAATCGATAAAATCGGTGTAGATTTCAGGGGCGATCCATCTTCAGCGCTTTTGGAGGCACTTGACCCGGAACAGAACAGTGAATTTTCCGACCATTATTTGGAGGTTCCATTTGATTTATCGGAAGTGATGTTTATCGCAACCGGTAATGTTATTGAGACAATTCCCCCAGCACTGCGTGATAGGATGGAGATAATCAATTTTCCTGGCTACACTCAAGATGAAAAATTTAATATCGCCGAGAAATTTTTGTGGAAAAAGCAATTGAGGTTGCACGGGTTGGACGACAAAAAGTTGGTTTTGGGTATAGACGCTTTGAATGAGATTATTGAGCGCTATACGCGCGAGGCCGGAGTAAGAAATCTCGAAAGAAATCTAGCAACAATTTTAAGAAAAATTGCCAAGATTGTAGCCGAAAAGAAAAAGTTTTCGCAGAAGATAACAAAAAATGACGTTAGAAAATATTTGGGGCCGCAGAAATTTTCTTCCCTGATTGCCGAACGCAAAGATGAGGTAGGGATGTCAACAGGTCTTGCTGTGACACCTGCGGGTGGTGAAATTCTTTTTATCGAGGTTTCTTTGATGCCCGGAAAGGGTCATCTAACACTCACTGGGCAGCTTGGGGATGTGATGAAAGAGTCGGCCCGAGCAGCATTTACATGGACGCGTTCGCATTGGAAAAAACTTGGCATCAAAAGAGATTTCAGTGCAGAGATGGATGTTCATATCCATGTTCCTGAAGGTGCAGTTCCAAAAGATGGTCCGTCAGCCGGTATTGCAATTACGACGGCATTAGTATCAGCTTTGACAAAAATACCGGTTAAAAGAGATGTTGGAATGACAGGTGAAATTACTTTGCGGGGAAGAGTTTTGGAAATTGGTGGAGTTAAAGAAAAGGTTATTGCCGGACACAGAGCTGGACTTAAAACAATCATCCTTCCGAAAGAGAATAAAAAGGATATGGAAGACGTGCCGAAGGCGGTAAAAAACGATATTAAATTTATCTTTGTTGAAAATTACTTGGACGTAATTAAGATTGCTCTCAAGAAGACGTTGGAGAATATGAAAAAGTGATATGAGAGCCGAAGCCTTTACTCTTTCAGATCAAGAAGGAAGAAGCCACAGCCTTTCTGATTATGAAGGCAAGTGGGTGGTTTTGTATTTTTATCCGAAAGATAACACTCCAGGTTGCACAAAAGAAGCTTGTGGTTTTAGAGATTTTTTAAGTCAGTTTTCAAAAGAGGACATCGTTGTCTTGGGTGTCTCAAAAGATTCTGTTTCTTTGCATCAAAAATTTTCCGATAAGTATAAGTTAAATTTTCCGATCTTAAGCGACCCGGAGCATAAAATAATACAGGCTTACGGAGCTTGGGGAATGAAAAAATTTATGGGAAGGGAATTTGAGGGGACGATAAGAAAGACAATTTTGATTGATCCAAAAGGGAATATTGCAAAAATTTATGAAAAAGTAAATCCTTTAATTCATGCAGAACAAGTTTTGGATGATATCAAACTTCTCCAAAAAGAGAAATAAACGCCCTTCTCGAATTTAGGTTGAATAATTGATAAAATACAGCTTGAGGCCCCATCATCTAATGGCTTAGGATATCAGGTTCTCATCCTGAAAATTCGGGTCCGAATCCCGATGGGGTCACTTTTGTAACCCAAGTATGCTGGGTATATTAATTGAATTTCATCAATCAAATTTGGATTCAATAACAATTATTTTGTGTAGAAATATTTCTTGGGGAAGGTTTCAACCTCTTTATATTTACAGAGGGCTTTTGCAATTTTATACTGAGTACTTTCTGGTTTTATCTTTTCCCAATCAATGTCTCTTTCAGGATCCAATCTTGACAGATACTTCATACGTTCGGTTTCAGAAGGATTGTCATAAAAAATCCAGAAGGCATATGGGCTCTGACTCATATTACCTTCCGTAATAATAAACTCATCTTCCCGTATATCTGAGTCTCCTCTTGCAGTACAATACCTAATATCTGCTGATATTGCTGCTTCCCTATCATCTGTTCGTCCAAGTTTAAGATGGCCTCCTCCAATAAAAGGTTTCAATAGGGTTTTTTCCAGTTTTTTTCTCAAATTCTGCGGTATGTGTTGCAGGAAGGATGTTTCTTGTCTCCCACACCCCTTTAAATATGGGATATGGTTTACCATAGGAATGGGGTTATGTTAGAGGAATTTCGCTTAGGGAATTTCAGGATTATTTAAAGCGACAGGATAGACGAGGTGAATCTGCTGATACCCCGAAACTTTTGGGTAGATAATAAAAATGGTATAGTTATTATATGGGTGAATTTGAAACAGATGCTCCTCAAAGAAGAATTGAATCTGGTGCAGAGTATCTGAAAAGAATTGGTGAAGAATATGCTTCCTATAGGGATTTCCTTCCAGGCTTGAGCGATCAAGCGTTTCAATATCAATTTAACTAAGAAAAGCGTTCTTTCTGCACCAAAGGATAGAATTAAGTATGTAGATAAACTTAAAAAGTATCTATGAAAACAGTATTGATATTTGTTAGACACGGAGAAACAGAAGTAAATACGGAAAAGAAACTTCATAAAGATAACGACCCCAATGAACTTAATAACGTAGGTAAAGAACAAATCCAAGAAGCGGGGGAAAAGATTAAATCTTACAAACCCGATGTAATTTATTCATCAAAGGAAAAAAGAGCTCTACAAAGTGCTGAAATAATTTCAATGATTTGTGGAGTAGAATTTAAAATTGTCGATGGACTTCAGGAAAGAAATTGGGGTGATTTATCTGGGAGTACTTGGCCAGAAATTCAGGTGGTGTTGGACAAAATGACCTTAGACGAAAGATTTAACTACATTCCACCCAACGGGGAATCGTGGAAGAAATTTGATGCACGATTAAAATCAAAACTTGTTGAAATAGTAAAGAATCATAAAGGACGTACTGTTGTAATAGTTACACATGGGGGTGCAATTAGAGCACTAATTCCCTATTTACTTGGTGTTTCAAAAGAAGAAAGTTTTAAATATGATCCTAATAATGCCTCATTATCAATCTTCGAACATGATGGGAATAAATTCTTTAAGAAAACAGTAAATGATACCTCACATCTGGGTAAGTAATAAATTTTAGGGTTTTACACCCCGCCTCCGAAAAATTTTTTCACCAAAAATCCGATGCCGAAGGTTAAAGCTGAAACACCCATGCTAATACCTGCCATTTCCGAAAAACGTTTTTTAAATGGCAAATCCTGCGCAACAGAAATGTAGAAGGTGAAAAATAATATAATTAAAATGGCAATTAATAATGTGGTCGCTAAAGCGGCGTAAACATTTGGAAAAAGATAGTACGGCAAGACAAGTAGAATTACAGTTACTAAGTACATGACGCCGGTATAAATCGAAGCCTTAAGTGGGTCTTTATCTTGAGATTCGGCTTTTGTTGACAAATATTCCGAGGCCGCCATAGATAAAGACGCTGCGATTCCGGTGATCAGTCCGATCACGGCGATCAACCTCGTATTTTGAAGAGCCAGTGTAAAACCTGCAAGTGCGCCCGTTAATTCAACGAGGGCATCATTAACACCCAAGATCATTGACCCAACGTACTTCAATCTTTCTTCATCGAGCATTCCCAGGAGCTTCAGCTCGTGTGCGTTTTCTTCGGCCTTGATTTCTTTGGCTTGTGGGATCTCTTTTGCAATTTCGTTGTAATTTATTTGTGCACTCTCTTCACCTTTTTCCATTAATTTTACCGAAAAAGTCAGACCGAGAAGTTTGGCAACAAGTGTATGGAAGAAAATCTTAAATGGTTTGGCTCTAATTTCCTTATGGGTATGTCCTTTCCAATAGAGAGCGTGTTTTTTTTCCTCGTTGGAGATTGTTTCGAGAATTTGCCTATTTTTTTTCTCTTTTGTCCACCTAGCGAGCTTTGAATAAATGACTGCTTCCGTTTCTTCTGTCGCTTGGGCCTTAATAATTTGAGACATTATTTTTTGTCCAACTCTTTTTCTACCTCTTTGTCTTCGTCGTTTTCTATCCATAAACATCGCAGTGGTATTTTATCATCAAAGCTCACACTGTTCAGAATGAAAAAAAAGAAACTGGCTGTTTTATGAAAGTTATTTGTGACCGAAAACTGTAAAATATAATATGGATAGATCAATCTAATCGTTGGTTTTACAAGCGGGTTAAAATGAGTAATAATAAATCCGGAAGCAAAATGTTTAAAAGTAAAATTCTACTAAGTGAATTTGTAACACATAACGTCAAACGGTTTATTATTGAAAAACCTGCAAATTACAAATTTATCCCAGGACAAGCCACTGACTTTGCAATTAATCTCCCCGGTTGGGAAGACAAAATACACTCATTTACTTTTACTTCATTAAATAGCGATTTGGTTTTGGAATTCACAATCAAAGGTTATCCGAAAAATGAATTCCCGAGCCATTCTGGAATGACAGAGAAACTTCACTCATTAAAGCCAGGAGACGAGGTGTTAATCGGTGATCCGTGGGGAACAATCAATTATATGGGGAAGGGTGTTTTTATCGCAGGTGGTGCCGGAATTACGCCATTTATTGCAATTTTGAGAGATTTGAAAAGTAAAGACGAGATAAACGGTAACAAACTTGTTTTCTCTAACAATTATCAGAAAGACATTATTTTAGAACAAGAATTTAAAGAAATGTTTGCTCCAAAAGATTTATTTCTAACGCTGACAAAAGAAAATGCACCCGGCTACTTTTCGGAAAAGATTACTGTCAGTTTTTTGAATAAATATCTTAAAAATTTCAACGATAACTTTTACATTTGTGGTCCAAAACAAATGGTTGAGGATCTAATGGGAATATTAGTGACGCTAGGAGCAAAAACGGAATCAGTCGTTTTTGAAGAGTAGCCAAGAGGCTTTCTAATGTTATACTTCACAATATATTTTCTACCTCAATAAATGTTATAATTGCCACCATATGACTGAAATAGAGACTGCGGGAAATCGTAAATTGGATTTAACTCAAAGAAATTTTTTTACAGTACCTTTTTGGAATGTAAGTAAGGAGGTTTTTGAAGGCCGTGAACTCAAATCTGCTTTGGTCATTGGGTATAACCCAGAACTTGTTAACCTTGTTCATAGAAGAGATGCTGGGTGCAAGGTAACAGTAATCGAGCAATCGGAAGATGCTATTGAAGATAACAAGACTATATTGGAAGCAGGTGAAACCAAGATTATTATTGGGCGTTTTCCAGAGAATTTGCCTGAAGATGTGGCTGACGTAGATGGTGTTTTTGGGCCTTATACATTGAGACATGCCAAACAAAAAGATCGGAAAGAATATATACTTAAAGTACAGAAAGTTCTCAAAACTGACGGATTGGCGTGTTTAAGCGTACACACGTTAGCAGATAGCAAAATTGCTCAACAATTAAGAGATGAGGGGTTTGATTTTGATGAAGACCCAATAGGTTTTCTTAAGGGTACACTTTTAGTCTTTGATAAAAATAGTTATTCTCTGCCTTCTCGTACTGAACTCACTTCTAATTCCCGATAGAAAAGGTCAAGCAAGTTTTTATCATTTTTCAGACAACCTTTAATGATCGTTGTTTTTACAATACAGCCTCTTTTTTTCACCCCACGCATTGATAGGCAAAGATGCTGTGCTTCTACCAAGACAATTAAACCCATTGGCTGCAGGTTTTTTCAATCGCTTCTGCAATTTGGTTTATCAGGTTTTCCTGCGTCTGAAGCCTTCTTGAAAAAATGTCTACAACTCTTCCGAATTTGGAAAGGCCAAGATTTTTTTATTTGGAATATAACCGATATGGACTTTCCCGAAAAAGGGAATAATGTGGTGTTCGCAAAGGCTGTAAAAATCGATATCGGTAATTGTTATCAAATCTTTATACCCGTTACTTTTGAAGGTTTTGAAAACATAATTAGGGTCTTGTGAATAGCCACCCAAAAGTTCATCGTACATTTTTCTTACTCTTTTTGGGGTTTCTTTCAAGCCTTCTCTTGCCGGATTTTCGCCATATTTTGTTAATATTGAAGTGACATAATCCTCAAAAAGTTTTTTCTCATTTTGTTTTTGCTTCATGAAAGAATTTTTCCTTAATTTTCAAGCGGAATTAGTTTGTTTTGTTCGTGGTCAATCGTGAATTATAGAGAAAAATTTAGGACAAATCAAAATTGGGGGATTTGATCTCGATTGATTCAATGTTGTATTTCGAAAAGACTGTGGTCAGGGAGTTTCTGAATTCGTGCCCATTGCACTTACTGCAAGTTACAAGATCAATATGGAGCATACCAAACTCAGGCCATGTATGAATTAAAAGGTGTGATTCCGATAAAATATAGGCAGAGGTTAAACCTTCAGGGTGAAACTTATAAAGAGTTTTTTTGACAACGTGCAGATTTAGACTTTCCACTATTCCGTCTGCAATTTCCTCAACAAACCTTGAAGAATTGTCAAGTGGATTCAGTTTGACTAAGGCAACGAAGTGATTAATTGTGGGTGTAAATTTTTTTATCATGTTTGCCAGTAATGATTGGTTTTGTGTTTGCGGTCACGTCAGCTATAAAAAGTGAACTTGAATCCCCGATCGATTCGGCACCTTTATATCTGTTGAATTTATCAAATATGAAACGGAGCATCAGCCTGGATTTTGCAAAAATGTCGTAGATCTCCAAAAATTTTTCCTTGGCGCTGTCGCTACTACCATAACAAACGTAAATCCTTGCAGAGTGGTTTGAACTATCAAGCGCTTCAATTGCTCTTGAGGTGAACAATTGTACACCTTTTTCCGTATAAGGGGGATCGGTAAATACGATGTCATATCTTTTGAGTTGTGAAGCCGGGAACGCTTTTCTAGCGTCGTAATCAAACAATTTTATTCCCAACCCTTCTTTTTTGGAGACGGAAAAGATCCCGTTTCTGATCCTTTCGTCGATTTCCATAACTGAGACCTCAGAAGCTGTGTGGAAATTGGCGACGGCAACTGATGTGAAATCATCATCACCCAAAAAAAGGATTCTTTTTCCTTCAATGTCTGCTAAATAGTCCATCAGACATGCACGTTTTGCAGTTGTCTGGGTTGTTGCAAAAAACTGATCAAACTTTCTCTCGGGATTTGGTCTTGAACTTACTTTTTGCCGAATAAATTCGAGAGTTTCCCGATACTGTCGGGTTTTGAGAAAATTCCACATTGCCCCATCGGGGAGATAGCCTCTAGAAAAAAAATCTTTGACTTCGTTTACAACCTTTGCTTTTAGTTGCGTGTTCTTCGAAGGTGGTAAAAGATAGGAAGACAGTATTTCCTTTGCTTGATTTAGGGAGTTTCTGGACAGACCGAGTTCCTGAATGGACAGGTTGTTGTCAACGGGTTCGCCTTTTCGAATGTAATAAAAAAAATCGCTTATTTTTTTGGTCGGGATTCCCGTTTTTTTCGACACAGAGAGAATCACCTTGGATAAGTTTTTATATCTTCTCACATCTCGTATTTTACTCCTTCTTGAAGAGTATCGCAGTATTAACACGGCCGGCCGGTGTTTTTTGATTTTTCGACAATCGGCGAGATCTTTTCTATAATTCTTCTGATGCGCGACTCAGAATTTAAAATTATCGTCGAAGGTGCAATTGCTGGTATTCCAAAAGAGTTTAGAGACAGAATCGAAAACGTTTCAATAGTAATTTCTGATTACCCCTCAATTGAGCAGCTAAAGTCCGCACGTGTTGTTAGTGGAAACGCTACACTTTTAGGTCTGTATGAAGGTGTTCCGCAAACAAAAAGGGGACATTACGGAATAGGGGGTGCACTGCCCGATAAAATTACGATCTTTAAAAATCCGATTTTGAGTATTTCGGGAAGTTATAACGAAGCTATAGTAAATATCAGAAATACCGTCATCCATGAGATTGCGCACCACTTTGGCATGAGTGAAGGAGAAATTAAAAGAAGGGCTTTCTAATTCAGCTTTGGATATTTATTTAGCGCGACATAACAGTCGGTCGGACGTTCCCCTTCGGATAGAGTGCAGCCACAACTGATTGATCCAAAAAAGTGCTTGGATATTGCAATACTCTCCGCAGGGTTCTCTATACATCGCTCCTCGACTTCCGTCGGGATTGATATTGGTTGCGCAATAGTTTTCTTTTAAAAACCGACATCTTTCCATAGAGTGTTCATACAGAAGGACTAGTAATAGCAAAATTAAAAGCCATGGCAACTGGTATACAACCTTTTGGGCGGGTTAATGTTTCGATTAATTTACGTAGTATCAATTCAGAAGCCAAATCGAAAGGTTCAGAAGTGATGCAAAGCTGACCCAGGCAAGATAGGGTACAAGAAGGTTTGACGCAGTTTTGTTGATTTTTCTAAAGATCTTGATTAAATAAAAAATCAGAATCCACAGAATGACGATTACAGCAAAGGCCAAACCGATTTGTTTCATTCCGAAAAAGACGATACTCCAAAGAGAATTGACTCCGAGATGAACTAAAAATAGAGACACTGCAGGGGAAAGTATTCTTTTTTGCTTAGCGATTATTAAAAAAAGTGAGATTCCCATTAAAGTATAAAGCAAAGTCCAAACGGGACCGAATAACCAATTTGGAGGATTAAAAGACGGTTTATTTAAGGTGGAGTACCAGGTGGGGATGTTTTTTACTGTAAAAATTGAACCGATTACTCCCGCCAGTTGTGAAATAGCAATTGAGGCGATTAGTATGACGAGCTTTTTGGGACCGGGCTTCACGGAAATAATTATATATCAAAAATTTTCTTGGAGGTATTTTCGAACACCACTCCAATTATCTTCTCCTTCTTTGGGTATGAGGATGTATTGCCTGTCGGAGCTAAGACTTTCAGTAAGGACATTATCTGTAGTTAACGAGTAAGATTCAATCGTAAAATCGGTAAACGTGTCCTGCTCTGATGCTATCTGTAAAGCTGTTTTTATGTCTATGTCGGTAATTAAATTTTTTGACAGGGTATTAATTAGCGATATGGCTTTTGCCAATGTTCCGTAACTGAGAATTTTATTTTTTATTCCGACCAAAAGCGCTTGCTGCCTGAGAGCTCTCCCAAAATCATTACCGTTGAAATCTGAATGGCGGGAACGGACAAATTTCAATGCTGTTTCACCGTCGAGTGCCGTCTGGCCTTTTTTGAAGTCGATGGTTTCATAACGGCAGGCAAACTGTTGATCGAGAAGGTCTCCCGAGATTGTTGCTGTTAGCGCTTTTATATCATCATCGCTCTTTTCACAGGGGTCGTTTTCTAAGCCTTGGAGTGGATAGTAATTATCCTTGAAGGTATATGGCACATTAACAGTAATACCTCCCAATTCGTCAACAATTGTTTTAAAACCTTGAAAATTGATGGCGATGAAGTTTTCCGGCGTGATACCTGTGATTATTGAGACCGCGTCCCGAGCCATCGTTCCAGCGCCATATAGACCTTTATATTGTTCATCTTTATTCGGATATTTTTTGTCGTCAAGTCCGATTGCGAAGGCGTGGTTAATCTTGAAGTGTTGGGTAGTCCCTTTTGAAACGGGTAAAGGAACCCAGATGTCTCTGGGAATTGAGAGTAATTTAATTTTCTTATCTTTGGGGTAAATACGCGCGAGGATTATTGTGTCTGTTAGGCTAGCGCCGTCGTGGTCACCGCCGGCATAACCGAGAAGGAGAATATTTCTGATTCGCAGAGGATCTGGGGTTGGCGTTGGCTGAGGAGTTGTCTGGGTTGTTCTTGATTTTGTAACGACGACGTTTTTGTAAATTTTAAAAAAATACGCAAAAGAAGCTGTAACAAAAAATAGTCCCAGAAGAAAAAGGATTTTTGTAAACAAACGGTTTTGTTTGTTCATAGCCTTGTAATTATATACGAAAACAAAGGTTAAATAACACAACACTTTTGACGTTAGCAACTTGACTTTAGTTGTTGTAAAGCATAGAATTGCTTCCTGTTTGAGACAACTTGAGTATTTTAATACTTGAATGCCGCTACTTAAATAGTATTATTTAGTATTATTATTTTTGTATTGACTTGCCGGAGAATATGTCGGGCTCCTTAACAAAATGAAGGAGTTTTTATTTTACATACACGTTTATGGGAGATAGCAACAATAAATTACAGTTAACAAAAAAAGGTTATCAGGATTTGTATGGTGAGCTTACGGATCTGGCGGAAGTTAAAAGGCCGCAGCTTGTGGATAGATTGGCCAATGCCAGGGGGCAGGGCGATCTTTCCGAAAACAGCGACTACCAAAACGCCCGCGATGAGTTGGAATTTTTGGACGGTAGAATTGACGAGTTGCAGGATGTGCTCAAAAATGCCACCGTCGTAAACGCTTCTACCTCAAACGGTGAAGTTTCCATTGGGAACAAGGTGAAAGTTCACATTGACAGTGCCGAGGCGGTTTTTGAAATTGTAGGAGAACACGAGGCGAATCCAACTGAAAGAAAAATTTCTCCTACGTCACCTTTAGGTAAAGCTTTAATGGGGAAAAAGGTTGGCGAGATTGTTGAAGTTGACGCTCCTGCGGGAAAAATTCAATATAAGATCGTTTCGATTGAGTAATCTCAAATACACAGTTTTCTTCTTTTGGGTTATACTACGAATTGATGGCTCAACAAAAACTTGAAGAAATAAGAAAAAACAGGCTCAATAAAATTAAAAAACTAATTGAGCTGGGAATTAATCCATACCCTTCAAAACCCAAAGAAAATCCGATTGATATAGCATCTGCTTTGGAAAAGTCAGAACAAGCGGTTAGTGTTTGTGGCAGAATAATGTCTATTCGAGGGCATGGAAATATGTCGTTTTTTGATTTGAAGGATGAAACGGGAAAAATTCAATTGTGGTTCCAAAAAAATGTTTTAAAAAAGATTTATAAAACGTTAGAACTTATAGACGTTGGAGATATTATTTTCGCAAAGGGAGACGTTACAAAAACTAAATCTGGTGAGATAAGTATTGATGTCTCTGACTTTCAGCTTTTATCTAAGTCTATTCGTCCATTACCATCCACGTGGTTTGGAGTAAAAGATATCGAGGATCGCTACAGGAAGCGATATCTGGACCTGATTTTCAACGACGATGTAAGAAGAAGGTTCAATTTACGGACAAAGTTGGTAAGGGAAATTCGAAATTATTTGGACGGTTTGGGTTATTGGGAGGTTGAGACGCCGACACTTCAGCCATTGTATGGAGGAGCAAATGCGAAACCATTTAAAACGCATCATAATAGCCTTGATCATAACTTTTACTTGCGTATTGCTGATGAGCTATACCTAAAAAGGTTAATTATTGGTGGATACCAAAAAGTTTACGAAATTTGCAAAGACTTTAGAAATGAAGGCGTTGATCAGACACACAGTCCTGAGTTTACGATGATCGAGTACTACGAAAGTTATGCTGATTATCAAAAGATGATGGATGTAACGGAGGGACTTTTTAAACATTTAGCAGATAGGGTACTTGGGCAAATGAAAATTAAAGTTGGGGGTAGGGAAATCGATATCAGCCAGAAGTGGCCAAGAGTAACGATGGTTGATGAAATTAAAGAGAAGCTGGGGCTTGATGTTGAAAAAGAAGATCAGGAAAGTCTGGAAAAGTATTGTAATGAAAATAAGGTTGAACTTTTGGGTGGCGAAACCAAAGGCCAATTAGTTTACACGATTTTTGAACATAAGGTCACAGATCAGCTTAACGGGCCAATTTGGATTATTGATTATCCAAAAGATGTCAGCCCGCTTTCGAAAAAGCACGCGACAAAAGAGGGCTGGGTTGAGCGATTTGAAGGCTATATCGGTGGGAAAGAAATTTGCGACGGTTGGAGTGAGTTGACAGATCCGATGGAACAACGTTCGCGCTTCGTTAGCGATGAAAAATTGTCTCGGGAGGATAAAGAGGAGGCACAGCAGGTTGATGAAGAATTCTTGGAAGCAATGGAATATGGAATGCCGCCGCTTGGTGGAATTGGAATTGGAATTGATCGACTAACCATGTTTCTTACAAACACGTGGTTAATAAAGGAAACAATTCTTTTTCCAACTTTACGTCCTGATTTAAATAAGAATCTGTCGTTACCTTCTGAAGAGAAATATGATTATAAGGAAAAGAAAATTGTAGCTATTTTGGATACCGAACTTCCGATAGGTTTGGCAATGAATGCACTGGGGCATATGTCTTTTGCAATGGGAAACACATCCAATGAAGAATGGATGGGAAAAGAATGGTTTGATGATGCGGATGGAATAAAACATCATGGAATTTCTAAATACCCATTTATTGTATTGAAAGCTGATAAAAAGAGAATAAAAGAAATTGTGAATAAAGCTAAAAATTCAGCTTTATCGGTAGTAGATTATCCTCAAGAAATGTTTGATACAGGAAAAGATCAGGATTTGGTCAAAGCGATAAATAATGCGAAAAGTGGTGAATTAGTTTATCGTGCAGTTACTCTATCCGGAGTGTCTAAGAATGTGGATAAATTAACTGAAGATTTGGAGCTGTTTAAATAAACAGACTTTATAATTCTTTATATTTTCAAAATACTCTATTTTATATGATCACCAAAGACGATACCCTCAAATTACTTCATAGTAAAATGCAGAATCAAAATCTCCGCCGGCATTGTTATGCCGTTGCCGCCGTGATGAAGTCTCTCGCAAAGAATTTTAACGAAGATGAAAACATGTGGGAAATTGTCGGACTTTTACACGATGGTGATTACGAAGAAACAAAAGCCACACCTGAACTTCATACACTGAAAATGGTAGAGTGGCTAAAAGGTAAAGATGCTGGTAAAAAAGTAATTGACGCAATCCTTTCTCATAATTATGCACACACCGGTCAAAACCCTCCGAAAAATAATCTGGAATGGTCTCTTTATTGTTGCGATGAGTTAACGGGTTTAATAGTTGCCGTGGCGCTCGTTAAACCAGACAAGAAATTAGCTTCTGTTACATCGGATTCAGTTTTAAATAAATGGAAACAAAAATCATTTGCCGGTGGTGTAAAAAGGGAGCAGATTGAACAGTGTCAGGAAAGATTGGGAATTCCTCTTAACGATTTTATTCAAATCGCGTTAACTGCGATGCAAAGCATCGCATTGGAGCTGGCCTTGTAGTATAATCGCAAACATGACTTTAGAATCATCGATAAGGGAACACGTGCGCACTGGAGAATTTTACCAAGTTGATGTTTTTAGTTATCCCAAGAAATTGGAAGATACAACTTTGGGAAGAATACAGATGAGGTTGGCATACATATTTCCCAACAGGCTTGCGCAAAAAGTTACCAGCGAAGCACTATTATCGCTTAGTAAAGAAGAAGCCCAAGAGAAATTGCCCCGTATTCTTGCTCAACATTGCTACGACGGAAACTTTGGTTACTTTGGCAAGGTGGTTAAAGATAGATTCTAATTCTGTAGAGTTTAATGGCTTCATTTGTTATACTAAGTTGTATTTTAATTATTTCATTTTATGGCTGAAAGATTATATAGAGCAGGTGTCCAAATAGACAGTATGTTTAAAGGTTATGTACTGCCAGTAAGTGGAACTTGTATGCTTGAGAGTGACGCTCAAGAAAGAGCTGACAAAGAAGCTGCGGTTTATCGTAGCCAAGGTATTTCGGATGCTAAGGGGGTCAAAATACTGGATGAACACCCCCCAAAATGGAAGAACGGCTAACTTATGTTGGATCTTAAATTTATCCGCGAAAACATTGAATTAGTAAAAAAGGGAGTTGCTTCTAAAAACTTCGATCCAGATCTTGTTGATAAAGTTTTAGACCTTGACGAGAAAAAAAGAAAACTTCAGGCTGAGATTGAAGAGTTAAGAGCTGAAAGAAACAGAATTGCAAAAGAAAAAAATATTGAAAGGGGAAAGGAGATAAAGAGCGAACTTCAAGGTAAAGAACCTGATTTAGAAAAACTCGAAAGCGATCTTAACAATGTTTTGAATCAAATTCCAAATCTTCCATCAGATAAGACACCCGTCGGAAAAGGTGAAAAAGAAAATGTTGAAGTGCGGAAAAACGGCGCCCCCAGGGAATTTTCATTTAAACCAAAAAACCACCTTGAGTTGGGAAAATCTCTCGGAATTTTGGATTTTGAATCCGGAGCAAAAGTTGCCGGTTCGCAGTTTTACTATCTTTACGGTGATGGCGCTCTACTTGAACTTGCATTAGTTTCTTACGCTATGGAGAAGTTATCAAATTCTGGATTCCAGCCTGTGATCACTCCTGATTTGGCAAAATCAAGGTACTATTTGAGTACAGGTTATAGTCCGAAGGGTGACGAGGCTCAAACATACACAATTGAAGGAGAAGATTTGGGATTGATTGCAACGGCCGAAGTTACATTGGCTGGAAAACATGCGGATGAGGTGATTTTAGAACAAGATTTACCAATAAAATACGTTGGTTACTCTCACTGTTTCCGCCAAGAGGCGGGAGCTTATGGAAAATATTCAAAGGGAATGTATCGGGTTCATCAGTTTACAAAAGCGGAAATGTTTATTTACTGCAAACCGGAAGAGTCAGAAAAACTTCACGAATATATTTTGCAAATGGAAGAGAAAATTTACCAAGAACTTGGAATTCCCTACAGGGTTTTGGAGATGTGCACTGGAGATTTGGGTGCAATGGCAGCAAGAAAATTCGATATCGAAGCCTGGATGCCGGGACGTGGCGATTATGGAGAAGTTACCTCAACTTCAAATTGTACGGATTATCAAGCAAGAAATTTGAATATAAGATACAGAACTAAGGCAGGTAAAAGTGAATATGTACACATGCTTAACGGTACTGCTATTGCAACCTCAAGAACCCCGATTGCGATTTTGGAAAACTATCAAAATGAAGACGGATCGGTTACAGTTCCGGAAGTGTTGAGAAAGTGGATGGGGAAAGATAAGATCGTGGCTACAAAACGGAATTGAGCGCTTTTTTTTGATTTTCAAGCTGTTCCAGTTTGTCTCGAAGAACATACGATTTTTGGTTTGACTTCGCAAGTTCGGAAGCAATGTCGTCTACAGCAATATCCAAAATTTCTCGTTTGAGATTCTTCCCTGGATATACATAGATACTAAACTTACCGTCTTCACCTATCTTGCTTCCAACAACAATTCCTTCATCTATCGATACCATCAAATTAGAATGTTCATCAGGTTTAAGATCTGCGATTAACCTATCCTTTTCTGGATCGAATTTTCTAAAGACCTTATTCAGCTTCCGAAACCCTGCCTCAAGCTCTTTTTGTGTTTTGAAATATCTATCGATAGGAGGTGAGTTCAAACCGCTTAAGTGGACAACAGTTGTTTTCATGAACGGGTCTTTGGACCATTCGACAACGTCGGGAATGTTCCAATTATCAAGGAGTGCCGTCTCTAAAAAATGTCTGGAAAGCATTTGGGGTTGGAGCATCTGAGAAGCATATTTTAAACGAAGAGATTCAGCCTTTTGAGAAATATCATTTTTATCTGGACCAACTATATCCTTGTCTGTCAAAATGATCACATGTCATCTGAAGCCATCTTATATTTGTTTTAATTAATGTCAAGTATTATTATATAGACGATCAAAAAGGAAAGGATGTGATTAAAAATGACTACGGAAATACACGGAAAAACGGTTAGGGCTATGGAAGTGGAAACGCCGCGTGAAGTAATTGTGAAACCAAAGAGTGGTAAATATTTTCGTGCGGAGCTAACTAAACATAAATTGGATCCTCAAAGAGAAGGTTATCAATTTAATGCTTTGGGAAGAGATCCTCGAACGGGTCGAACAATCAGTTTAGCACCTAGGACGTGGGTAGAATTAGCAAGACCAATTGAGTAGTGATTAAAAAAATTACAGTCTTTTAATTCATTTCGACTTGAAAGTGAAAGTTCAATTTTGATATAATACGGCCATTATGAGTTTAGTAAAGGAATCCTGGATACCAGGGAGAGTTACATTAGAAGAGAGGATAAAAGGTTTTGTAGGAAAAGCCAGACAAGCGCTTTCGTTTGAAGATCCCGATCGTGATTTAAGACGTGAACTTCGGGCGGTTGATGAAGCTGTTAGAGTTCGTTTTCAAGAAGGTCAAAAGGGCGGAACTGTTAAGACGGATAACTTTGAAGCTCGATATGACAAGAGCGGAGCGGTGACCAGGTTGAGCGGAAGGCAATTTTGAAATTGAGATTTTATTCTTCAATTTTATATCCCAAATCTGATACAATTTTGACAACTTCTTCAACAACTTCCCCACTAATTTCAAGTGTTTCTTTTGCATAAGAGCATTTGCAATTGATCCCTTTATCATCCAATTCCGATTCAATCAACATTGCACAGCTTGGACAGTCCATTCCTTTTATTTTGTATGTTTTGTACTTTTGTATATTCATTTTGCTGCCCCGTAAATTTATTGTACGGGGACATTTGAGCTTTGAGTTCGGATCAGTTGATTACATCAAATGAACCTGTGTACATTCCCATACTGCAGGAGTAGGCTAACCTTCCAGGCTTGTTAGGTGTGAACTCGACTATTTCTTCCCCTGAAGATGGAAGGATCTTACTGATATTAAAGGACGGGATCACAAAAGATCTGGAACAACTGAAAACATTATTTGTTATCAGTTTAAGTCTGACAGGTACACCTGCCTTAAGCGTGGTTGTATCAGAGCGATATCCGTTATTATCAACGTAAATAGTAGCTTCTTGATAGCCCGCAGCAATATTTGCACTTCTTACGATTTGGGTATTTGTGCCTCCAGAAATTACAGACCAGAAGTTTTGTAGAGTGTGGGACGATCCCCAAAGCCCTGCCGCACCGTTTAAGGCGATGACCGCAAAGACGGTTATTACCAAAGCTGAAATGTAGTTAAAGGCACGGTATTTGATAAGTTTTGTGATTGACAGGCCTAAGGCAAAAAAGACAGGTGAGGTTCCGAGTATAAAGGCAAACATAATCAAAGCTGACTGAATCGAACTTGCTGTCCCCAGTGCAACAATCATCATGGCTTGTGTAATACCGCATGGCATCAGAATTGTTAATGCACCCAAAATAATGGGGGCAAACAACGTCTTTCCCTTTGTTTGGTTTTTAATGAATTTATAGACAAATCTTGGCGGTTGTATGACGAAATATCGAAAAAATGGGTGGAGGTTCAAAATTCTCCCTGCTGTGGCTAGCAGAAAAAGACCTATCACTATTTGAAAAATTGCGGAGACTTTAGGAGTTAAAACCAGCTGTGAGCCGATTAAACCTAAAATAAATCCTAAAAGGGTGTATGAAAGTATTTTAGAAACCAGAAAGACAGAAACTGCGACTCTATTGTCTTTTTTGTTTTCGATGTTTGCGACAGCGGAAGTTAAAAGCCCTCCTTGGACCGCGATGCAGGAGAATCCTCCAGAAGTTAAACCAGTCAAGAAAGCAAGCCAAATAGTATTCATTTGACAAATTTAAAGATTAATAATATCATAATATATCCCCCTGGGGGGGATTAAGTCAAGGGGTGAAATGAAATTCTCCGAGGATTTAACCCTCGGTTTTACCCCTAAGGGAGAATTACATACGGGTTCAATTCATCCCCGGTAAAATCGGGGCTTTCTTGAATCCTTTAATAAATGTCAAAAGGAATACCCAGAAAAAGCTCGGTTCAAGACGGAGCAATGCATCGCTACAAGATCGCCAAAGGCCATCTGGAAAAAGTGATTAAGATGATGGAGGATAATGTTTACTGTCTGGATATCGTTCATCAGTCAATCGCTGTTCAGGCCGCTTTGAAAAGTGCTGACAGAGTTGTTTTGGAAAATCATTTGCAAACTTGTGTTGCCGATTCAATCAGAAGCGGTAATGACAGGCAAGCTATTAAAGAAATAATGAAGGTATTAGAAAAAACATGATTTTAAGTAAAATAATTGTCACTTCTTTCGGATTAATTTTAATCGGTTTTATTTATTGGTTCTTTTTCGGAAAAAAATCTTCCACAGCCGAGGTTTTGGATGGACAGGGAGAAATAAAAGTAACTGTGGAAGGCGGGTACAAACCGGAGGTTATTAAATTAAAAAAGGGTATTAAAACAACACTAATTTTAAAAAGAACCGACACCAATCCGTGTCTGGAAGATTTTATAATCCCCGATCTGAAAATTAAGAGATACTTGCCAATGAATAAAGAAATAAAGGTTTCTATTAAGGTAGATCGGGTGGGAATTTGGGATTTTCACTGCGGCATGAATATGTATCATGGAAAACTCATCGTTGAATAACTCAAAAATAACATTTCCTATTATCGGAATGCACTGCGCATCCTGCGCAAAACTCCTGACCAAAAGACTTTCCAAAGTGCCCGGTGTCATAAATGCTATGGTTAATTACGGCAGTGAGCAAGCGGTTGTTGAAGGCGATGGGGTTGATGTAAGTGCATTGAAGCAAGTGGTAAAAGAGGCTGGTTATCAGGCGCTGATTTCAGATAATAAAACTAGCTCCACTGAGGCTCTCGAAATCCAGAGAGAAGAAGCAAAGAACAAAGAACTTAAAGATTTGAAAGTTAAGGTTATAGTATCAGCCGTGCTTTCGATATTTCTTTTACTCGGTAGTTTTCCTCAGTGGTTTGGTGATTTGGGAATTCTTAACAATGAGCATTTGTTGCTTCTTTTGGCTACTCCTGTGCAATTTTGGGCTGGATTAGGGTTTTATCGTGCAATGTGGTCGGGATTGAAAAACCGAACCGCAAGCATGGATACATTGATTGCTGTTGGAACCTCGGCTGCATACGGATATTCTGCTTTAATTACTTTCTTTGGGGAATATATAACGAAATTTGGGGCAACGTCTGCAATGTATTATGACACAGGATCGGTTATTATAACGCTCATACTTTTGGGGAGGTTTCTGGAAACAAAGGCAAAAGCGAAAACTTCAGACGCGATTAAAAAATTGGCCGGCTTACAAGCCAGGACCGCGCGGTTAGTAAAGAACGGAAAAGAAGAAGACATTCCCCTTGAAGAGGTGATGGTTGGTGATGTACTGCGTGTGAGACCGGGTGAAAAGATTCCTGTTGACGGGGTTGTAACTGAAGGAGCTACGAGTATTGATGAGGCGATGGTGACCGGAGAAGCAATTCCTGTTGAAAAAAAATCGGGGGATTCTGTTATCGGGTCAACGATTAACAAGAATGGATCAATTCTCATCAAAGCTCAAAAGATTGGAAGCGACACGATGCTTGCCCGCATCATTCAAATGGTTTCTGAAGCACAAAGTACACAACCGGCTATTCAAAGGTTGGCAGATACAGTTTCTTCATATTTTGTACCCATCGTTCTTATGGTTTCAGTATTCACATTTGTTTTGTGGTATTTGATTAGTGGTTTCGGACCGGCGTTTTCAAATTTGATTGCAGTTTTGGTTATTGCTTGTCCTTGTGCCTTGGGGTTGGCAACACCGACGGCAGTTATGGTTGGTATCGGTAAAGCGGCGGAGCAAGGAATTCTTATAAAAGATGCTTCGGTTTTGGAAACAGCGTTTAAAACAAAGTATGTGATGTTTGATAAAACAGGAACGCTGACTCATGGCAAGCCGGAAGTCACTGATATTATCGCCATTGGGCAATTAACAGAGAAAGGTGTCTTGGGATTTGCCGCATCGGTAGAACAAGTATCGGAGCATCCGTTAGCGGAAGCGATTGTTGGGAAAGCAAAAGAGGAAAAACTGCCGTTGCAGAAAGTTACCGATTTTAAAGCGATTCCCGGAAAAGGAGTGGAGGGGAAAGTAGCAGGAGAAATGGTTATATTGGGGAACAGGATGTTATTTGAACACGGAATTTTGAAAGATTTGGAAGAGCGGATTGTGGAGTTGGAAAACCAAGGTAAAACAGTAATGATTTTAGGTGAAAGTGACGGTCAAACTGCAAGAGTAAACGGACTTATTGCAGTTTCAGACACAGTCAAAAATAGTGCGGCTGATACCATTACACTTTTAAAAAGGCAAAAAATAGAATCAGTAATGATCACAGGTGACAACGCACGAACTGCCAATGCTGTTGCCAATAAATTAGGGATAGATACTGTGTATGCACAAATATTACCTTCCGAAAAAGCCGAGAAAGTTAATGATCTAAAGAAGAAGGGAGTTACGGCTTTTGTTGGAGATGGAATAAATGATGCGCCGGCTTTGGCTTCTGCAGATGTTGGTATTGCGATGGGCAGTGGAACAGATGTTGCACGGGAATCGGCTCACATGACTCTTCTGAATACGGATTTGAAGACTGTCTACAAAGCGATATCTTTAAGCAAAAGTACAATCCGAATTATCAGACAGAATTTGATTTGGGCATTTGGATACAACGTTATTTTAATTCCCGTGGCGATGGGAGTACTCTATCCGTTTTTTGGAAAACTACTAAGCCCGGAAATTGCTGCGTTTGCCATGGCAGCAAGCTCTTTTTCCGTGGTGACAAATTCTTTGAGGTTGAAAAAAATTAAGGTATAATACGTCTAAATTCAAGAAACGAAGAAATTATGAATATAGACAGGATAAGCAAACCGGGATTTGCGGTGTCGTCTGAAACGGGGTCGGAAGATCGTGTTCCCGATCACAGATACCATGCTCGAAAGACTTTGGTTCACATCGAACCGTCAGAGATAGCTACTCATGGAAAAAAGATGGAAGGCAGCGTCGTTGGGCTTCCACCTGTGCCAATTGAACCTTCAGAAATAGGACAAAGATAAATCTGACTCATTTCTGATTTTTTCTTGCTTCGCGGTATTTTCGCTTTTGCGTTTTATAAAATTTATCGTTATGTTTGCCCCTAAACTTATCTGCGGGGTACTTTTTCTCATTTTTTTCTAATTTGTCGCCGACTACCGACGCTAAGTCTAAATTTGCGGAGTTACAAAAACTTACCAGATACCAAAAAACGTCGGCAACTTCTTCACCAACCTCTTCCCAATTTTTTGGCTCGATTCCCTTGATGTTTTTGTCAGATTCATCCCATTGGAATTTTTCCAAAAGCTCTGCTGCTTCAATAACAACTGATTTTGCCAAATCTGGTGTTTTTGGTGTCCACCCGCGAGCCTTGTTGAAGTCAATTATCCTTTTTGATAACTGCTCAAGTGTTTTCTTTTTCATTGTTACTAGATAGTAATATTATATAGTGATTTTTGATAGTAATTACTTTAATGTTTCCATACAATACGCAATTGTCTTGAGTTTTAGAAGCTGATAAATTGAGAAGTTGCACAAAGGGTAATATAATACTTCCCGTATGACGGAATTTTTAGCTAGGGATTTGAAAAGAGGCGATATTGTGAATGTTAAATCAAGAAGTCATGGTGTAATAAGTGAGTTTGTAATGAAGGTCAAGTATAACATTGGTTTGGCACAAGAAGGAAACCGACAGGTTCAGGGGTGGGATGTACATGGAAATTATATTTCAATAGGCGGTGGAACAAATGTGGATCCTATATCTACAGAAGATTTACAGGAAATTAAATTTCGGAGAAGAATGAGTTCAAGGGAAAAGAAAAATAAGTTGAAAAAAGCAGCGAAAGAAGGCTGAATAATTTGGCTTCTTAAGATATAAATCTTCTTTACTATAAACTCAAGTGCGTATAAGTTTTTCCAGCCAAAGCATGTTTTCGTTTTTTCTTTTCCACCATAGGTCCTCCCATATATAATGAACCGCTAACTGTTTATATTTACCGTATTTTTCAAAATGTTTTAGTAGTTTTTCAACAGGGACCGGATTCTCAGGGTCCTGATCAAAGAAAACTTTTGAATAGATTTTTTGCTCCCAAGGAGAGATGTGGTTGAAAAAATCCCAATGATGAAACACATCAAACAGAAGATACCAGACGGTTGCCGGACCAACTCCGTATAATTTTAAAAGTTCATCCATTTGTGTTTGTCTGTCTTTTTTTCTTAAGTTCATTTCTTTAAGTACTCCATCTGCAAAATAATTATCAACTTTCTTAATTGATTTGGCTCTGTAACCTACTTTCAATTCTCTTAATTCCTGCTCCGCTACATTTATCAAGCCACCCTCCTGCCAAAAACACCACAGCCTTTTTCCGTCGTACTCAAGAGGCGTTCCATAATTTTCAAGAAGTGCCTTAAACATTTGCACCGACCGTTTAACCGTTGCGTTTTGGAGAACAATCCCGATTATTAAGTATTCGTATAGAGAGCTGGGGTGTCCTGGTCTCATTCCGTATAACTTTTTGATAATTGATTTCAGAACCTTATCCTCCTTAAATTGTTTGTAAAAATCGGATAAATCTAAGTCCAAGTTGTATCTGTACTTTATTTCGCGAGTTAAAGAGTCAATAATTTGGCTGTTTAATTGTTCTTGGGAGTAAATTTCTACAATTAGCCTTGGTTTATTTACTGTTCCAGTACTAATAAATTTAAGTCCGAGAAGTTTACCTTGCCACAACCAAGTTTGCCACCTTATTCCCTTTTCCCAGAAATTATCACCACTGGTAAAGTGGTCGGGTTTATGAAAAGTTGCATCAAAATTGAAAGGAGAGGTGGGTATTAATTTAATCGTATTTACTTTATGTAATTTCATCGGTAGCGTTAATTCAAGTATTTTCCTTTTCATTTTTATTGAAAAAATATTTTTTACCCTT
>Ga0209210_1000725_pt1 | contig 32011 bp, 22 predicted proteins | sample RifGroA1_FD_183991 | JGI IMG/M metagenome (GOLD analysis project Ga0209210, IMG submission 183991) | Contaminated groundwater microbial communities from Rifle, Colorado, USA - Rifle Groundwater A1 (SPAdes) (version 2) | ecosystem: Environmental > Aquatic > Deep subsurface > Groundwater >...
GGTTCTTATACTCATACACGCCGCAGATCTCTTTTTTCATTTCCAAAAATTCAACCCGTTTGTGCCGGCCGCATATATATTTCCGCAAACATCCATATTCCAATTTCTAAAAGAGTACGGTGGTATTAACCCCGATTCAATCGGGGTTAACCGCTTCTGGGGATATGGGACGGCGAGTATCCAGGCAAATTTTGCTACGCAATATCAGCTTTTTTCCTCAGACGGTTACGACCCACTCTACCCCAAATGGTATGGCGAGTTTATTCATGCATCAAAAGACGGTAAATTACTGGATACGTTCACCACGCAAACCAGATCCGACGCAACCATCGTATCCGGATATGGAGAACTTGACCTGCCAAACAATGCCCATCGTTTGCGGATACTTGACGCACTCAGCATACGGTATATCCTGGACCGACCGGAAAACGGAAGTACGCAAAAAACATTTCCGCCTGAACGATTCTCTTTCATAACTGATGTTGACGGATGGCACGTTTATGAAAATAAATCTGCCGCACCCCGCATATTTCTCACATCCAGTTACCGCGTATATCAAAACTCTCAGGAATTTAACGATATTTTTTTCAGTGATACGCACAATCCGTCAAAAACCATTTTACTTAAAGAACCAATCGATAAACCCCTTGGCACCACAGACAACACCAGCGTGGAACTGACGGAATATCTGCCTACACAAATTTCCCTTACGGCCGTTTCCCACGGCAATCTACTGTACCTATCCGATACCAACTATCCCGGCTGGCGAGCATTTATTGACGGAAAGCCAACAAAAATCTATTCGGCCAACCACGCATTTCGCGCGATGTATGTACCGTCAGGAACTCATACAATCCGCTTTACATTTTTCCCGCTGTCCTTCAAAATTGGATTTATCATTTCGGTGTTAAGCATTGCCGCAAGTGCCGTATATATTTTAAAACATGAACATAAAACATAAGCTATTTTTACTTTTCATAATTCTTCTGGCCGCATTTCTTCGCCTCTATAAACTTACTGATGTCCCCCCGGGCGTTAACCGCGACGAAGCTTCCATCGGATATACCGCATATTCGCTTCTTGCTACCGGAAAAGATGAATATGGAAAGTCATTTCCTTTATCTTTTGAATCCTTCGGTGATTGGAAATTGCCGCTCTACATCTATATAACTGTTCCGTTTGTAAAAATCTTCGGCCTTAATGAGCTTGCCGTCCGCCTGCCATCTGCGCTTGCAGGAATATTTACAGTTTTACTAACGTACTTTTTGGTAACGGAATTGTTTAATAAATCCCGTTTTACTACTCTCTACTCTCTACTCTCTACTCTCCTTCTTGCCATTTCTCCCTGGCACCTCCATCTCTCCCGCGTGGAGTCCGAATCCAATATCGCGGTATTTTTGATTGTCGCCGGTGTACTGCTGTTCTTGAAAGGTATCAATGGCAAACGCCCTTTGCTTCTTGCATTAAGCCTACCGCTTTTTGCCCTCACCTATTACACCTATCATGGCAACCATGTGTTTACGACACTGCTTCTTATTGGGTTGTGCGTTCTCTATCACAAAAAAATTCCTCGCACACCTGCCGTCATGGCGAGCACCATCATAAGCATTGTACTTATTGCATTTATCCTTTCCCAAACCTTCCTGAGCGCGGACAAAACAAAACTCTCTGGTATCAGTATCTTCGGCGATCCTTTTGTAATTCACGAAAAGATCGAGCTTCCGCGTAATATTCATCCCAATCCCAATGGAATTATTGCCCGACTCACGCACAACCGATTTACGTTTGCCGTGGAAACTATCGCCCAAAATTATATCAAAGCATTTTCTCCGGAATTTTTGTTCCTCAAAGGAGGTACCAATCGCGCACACAATATCCAAAATTTCGGCAATCTCTATCTTCTCGAGGCCCCCTTCTTCTATCTCGGCATCTTCCTTCTTATTTTCTTAATTGTCGATAACTCTAAACTCTTAACTCTTAACTCTAAACTCTTATTATGGTGGCTTCTCATCTCTCCTGTTGCCGCAAGCATCACCAAAGACGCACCGCATACCAACCGCATGTTTGCAATTTTTCCACTTCCGCCCATATTAGTAGCACTTGCACTTGTCTGGCTTTGGACAAATCTCCCGAAACAAAAATTATTCCGAAACACCATCGTTGTTGTTCTTGTATTTGCATTCCTGTCAAATATTGCCATATACATGGACAGATATTTTATCCATTTTCCTGCCACAGAATGGACCAACTGGGGAACCGGGTACAAAAAACTCGCCAAAACCCTGTCGCAGGAAGAAAATAAGTCTAAGCGCGTTATCGTGACCAACCCGGAATATTCACCATACATCTTCCTCTTGTTCTATTCCGGCTTTGATCCTGCAACATATCAAAATACGGTCACGCGCTACCCGCCAACCAATGATGCGTTTGTTCATGTCAAGGCTTTTGACCGGTTTGAGTTCCGTGATATTGATTGGAAAGCGGAAACACAAATTCCCAATAGAATTCTTGTTGATCTAAAACAATGGAAAATCGTTGACACCGGCAACAGATAACTTCATCACATGAGGAAAAATTTTCTTTCCAACCGTATTATTTTGTTTATTCTTCTCATCGTCATCCATAGCTTATTCTTATTACCGCTCTTGCCGCCGGGAGTACCGCATACACATGACAATGAGGTGAATATCGCTCGCACTGCTGCCTACTATCAAGCATTCGTCGACGGTCACGTTCCGCCACGGTGGGCCGGCAATCTGAATTATGGCTATGGTATACCCGTCCTTGTTTTTTTCTATCCGCTACCCGGCTACATCGGAAGTTTTCTACATATGATTGGCTTCTCGTTTCAAAATGCATATAAAATTATCTTGGCAACTGCATTTGTTGGCGCTCCCGTTACTTTTTTCCTTTGGTCATCCCTTCGATGGAAACCCTCCGTTGCGTTTATCATCTCCATCCTATACGGGCTTGCGCCATATCATTTTCTCAATATGTATGTACGTGGTGATATTGGCGAACTTGCTGGATACGCCATCGCACCTTTGGTATTTTGGGCTGTTGAAAAATATTTACATAAACCAAGCTTGACAACTATCCTCACGGGAAGCATATTTTATGGTCTCCTGGTCTTAGCCCATAATGTGGTAAGCCTTCTGTTTTCTCCAATTATTCTCGGATACGCACTTTGGAAATATCACCAAAATCACAAATCCTTCGCACTAGTTTTCTTCATGCTAGCCCTCGGACTTGGGATGAGTGCATTTTTTTGGATGCCCTCTCTTTTTGAACTGCGCTATACCAACAGCACGTTCTTCTTTGGCTCCATCTATCGCGAACATTTTCCCAGCCTGATAAAGCTCGTGTACGCCGCGTGGGGATTTGGGCCGGATGTGAACAAGGTCGGAGGATTGTCGCCGCAACTTGGTCCGCTCCTCACGCTCCTCACTATTCTTGGAATGGTTTCCGCATGGCGTACACATAAGGTAAAAAATCTACATGCTTTTTGGACAATCGTCTTTTTCGTATCTTTGTTTTTGGTGCTTCCCATTTCAGCACCAATCTGGCAACAATTGAGTCTTTTAAAAAAATTTCCCTTTCCGTGGCGGTTTGTCGGTGTCACTACTTTTGCAGGCGTGCTTCTTGCTGGTTTCTTTTTTGAAAAAATCAAATCGCGTTACGTTATTTTTATTTTTACTCTTCTGGCAATTGTGCTTTCCGTCACTATGGCAAGAGTCCAAGGATACCTGAACGTTCCAGATAGTTATTATCAGAACTATCCGGCTACCACAGACTATCATGGAGCTACATCAACCATTTGGACTGCAGGATTTGCCTCTTCCTTTCCAAAACAACCCATAGAGATCATTTCCGGCACTGCTACTATCAGTGACTATACTCGTACAACTACACGCCATGCATTCACCGTTCATGCCCAAAGTCAAACAACAGTCCTGGACAACACCTTCTATTACATTGGGTGGAAGACTAGTATTGATGGGAAAAATGTGCCTATTGAATTCCAAGACCCTAATCACCGGGGACTTATCACCTTTATCGTCCCGCCTGGTGAACATTCCGTAACCGTTGCGTTTACAGAAACTAAAGTGCGAATGCTGGCAAATGCAATCTCGTTACTCTTCCTCGGATTTGTTATAGTACTATTTGGTATGTCATTGCGATCCCGACCTTGGCGGGAGTGGCAATCTCTAAAATAATGAAGCGCATTTTCTTGTTGTTGATCGGCGTCGTCCTTCTCGGAGGCTTCCTCCGCTTCTATCACCTCGGTGATGTTCCAGCCGGTTTCCATCGCGACGAAGCATTTTTGGGCTATAACGCGTATTCAATACTCAAAACCGGCAAGGATATGAACGATATCTCCTTACCGCTGCACCTTAAGTCATTTCTCTATAGTCCTGCCGGATATTCATATGCCTCGATTCCCTTTATTGCCGCTTTCGGCCTCAATGCGCTATCCATTCGCTTCGCCTCCGCTCTCTTTGGCACAATGACGATTTTTTCCACTTACCTCTTAGTCTTAGAACTTTTTCGAAAATTGGAAATTGAAAATTGGAAATTACGAGCAATAGCACTTCTTAGCGCATTATTGCTCGCCGTCTCTCCATGGCACATTAATCTCTCAAGGGTAGCTACTGAAAACACGATTGTTGTATTTTTCATAACTCTTGGCACCCTTCTTTATCTCATTTGGCACCGAAATAATAAACTAGTTTTTTTGCTGGCGTCGTTTTTTTCTTTTGGATTAACCATCTTTATCTATCAGGCTTCTCGGGCGTTCCTACCATTATTTATACCTGTGCTCCTTATTGCGTATCGCAAAAGAATTCGTCTTTCAGTTGCTATCTTTTTCCTCACTATCCTCATTCCTATCGTTCTTATCTTCCGGTCACCAACGCTTTCCCTTCGGCTTAATACTATCAGTATTTTTTCCAACGCGGAAACACAGCTAACACTTGACGAATCTCTTCGCGAGGACGGCGTAGCAAAACAACCGACCATTCTGGCTCGCGCATTTCACAACAAAGCGGTCGCCTACACCCAACTGCTCGTGCAAAACTATTTCTCCCACTTCTCCTATCCTTTCTTATTCACGGATAAGGGATTGCCTGACCGTTATCGTATTCCTAACCAGGGAATTTTATATCTGGTAGAACTACCACTTCTTCTTATCGGACTCTATGCCTTGTTTAAAGAACGCAAGCCATATTCCTGGCTTCTCCTGTCGTGGATATTTCTTGCCCCCGTTGGCAGCAGTATCGCGTTTGATGATGTGCCTAATCTTCAGCGAACGCTCCTTGCCTTTCCCGCTCTTTCTATCGCCGCCGCTCTCGGGCTAGTTGAAGGAATCAATTTGACTGCTAAAGCTAAGCGTTCGTTAATTGGTTTACCTGCCCGCCATCGCTACGCTCAGGCGTTAGCAGGCGGGTTGGTTTATTGGGTTATTGGTTTATTCGCTACATTTAATGTAGCGTCTTATCTCCACTCCTACTACATCCACCAACCAATCCACCGCCCATGGAGCCGCCACGAGGGCTATAAAGAACTCGTTGCAAAGACAAACGAACTATTGCCTAACTATCAAAAAGCAATTATCACAGACCGTCAATCTGCTCCTACAATATTTTTCTTGTTTTTTGGAAAATACGATCCCGAAAAATTCCAGGAAGATACACGCACCTCCACATTTCCGGACTATGACCGTATAGCATTTGCAAACTATGAATTCTCTCAAGAAGAATGCCCGCTGCAGATAGACAAAACTGGCCAAGGAATTACCGGAAAGCCCGAAATTCTCTACGTCAACTTCGGCACCTGTAAAACGCCGGAGGGTGCAACCGAACTTGCCGTTATCCGGCGCGGCGATTCATCCATTGTTTTTCGGATACTTTCATTGTAATAGCATTATTCTTTTTCTATACATGGAGGATTAGCGGAAGCGCTTTTGGGTCCCTTTTTCAAAAGTCCTTTTGCTTCAAACTCTGCAAGAATTTCGTCTTTCTTGGCGCTGTCAAAGTTGATGTCTGTGGCAAGCTGGAAATTGCGCGCATCTCCCATGATCCATTCATAGGAAAAATCAGGCAGTGTTGCGTTCAAACTGCAAAGCCGAACATAATATTTGTCCAAAAAATCTGTAAAGAAGTAGTTAAACTCCGGCGCGTTGCCCGCCCAGGGAGAGTAAGCGCGCTTAAACACGATTACTTTGGGACGGCTTTTTTCGAAATCTGCGACCATCTCGTCTTTGATTTTTGATAAGGCGGCTTGTTTTAAAAACCAGTGATACTTCGACGGCAGCTTTTTTGTTTTCAAGTAAAACAGTTCTTTAAACTCAAAGGGTCCGATCCATGCAGAGTCCTTGTCACCCACCATCTGATTGACCAACGTGGCCACCTGCGGCCGGTCATAGATGAGCGGCATCGTCCCCATATATTTGGGGAAAAATTTTTGCTCGAATTTCATGAACAAAAATATTCCGTTGAAGAACCAGTACGCGGCAAGAATCATGAAAGTCACGGACGCGATGGCTTTTACCGAATAAACAAGTTTTTCTTCATCCAATAGTTTTTTAAACGCAAACAATGCAAACAACCCATGAAACATCGAAGATACAATATACATACTTGATTGGTAATCAGTTTCACGAATCGCCTGGGGATTGTTTCGAGCGTTTGAAAAAACTAACATAACAAGAAAGGCAAACAGCAATGAAAATCGCCTTTTTATAACCAAAAGTATAAATAGTCCCGCGTTGGAAACTGCAAGTGTTACCTGTATGGGATCCGAAAACGAAAAATCCTTCACTCCCCAAAGCGCCGGAAAATAATTATTGACGAATGCATTGAAAATGATAATCGCGTACCGAAGCGGATTAAACCGCCCGCCTTCCGGGATCAAATAATTATAAATGTAGTATTTTTGGTTATAGACAATATTGGCAAAATAGTAATCCTTCAGGCTCCCAGTAACGAGCAGATAGATAAGAAAAGTAATATAGGGCGTCAAAAAAACTACTCCAATATTTTTAATAATTTCCAACCAGCCCACTCTCTTTCCCTCACTCTTCCAATACATATAGAACGCATAGAGATTTAACCCAATAATGACATACGTAAACGTCATCGAGGTAAACCAGCTAAAGAAGGTAGACAAACTGACAATGAGAAGATCTTTTCGCTCAAATCGCCCACCGGTATAACTTTTTAGAAGTAGCAATCCGTAGCCGGGAATGATGAGATACGCAGCAAGCGTATCGGCAAGAAGCATCTGTCCCCAAAAATATGTGCCGGCTAGAGCAACTGCAAAAAGAAATGGTATATAAAATCCGGTATCGGCTTCCTTTGCCCGTTTTTTAACTAATAGATAGCTCGCGATATGAAAAGCAAAAAGAAGTATGGCAAATCCAATGCGGAAACGAACAAATGATTGCCCGGTGAAAAGCTGGATTGCTCCGGCCACTACATATGCAAACGGCTGATGGTGTTGGAACCAATCGCGATATGGAAGTTTCCCCAGAAGCATGTAGCGGCCGCCGACCAAACTGTCGTATTCATCCGGATACTCTTCGTGGAAGGTATTGATGAAAAATATAGCAAATAAGAGAATAAATCCTACTAAGAGGATCTTTTTCATATCCTGTGTGCCTTCTTTGACATTGTAACACGTGACCTCAAGCTCAACAACACAATTGCGCCATAGATTACCAAACTTACCCCGCTGATCCATCCTCCAATGGTCACAGACAATGGCTCGTAGCTAAATCGAACAGTATGCTTTCCGGCAGGCACTTCCACAGCCCGAAATGTATAATTTGCTCGGTAAATTGGAGTTTCAGCTTCATCAACATATGCCTTCCAACCCGGATAATACGTATCGGTAAGTACTACCAGTGCTGATGTATCCGTTGTCGTTTCAAGTTCAACTTGCTGCTCCTCGTATCGCTTGATTTTTGCTTCTCCAAATCCTTTAGTTCCATACTTCTGCTTCGGCTGTTGCTCAACAAGAACAGTGTTTCTGGTGTCAAAACTCGGATCAAATAGCTTCTGCAACAACCCATGATCCTCACCTACTACTTCCACATTATGCGCAAGATACGCTCTTGGCAGTGCACTTTCGCGTCTCACTATATACCAATGTTCGTCCTCCCAAATGATATTTTCTGCGTTTATTATCGGAACTTCTGTTTTCTTGTAGATCAAATATCGCACGCTTAATAAATCAAGTATGCGATTATTTGCTGTATCGGAAACTAATTCTACGTCGCTTCGTAACAGTTTCGGCGGATATTCCCCGGAATTCGCGTAGGCGATAAATTCAGCATACCGTTTTATATGAAGCGGATCGTAATAATTTGGATCATAGATGCGAAAATGCGAAGCAAAGTTGGTCTTAAGGTTTGCACTGCCCATACCAAATACTCTGGCATCACGAGTATATTCTTTCAGTGCACTAATAAGGGAATTATCCGGAAGCACATTATTGCTGGATGAAAACGGAAGAAATTTATTGCTATTGTATAAGCCCAAGATAATAACAAGAGCAATAGCAATATACCAACGTCTTCCAAGAAAATATAGCGAAATAATAAATGCGGTAAACGCTCCGGCTTCAAACAGTGTATTGCGCAAGCTGATTGTCCAACAGTTTGGAATCTCGGCAACCGGACATGCCGGATGAAAATATGCTAACGCGGCAGTTACTGCCGTAACGATCCCTACCAAAACCAGAAACCACAGGACTTTTGAAATCCGAAAAGATTTTACCTGTTGAAGCCATGCATTAAATCCATATCCTGCCAGGATTGCTAAACTAAATGTGGTTAAGACAAAAATACGCGACGGCACGTCTGCTGAAAGTACTGGAATCGGCAACGAATAGAGCCAACGCGTCCCAAACCAGTTGATAGTGAGAAGTACGGTAACGATCGCACTTCCCCAAAAAAACCATCGGGGATCTTTTTGCGGTCTCTTTTGTATTAATGCAATATACGCAAAAAATAACGGAGTAAGGCCGACCGATGCTATGGTTTCAATATAATCTCCTGCTCCCCACCAATTGTATGTTGCCTGATTGCCGAAATAATTCGGTATGGCGATCGTTACAAGATGCACAATCGGCAAAAGAAAACGCTGAAAAATAAACTCCGACGACGCGCGGGTAATCGTTGAATATGCAAATAATTCAAAACTTGGAACCAACTGGATTCCCGCCATGCCCATACCCAGAAGCACTAAAAGACAGAACGCTATTATCCGACGAAGATACTTTATTGGCTTGATTTGAATATACCGGTATACTCCATAACATCCCGCAAACAGTAACACATAGAGAATCATATGCGGCTGCCCGGATAAAAATAGAAAAAAGATAACTAGGGGCACCGATATCCAAAGAATACTTTTCTTATTTGCAAATACATCCTCAATGAGCAACAACAAGACAGGTAGAGTCGTCAAAAGGTAAATGAATTCCCCATACAAAAGCCGGGTTATCACAAATCCGGAAAAAACAAGTACTGCACCGGTAAAAAGGGCTGCTTCATGGCGAAGGTTCATTTTTCGACAGTAAAGATAGGTACAAAATCCCAGAAGCAACGGCTGCATGGCGACAAAAACCGACCAGGCAAGTTGTGGCGGGAAAAATAAAAATATCACGCCAAACGGATTAAGATATCCGGGATGCATAATAGCAAGAAGCGGTGTGCCTGCTCCGTTATATGGATTCCAAAGAGGTAATTGTGACTTTTTCAGTAAATCAACTGCTAATACCCTAAGCGGATAGAGATGCCGAAACACATCATCCGCAACCGGTTTATGCGCGATATCAATGACCCCGCGGAATGTATCAGTCTTCCACGGTTCATACCACGCGCGAAGATAATCGCCGGGAAATGGAATAAGTCCGAAAAAGAATAATTTATGAAAGATAAGTATGGTGAGAAGAATAAAAAAGATAAACGCAAGGATAGAAAATTTACGCATGGTTTTTCTTTTGTGCAATAACAACCATATTATCCTGCATGGACAGATACAGGGGAAACATACCCAATTTAAACGCTTTAACGATATCATAGAGCCAACTGGCAAATCTGCTTTCGCCGGTTGTCCGGGCAAGATGCAATACATACCGCAGGCTCAACCACTTTCCTATCCGAAACCATCTGTAGGGGATCAAATCCTCTTTGTTCAGCAACGTCGTTAACGTTTGTCGGTTAAAGAAAAACAGGTGCTGCGGCGGTATGTAGAACGTCCACCGGCGGCCGAGTATTTTTGCAGCGGTACTTTCGGTATCTCCGGTCGCAATGATGATAATTCCGTCTTTTTTCAAAAGTGAAAATAATTTACGAAGATCCCGCCGCGGATCACCCAGATGCTCAAATACATCAAACAGCGCTATCACATCAAACGACTCCGCAGGGTATTCGACGGAACTTATATTACCTCGCTTTATTCGCGTATCACCGTTTAGCTTCACCGCATTATCGACTGCATAATCAGACGGGTCAAATCCATACGCATCGTACCCTGCTTTTAATGCTATTTCCACAAAAAATCCCATGGCACAACCGACTTCAAGTAATTTTCCTCTGGGCTTCACTTTTTTTATTTCAGCCAAAAATTTTCTCATGTTACGTATGATAAACGGCTTATCTTCTTTATAGTTAATGTATGCTCCGCGTGACAAATCTCCGGTAAAATACCCTTTGTTGTATTGCTCAGCGAGAAAACTGTCATATTGCTGATTTAATTCCGTCCGTGCTAAGCCGCAAGAATCACAACGGTAGATCATATATCCGTTTTTTTTTAGATAAAACCGGGTAGTCGCGCCGCAGAGATAACACTTCATAGCAGTTCGGCGTCCGATTTCTTCCAGTGGACAGATGCATGAATGCGCGAAGCAATTACATTGGGAAATCGCAGAAGCGCCCCTGTGTATCCAAGCAACATCCATGGGTCACCGGTGAGCATTGCTTGTATAAGGCGCAGCGGAGTCCATACCGCATGACTTAAAAGAAAAGATATATCAGAAATATTTTTCCAGATAAACATGAATTGATTCCGATACGCGATAACTTTTACCCGTGTTTTTGAAAATGATTGTTTTATCTTGCCCTCTTCATGAAGATGCTTAACTATGCTTTTCGGCTCAAATACCAATGTATATCCTGCTTTACGAGCCCGATAACTTATATCAATATCTTCCCAGTAAAAAGGATTGAACAGTGGATCCATGCCTCCCAACTCCTGCCACATGCTTTTCCGAAACGCGCCGCTTCCTCCCGATACCCACGCGGTATCAGATTTATCCACTTCCCCCCTCTCGTGAATAAAAAATCCTCGTTGCCATTTTGCCAATCCTCTCCCCCGAAGCACAACAGATTCGCCTTCCTTGCTTTTGTCCATACAGCCAACGGCAAATACTTTATCGCCGGCAAAATGAGAAACAAGCGGCTGCAAAAAGTTTTCTTCAGGCTCTACGTCAGTGTTCAAAAGTACCACAATGTCGCCGATTGCAGCTGCAATACCCGCGTTGACAGTACTCGCAAATCCTTCGTGCCTTTTCTTCTCAACAACTGTAACATTTGGAAACTTTGCCTTGAGATATCCTACCGATCCGTCTGTTGATCCGTCATCCACTACTATGATTTCTGCATCTTTTGCAGTTGCTATCACTCCCGGCAAATTTTTTTCCAGAAGGCTCTTACCATTCCAGTTGGGTATGATAATGCTAACTCGGTTCATAGAGAGAATTCTATCCGATGAGTTCCTGTCGGCACAAGAGTACCAAAAAAATTGTAATTTGTCCTCACTAGCGCGCCTGGAGTTCCGTCAACCACAACGCGCCAGCTTAGTGAGTAACTCTCTGAAACTACCAAAAACTTCTCCTCTGATGTATTTGTTTCAATAGTTATACCTTCAGGACTATAAGAAATAATAGTCGCAATATCTTCTATTGCGTCCTTACTATCAGCAACGTTAACTATGCCCTCTATGATAGCGGTTGTCTTTGGATAAAATAAAGGATCAAATAAGCCATTTATCACCGACTGCTTGTTGTTTGCTGGCCGGACGTCCGAAACAAAATATGCTCGAGGAAGCCCTTGTGTATATTCGTATACCCGCGTTTCTCCTTCTTGAAGAATTTTTTTAAGAAATGGCCGTTCTATATCCGCAAGAGTTAGAACGTAACGGACATTGAATATTGGCAACAATGGTGAATCTACCGTTTCGAGAGTTACAATCCTGTTAAACCCATATGGCGGTGTGATATCTGGTTTACCTCGGGCAATAGCCGCCATCAATTCCTCGTATCGCGCCAAGATCAACGGATCATAACCCTCAATCGTTTCTATGCCGTAATACGCGGAAACATTTGGCGGCAAAATCCTTTTATCCAAACTCATCACCCGAAATGGCTTCTCCTGTTGTTTAAGGAATGAAATGATTTGAGTTTCCGGAAAAAAATACTCCCTCGGCGTAAACGGTGTAAACTTCCACCCAAAACGCAGAAGATCAAATGCTGTAATTCCAACAAGTAGCATCCCAACCGGATATATTACCTTAAACTTCTTTAATAAGTTAGGAACCAACAGTAAAAAAGAAGCGGCGATAAATACGCCAGTCGGCAATATAAGGTTTCGCTTGCTCACTTGGAAATTTTCCCCTCCTCCCAGCACCACAAGCCAAAGCACAACGAGCGTAATACCGACAACAAGGATTGCGCTCCACCGGATTCCTTCCTTTTTTCGTAACCACCCGTCAAATCCTATCGCAGCCAACATTACGAGGGAAAAATCTATAACGACCATCAGTCGGGTCGGCTGCAGTGACGACAACAAGGGAAACCGCATTTGATACGGAAATCTTGCCAAAGGCGTGGGTAATGCAAAAAGTAGTGCAGCGATAAGCACTGCCACCCAAAATACGGTATCCTTACTCCGTTTGCCAAATAATACAAATAATCCAAACAATAAAGGGAGAACGCCGATGTATCCAACTAATTCTCCGTAATTCCATGTCCCCCAATAATTAAGTGTCGTAGGATTACCAAAAAAATCCGGCGTCAGAAATTGCGCTAGATGCTGCCACGGAATAAACCACCCTTCACGCAACCAGCTTTCTCCTTCCGCTATGCGCCCGCTTTCAAAAACCAACTTCATCATTGGCAACCATTGTATCGACGTGATCAGAACAAAAGCACCGATTCCAACTAGCAACCAAAAAATGGCTTTTCCTCTCCTGCTCTGTAGTTGCCATATTCTATAACCGGCATAGGCAAGTGCAACGCCTATTACATACAGCGCAACTTGCATATGCCCGGCAAACACCTGCATGGATAACCCAAAAACAAAAACCAACAGCCAGGTGATGCTCTGCCGGAATTTTTGCGCCTCAATGAGCTTGTCGATAGACAAAAGAACAAGCGGCAACCACATCGCAATATGTACCATCGTCCCCCAGGTAAACCATGCGATGGAAAAACCCGAAAAACTCCATGCCACCGCGCCCAAGAGACATGCCATGGGATCCAATTTAAGACGGCGAATGTATGCAAACAGTAGTATGCCCGCAAGCAGCGGCTGGAGAATAATAAGCATCGTCCATGCAACCGGAAACTCAAATATAAAAAATAGAATATTAAAGGGATAAAACACTGCAGCTTGTACATTTGCTGTCAAGGGTGTGCCGGAAAAGGTATAAGGATTCCATTTGGGAATCTGGCCTTGCTTCCACTGGTCTATGGCTATCTTGCGCCATGGGATCTGTTGCCGTATGGGATCAGTAATCAGGAAGTTTTTAAAAGGAATTCCCCGGGGATAATCTTTTGCATACATATCCCGCCATGGATGATACAACCCAACTAAACTGTCCGAAGGCACCGGAAGTTTCCCGCCAAATAATGTAGGGTAAAAAAATATTCCGACAATGGCAACAAATACGCTAAGACAAAATAGTACAAATATGTTTTTCTTCATGTGATGCTCACTAGCAACGCGTCAAACGCCTCACAGAATTTCTGCTCGTCAAAGTCCTTCGCACTAACAATAGCGTTCCCGTGGATCGAATCCTGAAGTTTTTCGTCTTTAATCACCCTCATTGTCTTTTCAATAAGTTCCGTTGGCGTCCTCCAAAGAAACCCATTTTTCCCATCTCTTACGATCTCCGGTTGTCCTCCGCCATCATATACAATCGGGATACATCCCGCTGCCATCGCCTCTACCGTTGTAATGCCAAAGTGCTCCATGGCAGCCGGATTTTTCTTTTCATCTTCACCAAATCCGGCAGCGTGCCAGTAAATCATGGCTCGGCCATAGTGATCTTGGAGTTGCGCAAACGGATCATTGGGGAAAACATATGCCGATAGTCCTTCGGTGAGCTTCACCACTTCCTGAAAATATGTTTTATCTTGTTCAAGCAGTCCTCCAACCAATCGAAACTCCCACAATGGCAAGTTTTTTGCCAGTGTTTTAAAAAATTGCACCATCTCTTTCTGTTTTTTATTTGTGGAATAGGCAGTAAACCTCCCAACGGTAAGAATAATTTTTTCTTTTTTAAGCGGTCGAAACTCATTTATCCCTACCGGCGGATAAATAACTTCTGAGCGAACACCAAATTCTTGATCGATGTGTTTTTTGGTAAATTGCGAATTACACACAACCGCTTGATACCGACGAAATTTTGTTTTGTTGGCTATGCTTTGACCACCCACAAACGGAAACGGTGACTGAAAGTGGATAATATTTTTTTTCGCAAGTGACAACGGAACACTTCCGTCACTTAAAAAGAAAATAAGGTCATATTTTTTTGACAAATAAGCCTTTTTGAGTATGTTTTTCCCTCGAAATAAATTCGGAACAACTTTTGTCCTCGATAAATCTATTTTGAGTCTTTGTTGAGCTTTTTTTGCAATATCTTTGTCTTCCCAAAAAATATCTACATCATGAATCTTTGCCCAGTGGCTTGCCAGCGTTAACGAGTATCGCTCACCGCCTCCCAGACTATCGAAATAGGGATTATAGATGCCGATCTTCATATATTTTTTTTACGCTTCCCACCACCAGTGCCATCATGCTTATGCCGGCCAATAGCAGACTAATTCCAAACCCAGGCGGATCATAGAAAAAACGTACGATATGTTCTCCCGTGGGCACGCCAACGGCTCGAAATGCATAGTCTGCTCTATATAAAGGGGTTATTTTACCGTCAACAGTTACTTTCCAACCCTTTTCATATGTATCCGAAAGAAAAAGCAGCTTAGGAGCTGATGTTTTTACTTCAATAATCACTTCTGTCGGCGAATATTTGGAAATTGCCGAAGTACCTTCACCTTCGGCGGGCTTTATCTCCGGCTCCTGCTCTAAAACAAGTGTTGTTTTTCGAAAAAAATCAGTGCTCCAAAGTCTATCGATTACCTCCTGATCAGACGCCGCTAAAATATATGAAGATGCAAGAAAGGTCCGCAAATACGCCTGCGTATTTTCAAGTACTTCAAAATGCTCATCTCGATAACTGGATCGGTAATGCGGATACTTCCAAAAAGGAAACGCCCATACGTTTTGCCCGTCACTAATGCGATGAACCACGTAACGAACGCCCAGCAACTGCAATGCATCCTCTGTATAGCGGCCTTGCCTATCAATCAACACGACCGACCGCTGTGGTGATTTAATTGTCCCATCAGCGGCAGTTCCTATAAATTCTCCATATCTTCCTTGGTACATAGCATCGTAGCCTTCAATAAGCGGGACACCGAACATAGTACCAACCTCATTTCCAATATTCCCAAACACCCGATAATATCCGATTTGTTTTGGATTTAGGTATTCCAGAAGTTTTTGCTTGGGATATACGAATCCTTTGGGGTCAAACGGCATCCACTTAGATGCAAATCGCAGCATGTCAAACGCCACCAACCCCACGAGTGCACCTACCACAATAAGCCGGATGTACTTCTTCCTGCTAAATCCCGCTTGTGTCAGTACTATGGTTATCACTAATATTGCAGTGGGCAGCAGCAAGTTGCGCATAGCAATTGTCTTATTCTCACCAGTCAGCCAAGATCCGAGCAATACGCTTGCCCATAGTAACGCGACAACTAAAAAAGCTCCCATGGCCAAACCTGTTAACCATTTTCTGCGGCCATTCTCCCTATCGGAGAGAAACGCATCAAATCCAAAGCTAGCAAGAGTTGCTAGACAAAAAGAAAAAAGCACAATGATGCGTGATGCGCCACTCGTGCCCAATACCGGAATTTTTAGTGCATAGATGAGGTCATTCAAGGGAGTTGGAAGTGCAAGTGCTAACGTGGCAATCCCGGCAATGGCAAAAAATAATACTTGGAACGCTTTTTTCCGTATTATCGCGTATAAAGCCAAAAACAATGGAACAACACCGATGTATCCCGCCCATTCCGCATAATGGCCAAACCAGTCGTTTCTCGTCACAGGATTACCAAAAAAGTCTGGAGCAAGTAGTGTAATAAGATACTGCCAGGGTATAACTTCTCCTTTCATAAAATTTGTACTTCGCACCGACTGTTCAAACGCATTAAAGGTAAGGGTAAACTGCGGCACTGATAAGCCAATGCCAAATGCGAAAAACAACAAAAGCATTCCTCCGACTCTCCATTGTTTCGTCGCGATCGTTTTGGCAAAAATATAACACAGCACGAGCCCCGAGACGTAAAGACTTATCTGAAAATGCCCCGATAAAAATGACAAAGCTAGTCCTACAGATACGAGAAGTAGATGCCACCAAGACGGCTTTACAAATTGTCTATGGATCGCAAATAAAATAAGCGGCAGCCATAATGCGGCATACCCTAGCGTCGCATAGGCCATCCATACGACAAGAAATCCGCAAAACATAAATGCGGTGCTACCCACAACACATGCCGCTTCCGACCGCTCGAGCGACCGCAAAAAAATATACATGAATATGCCTGCCAGAAGCGGTTGCAACAAAACCAATAAACTCCACGCATCTATCTCGCTCGTCAAAAAGAAAAGCAAATTAAATGGCGAAAATACCGCGGTCTGATAATTACCCGCGTGCTGGGTGCCGGCAAAACTGTATGGATTCCATAGGGGAATTTGTCCCTGTCTCCATGTGTCAATGGTCAACCGTTTCCATGGATAGATCTGAGTTATCACATCCGGCATGGCGTTATTTTTGAGCGGCATGCCGTACGATGCGCTCCACGGAGCAAAGAACGTAACAAGATATTTCGAAGGAAACGGTGCTAACCCTTTCAAAAAATAAGGACTGGCAAAAATAAACCAAACGACTCCGATAATCAAAACTGGCCAGAACTTTTGGAACAATTTTAAAATTTTCATTTTACATTTTTTATTTGCAACTCCCACAACTTTGCGTATGTTATAAACATACTGAATGCCTGATACACACTTTCAATCCACCCTACTGTTCCCGCTCGCCACCCGCCTTTATGGATAAATGAATCAAAAAATGCGCTTACCATCACCCGCACTAATCGCCACCAAACTATTGGCGGGTGATTTGAATCATACCGCAGCTTCGCTTCGGTTCCTGACCACACATTTGTTTTTGTCACCATCTCCTCAAGTGTCCGATGCGTTCTGTGTACAAGCGAATTCTTGAGTCTCCCAATGGTTCCCTTCACACGAGCCGACTCGTGGAGTATTCCGTACCACTCCACTAGGGCATCATTACGCATCAACCGCAGGATATATTCATCCCCGGGCCACTGGTGACCCAAAAAATAATTAACTCTCCGTATCTCATATCCAGCAAACGGTTGCTTGCCCGTGACACTCATAATCTCTTTCTGCAATTGCTCCGAGACTACTTCATCTGCATCCACATACAATACCCATTCTCCCGATGCTACGTCTCTTCCTGCGTTTCTTAGAGATGAAAAATCACTGACGTGTCGCTCTATGACTTTTATCCCAAGTCCTCTGACCACTTCCCGGGTTTTATCTGTTGAGCCATTATCAACAACAATGATTTCATCTGCCCAAGAAACACTTTTTATACACGTTTCGATGCGTGTTTCTTCATTCTTGGTAAGAATAATAACACTTATATTAGTCTTTTTTGGGTTCATATCGTTTTCCATATCTGCACAATATGGCGTCGATAACTGCTTTTTTTCGTATTGACGAGTCGCCGGCCATAAAGCCGAGTCCTTCCCTCCACAGAGCAATTTTTGTTCGCAGTGGTGCGTACCGCATGCCCAAAAGAAGTCGATTTCGTGTCATATAATATTCATGGAGTGAGTTACCCGGACCACCGCTTGACCCTGAGTTCTTATGCCATAGGGTGGATCTAGGTACATATACTATCCTAAAACCTTTGCGTTTAGCGCGAAGGCAAAAATCGACGTCTTCTAAATACAGATAAAACCGATCGTCAAATAGACCAATGCGCTCAAATACTTCCCTCCTCACCATCATCGAACAGCCGGTCACAAACGGCGTTTCTTCTTCTCTGTCAAATTCCCCATGGTCTACTTCATCTACTCCATAATGTGATGCATACATATTCTTCCAGTCAATAAGCCCGCCCGCATACCAAATAACTTTTCCTAGTTCATCACTCGCATACCTATCCTTGTGATACTCATGTCCTTTGGCAAAATATATCTTTGACCCCGCAACGCCGACCTTTGGATCATTGAAAACACTTACGATTGACAATGCTTCCTTTTCAACCAACGTGTCATTATTTAACAACCATATCAAATGAGCCCCTTTTTCAAGCGCACGGCGAATACCGAAGTTATTCCCCCCGGTAAATCCTAAATTTTCTCCCGTTTCGATGAGCTCAATGTTGGGAAATTTCTGACGGATCAAAGAAGCGGAACCATCAGTTGATCCGTTATCAACCACAATAATTTTTAATGTTATCCCGATCTGATCGGGATGAGCTTTAAGTTCGCCAAGTGAAGCGAGGCATTCAAGCGTATCTTCTTTCCCGTTCCAATTCACGATGACGACAGAAACGTTCTTCATATTGAAGAATTAATGCGATTTACCATAACGGCGCAGAAGCTTTAACCGTATTTTTTCAATAATTGAGCGAGTCTCTTTAATTTGTTCGGATAGTACCCAGTATCGTATTTCCCTATGGTTTCTTTGCAACTCACCGTCAATTCCCCCAACAGTCAGTTCTTTCTGTTCAAATTTGCTTTGCTCCCACAATTTCGCAAAAACAACAAAAGAATAAAATGCCTGCAGCATTGCCAACATTAACCCATGAAGTCCATCTTTATATCCTTCTTGTGCGAAAAATACTTTCACAAAATCTGAAACAGGAAACCGTATAGCATCATGCCACGTCCATTGATAGTTTGTCCGAATAAGTTTCTGAACCTCGCTCTCTGAATATATTGTGTCCATTTTACGAATAAATTGGGAAATTGTTTCATAGTTGTAATGGACATACGGCTCCGTGAGTTCTTTTGTAGAACCGTCAACTTCCAGATATTCATGCACGTGGACACAGGGAAACCGTCCCTTACTCCGCCGGAATATGCGCAATTGTTTATCCGGCCACCACAACCCGTGCGTTATCCACTTGCCAAAAATAATGTTTTTTCTCGGTATCCAATACCCGCTGCTATCGCTTTGCTCTTTGCTCATTACTCTTTCCTGTATCTCTTTCGCTAAATCTTTTGTCACCTCTTCATCTGCGTCCAAAGAAAAAATCCAATCTCCGCTTGCTTTTTCAAATCCAAAATTTTTATTGACGTTAAGCATCAGATTGTTTGGACGTCGAAAAACTTTTGCTCCGAATTCTCGGGCAATCCTTGCCGTTCCATCTGTTGAACTGTTATCAATAACAACTACTTCATCTGCCCATGCAACCGAAGCCAGGCACCGCCCAAGCTTACTCTCCTCATTCCGGGCTGAAATAACTACGCTTATTTTCATAATGCATTACGAAAACTACTATATACTGTCTGTATGCGATCCCCTTCAAGCCTCCACACTACTCCTGCATACAGTATAACACCCAAAAATCCTGTCCCGACATACCATACAATACCGTCCGGAAGCGCGCGCAGCAATAACGCATATAGACCTCCCTGCAAAATAACTCCCAATAGCGGCGCCCGTATACTTTTCCAAAAAGAAAACGGTGCAGTCTTTTTTAAAAGATGCACGACTATCCACAATGAACTGGTAATGACAAGAAGCGCCAACGAAAAGCCGTTAAATCCAAATAGAGATAAAAATATAGTCGTTAATATCCACGTAGACGCCGTCCACATAATCATAAGGATAAGTGTCGTTTTAATTTTTCCGATGGCATTAAGTGCATTTGTGAGCGGCGCGGATAAACTCGACACCGCCGACGCAACGGTAAAAACGTAAAACGAAAACAAAGCCGGCTCCCACTTGTCATATCGCGGGACGAAATCCATAAGCGGACGGACAAAAAATAATAAACCGACAGATATAGGAAAAATCATAATGGAAAGCCCGAAGAGTGTTTTTTCTATAGCACGCCCCAACATTTCTCTGGCTTCCTGAATTCTGGAAAAAGCCGGAAACGTAACGCGCACGATGCTATCCATGATAAGCCGAAGCGGTACTTCTGCCCATTTTTTTGCCCAACCGATATATCCCACTTCAGCAAACGGCAGTACTTTTCCTAAAAATACTGTTAAAAGATCATCTTTTACCAATGCTAAAAACGAATTTGCCTGAAACGGCAAGCCAAACCGAATGAGGCGTTTTGCAACCGTACGGGAAATCCCAAATGTTATGCGCCACGGAGAAATACTATACATGATGACAAGACCCACTATCCCCCGCGTAAGTACAGCCCATGTAAAACTTGAAATCCCGTACCCACGCCATGCCAGTACAACAGCAACCGCATAAAACCCGACAGTTTCGGCAATTTGCGGTATTACAAGTTTTCTAAAATCAAGCTTGCGCTCCAATATCACCGACGGAATTGTTTTAAGTGACGATAAGAAAAACGAGAGCACTAAACTACGGAAAAGCCATAACCCCGCATCATCTAGACGATAAAATGACGCAATTGCCGATGAACTTATCATGGCAATACCGACAATCACGCAAACCAATAACTGCTGTATGGAAAATGTCGTGGCAAGATCTTCGTCAGAGAGTTCCTCTTTTTTTTGAATAAGCGCCGCAGCCAGTCCTATATCAGAAAAATATCCTAAAAACGAAATAATTGCCGAAACCACATAAAATACTCCAAATACCGCAGGGCTTAAAAATATTGTCAAAAGAAATGTTGCGCCAAATGCGATAAGCTGCAATAAAAATGTACGAGATGTTAACGCAACGATTCCCGATAGTGACTTCTTTTTGATAGATGCAATATCAAGCTCATTCATGCCGTTTTCCTCCATGGTCTGGTTAGAAATAATCGCCACAATCCTGCAATATCTCCATGCGCAGTTTTCCAAACCCGGACGGTTGATCCTGGATTATCCACCCACGTTACAGGCTCCTCGTATATGCGAAAACCCCTTTTTTCCGCAAGAACCAATAATTCCGTATCGAAAAACCATTCGTTATCAACGATGTTTGGGATAAGCACATCGACCATTTTTCGTGTCATTGCTTTAAATCCGCACTGAGCATCCGAAAAATGGACGAAAAAAAAGCATTTTATCAAAAAAATATACGCTTTGGAGGTTATGGTTCGAAGCAAACTTCTTCCATATACCCGGGCTCCGCGCGCATTGCGCGATCCAATGGCTATATCATACCCGCGGCCAAGCGACTGCACCAGGGGCCCAAAATGCTTGAGGTCGGTTGAAAGATCCACATCCATATAAGCCACAATATCCGACCGACACTCTTTCCATGCCTGTTTTACCGCCATTCCTCTCCCACGCTTAGCAAAATGCAGCACCTGTACTTGTCCGTAACGTTTTGCGAGTTTTTGGGCTATCTCAAACGTTTTGTCTGTCGACGCGTTATCTGCAATAGTCACAGTCCACTCGTAATCCGCCAGATGTTCGGATAGATACGTCGTGAGTGTTATTACTCCTCTCTCTAAATCTTCTTCTTCGTTATATACCGGTAGACACACGTTAAGTGATAATTTTTGTTTTGTTTTTTCCATATATGAAAAAGAGTGTCAACATCGCCAATGCGCTTATCAGGTTACCAACGTTTCGTACTGAAGTGTTATAAAAATGTATCTCAACAACCGAAGTGCCGGAGGGCACCTGTATTTCCGGAAGGCCATTTATAATTTTTGGCTGGGTATTCTTTCCGTTTACCAGATATACCCACCCCGGAAAGTATGCTTTGTCTATGCGCACAAACGCACCCGCATTGCTGGTAAGTACAAATCGACTATATGTCTCCGTATCTACCTCGGTCTCCACGGTATAATCCGTCCCCTGTATAATGGGTTGCGATATAGTTTGCAGTGCCGAAGTCGGCCGCACGATATCATGCGGCAGATATTCATCGGAAATTTTTGACACGCGAAAGCGCAGTTCCTCATCTGTCTCAAACGTTTCCGCCGGACGCTGATAGGCAAACTGTGGGCTAAACCATTTCGCATTCACCACAACCGCAAATGCACTCAATAATAGCACTACTATCCATCGAACCCTCACATGTTTTATCACTCGTATCGAAACTGCGCCCAACATGGATAACCCAACAATTGCGTATGTTAAAAATCTCCACGGATATTGAATATAAGAAAAAAATGGCAGCATATTCCACAAAAACAGAGATTCACGAAGCATAAAAAATATCGCGGCCAACACGCCACCTACTCCCAAAACTATGAGACCAATAGGGGCATGTCGTCTCCAACCCCACAACAGCACACCTGCGAATGCCAAAACAATATGCAGCTTGCCGAGCTTAAACGACATACCGTCTATGCATCCGGCCGCTGAGCCCCCAAATCCCCAAAGCGAATTCCAAAATTGCGAAAGACACACAAAATGGTTACGGTAATCAGCGGTTGCACTAATTTGACCTGCTACGCTGGTCCATCCCATTTCAGCCATCGCCGGCAGCCAGAAAAAAGCCGAAAGCGATAAGCCAATGGCAAGAAATGATAAATGATAAATGATAAATGATAAATGTAATTGTTTCTTTACCAAAAGGTAAATTGAATATAGCAATAATGCTGCGATGTACCATAAGACGGTCACGTAACCCAAAATCGTGTGAGAAAGGATTACTCCCGCCAATCCTATACCTCCCCATACAGCCCACCGTTTTTGCATGATGCCCAAAATAACAAGCGGAATAAACACAAGCGCCCACAGTTCCCCCATCGCCCCCCGAACAAATACCTGCACGGCATGATACGGTGCATATATGACCAGCACTCCTGCTAAAACCCCGGCCGCTGCCCCCATCATGCTACCCACCAGGACATACATGGTTATACCCGCAAACAGTATTCCCAAAAGGAAGACCGTTTTCGCAGCCACAACACTGGACATTCCCAGCATATAAAACGCGCCTCCCAAGTAGTATGGGAGAGGTCCGTAAAAATTAAATATTGGATATCCGTACCCATATCCTAAATCTGATACCCAACGCACTGGAAATTGCCCGTTACGAAGCGCTCTGCCCATCACCACAATTCTTCCCACCTGTGTATCATCATGCATCGGAAAGTATCCGTCGACCATCAATGATCGTACGGCCCAAAAGGCAAAAATAAAAATGACCAGCAATGGAAACACATGACGCCTCATGCCGTTATCCCTTTCTTTTTATTTATCTGGGCAAAACTGTAAACAAGTGCCACAATCGCGGCTATCACGGATAACGTATCTGCTACAAACCTCGGTACAGTTTCCCGAAACTCTGCGTTCACACGATGTTTTCCTGCAGGTATTGCAACAAGCATGATTCCCCGGGCATTCTGATAATCAATTGCGGCCGGGAGTCCATCCACCTGCACCCCCCAACCTGGATAATAGACAGTATTTATCCGCATCACGCTTCTTTCTGAAGCGTCAACAATTGCATCAATTTTTTGCGTAGACGGTTCCACTATCTGAATAGTTCCCTTTCCGGAAAAAAACTCAATTGGTTTTTCTGCGCGCTGTTTAGGCGGAACTTGTACCCAGCGGGGCATATACTCATCTGCAACCGTAGTCGTTCCTTCGTTCGTCGTGTAAAACCCCACTTCACGTACCACCGGATCGACCCTCTGCATAGTCGTCCACCAGGGAATTAACCATGTGGCTGCAAACACCATGCATATCCCGATGCGCAACCGTTTATTTGCGCGATGTATAACTTCCGCAATAAGCCACGGGCCTACCACCACTCCCACCGATAAAAATCGGTACGGAAATTGAAAAAGCTTTATGAGGAGCGGCTGCTTCCATAAAATTGCCGCGACCGGCGTGGCCAGTATTGTAGATGCCATAAACGCAATCAAAAAAAATCGGAGGCGCCTGACTATCCCATGGTTTTGCCGACTGGTTAACAAAACAATCGCGGCGATCATAGGCACGATATTTAAAAGATATAATACCTTTGCATCCACAAAATAGTTCGATGGCTTTGCAATCTGTAAAGAGTCAAACAAAACATACCGCCGCTCATAGATTGCCGGAAACCAAAAAAAAGCCGTCATGGCAACACCCAGCGCCATCGGTTTCCAATTCTGAAATTTCCGCTCAACCAACATATAACAAACCAAAAGAACAATAAAAAGTAACGCCAGAGAATTGTGGCTTACCAAAAGAAGCGCTACTGACCATGGAACAATCCATGTTTTACCACTGCTCACGCTATACCAAGCCAGAATTGCCGCAAATATTCCCAATATTTCACCCACCGATCCGCGATGATATACGTCAAAAAGTACATACGGCCCAAAGACAAAACCTACTGTCCCCATATAGCTGGCAAATGGACGATAGAACCTGCGCAGCCATAAAAACAATATTATTGCTCCTCCCACAACCGAACTCGCCAATATCACCTTCACTGAATCAACGAAGGAAAATCCGATACGGTGGATGATGGATCCGATGTACAAAAACCCTGGATACAGAAAATTAGAAACAGGATACCCGTAACTATGATTTAATCGGCCTAAAAATCGTACCGGAAACTGTCCCTCTGCCAAGCTTTGGTAAAATGCTGAAAGACGGATAATCATCCACTCTCCGTCATCAGAAATAAAAAATCCGGGCCGCATGATGGGCCAAAGCACCACGGCGGACATCAGAACGATTGCGATAATCCAAACAATAAGCGGCACCCTATGACATTCTTTCATACATCAGGAAGTATCACGCGGAAAATCCGTAGTTTTCTATCTTTGCGGTTCCCCTTCTGATATTCTGCGACAAGTTCAAGCGACCACCCGGGAGGTATGGTCTGTTTTTGGTTAAATACGACAAACGTCGGGTGGTCGCGGGCCCGATCAATTATTTCCTGCGGCATCGATTCCGGTATCGGCCAAATTCCCCTAATTTCTATGTTCGGACGGTCAACCAGATATATTTCTATTGCATAAGGCAGAAGTCCAAATGTCCCTTCAGTAAATACGGTAACTTTTCCCGATTTTGATTGCTCCAGCAAAAATGCATTTACTTCTTTAATTCCCCATCCTGATGGCCAATCGGTTATATACTGGGATTTATCTGACCAGGGAATAAGTGCATGCAACGGATTAGTAACCAAAAAATAACCGGTTATGATACTTGGATAAAGAATAGCTACCACTACCACGGCTCGCAGCCATCCTTTTACCCTATCTACAACCCAATCCAGGGAACTGGCAGCCATCACCAAGAGAGGCATCGTCATAAACAAAATAAATCGGGGGTATAGCACTCTTGCAAACAATGCAAGCGCTACAAATGGCCCAAACCACCATGCATAAAGGAGCAACTTTTCCCTCGGTTTATGCCAGAGCGCAAATACCGGCAACGTCGCAAGGAAAAATATCGGCATCGTTAAATAATTGGCAGCCCAATCAAACAACCCCTTGATATTGCCGGTAAAAAAGATCAACGGATGATTGATCCACTCCCGCAAAGAATACACAAATACCGCATCTTTTTGTGAAACCATGTGAAATAAAGGCGAAAGGCGCAGTACGCTATAAATCATCTGAGAAAGAATGGCCGCGAGCCCCACCAAACCCACCCATCGCAGTAATCGGCGCGTCAAACCAGATCGTTGCCAGTCAAGCAAAAAAAGCGTCGTTGGCAGTAAATACAAGCTCAAGAATCCGGAGGTTTTGTTAAGCATTCCCAATCCCAACGACATACCAAGAATTAGGGCAATATCAAGCCGTAATCGACGAACAAGAAGAACCGCAAAGTAAAGATTCCATACAAAAAATGCAGCAACTAAACTATCATAGAGCGCCATCCGATCATAAACGAGAGCAAATGGAGACAACACATAGAGAACGCTAGCAAAAAACGCAATACGCGGCTTTTGGAACACTTCTTTTGCCAATAACCATATTCCAACCAGAGTACCTAATCCCGCAAACACTGATACAATCCGGCCGGCTAGTAGCGGATCGGGAAATATTCGCACCGTAATCATGGCAAGCCAGGTGAAAAGCGGCTGCTTGCCGTCCGTAAGCGATATGAAGCGCCAATTAGCATCCTGACTGCCGATTTGTGCCCACCGGATATAAATCGCCTCGTCCGTAAAAACAGGCAACTGTGTCAGGTTAGTAAGCCTTGTGAGAAGATATAGTCCAAGCAATAATCCGACCCAAAGTATACCCCGCCACCACCCCTTTCCAATCCTTGCCATATGGAGTAATTATAACAGATTAGAAGGATCAATCAGCGTTTCGAAGTAAATCGCCCAAGAAGGGAAAAAACATAAAACCCAATCAAAAATATCATTGGCGTAACCACTGTCACCCACCATTTAATTGTTGGCACCGGAGCATTCCAATGCCCCAGGTATAGGTATGGTGCGTATCGAAGGAGAAGTCCAAGCGAAAATCCGGATGCCAACACCGTAAAAACTGGTTTATTAGGCAATAATGCAACAAACGGCACAATCCATACAAAATACCACGGTAAAAATTCTCGATTCGGTTGCAATAGTACAACGACAAGCCCGATACTCATGGCGCCAAGCGCCAGCCCGCGCCGAAACCCCAAAAAGTAAACCGGCACCAGAAACACCGTAATCAGCTTCATAGCGGCAGAAATAGCCATTGCCACCCATGAGGCAAACCGCTTATGCAGGATAAACAAATACATTGCCAGTACGGCGATGGCCATCATCGCAATGTCATTATGCGCAGACACTAAACTTTCTATCATAATCAACGGATTTAGCCCTAAAATCGCCATCCCCAACACCATGTTTTTTTTATCTGTTCTCTCTAAAATTTTCCCCACACCCCAAACTGCCGCCAGGTAAAACCCCGCAACCATAAGCTTCATATTCCACATGATGAGCAAAAAATAGCCGAAACCCAAAATATACGGCAAAAGCGTAAGGGCAATCCATATGGGCGTATACGCACTTGGCAAATGAACCCACCGCATAAATGTAATCCACGGTTCAACTCCGGAAAATTGAATCGGCAGCACCGCATAGGGACTCTTGTGATAGATAAGTACTGTTTTGGCGGTAAACATATAGTTAAACATGTCTGCGGAAAATGCCGGATAAGACAAAACTAAAACCGCAGTCACTCCCAGTAGCACCTTCCACAACTGAGATTCAGAGATTCCTCTTCGCCGAATCATGACAAGCGTTGCCCCGTAAAGCAAAAAAAGGGCAGCAACAATACCTAGATAGATCGCCGTCGATAGCGGCCGCTGGAAATATCCGATATGCTGGAAAGCTTTTTGGATCGTCTGCCACGCACTCATCCGCGACAGCGTTAAATTAAGGTCTACTTGAGTATATGAATACAAAAAAAGCGCAAAAGAAACGATTATGTAGGCAAAAAGAAGTAGTTTATATTTCATTTATACAATCCCCGCCACGCATTCATGCGGATTTTTATTATATCCATGAGTCCCTGCCACGAGTCTTTCAGCGGACTCACGCGGCGCGTTTCCACATAGTGCCACTCTATCGGCACTTCTTTTATCCTGTAGCCTGATTTGCGGGCCAAAAAAAGCACTTCTATGTCAAACCCGGCGGTCACCATCGAGCCACTTACCCGTTGCCGCGTACCATAAAGCTTAAGCCGCTGGAAAATATCACGGGCAATATCGCGGCGAAACGCCTTAAACCCGCATTGCGTGTCTTTTATGCCTCCCAATCCCAAAATAATCGTCCGCAACAACATAAATCCCCGTGCCATAAGAACACGAGTCAATGGTGCTCCTTCCCGATGTGTATTGCGGGACCCGATCACGACATCATATTCTTTAAACCAGGGTAATAATTTTTCCACCTCGCGGATCGGCGCTGCCTGATCCAAATCCGAAAACAGCACAATTTCACCTTTAGCGGCAAGCATGCCGGTTATAACTGTTCCTGCCTTGCCCTGATGCGGATTTTCGATGATTGTAAACCCGCGATTCGATCGAAATTCCGACAAAAGTTGCCTTGTGCCGTCGGTAGATCCGTCATCCACCACAATCACTTCCCATGTGTACGGCACCCGTTCAAAATATCGGGACACTTTGTCCAGTGCCCCCAGCCGGATATTGGTTTCTTCATTATATGCCGGTATTACAACCGAAAGAAAAATATTTTTCATACTTTTACGGACCTTTGTAATGCGTCAATTTTAATACTTTTACAAACGATACATCCCATTCCCCTACAATTTCAGCCCTGCCAAATCCTGCTATCTCCCACAGTGGGTGCCCGAGCGGTTTGCAATCCCGAACCTCACAAATCACGATAAGCTGATCCGTCACGGTTTCCCTGTTCGGATCGTTTATCACGTTTTCCATCGTTACCGGTTTATTTCCCCAGATTTCAAAAAAATACCGATACGCATGGTCCGAATTTTGACCGGTGACAAGCGCGAAGTTAAACGGTTTGCCGCCCGCTTTATCAAACGCTTCTTTCGCGATCATTTTTGCCTGTCCCAACTGGTCATTGGGAGCATGTAAAAACGGACGCCCCTGCCAATTGAGTATAAGTAAGCTCATCCAAATACCTATTGCCACCCAGCGAACGTGCACTGACTTTTGCCAAACCCGGGAAACGATAAACCCGGTCAAAAGAAAAGGAAGCGCAAAAAATATGCCGAAATAATAATCATAGATTCCTTTCTTATAAAACCCGAATAGCACAATGACAATAAAAAACCACAGGCTGCACAAGACCACTGCTTTGTATAGGTTTTCGTCAACCCGCCGGCGTGCCCCCCTCCAACGATTCCCCAAGTGATATAAAAGAAGACCAATCGACCCAAAAAGAAGGGCTTTGACGGCAATAATCCAGCTTGTCATTTTCCAAGGAGAAAAAACACTGATCATTTCCGGCTGCGGGTACCGAAGAAGCAACCGGCCAAACAACCGGAAGGAAACATCGGTAATGATGGAAAAAAATTGCTGCACTGTAAATCCTGTTTCTTTCCCGGCAATCAAAAACCGAACAATTGACTGAGTATTGGGAAATCCATGCCGAAGTTCAAATGCTAAAAACGGACCATACCCTATCACAAAACCGACGATTCCCAGCAAATAATAACGAACATTGTCTTTTGACCTGCCGTACAATAATAACCACACCGCACAAACCGCAAAAAGGAACATAAACAAATAATGAAGCTGAAGTCCGATCCCAAGCGCCATTCCAATCCAAAATAGTTCCTTCCATCGCCTTTTGGCTACGATTCTCCACAAAAGCCAAATAATAAACGTGGAAAAAAACGGAACCAGATTGGGATTCCACGACGCACGGGAAAATGCAATGACAACCGGAGACAACGCATAGATGCTTGCCGCTACAAGTCCTGCAACGGGCCCAAAAAAATCATGCCCCACGCGAAACACCAGATAGATTGTAGCTATTCCAAACAGCGCGACCATGACTGCGGGTCCTGTCGGATCCAAATTCCAAAGCCACAAAAACGGCAGCATAAAATAATAATAAATCGGACCCAAAAAGAATCCGCCAACAGATGCCGTAGGCCCCAGGAGCGTAAATTTACGGTCTACAATCATCCGCTTCACGACCATCACGTCGCGTCCTTCGTCACCTAAAAACGTCATATATTGGGATATTTTATAAAGCCGAAGATAAGCACCAACAAGAAGGATAGCCAGTACTCCCAACCAAATGAGCCACCGCTTATTCTTTGTAATAAAATTTTTCATTTCCAGATTACTTTGGAATACATTGTATAATTCCAAATAAGTCCCAGCCCGATACCAAGTATATACGACAAACGATACGCTCCAAGTCCGAATAACAATGTGCCCACAAAAACCGTGCCCGATTGGATGAAGAGTGCCCCAAGCGATGTCCCGTTAAATTGAAAAAACTTAGCAAACATACTGCCTTTTGCAATTTTTTTGTGCCCAAACGTCCACGCATTATTGAGGAAAAAATTGGAAATAATGGCAAGCTCTGCACCTATCGCACTGCCGGCTACCGGATGCGCACCCGTCCCGACCAATAATTCTAGTGCGATTGTGTTAATGACAAATCCAATGGCTCCAACCACAAAAAATTTTCCGAGCTGGCCGTGGATGACTGAAGCCACCCGTTCTTTGGCAACATATAAAAGAACATTGCGGATATATTCCGATGGCGCAATTTTTGAATGACCAAACCTGCGATCGGTAAAATGGATGGGCACTTCTGCCACCCGCGCCCCTGAACTAATTGCGTTGTGTAAAAACGCAATCTGAAACACATACCCGCTGTACGGTTTAACTTTTTCCCTTAGAAGCTCGACATATTTTTTATGATATGCCCGATACCCTCCGGTCCAATCGTGCACTCCCGTTTGCCCCAGTCCAAACCGAACGATTGCATTTCCTATGACGCTATAAATTTTTCTGTGTATTCCCCAATTGTCCGGAATAGATCCCCCGGGTATATAGCGGCTGCCCACCACAAAATCATACCCTTTTGTAATTTTCTCAAAAAACTTGGGCAACGCCTCCGGATCATGGGACAAATCTGCATCGATTTGGGCAACGATATCAGCATGCAATACTTCCACCGCATAGATCATGCCCCGCAAAATCGCTTTCCCCAAACCTTCTTTTTTGCCGCTTACAATCACGATATCATTGCGATCTTTTTTATAATCCTCTACGGCTTGGGCAGTCCCATCGGGCGAAGCATCATCTGCCACCAAAAAAACAAATGAAAAGTCAGAAATTGTGCGGGTCACGCGGGTAAGTTTCGTTAAGATGTCTACAATGTTTTCCCGCTCATTGTACGTTGGCAGGATAATAACGGCTTTCATGCGTTGTTTAGACCCGCTCACGCCAGTAGTTTAGAAGATCCTCCATCGTTTTTTCAAATACTATTTCAGGCTTCCAACCGGTTTTGGCAACAAATTTGGAATTATCACCCAAAAGTATCGGAACGTCAGAAGGGCGCATGCGATCGGGATCCTCCTTGATCTCTACTTTTATTTTGCTATATGAAAGAAGCAGTTTAAGAACGTCAGCTATCTTCACGGTACTGCCTGTACAGATATTGTACACATCACCCGGATCACATTTTTCAACAGCCAACAAATACCCCTTTACCATATCGCGGACGTCCGTATAATCCCGCTTGGCATCCACGTTTCCGACATGCACCACCGGCTCTTGCTTGCCTTTTTCAATGAGCGCTATCTGTTTTGCAAAATTTGATTCAGCAAACGTATCTCCGCGCCTGGGTCCGGTATGATTAAATCCGCGCGTCCGCACGACTCGCACACCATATGACTGGTGATATTGATATCCCAAATAATCCATCGCAACTTTTGAAACCGCATACGGAGAAAGCGGCCGCAGGGGATTGGTCTCTTTTATCGGCACTTCATTGTCATGTACCATGCCATACTCTTCTGACGAACAGGCAATCTGGATCACCGGATCTATATTTGCCTGC